>JAABUS010001054.1_pt1 | contig 63816 bp, 67 predicted proteins | sample 5560161 | NCBI WGS metagenome assembly JAABUS01 (sample SAMN10711885, study PRJNA513376) | rock metagenome | isolation source: Antarctica rocks | place: Antarctica: Victoria Land, Trio Nunatak nord | collected 2016-01-04
GCTGGTGGCGCGGAAGAGAAAGCCAGCTTCCAGATACTCGGTCGCTCCCCTTCACCGCGAAGGGCGGCAGCGACCATCCGGGCCACCGGCACAACCCGTCCCGGCTCCGCTGCGCTGGGTCGCGACGCTGTCGCCTGCCCACTCACCGTTCGGATTTCCGGTCAGCGTAATACGAGGTCGACGGCGTAGCCGAGCAGCAGCAGCAGCCCGGTGAGCAGGTGCAGCCCGATGTTCGCCGCCATCGCCGGCATCAGCTGGTACGGCGAGTCGTAGTGCTCGCGCAGGCCGCGGGCGGTGCGCACGGCCAGCGGCCAGGAGAGCAGGCCGAGCAGCGTCCAGGGCGGCGTGATACCGGCGATGACGCCCAGCCCGATGAGCAGGTACGCCGCCAGGACCGTCGCGCGGTAGGCCGCGATGGCCCGGTCCTTGGGCCAGCGCACGATCAGCGTGCGCTTGCCGACCTTGCCGTCGGCGATCCGGTCCGGAATCTGGTTGACGTAGAGGATGAGCGCGACGAGCAGCCCGACCGGCAGCGAGACGTAGAACGCCTCCCAGCTCCACTCCCGGGCGCAGGCGAGGTAGGTGCCGACCGCCATCAGCGGACCGAAACCGGCCGCGGTGACCGGTTCGCCCAGGCCGCGGTGCACGAGCTTCAGCGGCGGGGCGGTGTATTGCACGCTCAGCACGAAGCCGACGATCCCGACGAGCAGCAGCGCCCAGGTGCGCGTCGCCGCGAGGTAGACGCCGATCGCCGCCGCGACGGCGTAGAAGCCGAGGCAGAGCTCGAGCATCCGCCGCCGGCTGACCAGCCCGTACTGGATCACCCGGGAGCCGCCGCTGAACGGCGTGGGCGTCACGTTGGCGGCGTCTGCACCGCTCACGTCGTCGGCCAGGTCGTTGACGATGTTGAGGCCGAGGTGGACCGCGCAGCCGCCGAGCAGGGCGAGCAGGAACGGCCCCCAGGCGAAGGCGGCGTGCCGGGCCGCCACGACGCCACCCAGGCCCACCGGCACCAGCGTCGCCGTCAGGAAAGGGAGCCTGGTGGCCAGGAAGAACGTCCAGAAAGCGGACAGCCGCGGCCGGGAGCCGATGGCGTCGAGGTAGCTGCGGCCGGCCGGTACGTTGCGCTCGGCGTACTCGAAGAACGGGACCTCGGCCTCGTCCCAGCCGGTCGCCCGGGCGGCCTGCACCCGCACCCGGTCGCCGTCGACCGTGGCGGTGCCCCACAGGTTGACGTAGCGGCGCTCGTCGTAGCCCACTCCCGGCTGCGGCCGGATGTGGCTGAAGGTCACGCAGACCTCCTGCCCGGACGACGGCAGCACGCCGGCGGACAGTGGCCCGACCTCGAGGCGCCCGCCGTCCGGGTCGGTGCGGAAGTCCCCTGCGACGCTGAGGGGATACCCGTCCGCGTCGACGTAGGACAGGATCGCGTGCGGGTACGTCGACGCCCTGCGTACGGCGTCGGCGAGCTCGAGCCGGCTCACCGCGCACCGCTGACGAGGTCGAAGACCTGTGGGGGAGCCGAGGTGTCGCCACCCTCCCAGAAGAGGGTCCGGAGGGGCGTGATCTCGATCGTCGCGCGCTCGAAGAACAGCGGCAGCCCGAAGCGGCGCTTGAGGAACGTGTCGATCACCGGCTCCTTGGCCCGCCACATCGGCAGCACCCGCTCCCAGCTGGTGTGGGGATCCTCGTCGAACACCCGGGCGTCGCCCTGGATCGTCGCCCGGGAGAACGGCTGCACCGGCACGCCGACCGGGTCGGTCAGGCTCAGGCAGATCCGCGGGTTCGCCTTGATGTGCTCGAGCTTCTTGGAGAACAGCACCGCGGAGGTCAGATAGATGTGCCGGCCGTCGTAGAGCGGGATCAACGGGTAGGTGACCGGCCGCCCGGCGGCGTTGACGACGGTGAGCTCGCCGACGAGCGCCGCGTCGAGCAGGGTCTCCACCGGAGGCGGCAGGACGCCGGGGCGGTCGAACATGGGATCAGGGTACTGACAGTCGCACCGGCTGCCCCTGGCGTGCGGCCGGCAGCACAGGACGCGACGAGAACTAGCCGGATGGGCGCTGACGCGCGGCGTCATCCGGCGGCATGCTGGTCCGTACAGCCATCCCCGGGGAGACGTCATGATCCGCCGTGCCCACTGCCTGGTCGCTGCCGCGTTGCTTGCCGGCACCTTGGCGGTGGGCATGAGCGCGGCGACGGCCACCGCCTCGAGTGCCGGCGCCTATGCCTGGGGCGACAACAACCTCGGCCAGCTGGGCGACGGTACGACGAACCCGCACGTCACCCCCGCCACGGTGCGCCTTCCCGGCACCGTCGTAGAGGTCCATGGCGGCCGCGAGCACGGGGTGGCGCTGCTGAGCGACCACACCGTCTGGACCTGGGGCTGGAACAAGTACGGCCAGATCGGCGACGGCATGAACCTCAAGCGGACGGCCCCGGTCCGGGTGCTCACCAACGCTGTGCACGTCACGACCGGTCACTACTCCACGATGGCGCTCGGCACGGACGGAACCGTCTGGGCCTGGGGCCGCAACGACACCGGCCAGCTCGGCGACGGCACGAGGATCAGCCGCAACCTCCCGGTTCGCGTGCAGGGCCTGCCCGGCGGGGTGACCGCGATCGCGGCCGGCCGTAACCACTCGCTGGCGCTGGCCGCGGGCACCGTCTACGCGTGGGGCAGCAACGCGGCCGGCCAGCTCGGCACCGGGAACACCGCCGCCCAGAGCGGGGCGGTCCGGGTGCCGGGACTGTCCGGCGTGACCGCCATCGCGGCCGGGCGCGACCACACCCTCGCGATCAGCTCGACGGGGCTGTACGCGTGGGGCGAGAACGGCTACGGCCAGGTCGGCAACGGCGGCATCGCCGACCAGCTCTCGCCGTACCGGGTCAGCGGCCCGACCGGCGTGAAGTCGGTAGCGGCCGGGGCGGAGCACAGCCTGGCGGTCGACGGCACCGGAGCGGTGTGGGCCTGGGGCCGCAACCGCTACGGCCAGGTGGGCGACGGCACGCTGACCAACCGCAAGACGCCGGTGCGGACGGGGGTCGCCGGCGTCGTCCGGGTTGGCGCCGGGCGCGACCACAGCATGGCGGTGCGCTCGACCGGCACGCTCGCTGCCTGGGGATCCAACGTCAACGGTCAGCTCGGGGACGGGTCGAAAGTCAACCGTGCGAGCGCGGTGACCGTGAGCGGGCTGACCGGCGTCAAGGCGGCCGCGGGCGGCTACGACTTCTCGGTCGCCCTGGTCTAGAGGCTTGGGCGCCGGGCCGCGGCGCAGCCTTTACAAAGAGCCAATCAGGCACTGTCTGAAGTCGCAACGAACGGGTGAGACTGTGCCTACGTGCGCGCCCGGCGCCGCGACTGTAAAGGAAGAGCCTTGACCACTTGCCGTGTCCCTCGGCGTACGACGTCCCGCTGGCTGGCCGGCGCAGTCGCGCTCTGCCTGCCCCTGGCCTTGTCCACGGTCGCCTCGGTGGGTGCCGCCGCGGCGGCCACCGGCAGCACGAACGTGCTCAAGGTGTGGGCGCCGAAGTACATGGAGCGCGGCGGAACGACAACCCGCTCCGAGGCCGTCGACGAGGCGCGGCACTTCGATGTGATCATCGCCAAGCCGGGAGAGTACGACGCGTACGTCGCCGACATGCGGGCGGCGAACCCGGCGCTGAAGCTGTTCGCCTACGTCAACGGCACCTTCGCCAAGGCCTCACAAGGGACGGCCTTTCCCGACGCCTGGTACGTCCGCGACACCAACGGCGCCAAGGTCACCTCGACGATGTTCGGGCAGTACATGATGGACGCGGCCAACTCGGGCTGGGTCAACGACCGGGTAGCCCTCTGCCGGCACGCCATCGCGGCTTCCGGCTACGACGGCTGCGGGCTGGACGTCCTCGGTACGACGCCCGTGACCGACATGACCTACGTGAGCGGGCGCCCGGTCAACCCGCGCACCCGGGTCGCGTGGACCGGCCAGCAGTGGCTGACCGCCACGACGGCGCTGGCGGCTGCGGTGCGCAGCGGCACCGGCCGCGCGGTTGCCGGCAACGGAGTCGGTGACGGGCCCCGCTACTGGTATGCCGCCTTCCCGAGCAGCCAGCTTCTCAACGGCCTCGACATCGGCATGGCGGAGGGCTTCCTGCGCTCCGGCCGGGCCGAGCTGGGCGCCTACCCGACGCTGTCGGACTGGAAGCTGTCGGTCAACATGCTCGCCGATGCCGACGCCCGCGGGAAGTCGCTGGTCGTGACCACCAAGGTCTGGAACACCGGCACGTCGGCGCAGAAGGACGCGTGGCACAAGTTCGCCCTGGCGTCGTTCCTGATGGGCGCCAACGGTCGGTCGAGGTTCGTCTTCCTCTACGACATCTCCCTCGACCCGGCCGCCTACCACCCATGGTGGAACACCGTCCTGGGCTCCCCGAGCGGCGCCTACGCAGCCCGCGGCGACGGCACCTACGTCCGCGACTTCGCGCTGGGGAAGGTGCTCGCCAACCCGGGCGGCGCAGCGGTGAAGGTGGCGCTCGGAGCGGCGTACACCACGTTGGACGGCCGCCGGGTGACCGCGGTGACGCTGGCGCCGCACAGCGGCGAGGTGCTCACCCGCTAGCCGTACTGACCGCGGCGGGTGCCAGGCTTCGGCCGTGCGGCTGGCCACCTGGAACGTCAACTCGGTCAAGGCCCGGCTGCCGCGGCTACTGGACTGGCTCGCCACCACCGCCCCGGACGTGTGCTGCCTGCAGGAGACCAAGTGCGCTGACGCCGCGTTTCCGGCGGCGGAGGTCGAGGGGCTCGGCTATGCCACCGCCTCCCACGGCGACGGTCGTTGGAACGGGGTGGCCATCTTGAGCCGGGTAGGTCTCGACGACGTACGCCGGGGACTGCCGGCCGACCCCGGCGGCGCCGCCGCGGAGTCGCGCTGCATCGCCGCCACGTGCGGCGGCCTGCGGGTCTACTCGGTCTACGTGCCGAACGGCCGGGCCCTGGACGACCCGCAGTACGCGTACAAGCTCGCCTGGTTGGCAGGTCTGCGAGAGTTGCTCGCGACACATGCTCGGCCCGAGCGGGTGGCGGTCTGCGGCGACTTCAACGTCGCGCCCACAGACGCCGACCTCTGGGACCCCGCGCTCTTCGTCGGCTCGACCCACGTCAGCGCCGCCGAGCGCTTCGCTGTCGCCGACCTCGCGGCCATCGGCCTGCGCGACGTCGTACGCCAGCTACACCCCGAACCCGAGCCGGTCTACACCTACTGGGACTACCGCGCCGGCGCCTTCCACCGGCGGATGGGGATGCGGATCGACCTGGTGCTGGCCTCCGAGCCGGTGGCGGATCGGGTGCGGGCCGCCTACGTCGACCGGGACGCGCGCAAGGGCAAGGGCCCGTCGGACCATGCCCCGGTGGTGGTCGAGATCGAGGGCTGAGCTGCTCAGCGCAGGCGGGGGAGGACCTCGCGCTGGTAGAACCCGAAGAAGCCGTCCTGCTCCGGCCCGATCTGGCCGACGTAGACCTCGTCGTAGCCTGCGGCGACGTACTCCTGGACCGCCGCCACGTGACGATCGACGTCCGGGCCGCACACGATCGACTGCCCGATCATCTCCTCCGTCACCAGCGAAGCGGCCTGCTCGAAGTGCCGCGGCGTCGGCAGCACCTGGGAGAGCTCGCCCGGGAGCCCGGAGTTGGGCCAGAGCCGGTACGCCGTCTTGCGGGCCGCGCCCTCGTCCTTCCCCCAGCAGACCTTCAGCCCGGCCTGGGTGGGCTTGCCGGCCCCGCCCGCCGCCCGGAACTGCCGCACCATCTCGGGGTCGGCCATCGTGGACATGTAGCCGTCGCCGACGCGGCCGGCCAGCTCGATCGACTTCGGCCCGAAGCCCGAGACCAGGATCGGCGGAGGGGCGTCGGGCAAGGTGTAGATCCGCGCGTTCTCGACCGTGTAGTGCTTACCGCGGGAGCTGGTGTTCTTGCCCTCCCAGAGCAGCCGGATCAGCTCGATGGCCTCCTCGAGCATCTCGAGCCGTACGTCGGTCTGCGGCCAGACGTCGCCGAAGATGTGCTCGTTGAGCGCCTCGCCGGTGCCGACCCCGAGCCCGAACCGACCCTCGCAAAGGACCGCGGCCGTCGCCGCCGCCTGCGCGACCACCGCAGGGTGGATCCGCAGGGTGGGGCAGGTCACCGCGGTGTAGATCGGCAGCCGGTCGGTCGCCTGCGCGATGGCTCCCAGGACCGACCACACGAACGCGCTCTGGCCCTGCTCGTCGTTCCAGGGGTGGTAGTGGTCTGAGATCCACAGCGCATCGAAGCCGGCCCGCTCGGCACTGCCCGCCTGCTCGACGAGCGCTTTGGGAGCGTGCTCCTCGCTGGACAGGAAGTAGCCGATCTTCGCCATGGTTCCTCCGGTCCGATGTCGCCGGTCGCTACTAGATCGGCCGCTGGTCCGGGTCTGTGCGCCCCAGCCGGTCGCCGGATCCCGGCTCGGCACCGTCGTACCCGTCGCTCTCGAGGGCGTCGGCGGCGACATCGCCACCGCGGCGGGTCGGATCGATGATGTCGATGCGCTCCTGCCGGAGGGTGTCCTCGACCAGATGCTCACCCATCGGGACGTCCTCGACCCACACCCGCACCCGCTCGCGCGGCACCACGCGGGTCTCGATGACGATCTGCTCCTCGCTGAGGGTCAGCTCCAACGGCTCCTCGGGGGTGAGCCGGGCGGCCCAGCGATCGATGGGCTCCGCGCCGGTGATGTCGTCCGGCTCGATCCGCAGCTCTTCACGACGTACCTGGACCGTCCGGGTGACCTCGTCGGTGGTCACGTACCTGACGAGTCGCACCCGCCGGTAGGGCACCCGGTCGAACACCACCTGCAGCTGTTCCTCGCTGCGGGTCACCTCGATCTCGCCGGTGTCCCGGCCCGGCTGCGGCTCGTCCCTGGAAACCATGACTCTCCCTCGGCTGCGAAGTGGGTTGAGCCCGATCTACCCGGCGCCGCGATCGTGACCCCTGGAGCACCAGTGACGGCCGACCCTCCGGCCGGCCGCCACTGGTCGACCGGCTGGGTTACTCCAGAACGAAGGTGACCAGCAGGTTGACCTTGTACGCGCTGATCGAGCCGTTGCTGATCTCGACCTCCTGCTCCTTGACCCAGGCCGAGGTGACGTTGCGCAGGCTCTGCGACGCCCGCTCGACGGCGACACGGATCGCGTCCTCGAAACTGGTCTCCGACTTGGCGCTGAGCTCGGTCACCCGCGCGACTGAAGGCATGGCTTCCTCCTCGTGATCCTCTGCGATCCCAGCGCCGTACCCCCGCTGCGCCGCACGACGCCTGCCAACACCACGGAGCTAGGATCGAGGCACTTCGGCGGGGTGGCGCCGCACGTCAGCGGCCCGATTTCTGAGCGCGCCCGCGGCACGGTCAGGCAGGGAGAGTGACGCCGTGAGCAGCGCCGCGCGGCTGGCCGGCCGCATCGAGCCCCCGGCGCGCGCCGGGGGCCAGCTGCAGCATCGCGAGATCCTGACGATCCTGGCTGGGCTGATGATGGGGATGTTCCTCGCGGCCCTGGACCAGACCATCGTCGCCTCGGCGATCCGTACGATCGGCGACGACCTGCACGGCCTGAGCGTCCAGGCGTGGGTGACGACGGCGTACCTGATCACGTCGACGATCACCACCCCGCTGTACGGGAAGCTCTCGGACCTCTACGGCCGCAAGCCCTTCTTCCTGACCGCCATCTCGCTGTTCCTGGTCGGCTCGGCGCTGTGTGCCTTCTCGACGTCGATGTACATGCTGGCGGGGTTCCGGGCCGTGCAGGGCCTCGGCGCCGGCGGTCTGTTCTCGATGGCGTTGGCGATCATCGGCGACATCGTGCCACCGCGCGAACGCGCCCGCTATCAGGGCTACTTCCTCGCCGTGTTCGGCACCTCGAGCGTCCTCGGGCCGGTCATCGGCGGCTTTTTTGCCGGCCAGCCCAGCATTCTGTCGATCTCCGGCTGGCGCTGGGTGTTCCTCGTCAACATCCCGATCGGGCTGGTCGCGCTGGTCGTGGTGAACAAGGTCCTCAACCTGCCGCACTCGCGCCGCGACCACAGCATCGACTGGCTCGGTGCGCTGGCCCTCACGGTCGGGCTGGTGCCGCTGCTGATCGTCGCTGAACAGGGACGGACGTGGGGGTGGACCTCGGGACGGGCGCTGCTCTGCTACGTCGTGGGGGTGGGCGGCCTGGCGGCCTTCGTCGCTGCCGAGAGCCGCATGGGCGACGACGCCCTCATCCCGCTGCGCTTCTTCAAGGACCGTACCTTCGGCCTGACGTCCGCCGTGGGCGTGGTCGTCGGCATGGGTCTGTTCGGCGGCATCGCCTCACTTCCCCTCTACCTGCAGATCGTCAAGGGCGCCTCGCCGACGAAGTCGGGGCTGCTGCTCATCCCGCTGACCGCGGGCATCATGCTCGGCGCGATCGTGTCCGGCCAGCTCATCTCCAGGACCGGCCGCTACAAGGTGTTCCCGGTCATCGGCAGCGCCCTCATGGCCGTCGGCATGCTGCTGCTGTCCCGGGTGGGCGTGGACACGCCGTTCTGGCAGGCCGGGATCTTCATGGCCGTGTTCGGCCTCGGCCTCGGCAACGTCATGCAGCCGATCACGCTGGCCGTCCAGAACGCCATGCCGCCGGGCGACATCGGCGTGGCGACGTCGTCGGCCACGTTCTTCCGGCAGATGGGGGGCGCGCTCGGGACCGCGATCTTTCTCTCCGTGCTGTTCAGCACCGTTGGCGCCAAGATCCAGGACGCGTTCCGGGCCACCGTCCCTACGCCGGCCTTCCAGGCCGCGCTGCGCGACCCGGGCGTCATCCACGACCCGGCGAACGCGCCCGTTCTGGCCGCGGTGCGTGCCGGCGGGGGGGTAGGCGGGCGGGCGCTGGACGACACGTCGTTCATCTCGCACCTGGACCCACGGTTCGCCCGGCCGTTCCAGGTCGGCTTCTCCGGCGCCATGGACCTCGTGTTCCTTCTCGGAGCAGCCGTGATCGTGCTGGCGTTCGTCCTGCTGCTGTTCCTGCCCGAGATCCCGCTGCGGACGCAGTCGGCCATGGCGGCCCGCCAGGCCAGCTCGCCGACCGGTGAGCTGCCGGACCCGGGCCCCGGCGAGCACGCGCGCCGCTGAACCTTCCGGCGTCCGGGCCGGCACCGTTGCCCGCGCCGCCTTGACGTTCGCGCCTCCCTGCTCCACGCTTCCGCCCCAACCCCTGCGCGCCGTCGCGCCGCACCGTGCGGCCGGCCCAGCGGCGGGCAGCGCTCACCCGTTCGGGCGCCGGTTGAACTCCGGTGCCCCACGAGCCAGAGGAGCTCGATGAAGCGCACCGTTCCCGGAGGGGCCCTCGCCGTAGCGACCATCCTCTTCGCCGGCTTCACTGCCCCGGCCCAGGCTGCTGGCAGCGGGGCGGCCCGTGCGTCCGGCGCGGACGGCACGACACTTGCCCTCGACCGGGCGGCGACGGCCGTCGCCGCCCATCCCGCCGCCCTGCATGCCACCCCCGCCGACGCGTTCCAGAGCCGCAGCGTGGTGCTCGACCGCGACGGCGCCAGCCATGTCCGGTACGACCGCAGCCACCGCGGGCTGCCGGTGCTGGGCGGCGACGTCGTCGTACACCTCACCGCGACCGGCGGCCTGCGGAGCGTCTCGCAGACCCTGACCCGCCCGCTCCAGGTTGCGACCGCCCCCCGGATCTCGGCCGCGGCTGCCGCTGCCGCAGCGGCGCCGCGGCTGGTGGGCACGGTGACCAGCAGCCGCGCCCGGCTCGTTGTGGACGCGGCGGGCGCAACGCCGCGGCTCGCCTGGGACGTCCTCGTCTCGGGGACCCGGTCCGACCAGACGCCCAGCCGGCTGCACGTCGTCGTCGACGCTGCGACCGGCGCGGTCGCGCGGTCCTACGACGAGGTGGAGACCGGGACCGGCAACAGCATCTACTCCGGCCAGGTGTCGATCTCGACCAGCTACAACAGCAGCACCGGCCGGTACGAGATGAAGGACCCCACTCGTGGCAACAACAACACGACCGACCTCAATCAGGCGACGTCCGGCACCGGCACGCTGTTCACCGACGCCGACGACGTGTGGGGCAACGGTGCGCAGTCCGACCGGGCCAGCGCCGGAGTGGACGCACACTACGGCGCCCAGAAGACCTTCGACTACTACAAGAACGTTCTCGGCCGCAACGGCATCTTCAACAACGGCACCGGCGTCCGGTCGCGTGTGCACTACGGCAACAGCTACGCCAACGCCTTCTGGGACGGCACCCAGATGACCTACGGTGACGGCAGCGGCAACGCCAAGCCGCTGGTCGAGCTGGACATCGCCGGCCACGAGATGACGCACGGCGTCACCGAGAACACGGCCAACCTCTCCTACTCCGGCGAGTCGGGCGGGCTGAACGAGGCGACGAGCGACATCTTCGGCACTTCGGTCGAGTTCTACGCCGCCAACTCCGCCGACGTGGGGGACTACCTCATCGGCGAAAAGGTCAACATCAACGGCAATGGCACGCCGCTGCGCTACATGGACAAGCCGAGCCGCGACGGGGCGTCCAAGGACTGCTGGTACGCCGGCATCGGCACGCTCGACGTGCACTACTCCTCGGGCCCCGGCAACCACGTCTTCTATCTGCTCGCCGAGGGCAGCGGCGCCAAGACGATCAACGGCGTGTCCTACAACAGCCCCACCTGCAACGGGGCGACCGTGACGGGCATCGGCCGTGACGCCGCCGCCAAGATCTGGTACCGCGCGCTGTCGGTCTACATGACCTCCAGCACCAACTACGCCGGCGCCCGGCAGGCTGCGGTCAACGCCGCCAAGGACCTCTACGGTGGAAGCAGCACGCAGTGCGTCGGCGTGGAGCAGGCCTTCAGCGCTATCTCGGTCACCGGCGCCACCTGCGGCACAACGCCGCCCCCGCCCACCGGCGGCAACCTGCTGGCGAACCCGGGCTTCGAGAGCGGTGCCACCGCCTGGTCGCAGACCGCCGGGGTCATCAGCCAGGACTCCACCCGGGCGCACAGCGGCTCGTGGCTCGGTTGGCTGGACGGCTACGGCTCCTCGCACACCGACACGCTGTCCCAGTCGGTGACGATCCCGTCGGCGACCAGCGCGACGCTGTCGTTCTGGCTGAAGGTGGCGACCAGCGAGACGACCACGACCGCGGCGTACGACACGCTCAAGGTGCAGGTGATCTCGGGCACGACCACCACGACCCTGGCGACGTACTCGAACCTGAATGCGAAGACCTACACGCAGCGCTCGTTCAACCTCTCGTCGTACGTCGGCAAGACCGTCACCATCAAGCTGGTCGGGGTGGAGGACTCGTCGCTCGCGACGAGCTTCCTCACTGACGACTTCTCACTGACGACCGCCTAACCCGCTCGCCGGCTGCATGGTCCGGCCCGGTCCCGTAGTCCAGGGACCGGGCCGGATCTTGCGTCCGGCAACGGGTTCAGCACGTACTACCGGGTGCCCTTTACAGGAGTTGGCGCAGGTCAGAAGCTGCGGTGGCGAGCAAGCAGCTGCCGGCACCCGGAGCACCAACGGCGGGGCCGTCTACCGCGGTGACCTCCGCGACCGGCGGGCCGAGGTCTTCCTCCCGGCCGGGCAGAACGGCCGGACCTTCGCCCGTACGCCGCTGAACTATCAGCCCGGCTTCAGCGTGAACGGGATCGTCGCGACCTCCGACGGCCGGTTCGTCATCGTCGGCCAGTCCAACACCGGCAAGCTCTACCGCATCCGGCTGCACGACAAGCTGGTCATCCAGCTCCATCTCGGCGGCGTGCGGTTGATCGGCAACGACGGGCTGGTGCTGCTCGAGTCGCGGGTCCTCTACGTCGTACGGAACTCGGTAGAGAAGTATTACCGAGGTTCGGCTCTCCGGTGGCGTACGGCAGCGGCCGGGTGGTGTCCGTTACCGGCGACAGGGACTTCCAGACGCCGACCACGGCCGCGGTGGCCGGCGACCGGCTGCTCGTCGTCAACTCGCAGTTCAACGGGCCGGGCCAGCCGCCGTTCACGCTGACGAGCATCCCGCTCCCCTAGGGCCCGAGGGGTCAGGTCGCCGGCGGGCAGGCGGAGACGGCGGCGAACAGCGCAGCCGCGGTGTCCACGGCGTCCGCCTGCTCCGCCGGAGGGACGTCCGCGTCGAGCGTCGTGGTGCGGCCGCCGGCGGTGACGACGTAGCGCATGACGTCGCTGCGGCCGGACGGCTGGGGTGCCGCCGGCAGGGCGTCCCACCGGATGGATCGGGCCCGGTCCACCAGCGCGGCCGGCAGCTGGCAGGACCGGCGTTGCCCCCCACGGGTGCTCAGTGCAGCGGAGCCGCCAGGCCCGACGGTCAGCTGGTCGTCGAAGCCGGCGATCCCCCCCGTACGACGAATCTCCAGCGGCTGGGTCATCGGGCTCCTCGTGCCGGTGCCGGTGGGCCGGTTCGCGGCCGGCTGGTCCACGTTCGAGGTGCCGCCACAGCCTGCTGCCAACAGGCCGAGCACGACCGCCGACACCAGTGGGCGCATGCTGGTCCGACGTACCGGGTTCCGCTGCGGTTCCACCAGCCGCCGCCCGGACGACCGCTGTAGGGAGTCGGCATGACGCTGACCGCGCAGTTTCGACCGGAAACCGCCGGGGACGGCAGCTTCGTCCGCCAGGGCAACCGGTTTGCCGACCGGATCACGGCCGACGGCTCGAGCGGGTACGCCTCCGAGCCGGGGCGCTACCAGCTCTACGTGTCGCTCGCCTGCCCCTGGGCCCAGCGGTCACTGATCGTGCGGCACCTGCTGGGCTTGACCAACGCGATCGGGACCACCGTCGTCGACCCGATCCGGGACGAGCGCGGCTGGCGCTTCACTCTCAGCCCGCAAGACCGGGATCCGGTCACGGGGGAGCGCTTCCTCTGCGACCTGTACCGGCGTACCGACCCGTCCTTCGAGGGTCGCTGCACGGTGCCGGCAATCTGGGACACCCGCACGGAGCGGCTCGTCACCAACGACTACCCGCAGATCACCCTCGACCTCGAAACCGAATGGACGGCGTACCACTGTGCCGACGCTCCCGACCTGTACCCGGTCGAGCTGCGACCGGAGATAGACGCGATCAACGACCGGGTCTTCCGCGACGCGAACAACGGGGTCTACAGAGCCGGCTTCGCCACTACGCAGGTGGCGTACGAGGAGGCCTTCGACGCGCTGTTCGTGACGCTGGCGGAGTTGGAGGAGCGGCTGTCGCGGCAGCGGTTCCTGGTGGGCGATGCGCTGACCGAGGCCGACGTACGGCTCTACACCACGCTGGCCCGCTTCGACGCGGTCTACTACTCGCACTTCAAGTGCAACCTGCGCCGGCTGGTCGACTACCCGCAGCTGTGGGGCTACGCGCGCGAGCTCTACTCGCGGCCGGCGTTTCGGGAGACGACGGACTTCGAACACATCAAGCGGCACTACTACGCCACCCACGAGGCGATCAATCCGACCCGCATCGTGCCGAAGGGTCCGGCGATCGACTGGGACGCCCCGCAGGACCGCGACCGCCTGTCGGTTGATGGCTAGAAACTGGAGGCCCTCATCGCAGCACTGAGGAGTTTCGCGGCGGCCGACGTTTCACGTCGCATCAGGGCTGCGACCGAACCGCCCGAACCAAGGAGGCTGCACCATGGACTGGAAGCTCGAGCTCGTACTGATCCCCGTCTCTGACGTGGGCCGCGCCAAGACCTTCCATCTCGAGCAGGTTGGCTTCCAGCGTGCTCGATCGGTTTCGGGACGGGGCTGACCCAGTCGGCGCCCGGCTCGGCCGAGGGCCTGCACCTGGTCGTCGCCGACATCGAAGCGGCGAGTGCCGAGCTCGTCGAGCGGGGAGTGAACATCGGCGAGATGTTCCACATGGGGGAGGGAGGGCAGACGCCGGGGCCCCATCCCGAGCGCCTCGACTACAACTCGTTCCTGCCGTTTCAGGACCCAGACGGCAACAGCTGGCTCGTCCAGGAGGTCCGGCGAGCGGAGTCGACGGCATGACTGGAACGACCACACGACCACCGAACGGCGTAGGACAGGCTTGCGATACCGATGAGGCAGCCGACCGAGATCGCCGCCACCGCGGCGGGGTGCTGAACGTCTGCCTGGACCTGCTGCGGCGGAGCTCGCGCCGGCTGCCGACGATGGCCAACCCGAGCCCGACGGCCGCCAGCTACCTGCGCCGACCGGGCGACTCGGATTTCCCCGCGTTCAAGCTCGATGTCCTTTGCGTTGGGGCTGCGTCATTGTGAGATCACGTTCAGCCCCGGGCTGTTCCCGGCCTTCGGCCCGCCGCCGACCTTGTGATGGCGCCCGGCCATCGGCGCATGCTCCGGCGCGCGAGAGCTGCGTCCGCTCCTCTTGACGGTGGTCACACGGCGAGTACGCGGATCTGCCGGTGCTCGGCGGTGAGAGCCGAAAGGTCGTCAGGGTCGCTGGTCAGGATCACGGCTGGTCGCGCAAGCCCGATGGCGGTCGTGGCCACGAGGGCATCCACGGTGTCGTCACGACGAGTTCGGCCGAGCAAACGCCCGGCCTCCGCGGCGAACGAGGAGTCGACGGTGTCGATCTGGGCGTTCCGGGTGAGCAGGTGGATCGGGGCGTCCCGGCCGCCACCGCGCAGGGTCTCGGTCAGCGTGACGGCGTTGACCGCCAGCGGCAGGCGTAGCTCCCGGGCGCGAGCGATCCAGGCGGCAGCGCGCTGGTTACCCGTAGCGGCCCTGCTCAGTCCTTCGCGGTCGAGGACGAGCGCGTGCGCTGCTTGGACCGGCGGCCCCGAGCGGCGGCGTGCGGGTCGGACCATGCCTGGCGGACCTCCTCCATCAGCGCTGCCGGGATCGGTCCGTGTTCGGTGACGTGCGCAGCGAGGAACTCGTCCAGGTCGGCAAGGTGCTCGGAGAGGCGCAGGCCTTCGGCGAGGTAGGCGGAGAAGCCGCGAGTACCTGCGCGCCGGCGGGCGCTTTCGACCAGCGGCTTGGGCAGGGTGACGCTGACTTTCTCATACGCCGGCTCAGTCACGTTCGGATCGTACCACCGGTAGGATTGGGACCATGTGCGGTTGACAGGGCGAACCCGTGCCCAGGGCGTTAGGCGTGTCGGAGGGGGACTTGAACACCGACGACGGCCGTATCGAGGGGTATCCTGCTGTCCGGCCAACCGCCTCTGACCTGCTATTTTACCTCCTCGGTAATCTCCGTCGTCCCATCGTGGCCGGCCTGGTGACGAGCCGCTTGTTAGCAAACTTGTTAGCAAGATCAGCAACCGGGACGCGGCGCTACTACCCTGCCAGCGTGTCCCGCTTCCTGACGCTCCACGAGACGCGCGAAGACGAAGTTGACAGCCTTGCGGGTCGGCGTCGGCGCGGGTTGCTGCAGGCGGCGGCGCCACGCCGCGGATTCGCCTGGAACTTACCTTCTGACCCCGTGCCGCTACCTCACCCGCGGTAGGTCGGTGAGGGGCGCTATTGGCGCCTACGAGATCTAGCCGCCGAAGAGGTTCCGCGGCACTTCATCGGTCTTGTCCGGCGCGCTTAATTCTCAAATCTGAAGCTTTAGCCGCCGGCACCAGCAGGGAATACCAGGATGCGGTCACCACGATATCCCACCAGTCGTGGGGCCAGAGGGTGTTGCCGATGATCACGCCGGCGGCCCAGGCCAGAGCCCACAGCACGAAGGTCACGGCGTGGAACGCAATCTTGCGCCTCGTTGTCATGATTCGCTTCGCTTTTGCTTTACCCCTTACTTCTACTTGTGCGCCCTTGTTCGCGGTGCCTGCCGTGCTCTGGCCGGTCGCCCCACCGATGACGAGTCCGACGAGGCCAGCGCCGAGAAGTTGGACCCAGCGGCGCGAGTACCAGTGGGTCCGAGGAGGGGGAAGAAGCGGTGGACACGCTCACTCCGCCGTGCTACGCCGTGACAGACGTGGCGTCAAGACCCCGAACGGCCCGAGCTGCTAGTGGTCCCTGGCAGGTCGACGCGCCGGCCGGCGCGTCTTGTCCGCGACGACCGTGACCCAGCCATCCGCAGCCCACCGCTCCGCCATGTCCGCGTCGAGCTCGAGCGTCTCGCCACCGTTGCGCTGGGCACCGTCGGCGAACACGGCCCAGCCGTCGATTACGCGGACCTTGAACTGGCCGACCATCACGCGGTAGCAATCTTGACAACGGCCTGCGGGTGCACGAACCCGAACCCGACCCGCATGGTGGCCTTGACCGCCACCCGGTCAGACGTGAAGAACACCGACCGGTCCGCCTCTACCGTGGCGTCGGCGCGCAGGACCACCCACACCCTGGACCGGTCCACGGCCCACAAGGTGTTCGGGGCGACGTACTGCGAGACGAACAGCGGCACGCCGAGGATCACCCGGCTCGTCGCCGAGGTGGCGTCGGTGCCGAGAACCGGCTGGTTTGACCCGGTGGCCACCGGGGTGTCCGCCGACGGCCGCCGGGAGGTCCTCGGCCACGCGGTGGGCGACAGCGAGGACGAGACGTTTTGGACCGAGTTCTTCCGGTCGCTGCGGGAGCGGGAGCTGACCGGGGTGCAGCTGGTCATCTCAGATGCGCACCGCGGCCTGGTCAACGCCATCGCCGCGGCCTTCCAGGGGGCGACCTGGCATCGCTGCCGGGTGCCCTTCCTGCGCAACGTGCTGGCCAAATGTCCGCAAGGGCGACGCGGAGATGGTCGCCGCCGCGATCCGCACCATCTTCGCCTAGCCCGACCGGACCGGCGATCCCCACCCAGGTGGAGGAGGTGGCTCGGCTGCTGGGACCCAAGTTCCCCACCGTGGCCGCGATGCTGCTCGACGCAAGCCCGACATCACCGAGTTCGCCGACTTCCCGCCAGCCCACCGGAAGAAGCTGTGGAGCACCAACCCGCTGGAGCGGCTGAACAAGGAGATCAAGCGCCGGACCGACGTGGTCGGCATCTTCCCCAACCAGCCGGCACTGTTCCGCCTCGCCGGCGCGGTGCTGATCGAGGCACACGACGAGTGGCAGGCCAGCGACCGCCGCTACCTGTCCGAAGCCATTGAGGAGATGGAGCGATGTCACGTCCGAACAGGTTCTCACCGGAGCAGCGCGCCAGAGCGGTCCGCCTGGTAGCGGAGGCCCGGCCCAACTATCCCTCTGAGTGGGCGACGATCTCCTCGGTGGCCGCCAAGCTCGGTGCCTCCGCCGAGACGGTCCGCGAGTGGGTCCGCCAGATCGCGTCCCGTGATGTGGTGGAAGTAGGCATTCGCGCAGCGGCTCTGCTTGGTGCTGACTATGTCCGACCGCGCTCGAAAGCGCTCGAGTCACCCAGGAGGTCATCGACACCCCGGCCCTCGCCACGGTCGGGATGAAGTCTCTACGGAACCCAGGACGGTCCACATCACGCCTCTAACGGGAAGCAGCAAGGGTCTGCCGCAAGCAAACTTCCTTTTGCACGGCATGGCCCTAGATGCCGTTTGGAGCAGCGGCGTACAGGGGACGAGTGGTTTACGCGGCTCGCTTGCGCGACGGGTGACCGTCCCATTAGGGAAGGGGCGCGACATCCCGATCCGCCACCGATACGATCATCGGCGGGAGCCGTCCTTGACCACGACTCATACTGCGCTTCCGACTGGTGCCTCACCGGACCAGTCACCCTGCTACGCGCCGTTGACCGCAGGCCGGCTGCGGTCGGCCAAAGCCGCGTACACCACCCGCAATGTCGACCTGCACGCCGCGACGAGGCTGTTGACCGGGGTCCCACCCCGGGTCGGGAATCTCGTTCTCGCCCGCGTGACGGCGATCGGCCAGCACACCAAGATCGAGCTCGCCCAAGGCCGCCGCGCCACCATGTTCGTCGGCGATGAGGTCATCGTTGCCTACGGCAGTCGCTACGCGCCGGACCAGTTCGAAGCCGAGCTCCCCAGCGACCTCGGCCCGTGTGACTTGGTGGCCGCTGGCGGCATAGCGAGCCGGGTGACCGTCGCGCATGGCCTGATGAGCGACGCCACCAGCCTCGAGCCGGTCGGGCTACTGGCGGACGCCGCCGGAGAACCGCTGAACCTGCGTACCGGCGTGCTGTCCCCCCTACCGGACGCTGCGGGGGAACGGCCGCTCACCATCGCGGTCGTCGGTGTCAGCATGAACAGTGGCAAGACCACCACTGCGGCACACCTCGTACGCGGGCTGCGCCTGGCCGGCATCGACGTCGGCGCTGCCAAGACCACCGGGACCGGCGCCGGTGGCGACGTGTGGTTGCTGTCGGACGCCGGGGCGTTCCCGGTGTACGACTTCACCCACGCCGGCTACCCCAGCACCTACCTGATCGGGCCCGACGCGGTGCGCGAAATCTTCACGAGCCTGACCGACCGGCTGGCCGCCGAGGGTTGCCAAGTCACCGTCGTCGAGGTCGCCGACGGCGTGTTGCAGGAGGAAACCGCCGGGCTACTGGCGGATCCGGTGTTCGCAGAGCGGGTAGACGCGGTCCTCTTCGCTTCTCACGACGCTCTGGGGGCAAGTGCCGGAGTCGAGTGGTTGCGGGAGCGCGGACTGGCCCCGATCGCCGTAACCGGCGTACTCTCGTCCTCGCCATTGGCGACCAGAGAGGCCGAAACCGCCACCGACCTGCCCGTGTGGGGTCTGGCCCAGCTGTCCGACCCGCAGGCCGCCCGGACCCTGTACGAAGGTCTACTCGGCGGCCGTCTGCCGCAACTGACAGGTGACTCCCCACCGGCAGCCGAGCTGGCGCTGGCGGAAGCCTCCCACGTCAACGACCACCAGTCCACGCCGACCCCGGGCAGCGAGCCGTTCCGGCCCGGGCCCCGCCAGGCATTCCAACCAGGGTTTGAGACAGGTGACCGAGTCGCCGGCTGACGCATCTCCGCCTCCGGGCGAGCTCCGCGTCGCGGACGACCGGGGAAAGATCCCTGCCGATCGCCGATCGACCACGGCCGGCTTGCCGCCGTTGTGGGCAGGCACCCGCCGCCGCCACCTGAGTTTGCTCGTACTCTCCGGGCTGGGCCAAGCGGCCGCGGCCGGTGTCGCTGCTCGATTGATCAGCAACCTGCTCAAGGGCACCGCAGGTCGCCGCCCGCTGCTGTGGTTCACAGTGCTCGTCGCGGCAGCGGTGGCTGTCGGAGCACTGCGCATGGCCGAGCGCATCCTCGCCGAAAGGCTCAGCCAGGATTACGTGCACGAGATCCGGCTCGGGCTCATCCGGCGCAACTTGGCGGACGGCCGGGTGAAGTCCCTCGGCGTTGCCGTGGCCCGGACGACAAATGACCTCGGTTCGGTGAAGAACTGGGTCAGTCAGGGAGTCGCGCCCCTTGCAGTGGGGATTCCGCTGATCCTCGGCGCCTGCATAACGCTCACCCTGCTGGAGCCACTTCTTGCGGTTGGACTAGTGGTGTCCATCGGCGTTCTGCTCGGGGCCATGCGGGCGCTAGCTCCGGTGGCCTACAAGCGGTCACGCATCCTCCGCCGTCGGCGAGGGGTCTTGTCCTCCCAGGTCGCTGACACAATCCTGTCCACACCGGCGATTCGCTCAGCAGGCGGATCGAGCTGGGAACTGCGGCTGATCGAGAAGTACAGCTCGAGTCTCGTCACGGCCGCGGTGCGCCGCGCGCAGGTTGCGGGGGCCCTGCGTGGAGTCGCCGCCGCGACGTCTGGAGTCGCCGCTGCGATCGTGGTCGGAACGGGACTGCTGGCGAGGGTCCCGACGCACAGCATCGCCGGGGCGCTCATCATCATGGGTTTCATGGCCGGGCCGATCCATGACCTCGGCCGCGTTACGGAGTTCCGGCAGACCTACCGTGCCGCTCGGCGAATCATCGGTCCCGCGATCCAACCGGCAGATGACGCCGCTCGACCGGCAGGCGATACGTCGGTGCGGTCGACCGAGCCCGCCCTGGGCACCCCGGCGGACTCCGCCGATGAAGCAGTGTCGGCTGCGCACCTTCGAATCGCCGACGGCCTCAGAATGCAAGAGCTGTTCGCCCGGCCCGGCGACCGGATCGTCGTGGCTGTCGGCAGTAAGCGCCTGAACTCTGACGTGCTCGACCGGTTCGTGGGGCTGCGGCAGCCGGAGCGCGGAGAGGTGTTTGTAGCGGGGCGGGATCTATCCGCCGTCGGCCCCAAGGACCTTCGCCGACTGGTGGGCTATGCGGCGCAGGGCATGATGCTGGTGCGGGCCACAATTGCCAGAACGGTCCGGTACCGCTCGCCAGCCACCCCCGCGGACGAGGTTGACCGGCTGCTGGCACAGGTCGGGCTCGCCGACTGCGTTGCCCAACTCCCCCAGGGGGATGACACCCTTCTCGTGCATGGCGGGGAGCCGCTGACAATTCCCGAACGGGCCCGACTGCTCTTGGCGCGAGCGATCCTCAACGAGCCGCCGCTGCTGGTTTTCGACAACCTCGACGCCGACCTGGGGAAAGACGGGCGCGAGACGATGCGCAGGCTGCTGCGCGACTACCCAGGGGTGGTTCTTCTCGCCAGCGACGAGCCGGACCTGATCGTCACGCCGACCCACGTGTGGCGTCCGGTGGGCGTTCAGCCGGCCACTCCGCCGCAAGAAGCTCGCCGCCGCACACGCAGCTCAGCGCCGTGAAGGCGCGCATCGCCTTCCTCGGTGACACTTTGCTCGGCGGGGTCGCCCAGCCGCTGCTGGACGAGCACGGGACCGACTACGCGATCTTTGGCATTCGGCCGCTCTGGGCGGATGCCGATCTAGTCGTTGCCAACCACGAAGGACCGCTGACCTCGAGTGACGCCGAATCGGCCAAGTTGGACACCGGCAAGAAACGGTATTGGTACAAGGCGCATCCCCGTTCGGCGCACACGCTGGCGTCAGCAGGTGTGCGGGTCGTCAGCCTTGCGAACAACCACATTCTCGACTTCGGGACGACCGGACTTTATGACACGATGGACGCCCTCGACGCCGCAGGTATCGCGCACTGTGGGGCCGGCGGCGATGATCGTGCGGCTCGGGCCCCCGCCGTGGTGGACGCGAGCGGCGTGCGCGTGGGATTCCTCTCCGTGATGCAGCGCTACAAGATGTACATCGAGGAGAACACCTACGCGACAGCGGACCGGGCCGGGGCGGCACTGCTTCGCACCAGCCGCCTGTCCGCAGATATCTCCGAGCTGCGTCAGCGGGTCGACCTCTGCGTCGTCCTCGTGCACTGGGGCCGCAACTACCGCGGGCTGACGTCGCTCCAGGAGCAGCTCGCCGACGATATCCACAAGGCCGGTGCCGACCTCGTCATCGGGCACCACCCCCACATTCCGCACCCCGTGACCGTGCTCGATGGCGTCCCGGTGGTCTACAGCCTGGGCAACGCCGCGTTCGGCACCCCGGGCCGGTACCACAGCGGGCGTCCGCCGTACGGGCTCATCGCCATCGCGGACGTCGAGCCACGTCGCGTCACCGGCCTCGAGCTGCGCCTGATCCATGTGGACAACGCAATGGTGAACTTCCAACCGCAGCCGGCCGCGGGCGCGCAGGCGGAGGCGTACCTGCGGGCGCTGTACGACCCGGTCCAGCTCGACTCGCTTGCGGCGCGCTGACGCTGGCGGAGGCGGACGGGAATCCAACCCGGCTGCCCGAGATCCTCGGGCACACCGGTTTTGAAGACCGCTGAGTGTGGTCTGGGGTCGGAGGTCGGCTACATAGGCCGTGACCTGCCTCCACCGCGGCCCGCTGGGTCGGGCTTGCGCGACAGCATGGTTTCCTCGGCAAGACCGTCAAGGGAAAGGCGGGGGAGCAGTGAGAGGCAGCATCATCCGACGCGGGACCGGATACAGCGTCGTGCTCGACCTCGGCCGCGACCCGCAGACCGGTCGCCGTCGGCAGCGATGGCACTCGGGCTACCGAACCAAGAAAGAGGCGTCGGCGGCGTTGGCCGACCTGATCGGCAACGTCAACCACGGCCTCTGCGTCGAGCGCAGTCGGCAGACCGTCGCCGGGTTTGGCGACGAGTGGCTGGCCGCTATTGAGCCGACGGTGCGGCCGGCGACCCATCACAGCTACAGCCGCAACCTGCGCCTGCACGTCCTGCCCTACGTCGGCAGCACGCCGCTCGTCGCACTCGACGCCGGCACCCTTAACGGGCTCTACGCGAAGCTGCTGAAGAACGGCCGCGGGACTTCGAGGGTGGCGGACTGTCGCCGCGGTCCATGCGTTACGTCCACACGATCGTGCACCGGCTGGGCAAAGACGCCGTGCTGGGGCAGGCTGGCCCGCAATCCCGCGGACGCCGCCAACCCGCCGCGGCCTACGTCGTCCTGGCGACGACCGGAATGCGCCGCGGTGAGGCGCTGGGGCTGCGCTGGTCCGACCTGTCAATGGACAGCGGCCGGGCGGCGATCCGGCAAACGGTGATCGCAGTCGCGCACCAGCCGACGTTCGGGACGCCGAAGACAGCGAAGGGACGCCGGACGGTCGCGCTCGACGCAGTAACCGTGGCCGCAGTGCGGGAGCACCGGGCGCGCCAGCTCGCCGAGCGGCCGCTCACGGGGGCCGGGTGGACCGACCACGGCGGCCTGGTGGGGTTTCAGGGTGTCGGAGGGGGGACTTGAACTCTGCCCTGACCCCGTGCAGCAAGAAGCAACACGGCGCGTTTGAGCGCGCTCAGGTCCCCGGCTTCCGCCGCCGGGGCTGTCGCGCGCGCACGTAGGTGCAGGTGCGAGCAGCGGCTCGCTATCACGGGGGCTATCGCGCAGGGGTTACTGGTAGGACTGAGGTATGGGACGAGCCTCTCGAGCGAAGCAGCAGGCCAAGCAGGCGGCGGCGCGCCGCCGCCGGGACCGCCCGGAGCTCGAGGCCCTCCTCCGAGAAGAGGTCCAGTTCCTCAACGCCTCCGCCGTCTCCTACGACGGCGGCTTCGACGCCGAGGCAAAGCGGTTGGCAGTCACCCTGCGGGTGCTCTTGCACGACACATCGAGCTCGCACTCGCTCTTGGGCCTTCTCGGGATCAAGGAGAAGTTCCGGTACGTGAACACCGCGGAGCCGATCAACCGGACGAATCTGCTGCCTCAGACCTTCGGCCTCGTCATCGCGGAGATCACGACGGGAGTCGGTGCGCGCTACGTCCCTCCGCTCGGCATGGAGCGTGCCTCCCCACCTCGCCAGGAAAGCTTCGACTCCTGGTGGCAGTCGCCGGCCACCAAGGACGGCGACCGACTGCTCTCTCGTCGTGACTTCGTGCTCGCGCTCGCAAACACAGAAGGGGGCGCGCACGTCGATCCGGACCTGGACGAGGCCTGGGAGAAGTTGTCGAAGGAAGGCGCGGGCTGGATGCACGAAGACAGTGCCGGCGAGCGGCCGTTTGACCCCGGTTACGAGACGGCGTCTGTCCGGCAGATCGCCTACGAGGTTCAAGTGACCATGGACACGCAGTTGGACTCCGTCCTGGGGTCAAGCCTCCTGACTCCCGCGGGCTAGAGGCCAAGCGGTTCGGGCCGGCTGCGAGCCCCTGCGGTTGGCGATCAGCGGACGCACGCAGGGCGGCTGGGGACCCGTAACGCTGATCCGCCGAGCGGGGTCGTGGTGTAGCCAATTGGCGACAGTGATCCGCGGGCTCCCAGTCGATCACTGTCTACCGTGGTGGACATTGATCCACTTGGGCCGGTGATCTCCCGCGCGCAAGAACATGAGCGCCGGTTCTTCGAAGTCGCGCGCGGTGCTGTGGGCTGTGTTATCGCACGCCGAACACTCTCCGTGAGAATGCAGGGGGCACGCGCTCCGCGCCTCGCGCCGCCGTGTGGCGTCTCGTGACACACACAACCGCAGGTCAGATGGCACGTCGTGCTTCAAGAGCCCCTTGCGCCCGCGCCGCCGATGGGGCACGCTCCTCGCCATCCCGTCACGGAGAGGAGTCAACGCCAACGCAACCAAGCGGCCCCGCCAGGTGCGCAAACACCGGACGGGGCCTTGACCGGGCACACCCGTAGAGAGGACCCGATCCATGACGAACGGTACCGATCAATCGCGCAGCCCGCGGGCTGTGGCGCCCACCACGAGCGGCGTCCGACCTCGTCGACCGCAGCTGGTCGCCCTGTGCAACGAGTGCGGCAGCACCCGCGCGACCACCGACGTCGGCTCGTATGGGGAGCCGCTGGCATGGGGCGACCCCGACTGCATCGGAGACCGGTGCCTGGTGCGCCGGAAGTGTGATTCCTGCGGCCGGAGAACGCCGCACGCCTACATCCGCCCGGAGCACGACGAGCACCGGGATTACTGCGAGCTCGAGCAGGCCCGCCGTGACGACGAGCGCCGGCGCGAGCTCATGCGCGTTGAGCACCTGCGCGAGCGCGTCGAGGGACTGCTGCTCGTCGACATCCGGGTCCGCGACGAGGACGTCAGCAAGCTGGGGGAGATCATCGAGCGCGCGGACTTGGTCGCCGCGATCTACCGGTTCGGCGACGCGGAGCGGCGCCTGCTGCTCAGACGTACCCTGCCGCCCGAGGCCGAGCTCAGGCTCCTGAAGCGTTGCGCGCTGGCGTTGCTGGATGAGCAGTACGCCCTCTGGAATGAGGTCGGCGAGGACACCCAGATGGTGCTGCTGGTCGACGAGGACGTGCTCTCCTTCCCTCCAGGCAGCATCGAGATCGACGACCCGCGGTCTGGTACGGAGTGAGCCGCGGCCGCCGACAGGCGCTCCTCATACCGTGCGAGGCAGCGCTCGCCTACGACAGGGAGCACGGCTGGCACCTGCTGGCTGCGCCACCGCAGTGGTGGCTCGAGGAGATGGACGCCGGCCGAGACGTCGCGCCGACGTCATCCACACATCCGTACGTAGCCGATGGCGAACGGTCGAGACTGACGAAGGGCCAACGGGCGATGGTCACCATGATGGCAAGCACCGCTCGCACACTGAGCTGGGAAGAGCGGGCGCAGCGCGCCGGCGTATCGTCCGCCCGGCTCGGTCAGGCGTCGACGGTCCTCGGCCATGCACCGGACCTCGTCGACGCGGTTCTGACCGGCAAGCGGCCGCTCAACGAGGTGTACGCCGAGGCTCGCAGACGCAAAGCCACAGCAGGGCCGGAGGGGGATGCAGGCGGGCGACCGGGCGCGAGTGCCGATGCCGCGTACGCCGGCGCCCGGACCCCTTGACGTGGCCCTGTCGCTCGTGCTGTACCGAGCGGTGCCGTTCGCATCATCCCGGCGGTATGGCGCGCTGCAGGCTCGGCTGGGGTGGGGTCCGGCGCCGCCGGTGACCCAGCGGAACGCCGCGGCGCTACTCGGCGTCAGCCCTCAGCGCCTTGCGCAGCTCGACGACCGCGTGCTGGACGTACTGGCCACGACGGGGCCACCGCCCTCGGTCCTCCGTGCACTCGACGTGCTCGCCTCCATGGCGCCGTGCGAGTCTGCCCAGGCGGCGCTGGCGCTGTACGGCGAAGGGGTGACGGGCGAGATCGTCCACCCGGCCGGCGTCCTGGTGGCCGCTGAGGCGGCGGGGGTGCGGGCGCCCGTCGAGATGCTCCAGCTCCCGGAGCGACGTACTGCGGTAGTGCCCGTCGGCAGTGCTGCTCGACGGTCTGAGCTCGCGGCAGCCGCTCGTCGACGGCTGAAGGAGTGCGGCGTCGTGCGACTCGACCGGCTGCTCGTCGAGGCTCCCGCGCTTTCGACGCTCGAGGTCGACGCGGCGCTCGGCGAGGCGCCAGGGGTCGGCAGGACGGGAGACGTGCTCTGGTGGGAGCACGACGCCACGACCCCGCTGGTGCGGCCGCTACAGCGCATGCTGGCGGCATTGGGGCCACTGTCGGCGGAGAGCCTCGTCGCCGGCGTCGCTCGGCACTGGCGCTACCGCAAGCCCGACAGCGTCCCCGACGCCGAGGCCCTGACCGTCTACCTGACCGGACAGCCGGCGTACCGGCGGCAGGAGGACGGCAGATGGTCGCTGCGGTGGCCAGAGACCGCTGAGAGGCTGCTCCTGCCGGAGGACCGCGCGGTCGTCGAGCTCGTAGGTGCTTCGGCGACTGGCCAGGTGTCCCGGCGGCAGGTCGCGGGCGCGATGGTCGCTGCCGGATACTCCCCGAACAGCCTTACGGTGCTCATCGCGACATCGCCGCTGTTGGTGCGCGTGAAGCTTGGGCACTACGCCGTTCGAGGCAGGCCAAGGACAGAGACCGAGGAAGGGGTCGATCGATGCAGCGAGAAGTAAGCCGGGCGGACCTCGGCGACGACTGGCCGCTTACTGTCGAGTCGGGGGTGCTCCGATGCGAAGGAAGTGCGGTGACGCTCGAGAGCGGCGGCACCGTCTACTACCTGAATGGCACGGCTAAGGGCCGTGGTATAGGTGAGGATCCGGCTTCGATCTGGGCCGACGACGAGGCCAATAAGATGGGACTGAAGAAGAGCCTCGCCACACTGGTCATCATGGGGCTCGATCTGTGCAACGAGGTGGATCCGACATGAAACGAGCAGTATCCGTCGCGTGGTGAGCCTGTTCTCCAGCGGCTGCGCGTCCGCGGGGAGCAGCGGCGAGCGCACTATCGACAGCCGCTCGGTCGAGGCAACTGTGCAGAGTGCCCTCGTCAAACAGGGGTTTCCGAATCCCGCCCTGTCGTGCCCGGACGGCCAGCCGCTGCGTAGGGACTACATCTTCGACTGCACGGTGGCGGGCGCTGGAACCACGACGAAGATGCGCATCACCGAGGACGATGCTGAGGGGCACTTCCACTTCGAGCCGTCGGAGTGACCCCGGGAGAGGGGCACGCAGCGGCAGAGCCCGACAGCTCGCTAGCCTCGCAGTGCCGTGACCTTCGACCCTGCAGTCGTCTCCATCCTGAGCAGCTCAGTGGTGGCTGTGGTGGGCATCGTTGTGCCGGCTCTGCTGCGACGAGGTGATCGACAGCACGATCTCGGGCTGCGGCGAGCGGATCATGAGCTTGCTGTTCAGCAGCGCGCGAAGGAGCGCGACGAGGCTGCGGAGGACAGGAGAGTCCGCACGTACGTCGACGCCTTGACCTATGCCCAAAGCTGCGTCAGAGCCGCCCGAACGTGGCCGGGGAAGCACGTCTCGAACACTCCGGTCTTTCCAGACGAAGGCGACCTGCGAGGTCGCGTGGCCGCCTGGGCAAGTCCTGCGGTAGTGACGCACTTCAAGGAGTTGACGGATGAGGTAGACGCGATGGCACTTGGCGTTTCACCCGCCGCCGTCAGAATGGGAGCTCCTGCCGGCGAGAACGTCGTGCAGAGGGCTGAGCAAGCCCGCGATCGACTTCAGAGCCAGATCCGATCAGAGTTAGCGGCGTCGGGGCCAGCGGCATCCCCAGAGGACGCACGTCCGACACTCAAGGGGCCGGAACCAACAGCGCGCTGACCCGTCCCTCAGCGTCCGTCGGCGAACCTGTAGATCGCTCACACGTCCTCTCCTGCGACCGCCATGCCGAGCGCCTGAAGAAGAGCGGCCGCTGTCGTGCGCTCCTCGCTGTCGTCCCGCTCGGCCAGCTCGTTCGTGACTCCCGCGCCGTACGTCGCGAGTTGCACCGTCAGGTGCGCGAAGGCCATCGCGAGGTAGGCCGCCCGGTCGTTCGTCCAGCCCTCGGGTGAGGGCACCGACCCCACCATCTCCCGGGCGAGCAGGACCGCCTCGGTCCAGTCCGGCTCCGCCCCGCCGCCGTCACGCCGGTTGAGATCGTCGAGAAGCGTGGCCAGCGCCACGGCGTTCCGTCCGGCCGTCAGGCTCTCCTCGCGGCGGAACTCATCCAGGGTCGTCATCCTTCACGGTCAGCGCCCCCCGGACCGGGCCGCCAGATGCGCGGCGAAGAAGGTTTCGTGGGCGATGTCGGCGGCGCTCGCGCCCGAGGTGGTGTGCACGTGCAGTTCGCCGATCAGCGGCCCGCGGTTGACCTCCACGACCTGGGGTCGCGTCGGCGCCGAGCCGGTCGGGCCATAGCCCGCGGCGACCATCTGCGCGTGCGGAATGACGACGCCGGAGACGGTGGGACGGATGACCTGCACAGTGCCGGCGCCGGAGCCGTAGTCGGGCTTGAACCCCTCGAAGCCACGCTCGGAGATCGTGGAGAGCTCGCCGGCGGCGATGCGCCCACCGATGGCCTTGCCGGGGACATTCAGCATCGCGGCGCCGATGCTGTCGCGGTGGCTGGTCTCGACGCTGACGTGGATCGTCTTGTCGTGCAGCTGGGAGAGCGCGACCCCGACGCCGTCCGCCGCCCGCGCCGCCTCTGCGGCGCCGAGGACGGCGACCCTGGACTTCACGTCCTTGGGGATCAGGTTGAGCCGGTCCGCGAGCTTGACGGCCTGGTCGCGTGAGTAGCCGGTGGCGATGGCCTGGTCGATGAACTGGCGGCGCTGGGAAGCGATGGTCGCGGTCAGGACCCGCGCTGGGGCGTTGGAGGCCACCAGCGCCGCCATGTGGGCGTGGGAGGCATCGACCAGCCCGAGCAGCGCTTCCCGGTTCGCCCGCCCCTTGGCAGTGTTGGCGTCGTGGCTGCGGCCGTTCTCTTTGATCGTCGCCGAGGCACTGGCCACGGCATCCCGGTAGGAGTCCTCGGTCCGCCACGCGCTGGCAGTGTTGCTGGTCGCTTCGGCGATCTTCTGCGAGAGGGTGCCGAGGCTCATCCCCTCCCTTCTCGCCGCCAGTGCGGCGTCGTACATCGCTGCCGCGTGCTTGCGCTCGGCGGCGGCCGCGGCGGTGAGCGGGTCCTCCTGGTCCTTGAGCGACTTGGTGACCGACTTGGCGCTGCCGGGACCCGTGCCACCGAGGATCTTGTTGAGGCTGATGGTGCCGGTCAGCCAGGACGGACCCGGAAGCTTGATGTCGGGCACCTTGGTGACCACGTCGGCCACCCCGGCGACGATCGCGGCCTGCGGGATAATCCTGGCGGCGGACCCCACCTTGCCCGCCAGCCCGCCGGCGCCCAGCAATCCACCCGTTCGTGCAGCGCCCGCCGCACCGCCGGCAGCGGCAGCCGCGCCGCCAAGCCCACCGGCCGCACCAGCCCGGGCCGCCGCCAGCTCCGCAGCCGCCAGCTGTCCCTCGGAGGCGATGAGTGCCTCGTTGGTGGCGATCTGCGCGACCTTCTTGCCGAGCAGCAGGTCGAGCGACGGGGCGACCAGGGTCTTGATGGCCGCACCGGCGCGGGAGAGGGCGTAGAGACCGAGCACCAGCCCGCCGAGCACGAGGGTCGTCTCCTTGACCGGGCCGGGGAAGCGGCCCATGAGCGAGACGGCGCTCTCGACCACCTGCAGGACGCCATTGATCGCCGGGATGAGCGTCCCCGTCGCGAAGTGGGCCAGCCCTACCATCGCGGGCAGCAGTTGCTTGCCGAGCGCCGCCTGGGCGTTCTTCCACTCGGCCGAGAGGATGCGCTGCTGGTTGGCGAGCCCGCCGCTCGTCCGGGCGAAGTCCCCCTGGGCGGTCTTGGTCTGCTGCAGGACGAGCGAGTACGTCGCCTGGGCCTTGGCGGCAGGTGTCAGCGCGTCCTTGGTCGTGCTGATGAGCCCGAGCCGGAGCGCTTCCTGCTCGATCGACGCCTGGTTGAGGTTGACGCCGAAACGGCGTAGCGGCTCGGTCTCGCCGACAAGCCCGGACCGCAGCGCCTCCAGCGCCACGCCCGGATCGACGTTGTTGAACGACGCCAGGTCGCCGGCGAGCGTGACGAGACGGGTGGACATGTCGGCAGCCGGCTGCTGGCCGATCTTCATGCCGACGAAGAGGTTGCCGAAGGTGGCCGCCGCGCCGATGGCTTCGTTCTTCGAGATGCCGAGCGCCTTGGCACTGCGCTCCCCGAACCGCACGACCTCGGCCCCGGCCGGACCGAAGATCACCCCCGCCTTGGACACCGTCTCGTTGAGGTCGGAGGCGGCCGCCACCGAGTTGCGCAGGACGTCGACCGCCTTGGCGGCACCGAAGGTGACCCCGAGCAGCGCCCCGGCCTTGCCGAGGCCCGATAGCGGCCCAATGCTCGCCGCGGCGCTCTGCCGCAGCGTCTTGAGTCGGCTGTCGGCCCGCCCGACGCTGCGGTCGAGCTCTCCACCGGCCCTCTCCCCTGCCTTGGCCAGCCCGGAAAGAGCCCCGGTCCCGCTTGATGCAGTCTTGTCGAGAGTTCGGAGTTTCCGATCAGCCCGGCCGACGCTGCCGTCGACCCTCTTCCCGAAGGTCTCGGTCGCCGCTCCGGCGGTCCTCAGCTGGGAGAGGTAGCCCTGGATCTGGGCCTCGAGCCGGACGCTGAGCGTCTTCGTATCCGCCATCAGGAGCTCACCGCCGTCGCGGCGTCACCCTTCAGGAGGCGAGCGTCTGGCGCTGAGATGCAGACGTCGCGCGCCTTGGCCCAGACGGCGTCGACCTCGCCCTGGTTCCACGCCTGGAAGAGGCCGGCGACCTGCTCGGCAGTGAGTACCGGCTGCTCGTCGGTCTCCGGGTCGTACACGGTCGCCGCGACGAGCGCGGGCATCAGCGTGGTGACGTCGTAGAGCTCGGCGCCCTGGTCGCCGTCCTTGCGCTGGTGGGCAAGCAGCAGCGCCTCGTACGCCGGCCGGGACAGCGTGCGGAAGTGCAGCGTGACGCTGGCGTCGACGGCTGCGATCTCCGCGTCCTTCAGCTCCCGTTCCGCGCTGCGAACTACCGCGGCATCGTCCTGGGCCGGAAGGAACTTCGCCTGGTTCAGCGCGTCCCGCGCGGCGGTTACCCGTGCCAGAGCAGCCGGGTCGAGCGCGACCTCGCAGGTGTCGGTGACGGGCTTCTTGGTGAGCAGCCGAGCGAACAGGCCGCCAACCGCCCCGGCATCGCCGCTGCTGCCCTTCGGCTCGCTCACCGGAGCCCACCCACCCCGCTGATCACCGTGCGGCCGTACCGCTGCTCAGTCCAGTCGAGGAACGAACCCTCGAGCAGGGCCATCCGGAGCATCTCCTCGCGGGGCTGCACGCCCGTCAGCGCGGTGCAGGAGTTGATCGGGCCGTCCACGGCTCGAGCGATGTGGCCGGCGGTACGGCCGAGCTCCGCGATCTCCGCCGCGATCTCGTCGAGACGGGGCGCGATCCGGTCCCGCACCTCGGCGAGCAGCTGACGCTCCCGGTCGTAGAGCCTGGCGGTCAGGGGCTCGGCCCGGTCAGCGACGGTTGCCGTGATCCGCGCGTCCAGCGCGTTCTTCTCGGCCGTGAAGCGCGCGGTCGCGCTCGGGCCTGGGTCGACCGGAGGGTCGGGCAGCTCGTCGCCCGCCATGGCGGCCTCGCCGACCGCCTTCTCGTACGCCGCGCGGTCGGCGCGGAGCTTCTCGATGAAGTCACGCTCGCGCTGCACGACGTCGACACGGCGCTTCGTCAGGGCCACGTACGCCGGGTCCTCGGTCAGGATGGGGTGCACGGGTCACTTCTCCTTGGTGGGATCGGGGTGGCGGCGCAGGACGTCCTCGACGGCGCGCACGTCCTCAGGGCTGGCGCCGGAGAACCGCCGCAGCGACTCCAGGCGGCCGCGGTCGATGGACCCGAGCTCGGACGCGGATCTGAGCCGGTCGAGCATCCGGCGCTGGTCGTCGGTGAGCGCCATCAGCTGGCCTCCCTGGTGTCGTCGGGGTAGCTCGGGTCCGGCTTGCCGAAGCGGCGCTCGGCCTCCTCGAGGCCCTTGCGGCCCCATTCCGGCGGAGCAGGCGCCTCTGCGGTGGGCCGCTTGAGCGCGGCACCGATGTCCGCCTGCTCCGCGGGCGTCGGTGAGCCGTAGCGCTGGAGCCCCTCGAGGTATCCCCGTGCGCCCCACTCGGAGCTCAGCCCGTTCTTGCGGAGCCGAGCCACGTTGCCGCGCTCCTCGTCGGTCAGCGGCATCTCAAGCCCTTCTGTCGAGTGGTCATCGGCCGGCCGCCACTCGGCTCCAGCGCTGCTGGACAACGACCTGCGGCCGTGCGTAGACCCGGCGCTCAACGTCGGTGCCGTCGATCAAATGGTGAGCGGCGAGCGCGAGCGCGATCGCCCTGTCGTCGTGCTTGCCGCGGTCGTGGTCGAGCCGAAACACGCCCGGGCTGGTCTCGCGCAGCCGGACGTTGACCAGCTCGTCGATCAGATCCGGGTCGCGCGGGATCTCGAGCGCCTTCTCGCGCAGCAGGCGGTGCAGGGTGGCGGCCAGCCGGCCGACGCTGCCGCTGGAGAACGTGAACTGCTCGGTCAGCACGCCCTGGGCGCGCAGCTCCTGGCTGAGCTGAACGGCCTGGTAGGGGTCGAAGACGACCACCCCGCCGTAGTCGACGGCGGCCTGGTACACCCAGTCGGTCACCTCGGTCAGCGAGACCGGCTTGAGCCGGCTGCCGGCCCAGACGCCGATCCGGTCGACGACGACCTTGACGGCCTCGGTCTGGTGCTCCACCGGCCGGCGCTCGCCGAACCGCTCGGCCCGCCAGCGGGTGATTCGGTCGGTCTCCCCCCGGTTGTCGTTCCAGGCGTCGTACCGCGACAGCCGGTCGTCCGTGGCCCGCTCGAGGTGGGCGACGACGGCCGCGGTGCGGTCGTTGGTGACGCCGACGTCGAGCCCGATCACATAGCGCTTCCCACGCTGGGGGAGGAGCGGGCCGTCGAGGACGGCCAGGGCCTCGACGACGTCGCGGGACGTCAGGCGGTCCTCACCGGTCGTCCAGCGGTTCAGAAACAACCGGGCGTAGACCGCCGGCAGAAGGCGGCGCTCCTCGGCGGCGAGCTCCGCCGGATCCATCCATGGCGCCGGGCCGTCGAGGTGGCTCACCCGCCAGCGCTCAGGCTCGTCCAGTGCGCGCTCGAAGTCGGCGTGACTCCAGTGCGCCGGGTCGCCCGCGGAGGTGATGACGACGAGCCGGGAGCCGGCGACCTTCGGCAGCGCGGTCATCAGGGCGTCGTCCACCTCGCGGGCGTTCGCGGTGTCCGGCCACTGCGCCGCTTCTTCCTTGATCAGCCAGTCGGGCCGCAGGCCCCAGGCTCCTGGGCCGTCCGCCGCGAGGATGTCGAGCGTGATGCCGCGTGGGCCGAGCACCCGGTACGCCTGCACGTCGAGCACCCCACGGAGCCCGGGCGTGCGGTGCACGAAGCCGCGGATGGCGTCGAGGATGAGGCGCGCCTGGTCCCGGTCGGCAGCCGCGGCGTACGCCGTAGCCCCCGGTCGAAGTTGGGTGAGCATGGCGGCGATCGACAGCCCACCGGCGTCGACCGTCTTGCTGTAGCCGCGGGCCCGGCCCAGCCAGTGACGGCGCTGGGGCGCGCTCTGGTCGAGCACCGCCCGGGCGTCCGACCACTGATCCGACGTGGCCACGGCGCCCCACTGCCGGCCATCGTCGAGCACCAGGCCGGCCAGCACCCTGAGCGCCTGGTCACTCATCGGACACCGGGTCGCCATCGGCCGGCTGCTCGAGCTGCGTGCCGAGATGCGGCGGCACCAGGGCAGCCCCGGCCCGCTGTAGCTGCTCGACGATGCCGAGGGCGTTGAGCCCAGTCGACGACTGATCGCGGTGCATCCTGGCCCGGGAGAGCGTGTCGAAGCCCAGCCGGCCGCGGGCTTCGGTAGCGCGGCGATCCCAGCGCAGCATCAGGTCTTCGGCCGGCCACGGCTTCCCTTCGGGGTCCAGCGGTCCGTGCTCAGCCAGCCACTCGCGCAGCAGCGCGCACTCGCTCTCAGCCCAGCCCCACGCCCACAGCGCCGCCCGGTCCACGGTGGCGAGCCAGGGCGCATCTTCGGCCTCGAGATCGGCGAGCCACGCCTCGACGCGCTCGCGGACGAGGCGCGAGCTCTTGGCGCCGTGCTTGGCCGCCAGGTGGTTGCCCGGCCCGACCTGGGGCGCCCTCTCCCAGGTCGACCGGGTCCCCGCCGCGGTGCTCGCATCACCCGGCAGCTCGGTCACTCTCGTCAGCCCTCCGTCGTCCTGCCGCCCAGGCCCGCGCCTCGTCCTCGTCGAGCAGCCAGCCGCTCGTGATCTTCCGGCCGGCGATGACGCCCAGCCGCGCCAGCCGGCGCACATACGCCGGGTCGGCGCGGCCCAGCTTCGCGACAGCGGCGACAGCAAGCTCACGGCCCGAGGTTGGGGCAGCCGCCGTGATCGGAACCTGGCCCACATCGCCGACACGCCGTCGCGGAACCTCGACGGAACCTGCCGCGGAACCAGCGCCGCGGCTGGCCGCCACCAAGAGATCCCGCGCTTCCCACGTGCTCGACGGTGCGGAGTAGCCGTCTGTGCTCAGTCGGGAGCACCCGGCGGCGATCACGCGCGCCCACCCTTCGGCCTCCTCGAGTGGCACGGCGAGGATGACGGCGCTGCCGGTGGTGACCTGGCCGATCACGGCCGAGCGGCCTTCTTCGCCGCCGCGATGGCTGCTACCAGGACCACGACAGCCGCGCCGGCCTGCTCGGCGTCAGCTCTGGCCCGGTCGTAGTTGCCGAGGTGCGTGTGGATCTTCGCGCCCAGCGCTGCATCGAGGAGGTTGAAGGCGGCCTCGCGCGCGGCAGCGTTGCCCTCGACGTCGCCCTCGCGCGTCACGGGAGCGGCCCGCTGCCGCAGGTCAACAGGCGGTGGGGATCAGAGCGGAGAGGACGCTCGAGAACGCCTGCAGCGCCAGGCCCGCCAACAGGCACCCCAGGCTGACGTACGCTCTGCGGCTGCCGGAGAGCGCCGCGACCATCAGCGCCTCCGACTTCTTCATCCGATCGGAAGCGGTCCGTTCCGTAGCGTCGAGAGATGACCGGAGTTGCTCGGTCAGCCCGTTGCGCAGGCGGAGCTCCGCCTCGTCGATCCTCTGGTCTAGTGCCTGCTGGCCCCGCTGAAGGTCCTGCACCTGCTCCTGCAGGGTCGGCACCCGTCCTCCGGTGACCGTTGCCGAGCCGAATGACGTTGAGTGGCCTTGGGCTGAGACGTAGATCGTGGCGCCGGTCGTGAGGAACCGCCGGAGGGCGGCCGCACGCTCTCGAACCTCCAAAAACGCGAGACCGACTCCGGCAACCTCGAGGGCGACGCCCACGGACAAAATCCAAAACACCCAAGCCGCTCGCGACATAGGGCACGTCCTGCCCCGGTTCCCGGGCAAGCTCACTTCGAGTCACAGAGACGGGGAGGGGTGACGTGCGGTCCCCGGACCCGCGCCGCTTCGACCGCAGGTCAGAGGGCGTCTGGCCTCCCAGAGTCCCGCCTGCGATAGCGGCAGCGATAGCGAAGCGCCTTACCGATCGGTCAACAGCAGGCGTCGGCGGCATCGCGGCTGAGCTCTTCGGCGCACCGGTTGCAGAGCGCGGTGTCCGGATCAGCGAGGGCCAGGTCGGCTGACCGACCGCATTCAGAGCAGGCCGGCAGCAAGACGCCTGGCACGGTGATCCTTTCGGGGTCGCGCGCCCGCGCGCGCCGTTTGGCCGATCAAGGGATCGAGTTGTTGGCCGAGGACGCGCCTGCCCACCGGCTCGGTCAGAGACCACGTGCGCGGTGGGCCTTGGACTCGTCGCAACACCGGAGCGCATGACCGCGCACGACGCACTCCCCTCCCTATAGGGAGTGCGCGGTTGTGCGCGGTTGCGCGGTCCCGAAATCCAGCGCGTATGCGCGGTCGCGTGCGCGGTTGTGCGCGGTTGCGCGGTCATGGCCGAGACCCGGCGGAAAGCAGGTACTGACGGGTGCCTCTGCCGTCGATCTCGACGTAGTCGACAGCGCCGCCGAGGGCGTCCAAGGCTGCCTGCACGGTGCGGATCGACAGGCCGTTGCCGCCGTCGGCGAGGCTTCGCTCGGCGATCTCGCGGACCTTCAGCGGCTCCGCTTCCGCCTGCCGCAGAAGGGCCAGGACGCGGGCCTCCGCCGGGCGTAGAGACGGCCCTGTCGGGCCGGCCTGCTCGTCGACCGTCCACGGCCAGGCTCCACCACGTCGGAGCTTTCGCGGCCAACCTCGGCCCTCTTCGCGGACCCCTCGCCAGTGGCCGAGCCGGCCGTCCTCGTCGAGAGACAGGCCGAACTCCGGCCACCGTGACCACAGAGACGAGCCATAGGGCCGGGTCGGCCGCCGCCGTTGCCCGGTGGCCGCGTAGGGCATGTGCGCCTCGAGAAGCACCGCCATGCCGTGCCGGACCCGGAGCTCGTCGAGCAGCGTGGTGAGGGCCCGCGCCGGCTGCTCCTTCTCGGCCTCGCCGCCGACGAGTTTGTAACTCGGCCCTACGACCAGCAGGTCGGGGCCGACGTGGTCGACGATCCCGCGCAGCCAGGCCGCGTCCTCACGGCGCAGCACGTCGAGCCCCTGCGGTCGAACGAACACCCGCAGCTGCCCCGGCGCGTAGCCGTGAGCCGCGATCCGAAGTGGGCGGAGCTTGCGCCGGACGTGGCGCTCGCTGTTCTCGAGGTCGAGCAGCAGCACCCGGACCGGCGGCATCTGCTCCCCGGTCCAGGGGTGTACGCCGGCGGCCACCTGTACGGCGAGCTGGCGCAACAGCGTGCTCTTGCCAGCGCCCTCTGCAGCGGTCAGGATCACCCGTTCGCCGCGCTCGAGGGTGCCGGGGATCACGTCGTCGTGCTCGGGCTCCGGCTGGTCGAGGAACTCGTCGAGGTCCGGCACGTTGGCGCCACGCGCGGCCACCGGAAGGGTCTCAGGTAGCGGTTCGCCGCGGTCGTCGGTGTGGTCGCGGCCGTAGGCGATCACGACGCATCCGCCAACTGCAGTCGAGCGCAGGTCGTCTCGGTGCAGAAGCGACCCATCTTGGCCAGGGTTGCGATCTGCTCGAGACCGAGGCTGGCGCAGCAGAAGAAGTCGATTTCGTGCGTCTGTCCGTCAGCCCAAGGCGAGCAGGTACAGGCTGCGAGCGGATCTCGTCCGCCGAAGCAGGTGCTCAGGTGGCCGGTCAACGGCTCCAAGCGCAGCGCTGCCTGACGGCGCGCACGCAGTCCCTCGCCGCAACGTCGCGTTACCCTGTCCACGACGACTCCGTGGAGTGCAGGGGTGCCGACGCGGTGGTGGTCAGGTCGTTCGTGACGGTGGGCCGGCTTCGGGGCCGGCCTTCCGTACGTCTGGGCCCTGCTCGGAGCAAGACAGCCAGGCGGGCACGCTGATCGGCACTGAGCGGTGGCGCCATCGCGACGAGCACTGGCGGCCGAGATGTACGGGTCGGGAGCCTTGCGCTCATCGTGACCTTTCGTCAGGCGGTCCTCGCGGTGATGAGGCCGGGCCTGTCGCGGGCCCGGTTTTTCACGTCAGGACCCCCGTCCACCGATCAGGCGGAGATCCGGGGAGGCGGGTGAAAGTTCCTCAGGCCCGTCGACACCGAGCAGTCGACGAAGAGCTGCGGTCGGCACCCAGACCCGGCCACCGACGCGCACAACCGGCAGGTCGCCATTCGCCATCGCGGACCGCACCGACCGAAGGCTCAGGCCGAGGATCTGCGCGACCTCCGGCGCCGTGAGGACCGGCTTGTCGGAGAAGTCCGGGAGTCGCCCGCTCACCGGAGTAGGCCCTCAAGGACTTCGGCGTACCGAAGAGCAACGTCGCGACGTGGCAAACGCTGGGGCGGCGTGGCCTCCCAGTGGCTGACCGCCTGTGGGCTCACTCCGAGCAGCGCGGCCACAGTGCCCTGGGACAGACCGGCTCGTTGGCGCACCTCTCGCACCTGACCGGCGCGTACGAGTCGGTGCACCCAAGCCAACCGTCGGGCCTGCTCCGCGAGATCGTGCCCCGCTGGTGCTGGGATCGTCGTCATGAGGAAGATGCTCACAAGACCTATCCAGTCTTGCAACGAGCGCGGCTCGGATCAGTTGCTCTACCTGGCTGACAACTGAGGAAGCAGCAGGCGCCTGCTCACCTGAGTAGGTAGTTGACAGACCTTCAACAGAGTGCCACCGTGGCGGCATGGCGAAGAGGGCAGGGCCCGCTGTGGCTGCGACTGGCGTCTGGGTCAACGAGCGGCCTCACGACCCAGATCGGCGGACCGCTCGGTATGCATTTCAGGTCGCGCCAGGCGACTGGTACTTCGTGATCTACACGGATGACGTGTCGTTCGTGCCGCACGGCCAGGATGGGCATTGGTGGCTGCCCGAACGGTTCGAGGTGCTGGTGTCCGAGCGGGTCCTGCCGCACGAGGTACTGCTGGCCTTCTTGGTTGAACAAGGCCGTCCACAGTGCACGGCGCTCGAGCTGCGCCGATATCACCGACATCTGCATCCCGTGACACTCGTTGAGTCCGACGAGTGGAAGGTGCGACCTACCTACAACGAGATCACCAGCGAGCGCCTACGCGTGGTCCCTGTCCGTCGGCTGACCCGCCTCGCGGTCCTATCGGCGCTGCACAGTGCGCCCAACGCCGATGCCCACCGGCCGAATGCTGCAGCCCTGTCACAGTGGAACGACCTGTACGCCTCGAAGCTGGAGCGACCCACCCGGACCGGGGGCGCGTACCCGCTGGACGCCGAGCACTACCGGGCAGTCGCCAGCATCTACCGACGCGCGGTTGCCGCCGGCGGGGCGCCGACGAACGCGGTTCGTCGCTCCATGCAGGTCTCACCGCAGACAGCGGCTCGATACGTGTCCCAGGCCAGGCGCCGGGGGTTCTTGGGTCCGACGACCCAAGGCCGTGCTGGCGAGCTTCCTACAACGAGCGGAGATCAGCTGTGAGCAGACGCCGCAGGCCTGGCGAGGGATGCGTCAGCGAGTACGCCACCGCTGCCGGCAGGCGATGGCTGATCTCCTACCGAGTCACGGACCCGTTGACGGGCCGCAGCAAGGCGAAGTTGCAGCGCAGCTTCACCACCCAGCGGGCGGCCGCGGCGGAGCTCCGCAAGCGGCTGGTCCAGGTCGACGCCGGCACGTACGCCGAGCCGTCGAAGCAGGCGTTGGCGGCCTACTTGGCCGAGTGGATCAAGGGGCTTCGACTGGCCGCCTCGACTGTGGCCAGCTACCGACGGAACGTCGAGCAACACGTCGTGCCGCGGCTCGGCACAGTCCCGCTGGATCGGCTGACGGCCCTCCAGCTCACCGGCCTCTATCGCGACCTGGAGGCCACTGGACGGCGGGACAGCCGCTCAGGCGGTCTCTCAGCCCGGACAGTCCGATACATCCACACGATCCTGCACGGCGCGCTGCGCTCGGCGGTGCTCGACGGCCGGCTGGCGGTCAACCCAGCCGACCGGGCGAACCCGCCGAGTGCCAAGCAGGCCGCGGCACCCGAGATGCACACCTGGGACGACCAGGAGCTCCGCACCTTCCTCGACTGGTCGTCCGCGAGTGGCGACGAGCTGCACGCCGCCTGGCTCCTGCTGGCGATGACCGGGGTGCGGCGTGGGGAGCTCTTGGGGCTTCGCTGGGGCGACGTCGACCTGGAACGTGGAGTGGTCAGCGTTCGCCGATCGCTCGGCGTCGTACGTGAACGGGGGCTCGGCGAGCGCCTGGTCGTCGGCTCGCCGAAGAGCGGCAAGGCACGGACCATCGACGTCGACCCGCGGACCGCCGCGGCGTTGCGCGCGCACCGAGCAGCGGTGGCGGGCATCAGCCTCGTGCTGGCGAAGGACGACGCCCCGGTGATCGGCAACCCGGACGGCACGCCGCGGCACCCGGAGCGGTTCAGCCGGGAGTTCGCCCGCCGACTCGAGCGCTGCCGCCGGGAGGTGGGGGAGCGCGGGCCGTCGATGATCCGACTGCACGACCTGAGGCACACGCACGCGACACTGATGCTCCGCAGCGGCGAGCACCCGAAGGTGGTCAGCGAGCGGCTCGGTCACTCCAAGGTGAGCATCACGCTCGACGTGTATTCGCATGTCTCGCCCACGCTGCAGCGCGAAGCGGCTAGCCGGCTGGCGGCGCTGGTGTATGGAGGTCAGCGATGACCTCGTCCTTTGTGGGGCCGACTGGGTTGAGGTGCCAGCGGTGTCGATGCGAAGTGCACTACGGCGAGCTGCACGTGAGCATCGACTGGATGAGGCAGCGCGTTCCCGAACCCCACGTCATGGAACCCGAGTACGCCGAGACGTTGGTAGGGCTGTGCCCTGATTGTTGGGAGGAGGTCCGGCTCGACATCGAGGCAGCGATCTCGGGCGCCATCAGAGCCGAGTTGGTCGTCCCAAAGGTCGTACTCAGTCGAGAGCAGGCAGAAGCGATCGCGGAGCACCTGGATGCCTTCTCAGCGTTGCTGGCCGCCAGCCTGCCCCAGCGGATGTTCGACGTTCTCCGGGAGGCCATGCCGTCGAGTGGTGAGGGTGAGGTGCTCCGGTACGACATCCACATAGCCCCGACCGAGCTCGCGCACCGCGCAGATCAACTAGCCGGGCTACTCCGAGGGGTCTAGCCAAGGTGACGCTGGAATCGCCCGGACAACCCACGGAGTCGCTTGCCTGGACGTCTTTGGTGCCGGTTGTTGAGCAGGGTGGTCGTGAACAGCGGACGTCGTTCCAGTGCAGCTTCGTGGCGCTGACCCGCTCCAACGATTCCCGGGTGCTGGTCGCGGCACTGATCGGATTTCACCACATGGTGCCGATCGCCTGGCTGCGTTGGATGGCAGGCGAGGACGGGGAAATCCTCGATGTTTACGTCGCGGCCGAGTACCGAAGACGTGGCCTGGCAACGGTCCTCCTCGAAGTGGCTACCGGACTAGCGGAAGAACAGGGCTGGAGCAAACCGGAGCACTCCGGCCAGCGCACGTCATCCGGCGAGGCTTGGGCGTTGGCCCATGGAGCGGGGCCAGCAACTCAGTTGATCAGTGATGAGGAGTGGGAGAGTGACCCCGCTCGCGGGGTCGGCCCATGAGCCGGTGCTATCAGCCGGCTATCAGGGGCACCTACGGCGGCCAATCACCAAGGGGTGACGGGCCTCCGACCTGCGCTTCTCGCCGGTAAGAAGTGTGTCGGAGGGGGGACTTGAACCCCCATGCCCTTGCGGGCACATGGCCCTCAACCATGCGCGTCTGCCTATTCCGCCACTCCGACGTGGTGCGACCGACCGGGTCAGGGCACCGGCCGACGCGCTGCTGAGGGTACACCGGGGGTCATTCCGTGGCCGATCGCGCCGCTAGCGGCGGCGACGCCCTTTCGGAGGGCGGCGTTGACTTGACGCCCTGACAGTGGTGAGGCTCGAGGGTGCCGACCACGTGCCCACGCTCGGCGGACAACCCGAGCCCAGGTTGATCAGCCCTACCTGCACCGAGACACTGATCGACTGGATTCGCGGCCGCGTCGGAGCGCTAGAAGGGCACGTCGACCGCTAGCAGCCCCTCGGCAGCGCCTCGTCCGGACAGCGCCCGGCAGAACTCCACGGCGTCGAGCTCCATCGTCGGACCACCCGAACCCCAGGACCACGCGCCGCCCGCCGGGCCCGTCAGAACCAGGCTGCAAGGCCGCCCGTGTCGGGCCGCCCACTCCTGCACGACGTCGGCGACCAGTACGCCGTCGTGCTCGCCCGTGAGCGAGAGAGGGGCGCCGGTCGCGCTGGCGATGTCTGTGCGGTGCATCCATGGGTCGCGGGTGAGGATCACGTCGAGAAGGAAGCCGAGGGTCCACCGCTCGACCGGGCTGTCCGGTCGGCCGCCGACCGGCTGGGCTTCTGGCATGGCGCGCCGGCGGACGAAACCCGGAACTCGCTTGCGAGCGCGGGCGGCGCGGGGTCCGACCACGGCGAAGCGTTCGAGAATCTGGGCAGGCGTCAGATGCTCCCGCTCGGCGACCTGCACAGCGGTGAGGGCGTCGATGAAGACGCCGCCCGCCCGCTTGGCCGCTCGCGTCTGCCGGATCTGCTCGCGCAGCGACGCCGCCATCTCCGCCATGCCGAGCATGTGGGCGGCCAGTCGCCGGACGTCCCACGCCGGGCAGTCCGTCGGCCGGGTCCAGTCTTCGGGGCCGAGGTCGCGCAGCTGCGCGACGACCCGGTCGTACTCCTCGGCGGCCAGCCGCATGGCGACGGTTCGATTGAGGGCCGGCTGCCGCGGGGCACCGGCGACGGTGGCGGCTGCGGTGGCCATCTGGCTCACCGCCGCGGTCTGGTCACGATTTTCCTGCATGGCGTCCCCCCTGGGATGCGGTGTGTACGTCGGGCGCGTAATGAGTGCGGAACATGTCCACGACCTGCGGCAGCAGGCGGGTGAAAGAGCCGGTCTCGAAGGGTTCCTGCGGCGCGTTGGCCAGCTGCTGGGTGATGACCCCGCTGGTCACGATCGTCCAGACCTGCATCAGCTCGTCGAGGGGGGCGTCCGGGCGGAACAGGCCGAGAGCCTGCAGCCGGCCGAGGACCTCGCGGCCGCGGTCGAGGACCACGACCGCCGGGCGGTAGGCCTCCGCCGACGGCTCGTACCCTGGCACAGGGCGCCAGCCCATGAGCTGCGCGTAGACCGGATGCTCCACGGTCCAGCGCACGAACAGGCCGGCGAGGTTCAGCAGGTACGCCGGCAGATCCGTGGTCTCGTCGGGCTCGGGAAGCGTCTCCGTCGTCTGCAGGACCTGGCGCCAGCCGCGGGCGAACACGGCGTCGTAGACGGCGTTCTTCGAGTCGAAGTAGACGTAGATCGAGGGTGGGCGGATCCCCATGCGGCGGGCCACCTCGCCGAGCGAGAGGCCGGCAACGCCCTGCTCTGCCATCACCTCGACGGCGACGTCGACCAGCTGCTCGATGGTCTCCGCCCGGCGCAGATGGCGCCGGTCGAGGCGAGGGAGCGACTCGGTCACCATGGGGAACCAGCTTGTCCTAATGCCCATAGGAAGTCAACAGCTGGATAGGCACGAACGTACCGGACGCTCCACGGCGGACCAGTACCGTTGCCACGCCGTACCGAGGAGGCGCCGTGCCGCAGTCCCCACTCGAGTCCGAGGTCGTCGAGCTCTGCCGCGACCTCATCCGCATCGACACGTCGAACCCGACCAGCAACGAGCGGGCAGCCGCGGAGTACGTCGCCGCCAAGCTCGAGGAGGTCGGGCTCGAGACGCAGCTCTTCGAGCCGGCTCCCGGCCGGGTCAGCGTCGTCACCCGAGTTGAGGGCGCCGACCCGAGCCGCCCGGCGCTGCTGATCCACGGGCACCTCGACGTCGTACCGGCCGACGCCAGGGACTGGGCGGTCGACCCGTTCGCGGGGGAGGTCCGGGACGGCTGCCTGTGGGGGCGCGGCGCGGTCGACATGAAGGACATGGACGCGATGACGCTCGCCGTCGTCCGCGACCGCCTCCGCACCGGCCGCAAGCCGCCGCGCGACCTCGTGCTCGCGTTCGTCGCCGACGAGGAGGCCGGCGGCACGTACGGCGCAAAGTGGCTGGTCGAGAACCAGCCCCAGCTGTTCAAAGGCTGCACCGAGGCGATCAGCGAGGTCGGTGGCTTCAGCTACTCGGTCAGCGACGACCTGCGTCTCTACCTGATCGAGACGGCGCAGAAGGGCATGGCCTGGATGCGGCTGACCGCCCGCGGCCGGGCCGGCCACGGGTCGATGATCAACGATGACAACGCAGTGACCACGCTGTGCGAGGCGGTCGCCCGGGTGGGCCGCGCCAGGCTGGAGATCCGGCCCACCAAGACGGTGCGCGCGTTCCTCGACGAGGTCTCCGACGCGCTCGGCATCGAGCTCGACCCCGACGACCTCGAGGCGACCGTCGCCAAGCTCGGTCCGATCGCCCGCATCATCGGCGCCACCCTGCGCAACACCGTCAACCCGACCCAGCTTGAGGCCGGCTACAAGGTCAACGTGATCCCGCAGACCGCGACGGCGTACGTCGACGGGCGCTTCCTGCCGGGCTACGAAAGGGAGTTCGAGACCGAGCTCGACGACCTCCTCGGGCCGGACGTCACCCGCGAGTACGTCAACCACGACATCGCGCTGGAGACCGACTTCGACGGCGCGCTGGTCGGCGCCATGGCCGCGGCGCTTCAGGCCGAGGATGCCGGCGCCCGGCCGGTGCCCTACTGCCTGTCCGGCGGCACCGACGCCAAGCACTTCTCCCGCCTCGGGATGCGCTGCTTCGGGTTCTCGCCGCTGCGGCTGCCGCCCGACCTGGACTTCGCCGGGATGTTCCACGGCGTCGACGAGCGGGTGCCGCTGGACTCGCTCGCGTTCGGCGTACGGGTGCTCGACCGGTTCCTCGACGGCTGCTGATGGAGGCGCTGCCGCTGGTCTTCTCCAGCGGGTGGGCCAGCGGGGTCAACGCCTACGCCGTCGTGCTGCTGCTCGGCCTGCTGGGACGCTTCGCCGACGTGGGGTCGGTCCCCCACGCCCTGACCCGCACCGACGTACTCGTCGCGGCGAGCGTCCTCTACGCCGCCGAGTTCGTGGCCGACAAGATCCCGTACGTCGACAGCATGTGGGACGCCGTCCACACCGTGATCCGGCCGGCCACCGGAGCGACGCTCGGCATCCTGCTCTCCGGCGATGCCGACACCCTGCAGCAGGCCGTGCTCGCCGGCACCGGCGGGCTCACCGCGCTGGCCAGCCACGCCGTCAAAGCAGGCCTGCGGCTGGCCATCAACACCTCGCCCGAGCCGGTGACCAACATCGGCACCAGCGTGGGGGAGGACTTCTCGGTCGCCGGGGTGATCACGCTCGCGGTCTTCCACCCCGTGCCGGCTGCGATCATCGCGCTCGTGCTGCTGGTCGCCGGGGCCGTGCTCGTGACGTTTCTGGCGGCCCGGATCCGGCGGTTCCTCCGCGCGCGAGGCTGGCGGCGACCGCTGAGCAGCCAGTCGCGGTAGACGATCACTGCGGCTCCGGCTCCCGGTGGGTCAGGCGCCGACGGTGGCGGGCTGGCGCAGGATCCGCCGTCGCAGCACCACCCGGCGGGTCCCGTCCGGGTAGAGCCGCAGCCGGGCCAGCTCCCAGTGCCCGTACTCCGCGTGTGCGGTGAGCACCGACTGCGCCGTACGCCGGTCGGTGCCTCGCGGCAGGTAGAGCCGCTGGTACTCGTAGTCCGGCTGCACCGGGCCAGTCTGCCCGCTGTGCTACGCCCGTTCCAGCAGCGTCCGCAGTCGGGTACGCCGGGGGCGAGCGTCTACCTCGCGCACCGCACGCGCCAGCGCGGGGCCGGCCGCGTGCACGACCGAGAGGTGGCGCTGGGCTCGCGTCAGGGCGGTATAGACCAGCGGGCGGGAAAGCAGGCCGGCCGCCTCGCCGGGCAGCACGACCACGACGGCCGGCCACTCGGAGCCCTGGGCCCGGTGCACCGTGATCGCCCAGCCGTGCCGCAGGTCGGCGACCGCCTTGGGCGCCACGGTGACCGGCCCGGCCGCGAAGGCGACGGTCAGCCCGCCACCAGAGGCGGTTGTCACGGTCCCGACCTCGCCGTTCGCGAAGCCGGCCTCGGGATGGTTCGCCGTGGCGACCACCCGGTCACCGACGTCGAAGCCACGCACGGTGCCGGTGCCGGGGTTGAGCCGCGCCTTTAGGACCGCGTTCAGCGCCGATGTGCCGGCCGGCCCGCGGTGCACCGGCGTGACGACCTGCACCTCTTCCGCCGGGATCCCGAGGGCCCGGGGGATCGAGTCCGTGACCAGCTGGACCGCGCGGCGGGCAGCCTCGTCGCCACCCCGAGCCGGTACGACGACGACCTCCCGGTCCGGGGCGTCGACCGCCGGGAGGGCGCCGCCGCGGACGGCGGTCGCCAGCCGGGCGATCGCGCCACCTGCGGCCTGTCGATGCAGCGTGGTGAGCTCGGTGGCGGGCGCCGTACCGGCGTCGAGAAGATCCGCCAGCACCCGGCCGGCGCCGATGGAGGGCAGCTGCGCGGGGTCACCTACGAGCAGCAGGTGGGTGCCGTCGGCGCAGGCGTCGACCACGGCGGCGGCCAGCTCCACGTCGAGCATGGAGGCCTCGTCGACGACCACGACATCGGCGTCGAGCGGCCACGAGCCGCCGCGGGCGAAACCACCACCGGGACCCTGCGCCCCGAGCAGCCGGTGCACGGTGGAGGCGGGCTCGCCGGTGAGCTCCTCGAGCCGCTTGGCGGCCCGGCCGGTCGGGGCGGCAAGGGCGAGTCGCCGGCCACGGGCCCGGGCCAGCGCAACGACGGAGGCCATCGTCCGGCTCTTGCCGGTGCCGGGACCTCCGGTCAGCACGCTCACGCCGTACGCCGCCGCTGCCTGCAGCGCCGCCGCCTGCGCCGGGTCGAGCCCCTCCGTCAGCGACGCAACGCCCTCCGGCGTCGCCAGCGCAGCGGCGGTGCGGGTGAGCCGGGCGAGTCCGGCCGCCACTGCCTGCTCCGCGGCTGCGTAGCGCGGCAGCGCAAGCAGGACCGGCTCCTCGGGGAAGCTGAGCACGCGCTCTACCGCCACCGCCTCAGCAACCGCGCCTGCCGGATCCGCCACGTCGAGACCGGCGAGCGCGGCGGCCACGGTTCGGGTCGGCAGTGCCGTGTGGCCGTCCCGAGCCGCCCGGGCGAGGACGTAGGCGGCCAGAGCTCTGCCGCGCCGGGTGTCCCGCCGCGAGGCCGGGCCGACGACGGCTCGGGCCAGGATGTCGGCCTCCTCGGGACGGACGTCGGTCAGCTCGAGCAGCCGCCAAGGGTCCGCGCGGAGCTCACCCTCTGCAGCCTCTCCCAGCGTCTCCACGCCGCTGGCTGCCAGCCGTGCCGGCAGCCCCGCGCCGGTGAGCAGCTCGGCCACGGCGTACGCCGGCGCAGCTGCTGCGAAGGTGGCGACGAGGCGTTCGGCACGGGCCGGTCCGACGCCGGGGAGCGCTCCCAACCGGGCGCTGGTCACGTCCGCCGGCGAGTGGATCCCACCCTCGCCCAGCCGCCCGGCCAGCGTCGTGCCGAGGCCCGGCCACAGCCCGGCGGCGCAGAAGGCCGCAAACGTGTCCCCCATCGGTCAGACATTGTCCCCGGTGGAGCACCCGGGGGTGCGCTGTTATCCAGTTGGCAGGTCGCCCAGGGTTCACCGCTCTGAGTCCCGAGCCACAGCAGCTCCGAAGAAGTCGACCTCGAGCCGCATGGCGCGGCGGTAAGCCATCCGTTCCTCGGGCGTGTCCTCCGCGTGCTCATCGAGCAGGGCCTCGAGCCGAGCGGCCAGCGCCTCGAAGCCCGGGTCGGCATACGTCGTGACCCATTCCCGGTAGGGGCCCGTGACGCCCTCCGCGTCGAGCCGCTGGCCAAGGTGGGCGTAGAGCCGCATGCAAGGCGTCATCGCTGCACAGATGAGGCCCACGCCGCCCAGCGAGGCTGTCGCGAGCAAGAAGTCCGTGTAGGCCAGCGTCGCCGGCGCCGGCTCGACGGACCCGAGGTCGATGCCCCACCGCTCGGCGTAACTCGCGTGCAGGTGCAGCTCCCCGCGCGCGCCGTCGAGGAGGTCGGCGAAGGCGTCCAACGTCGCCCGGTCGCGGCTGCGTGCCACCCCCAGCGCGTAGCCGCGGGCGAAGCACTCGAGGAAGAAGGCGTCCTGGGCGACGTAGCCGACGAACGAGTCGCGCGGCAGCGAGCCGTCGGCGATCCCGCGGACGAACCGGTGCCGGAGTGCCGCGTGCGCCAGGTCGGAGTTGTCCGCCCACAGGGAGCGGCTCAGCGACTCCACGCCATCTCCCAGAACGCGATCTCGCGCACGAGCACCTCGTCCACCAAGGGCCCTGCCAGCGCGGAGCACGCCGCGGCAAGACCGTCGACGTATTCCCCGAAAGCCGGTGTCGTCCAGTGCGCGACGGCCTCCCGATACCGATGCGCGCCCGGCGCCGCGAACCGCCAGGCCTCGAGGTAGCTCTTCTCGACCGCCCACAGTGCGGTCATCGCGTCGTCGAACCCGGCGCCGTCGAGCCGTTCCAGCAGCCGGCGGTACGCCAGCGTCGCCGGTTGTGCCGGGGGGTCCAGGTCGAGCCCCCGCCGATCGGCGAGGCCTTCGAACCAGGCCAGCTCGACGACCAGCGCGGCGGCACCCGCTGCAAGCACCGGCTGCGCTGCCCGCGGCGCGCGCGCGAGCAGCCGCGCCTGGAACCACAGGAGGTCGCCGACAAAGCGATGGTCCTGGGCCAACCAGGTGTCAAACGTCGCGGTGGGCAGCGTGCCGTCGCGGACAGCGGCGAGGAACGGATGCTGGGTGGCGAGCTTCCACAGGTCGGGCACCGTCGCAGCCTGCCAGCAGAGCGAGCATCCTCTTCCGCCGCGACCGGCGCGGTCATGCTGGATTGCGCATCTAGCCGGCCCAGAAGGGTGGGCCAGATCGGTGGCGTCGAGGCCGGAGCACTTCAGCTCCACCGTCTGGCGCTGGTCAGTCGCGGACGGGCGGCCAGCGCTCCGGGTAGTCCACGACCGGAGCCGAGATCTCCGAGAGGACACCGGAGATCTCGGCCGGGAGGACGACGTTGCAAGAGGCCAGCGACTCCGTCAGCTGCGCCGCCGTACGGGCGCCGACGACCGGCGCCACGACGCCCGGTTGCTCGCGCAGCCATGCCAGCGCCACGGACAGCGGTGCCACCCCGAGGCCGTCGGCCGCGGTGGCGACGGCGTGCACGATCCGCGCCGAAGACTCGCTGAGGTAGGGCGTCACGAAGCCGGCCAGCGACGACGAGGCGCCGCGCGAGTCCCGCGGGGTGCGGCCGCGGTACTTGCCGGTCAGCACGCCGCGGCCGAGCGGGGACCAGGGCAGCAGGCCCAACCCGGCATCCAGCGCGGCCGGCACGACCTCCCGCTCCACGCCCCGCTGCAGCAGCGAGTACTCCACCTGCGTCGACGCCAGCGGCGTGCGTCCCGGCCACGACGCCTGCCAGGTCGCGGCCTTGGCGGTCTGCCAGCCGCTGTAGTTCGACACGCCGACATAGCGCACCCGGCCCGAGGCCACCGCAGCGTCCAGCGTGGCCAGGGTCTCGTCCAGTGGGGTGCCGGTGTCCCACGTGTGCAGCTGCCACAGGTCGACGTAGGACGTCTGCAGCCGCTCGAGCGAAGCATCGAGCGCGGCCAGCAGGTGACCGCGGGAGGCGCCCCGCTGGCGCGGTCCCGGTCCGACCGGCGCACCTGCCTTGGTGGCCAGCACGACCTCGGCGCGGGGCGCGACGTCGCCCAGCAGCCGCCCGAGCAGCCGCTCGCTGTCCCCATCGGCGTACCGGTCGGCGGTGTCGACGAGCGTGCCCCCCGCGTCGAGGAACCCGCGCAGCTGGGCCGCCGCGTCGTCCTCGCCGGTGTCGCGACCCCACGTCATCGTGCCCAGAGCCAGCTCCGACACGATGAGCCCGCTGCGGCCCAGCCCACGCTGCTCCATGTCCGGCAGGCTATCGGCCGGGTGTCGCAGGAAACGGGGTCGAAAGGTGCGGCTGGACCTGTCGCTCGGCTACTGGGGCTCGGGCGCCCCGGCCGGCTGGCTGGAGCTGGTCCGCGAGGCGGAGCGGCTGGGGTTCGGCGTTGTCTGGGCGGCGGAGGCCTACGGATCCGACGCGGTCAGCGTCCTCTGCTGGGCCGCTGCGCACACGGAGCGGATCGGCGTCGGTTCCGCCGTACTCCAGATCCCGGCCCGTACGCCGGCGATGACCGCCATGACCGCGGGCACCCTCGACGCGCTCTCCGGCGGCCGGTTCCGGCTCGGCCTCGGAGTGTCCGGGCCGCAGGTCTCGGAGGGCTGGCACGGGGTCCCCTTCGACCCGCCGCTCGCGCGGACCCGTGAGTATGCCGACATCGTCCGGCTCGCGCTGTCCCGCCAGCCGGTCGAGTACGCCGGGGAGCACTACCGGCTGCCGCTGCCCGGCGGTCGCGGCAAGGCGCTCAAGCTGACCCTCCGGCCGCTTCGGGCCGGCATTCCGCTCTATCTCGCGGCGGTCGGACCGCGCAATCTCGAGCTCGCCGGCGAGATCGCCGACGGCTGGCTCGCGATCTTCTACGCCCCGGAGCACGCCGCCACCGACCATGCCCGGATCAACGCGGGACAGGCTCGCGCCGGCAGGGCCGACGAGGACTTCGACGTGGTCGCCACCGTGCCCATCGTGGTCGGGGCCGACCACGAGACTGCGGGGGAGCCGGTCCGCCGGTACGCCGCCCTCTACCTCGGCGGCATGGGCAGCCGGACCCGCAACTTCTACAGCGCACTGGCCCGGCGGCGCGGCTACCAGAGGGAGGTCGCCGAGGTGCAGGAGCGCTACCTGGCCGGCGAACCGGCCGCCGCCGCTGCCGCCGTACCACAACGGTTCCTCGACGAGACCGCCCTGCTCGGCGACCGCGAGCGGATCGCGGACCGGATGGCTGCCTACGCCGAGTCGGGGGTCACCTCCCTCGCCCTGAGCCCGCTCGCCGCCACACTGCCGGAGAGGATCGCCGCTATCCGCCTCGCCGTCGAGGCGCTCGATCTCGCGGGAGTCGCAGAGTGAACGCCCTGCAAGCCGTCGTGCTCGGAGTCGTGCAGGGCCTCACCGAGTTCCTCCCGATCTCGAGCACCGCGCACCTGCGGATCGTGCCGGCCCTCCTCGGGTGGGACGACCCGGGAGCCGCATTCACCGCTGTCACCCAGCTCGGCACGCTGGCCGCCGTGCTCATCTACTTCCGCCGGGACCTGGTCCGGATCGGGTGGACCTGGCTGCGCAGCCTGCGGGACCCGGCCCTGCGCGGCGAGCTCGACGCGCGGCTGGGCTGGTACATCGGGTTGGGGACGATCCCGATCGGGATCTTCGGCTTCCTCTTCAAGGACTCGATCGAGACCGGGGCCCGCAACCTGACGCTGATCGCCGCCGCGCTCATCGTGCTCGGGCTGGTCCTGGCCTACGCCGAGCGCGTGGGTCGGCGGGATCGGGGGGTGGAGAGCCTCAACCTGCGGGACGGGCTCGTGATCGGCGCAGCCCAGGCAGTGGCGCTGATCCCTGGCGTCTCGCGGTCGGGCTCGACGATCAGCGCTGGTCTCTTCCTGGGCCTGCGCCGGGCGGACGCGGCCCGCTACTCGTTCCTGCTGTCCATTCCGGCCGTCGTCCTGTCCGGCCTGTTCGAGCTGCGCAACATCGGCGGCGGCGGCGGCCCGGGGGCGACCTCCACGGCCGTGGCGACCGTGCTCGCGTTCGTCGTCGGCTACGCGTCGATCGCGTTCCTGCTGCGGTTCCTGGTCAACCACTCGACGCTGGTCTTCGTCGGCTACCGCATCGCCCTCGGCGTGCTCGTCCTGGTGCTGGTCGCCGCCAACGTCATCTCGTGAGCACCGTGCTGCTGGTGCGCCACGGGCTCACCGCCGCCACCGGTCCCGTACTGACCGGCTGGGCTCCCGGGATCGGGCTGGACGAACGCGGCCGGGCTCAGGCCGCCGCGCTGGCCGCCCGGCTGGCCGCGGTGCCCCTTGTCGCCGTCGTCGCGAGCCCGCTGGAGCGCTGCCAGCAGACCGCGGCCGCCCTCGTCGAGGGTCGCGAGGGCGTGCCCGTGACGACCGAGGACCGGCTGGGGGAGTGCCGGTACGGCGACTGGACCGGCCGGGAGATCAAGAAGCTGGCCAAGGAGCCGCTGTGGCGTGCCGTGCAGGTCCACCCCAGCTCGGTGACCTTCCCTGGACCCGACGGCGAGCCGCTGCGGGACACGCAGGCCCGCGCGGTCGCGGCGATCCGGGACTGGAACGCCCGGCTCCCCCCCGACGCGACCTACCTGGCCTGCAGCCACGGTGATGTCATCAAGGCGGTGGTCGCGGACGCGCTCGGCCTCCATCTGGACCTATTCCAGCGGATCACCGTGGACCCCTGCTCGCTCACGGTGGTCCGCTACACCGAGCTGCGGCCCTTCGTCATCCGGCTCAACGACACCGGCGGCGGCGTGGCGGACCTGCTGCCCCCGAAGCGGCGAGGTCGCCGATCCAAGACCTCCTCCGATGCGCCCGTGGGCGGCGGCGCCGGCGGCCCGGCATAGGCTCGCTCGGCAAATCCCGCTCGGCAGATCCCGCTCGGCAGTTCCCGCTCGGCGATCGGAGGCCCGCGTGCCGCGTCAGGTCTACCTGTTCGACCCGCCGGAGCGCTTCGTCGCCGGCACTGTCGGTGCACCGGGGGAGCGGGCGTTCTTCCTCCAGGCCCGCGGCGAGGGTCGGCTGGTCAGCATCGCGCTCGAGAAGGTGCAGGTCTCGGTGCTGGCCGACCGGCTCGACCAGCTGCTCGATGAGGTGCGTCGCCGGTCGGGAGCGCTGGCGGAAGCCGCGGCGGCGCCCGACGTCGAGGACGTCGAGCCACTCGATACCCCGCTCTTCGAGGAGTTCCGGGTTGGCACGATGGCACTCGGCTGGGACGGCGACGACGGGCGTGTCGTCATCGAGGCGCACGCCGTCCGGCCCGGCGAGGAGGAGCGCACCGATCCGCCGGCCGAGGATGACGAGGACGCCGGTGACCTGCTGCGGGTGCGGATCGCCCCCGCAGCGGCCCGCGCCTTCGCCCGTCGCGCCCAACGGGTGGTCGCCGCGGGTCGGCCCCCGTGCCCGCTCTGCGGCCAGCCGCTGGACCCTGAGGGACATGTCTGCCCGCGCCAGAACGGTCACCGGCGCTGACACCGGGGTGACGCGCCGATGAGCGATCTCCCGCCGACGACGCTCGACCTCGCTGCCAGCCTCGATCTGTTGCGCGACGGGGAGCTGGCGGTCGAGGGCCGGCTGGTCGACGCCTCGAACGTCACGCTGTACTGCTCGGTGAGCACCGACGGAAACACCGCTGCCTGCGTGTACAAGCCGGTCGCCGGCGAGCGGCCGTTGTGGGACTTCCCGGAAGGCACGCTGGCATATCGCGAGGTGGCGGCGTACGCCGTGAGCGCGGCCACCGGCTGGCAGGTGGTGCCGCCCACCGTGCTGCGCGAGGGCCCGTTCGGGCCGGGCATGGTGCAGCTGTGGATCGACGTCGAGGAGATGGTCGACCTCTCGGTGCTGGCGCGCTCCGATCACCCGGCGCTGCGCCGGATGGCGGTCTTCGACGCGGTGGTCAACAACGCCGACCGCAAGGGCGGCCACCTGCTCCCGGTGCCCGGGGGACACGTCTACGGCGTCGACCACGGCGTGTGCTTCTCCGTCGAGGACAAGCTGCGCACCCTGCTGTGGCGCTGGCGCGGCACTCCGCTGACGGCTGAGGCGCTCGCCGTACTCCGGCAACTTCGTGAGGGGCTGGCCGGCGAGCTGGGCGGGCTGCTGCGGGAGCTGCTGGCGCCGGCGGAGGTGCGCGCGACGGTGCGCCGGGTGGACCGGCTGCTGGCGACCGGCTGTCACCCGCAGCCGAGCGAGGACTGGCCGGCCATCCCCTGGCCGCCGTTTTGAGCCTGGCTACTCTGACCGGCATGCAGCCGTGGCCCGCGCCCCCGGTGCCCCGGCTGCCCGGACAACCGCCTCCGCTGCGGCTCTGGGACAGCTCCAGCCGCGAGCTGCGCCTCGCGGCCGTCGGTCCGCGGGCGACGATGTACGTCTGCGGCATCACCCCGTACGACGCCACCCACCTCGGCCACGCCGCCACCTATCTGGCCTTCGACACGCTGCGGCGGGCCTGGCGTGACAGCGGCCTGACCGTGGCGTGCTGTCAGAACGTGACCGATGTCGACGACCCGCTGCTGGAGCGGGCCGCCCGCGACGGCGAGGACTGGGCCGAGCTCGCCGCCCGCGAGACCGCCCGCTTCGACGGCGACATGGTGGCGCTGCGGCTTCTGCCGCCGACCTGGTACGTCGCCGCGACGGAGGCCATCCCGGAGATCGTCGAGCTGGTCGGTGAGCTCCGCGACCGCGGGGCGGCGTACGAGCTCGACGGGGACGTCTACTTCTCGGTGGCCGCAGCGCCCGACTTCGGCTCGGTGGCCGGCCTGGCTGCGGCCGACATGCTGGCGCGCTCGGCCGAGCGCGGCGGCGACCCCGGACGCCGCGGCAAGAAGGACCCGCTGGACAGCCTGCTCTGGCTCGCGGCCCGTCCCGGTGAGCCGTCGTGGGACTCACCGTTCGGCGCCGGCCGGCCCGGCTGGCACGTCGAGTGCGCCGCCATCGGACTGCGCCGACTGGGGTCGACGGTCGACGTCCTCGGCGGCGGCCGCGACCTTGCCTTCCCGCATCACGAGATGGGCGCGGCTGCGGCGTCGGTGGCCACCGGGGTCCGCCCGTACGCCGGCGCCTTCGTGCACGCCGGCATGGTGGGGCTCGGCGGCGAGAAGATGTCGAAGTCGCGCGGCAACCTGGTCTTCGTCTCCCGCCTGCTGGCGGGGGGGACCGACCCGGCTGTGCTGCGGCTGGCACTGCTGGCCCACCACTACCGCGGGGACTGGGAGTGGACCGACGACCAGCTCCCCGCCGCAGCTGCGCGCCTGGCGGCGTGGCGGACCGCCGTCTCGCGCCCAGCGGGGGCGCCGCCGGAGGTGCTGCTCGCGGTCGTACGCCAGCGTCTGGCCGACGACCTCGACACCCCGGGTGCGCTGGCGGCGGTCGACCGGTGGACTGCTGCCGAGGGCACCGATCGGGCGGCTCCGCCGCTGGTCCGCGACCTGGTCGACGCCCTGCTCGGCGTCCGGCTCTAGGGCGCCGAGCAGCCAACCACCGGGGCGGGCAGCAGGGTGCTCGTCGAGCTAACCCGTCCCGCCGTCCCCGCGTCGGCGCAGATAGCGCTCGAACTCCTTCGCGATGGCCTCACCGCTGGCCTCGGGCAGGTCGGTCTCCGCCTCGCGCTCCTCCAGCTGGCGCACGTAGTCGGCCACCTCGCCGTCCTCGCGCGCCAGCTCGTCGACCCCGCGCTCCCAGGCCCTGGCCTGCTCGGGCAGGTCGCCCAGCGGCACTGGGATGTCGACCAGGTCCTCCACCCGGCGCAGCAGTGCCAGCGTCGCCTTCGGGCAGGGCGGCTGGGCGACGTAGTGCGGGACCGCCGCCCAGAAGGAGACTGCCGGCAGCAGGGCCCGGGTGCAGGCGTCCTGGAACACCCCGACGATGCCGGTCGGGCCCTCGTAGCGGGACGCGGCCAGCCCCAGCCGGGTCGCCAGCGCGGCGTCGTACGCCGTACCGCTGACCGGCACCGGACGGGTGTGCGGCGAGTCCGAGAGCAGCGCGCCGAGGGTGAGCGCCAGCTCCACGCCCAGGTCCCGCGCGACCCCTATCAGCTCCTCGCAGAAGCCGCGCCAGCGCATGTTGGGCTCCAGCCCCCGGACCAGTACGACGTCGCGGGTGGCGCCGGGCGGCGAGGCGATGGAGATCCTGGTGGTCGGCCAGGAGATCCGCCGGGTCAGTCCCTCGGCAAGGGAGACCAGCGGCCGGTTGACCTGGAAGTCGTAGTAGTCGTCCGGGTCGATCGCGGCGACCGGACGCGCCTCCCACACGTTCTCGAGGTGCTCGACCGCACCGGTGGAGGCATCTCCCGCGTCGTTCCACCCTTCGAAGGCCGACACCAGGACCGGGTCGCGCAGCTCGGGGACGCCCTCGAGCTCGATCACCTGGTGTCCTCCCGGGGGTTGCCGCCGGCAGCGACCAGCCTACGTCGTCGGCGCGCCCGGCGAAGCCCGCGCAGCACGGCGGGCGGGCGGCCGCCGGGTAGCATGGCCGCACATGAGCGCGACCGCCACGGCCCTGCTCCAGGCGCTGGCGGAGCGGGTGGTGGTCGCCGACGGCGCCATGGGGACGATGCTGCAGGCGCAGGACCTCTCTCTCGACGACTTCGCCGGGCTCGAGGGGTGCAACGAGATCCTCAGCGTCACCCGTCCCGACGTCGTCCGGACGGTGCACGATGCGTTCCTCGCCGTCGGCGTCGACGCCGTCGAGACCAACACGTTCGGGGCCAACCTCGCCAACCTCGGTGAGTACGGCATCGCCGAGCGCATCTACGAGCTGAGCGCGGCCGGCGCCCGGCTGGCCCGTGAGGTGGCCGACGGCTACTCCACCGCGGACCGGCCGCGGTGGGTGATCGGCTCGGTCGGGCCCGGCACCAAGCTGCCCACCCTGGGCCATGCGGCGTACGCCGACCTGCGCGACGCCTACTCCGCCCAGGTGTCCGGGCTGATCGCCGGCGGGGTGCACGCGGTGCTGGTGGAGACCACCCAGGACCTGCTGCAGGGCAAGGCCGCGGTCGTCGGCGCCCGGCGGGCCATGTCCGCGGCCGGGGCGCGGCTGTTGCTGATCGTCCAGGTGACCGTCGAGACGACGGGCACCATGCTGCTCGGCTCGGAGATCGGGGCCGCGCTGACCGCACTGGAGCCCTTGGGCATCGACGCGATCGGGCTGAACTGCGCCACCGGGCCGGCCGAGATGAGCGAGCACCTGCGCTACCTCGCCAAGAACGCCCGGGTCCGGCTCTCCTGCATGCCCAACGCCGGCCTGCCGGTGCTGGGCCGCGACGGCGCGTCGTACCCGCTGACGCCCGACCAGCTGGCCGACGCCCACGACGCCTTCACCCGCGACTACGGACTCTCGCTGGTGGGCGGCTGCTGCGGGACGACGCCCGAGCACCTGCGCCGGGTGGTGGAGCGCGTGGGCGGCCGCGCCGTTCCCACCCGCCGGCCGCGACCGGAGCCGGCCGCGGCGTCGCTCTACACGAGCGTGGCGTTCCGCCAGGACGCGTCGTTCCTGTCAATCGGCGAGCGGACCAACGCCAACGGCTCGAAGGCGTTCCGGGACGCCATGCTGGCAGCGCGGTGGGAGGAGTGCGTCGAGATCGCCCGCGACCAGACCCGCGACGGTGCGCACCTGCTCGACCTGTGCACCGACTACGTCGGCCGGGACGGCGTTGCCGACATGCGGGCGCTGGCCGGCCGGTTCGCCACGGCGTCCACGCTGCCGATCGTCCTCGACTCCACCGAGCCGGAGGTGATCGAGGCCGGCCTGGAGATGCTGGGCGGCCGCTCGGTCATCAACTCGGTGAACTACGAGGACGGCGACGGTCCCACGTCCCGGCTGGCCCGGGTGATGCCGATCGTGCGCGAGCACGGCGCCGCGGTGGTGGCGCTGACGATCGACGAGGATGGCCAGGCCCGTACGGCGAAATGGAAGGTGCGGGTCGCCAGCCGTCTCATCGACGACCTCACCTCCCGATGGGGGTTGCAGGTCGGAGACATCCTCGTCGACTGCCTCACGTTCCCGATCGCGACCGGCCAGGAGGAGACCCGCCGCGACGCGCTCGAGACCATCGAGGCGATCCGCGAGGTCAAGGCGCGCTACCCGGAGGTCCAGACGACGCTCGGGGTCTCCAACGTCTCCTTCGGCCTCAGTCCCGCGGCCCGGATCGTGCTCAACTCGGTCTTCCTGCACGAGTGCGTCCGCGCCGGCCTGGACTCCGCGATCGTCCACTCGGCGAAGATCCTGCCGATGTCGCGCATCCCGGACGAGCAGCGCGAGGTGGCGCTCGACCTGGTCTACGACCGGCGCCGCGGGGGCTATGACCCGCTGGCCCGCTTCCTGGAGCTCTTCGAGGGCGTCGACGTGACCTCCGCGCGGCAGTCTCGTGCCGCGGAGCTGGCTGGGCTGCCGCTCTCGGAGCGGCTGGAGCGGCGGATCATCGACGGCGAGCGCACCGGTCTCGAGGCCGACCTCGACGAGGCGATGGAGACCCGGCCGCCCTTGGAGATCATCAACGACTCGCTGCTCGCTGGAATGAAGGTCGTCGGGGACCTGTTCGGCTCCGGAGAGATGCAGCTGCCCTTCGTCCTGCAGTCGGCGGAGGCGATGAAGGCCGCGGTCGGCTACCTCGAGCCGCACATGGAGAAGGCCGACACCACCGGCAAGGGCACGATCGTGCTCGCGACGGTCAAGGGCGACGTGCACGACATCGGCAAGAACCTCGTCGACATCATCTTGAGCAACAACGGCTACACGGTCGTCAACCTCGGGATCAAGCAGCCGGTCGCGGCCATCCTGGACGCCGCTGCCGAACACCGCGCCGACGTCGTAGGGATGTCCGGGCTGCTGGTGAAGTCCACCGTGGTCATGAAGGAGAACCTCCTCGAGATGAACTCCCGGGGGCCCACCGCCCGCTACCCGGTCCTGCTCGGCGGGGCGGCGCTGACCCGCGCGTACGTCGAACATGACCTTGCGGAGGTCTATGCGGGCGAGGTGCGTTACGCCCGCGACGCCTTCGAGGGCCTGCGGCTGATGGACGCGCTGGTCGCCGTTGCGCGGGGTCGAACCGGTCCCGGCGCGCCGGCACTGCCGGAGCGACGCCAACGCCGCGTCCATGCCGCCCCGCGGCCGCCCGAGCCCGCCCCGGGGGAGGGGCCGGCACAGTCCGCCGTGGCGACCGACCTACCGGTGCCGCGCCCACCGTTCTGGGGCGACCGGGTGGTCAAGGGCATCCCGCTGGCGGACTACGCCGCGCTCCTTGATGAGCGCGCGACGTTCATGGGCCAGTGGGGGCTGCGCGGCTCCCGCGGTGGGAGCGGGCCGTCGTACGAGGAGCTGGTCGAGGTCGAGGGCCGGCCACGGCTGCGGATGTGGCTGCAGCGGGTCCAGGCCGAGCAGATGCTCGAGGCGGCGGTGGTCTATGGCTACTTCCCCTGCGTCAGCAAGGACGACGACCTCATCGTGCTCGACGACGGTGGCAACGAGCGGGCCCGGTTCAGCTTTCCGCGGCAACGCCGGGACCGGCACCTGTGCATCTCGGACTTCTTCCGGCGGGAGGACTCCGGCGAGGCCGACGTCGTCGCCTTCCATGTCGTGACGATGGGACGGCGCATCAGTGAGGTCACCGCCGAGCTGTTCGCCGGCAACGCCTACCGCGACTACCTGGAGCTGCACGGGCTGTCCGTGCAGCTGACCGAGGCGCTGGCGGAGCACTGGCACGCCCGCGTGCGGGAGGAGCTGGGCATCGCGGCGGCGGACTCGAGGGACCTGGCCGGGATCTTCGGCCAGGGCTACCGCGGGTCGCGCTACTCCTTCGGCTATCCCGCCTGTCCCAACCTGGAGGACCAGGTGGCGCTGCTCGACCTGCTGCACCCCGAGCGGATAGGCGTCGAGCTCTCCGAGGAGTTCCAGCTGCACCCAGAGCAGTCCACGTCCGCGATCATCGTGCACCATCCCGAGGCGAAGTACTTCAACGCCAGGTGACTGCCCTGCAGGCGGTGCTGTTCGACCTCGACGGACTGCTGATCGACTCGGAGCCCGTCTGGTTCGAGAACGAGCGGGCACTGATGAGCGAGCTGGGTGGCCCGCCATGGCGACACGAGGACCAGGCGGCGTGCGTTGGCGGCACGTTGCCGCGAACGGCGGCGTACATGCGGGGCCTGTCCGGCTCCTCTGTGCCGGTCGCTGAGATCGCGCGCCGACTGGTGAGCGGGATGGCGGCCGGCCTGCGCGGCGGTGTCCCGCTCCAGCCGGGAGCGGCCGAGCTGCTCGAGGTGCTGCGAGCCGCGGGCATCCCCTGTGGCCTGGTGTCCTCGTCGTACCGGGTACTGGTGGACGCGGCCCTGGCCTCGGTCGGCCCCCGCTACTTCGAGGTGTCGGTCGCCGGTGACGAGGTACGCCGGCCCAAGCCGGATCCCGAGCCCTACCTCACCGCCGCCCGGCGAATCGGCGCGGAGCCGCGGGCCTGCGTCGTGCTCGAGGACGCCCCCGCCGGGGTGACCTCGGCGGAGGCGGCGGGTTGCGTCTGCGTCGCGGTTCCGAACGTGGTGCCGGTGCAGGCCACCCCGAACCGGCCGGTTCTCGCGTCGCTCGCCGACGTTCGCCTCGGCTGGCTGACCGAGCTGCCGACCCGACTCGCGCGGGTCGACCGCGCTCAGCCAGGGGACCAGCTGTGACTGCTGCGGGACCTGTCACGCGCTGGGCACAAAGGGGGCGAAGGTGTCCAGGTTGTTTGTGAGGCCATTGATATCGGCCGGGAGGGAAGTGAGCTCTGCCGTCACATTTGCCGCCGAAGCTCACCAGTCATAACGACGTAGGAATGTCGAGGACACGCCCTATGACCTGGGACTTCTCGCGCCTGCTTGACGCACGCCCGCGATCGCCGTATAGCGGCAGAAGTGACGACAATGTCCGGAGCGGGGGTGGTGGACAAGCCGGTTGCCAAGCCCTAGTTTCGCTCTTGTCGCGCACCACACGGTGGTGACGGCATTCCCCTACAGCACCCGTGGCCGGACGCCAAATCCTGCCCCCCGGCCTTCCCGGGTGCCCATCACGAGACCAGTTCGCGGGGCAGGAGCGGGGGACCCAATAGGTCCACGGTCGGTACGCCGCGCACCGGCGGCCGGCCTCGGGGTGAAGCCACCTTCTGTTCAGCAGTGGCCGGGGCACTTCTCGTCCCGAACCCGACAGCTCACCCCGCCGGCGTGTGGGAAGGGATCTCTCGTTGTTCCAGCACCTCCTCGGCGCGGGCCCGCGCCTCCTCGGCCGGTCCGCTGCCCGGCTGGCCGGTGTCGGCTCGGTGGTGGCCGTGACGGCACTGGCCGTCTCCGCGCCGGACGGCGCGCTCTTCGCATCGGCCTCGGCTGGCGGCGGCGGCCAGATCGTGGTGTCCCCCGGCTCAGGCACGCTGCAAAAGGCGATGGACGCTGCCGGCCCGGGCACCACCCTGCGGCTGCACGGCGGCACCTACAACGGCGCGGTGAACGCGCACAAGTCGGGCACCGCCAGCGCGCCGATCACCATCGAGCCGTACGGCGACGGGGCCGTCACCGTGACCGCCAACCTGCCGGCGCCGAACTGCAAGCGCACCTCGCCGGACCCCAACCGCACGTTCCGGTTCGACAACGGGGTCGACTACTGGACGATCTCGAACCTGCGCATCGTCGGGGGGGTCTGGGTCAGCGCGCGCAACGGCGGCGGGGCTCAGCACTACATCGGCAGGTCCTTCGACGCAGGCACCTGGCAGGAGCGCCGCTCGATTCCGGGTCGCGGCTCATATGACCCGGTTGCGGCCAAGAACGCGATCGCCGAGCTCAGCCGACGGACCGGCAGCTCGATCGACCCGGCCGACGGAATCAAGATCGTGAACAACGACATCACCAGCCGCGGCATCCACACCATCGCCGCCCGCTACGGAGCCATCTCGGGCAACGAGATCCACAACACCGTCTGCGGCATCGGTCCCGGCGTCTGGATCAACACCTACAGCGACGGCTGGACAGTGGCCAACAACTACATCCACGACATCACGCCGTCGCCGGCACCGATCCACCACTACATGTACGAAGGCGTCCGACTGGGTTCCGCCTCGGCGTACAACCGGGTCGAGTTCAACCGGGTCGCCGGCATCGCCTCCGACGGGCGTGCCTTCAACACCGACGTCGACGCCAGCTGGAACACCTTCTCCCACAACAACGCCTCCGGTGTCGCCATCGGCTACAACGACCAGGCGTCCGGCTGGGGCAACGTGTGGTCGAACAACACGGTCGACCAGCCGCGCGCTGCGGGGTTCAGCTTCCGGATGAAGGACGCGACCCTTGCCAAGCCCTCGATGAACACCAGCACGTACAAGTCCGTCGTCACCTGCAACCGGGTGTCTGGTTCCGGTGTCGCGATGCAGGCTGGCGCGCTCATCCAGACCACGTTCAAGTCCAACTACTTCGGCACCGTGGCGCTGAGCAACAACCTGCAGCGGTACTGGGGTGCGGAGGGAAACACGTGGAACGGCTCGAAGGCCGTCCCACCGGCCCACCCCATCGCACCGGCCGCCTCGAGCTGCTGATCCCGGGGTCCGGCTCCGGTCGCCAGCCGCCCGGCGCACAACCGCGCACGCCCACCGGCCCGCGCCTCCGTCATCGGGGGGCGGGCCGGTCTGGCGTGACCGCCACACCGGGGTAGGCCGACACCGGCGCGGCCGACACCGGCGCGGCTGCCACCGGCCGGCGGCACCGGTCCCTAGGGTCGGGTCATGCCATCCGATTCCAGTGACTCCCAGCTTGCCGCCACCCTTGCGACAGCGGCCGGGCGGCTGCTGCTCGGCGTCCGCACGGAGTACGCCGAAGCCGAACCGGCAGAGCGCAAGAAGCAGGGGGACCGGCGGTCGCACGAGTTCCTCATGGCCGAGCTGGCCGCCGCTCGTCCCGATGACGCCGTGCTCTCCGAAGAGGGTGCGGACGACTCCGTCCGGCTCTCCGCCGAACGGGTCTGGATCGTCGACCCGCTGGACGGCACCAGAGAGTTCTCCGAGCTGGGCCGGGTGGACTGGGCGGTGCACGTCGCCCTCTGGGAGAGCGGTGAGCTGGTGGCCGGCGCCGTTGCCCTGCCGGCGCAGGAGCTGACCCTCAGTACGCCCGACGTCGACCTCGCACCGCCGGTCGGCGGCTCGCCACGGCTGGTGGTGAGCCGGACCCGGCCGCCGGAGCTGGTCGGAGCACTGGCCAAGACGTTGGACGGGCGGCTGGTGCCGATGGGCTCGGCCGGCGCCAAGGTGATGTCGATAGTGCTGGGTGAGGCCGACGCCTATGTGCACGGCGGCGGCCAGTACGAGTGGGACTCGGCCGCGCCGGTGGTGGTGGCGCGGGCCGCCGGGCTGCACACGTCCCGGCTGGACGGCTCGCCGCTGCGTTACAACCAGGCGGACCCGCTGCTTCCTGACGTCGTGGTCTGCCGGCCGGAGCTGGCCGACCGGCTGCTGGGAGCGATCGCCGAGGTCGGCGGCTAGGAGCCCGCGCTGCGCAGGCCGAGCGGGTAGCCGTAGCGCTGGAGCGGCGTGGCGAGCACGGTCTCCAGCCGCTCGAGGTTGGCGGGATCGAGATCTCGCCGGAACGCCTCGCTGCGGGCCGAGTCGAAGGTATACCGGCCGAAGCCGGCCTCGAACGCCGGCGACCAGGACAGGTCCGCGAAGTCGAGCATTGCCCCCAGCTGCTTGCGAGGGTCGGCCAGCACGTCCTCGTAGCGCACCTCGAGCCAGGCGTCGTCGGGCACCCGCGAGCGGGCGGCCTCGAACGAGTCGAGCAGGAGCCGCCAGTTCAACCCGGCGAGGGTGACAAACGACCGGCCGGAATCCTCCCAGGCCTGTCGGTACGCCGGCGTCAGCGGCCCCCAGCTCCACCGGTCCGGGCCCTTCCAGCCGGTCCACCACGGCATCTGCAGCCACGAGTTGGCCACCGCTCGACCGTCGCGGACGACATGGATGAAACGTGCGGAGGGGAACACCGCCCGCAGGTAACCGGCCCGTGGCCAGCCGGTGAACTTGTGCAGGAACACCGGCCTCCGCTGGGCGGCCGCGCGACGGTCGAAGAAGTCACGGGTGCGGGTGTCCAGCCAGGGGGTGACGTCACTTGCCACCAGGTCGCGCAACGGTGCCGACAGGACCGGGGCGACCCTGCGGTCGAGTACCTGGTAACCCTCCGACGGCGCGTATCGCAGCCGGCCCTTCCGGGTGAAGCTCGGCGGCAGCCGGCGGAACAGTGCGCCGTTCCACCGGCCGCGCAGGTTGAGTGCGCCCAGGTTGTCCTCGACGTTGGACAGGAAGCCGACGCCGGGATGGCGCGCCAGCACCTCATGGACCAGGCTGGAGCCGCATCGGCCGGTGCCGAGCACGAACACGTACATCAGCCGCTGCCTTCCGACGCCGATACGCCGTAGCCGCGCCTCACAGTGAGTAGCCCTGGCCGGCCAGCGCATCGCGCTGGACGTCCTCGATGGTGGTGATGGCACTCGGGTCGAGCTGGCGGCGCCAGGCGTCGTTCCTGTCCGGGAAGCGCAGTCGCGAGAGCTCCACCTCCCAGTCGACGTCGACCGGCAGGCCGGCGAAGCCCGCGATCGACCGGAGAGTGTCGAGCGGGGCGGCGACGAAGCCCTCGTAGCTCACCCGCAGCACCTGGTCCGCCGGTACGCCGGCGAGCCCCTCGTCGATGGCGCGGACCTCCTCCACCCAGTTGCGCGCGCACATCTCCCAGGGGTCGCGGCCCTCCGCCTCCCACTCGCGCGGCGTGCCGCCGTACCAGAACGCCACGCTCGTCTCCCACCAGTCCACCCTCGACAGGGAGCTGGCCACCGCTCGACCGTCACGCACCGTGGCGACGAACCTCGAGTCGGGGAGGGTCTCCGCCAGCAGCGGGATCCGCCAGTTGTGCGCAATCCGCTTGTTGACCACGGTGCCCGCGCCACTGGCCCGCCGCACCGTGTCGAAGGTCCGACCCAGCCGGGCCCGCCGCAGGGACAGCGGGGCCGGGGCCTCCCAGGGGTACTCCGGAA
>JAABUS010001055.1_pt1 | contig 63813 bp, 67 predicted proteins | sample 5560161 | NCBI WGS metagenome assembly JAABUS01 (sample SAMN10711885, study PRJNA513376) | rock metagenome | isolation source: Antarctica rocks | place: Antarctica: Victoria Land, Trio Nunatak nord | collected 2016-01-04
ATGCCCACGGACCGTTCCCGCTTCGCGGACTCCAGGGCATGCAGAATCGCGCCGGCCACCTTCTCCGGGGGATCGACGGGTGGCGGTGGCCGACCCTGCCGCCCGGCGTAGTTCGCCGCCTGGCTGTGGGCCGGGGTGTTGATGCTGCCCGGTGAGATCAGGCTCACCTGGACCCCCGGCGTCTGCCTGGCCTCGATCTGCAGTATCCGGGCCAACCCGTGCACCCCCCACTTGCCGGTGACGTCGGGACTCATGAACGGAACGGCGATCTTTCCGAGCAGCGAACCGGTGATGACCAGGCGGCCCGCACCGTGGTCGGCGAAATGTCGCAGGGCCGCCCGGGCCACGTTGGCCGTTCCCAGCAGGTTGGTGGTGATGGCCCGATCGAAGATCTCAGGCGGGATGTCGTCGAAGCGCCCGTAGGCGACGGCGCCGACAGAGTTGATCACCGCGGTCAGCCGCCCGAATCTCGAGATCCCGGCCTGGAACGCGGCGTCCACTTCGTCCCGGTTGCCGACATCGGCAAGAACCACGAGCACCTGCGCGCCCGCGGCTCGACATTCCTGGGCCGCGGCTTCCAGGCTCTCGGGGGCTCGGGCGACCAGAACGAGATTCCACCGATGCTCTGCCAGCGCCACCGCGGTGACCCGGCCGATTCCACTCGAGGCTCCACAGACCAGCACAATGTGCCCTTCGCCGGTGGGCTCGCCGGTGCGCTGGTCGGAGGGCTGGTCAGCCGCCAATGGTTGCCACCGATCCTCACCGGGTGCTGTGTAGTCGCGTGCTTGTTACCCAGGTAGCCACGGAACGGCCGGTCGAAACCTCATCGGGTTGCCGACAGGCCCGGTCGTCCAGTCGGTGCGGGACCTCGTCGCATTCGCCGCTGCGGCGGTTTCCGGGCGCCGGCATCGGGTACCGGTGACCGCAATGGATCCTCGGATTCCAGTGCAACGATCTTCGTGCGGCAGAACGATCGTCGCGCGGCAGGAGGGAATTGACGTGTCGATCACCCAACGGGAGATGAATTGTGCCCCGCCGGACGTCTGCACCGTGTTGTCGGACGGGTGGCTCTACGGGCTGTGGGTGGTGGGGGCTTCCCGGATCAGGGACGTGGACAGGTCCTGGCCGAATCCTGGCGCGAAGATCCACCACTCGGTGGGCAGCTGGCCGATGCTCTTGAACGACACCACCAGTGTCACTGCCTACACGCCCGGCCGCTCGATTCGACTTCAGGCCAGGGCGTGGCCGGCGGGTGAGGCTGATGTGCAGATCGAGGTCGAGCAGACTTCGGGCGGCTGTCGGGTGAGGATCACCGAGGACGTGGCCAAAGGGCCCGGCCGGCTGATCCCCAAGCGGCTGAGGGACCCGATGCTGCACTGGCGGAACACGGAATCCTTGCGGCGCTTGAGTTATCTGGCCGAACAACGCGCGTCGTCCGTCGATTCCCCCTAGTTGGGTCAGGTGCTGGGCGTGTCGGTCCGGCTGGTCATCAGGCGGATCGCGGACCTGAACCACCGCAGCAATGTGCCGGATAGGAGACCCGTTCAACGCACGCAGGCGGAGGCATCCTGCGTTCCGGCGAGCCCGCTGGCTGCCCGCGTCAACTGGAGCTGATCTGGTTGCGGTCGGCCCAGTCCCGCAGCTCGTCGAAGGCTACGCGGAAGTCCTCGCCGGCGGTGGTCAGCCCGTAGCGCACCGCCGTGGGCAGCCCGTCAGCGAGCTGACGCTCGACCAGCCCGGCCGACATCAGCTCGCGAAGGCGCTCGTTGAGAACGCTGTCAGAAATGCCCGGGATCGCCATGGCGAGTTCGCCAAAGCGGGCGGTCGCTCCCAGCAGGGGTTCCTACGATCATGCCGCTCCAGCGCTTCGCAGCAGCCTGAACACCTCCATGAGCTGCGTCTGGGACGGAAGCCCTCTGTGGTGCATCGCGAGGTGAGGTGGGTCGGATCCTCAGGCATCACTCCATGCTCGTTCTCAACGGCGACCACGGCATCCCGCAGTCACAAACGCTCGGCAACGTCGAGCAGATCGCCGAAAAACGTGGAGGCTCCCCAGCTCCCGTGCTCCGACTGCCGAGCATGCGAGCAGTTTCAGTCGATAACAACAACTGAGTGGGCGTCAACCACTGAAACTGTTCGGACGATCCCGCACTCCGCTCGGCGCGCCCGCAGGGTACGGGGAACACCAGACGCTGTCCGATCGCTGCGCGGCCGGTAGATCGGCGAGCCACCGGCCCAACGCGGTGGACTGCTTGCGGCCGGTCGGCGTCAGAGATACGTCGGCATCCCGCAGCCCGATGTCGATCACCTCGGCGCCCGCCGCGCTGGCCGCTGTTGCGGCGACATTGCCCTCGCTCTCCCCGTGCCGCGCCAGCAGCAGTTCGACCGGACCTTGGGTGGAGCGCTCGCTCATCAGACTGTTCAGCTCTTTCGTTCTCAGGCGGATGCGGCAGAAATCTTGCCCGGACAACGGGTGTCCGCTTCAGACAGACCTGTCCGGACACAGCGTCACCGATCCTTGTTGACGCCTCGATCGGTGGTCTGCCCGGTCCCGGCGGTGGTCGATGTGATCTTGGGATCGCCGGGGCCATCCTGCGTCTTGTTGCCGCCGGCCAGCAGCAGCACGGTGACGGCCACGATGATGACGAGCATGATGACACCGGCCACCAGAAGGACGGGTCGGAGAAGGGACGCATCCCGCTCGGCCGGGCGCTGTTCTGAGGTCACAGTTATGCCTTGGGTCGGTAACCCGTTGGAGAGAAACTACTTCTTCTTCTTCGAGTCGGATTTCCTGGATGGGTTTGCGGCTGGATCGGCGGACGGCTGCCCGCCCAGGGGGCCGAAGGTGTTGCTGACCTCGGCCATCTCCATCTCCGCGCTGGCCTGGATCAGGGCCAGCAGGGACTTGTCCAGGCCCGGTGAGAACTCCTCGAACCGCTCCTCGGCGATGGTCGACGGCACGCCTTCCGGCGCCTGTTCCGAGGCGTCCAGCATCGTCCCATCACTGGAGGGCGACATGCCCTGGAAGATGCGACCGGCCTCGGACTGAGCAGCCAGATCGAAGGTGAATTGTTTGTTGTGCAGTCCGAGCTCGGTCAGCTTCTTCACCTCGGGGAACCGTTCGGCGTTGGTCCTCGGGATCGGCAGGACGGTGTTCCATTGCACCCCAAGGGTTTCCAGCGCCTTGGCGTAGCCGTTCTCGTGAGCCTGATCGCGCACTATGAGGTAGGAGATGGTGGACCTCGCGGTCTTGTTGTCGGTCATCTCATAGATCCGGCACTTCTGCAGGCGACCGGTGGCCTCGAGCATCAGGTTGTACAGCAGGTCCAGAACCAGGTTCCCCGAGTTGTAGACATAGCTGCCACTCCAGGGGTTCCCGGCCGCATCCACCGGCAGCGCGCCCTGCGAGGCAACCAAGTAGTGGTGGATGTTGGAGGTGTCCAGCGCCATGTTCAGCGGAGTTGCCCCACCGGCGCCCGGTTGGTCCAGAGGATCTGTCGGTTTGCCGTTGTAGCGCGGGGAGCCGTCCAGCAGACGGGAAATGGTGGTGCCGATCAACTCGACGTGGCTGATCTCCTCGGTGCCGATGCCCTGGATCAGGTCGCGGTACGGCTTGCCCGCCGGGCCGCGGAAGTTCATCGACTGGAACAGGTACTGCATCATCGTTCGCATCTCGCCGAACTGGCCACCCAGCCCCTCCTGCAGGGCATTGGCCGCCGCCGGATCCGGCTCGTCCGGGACGATGTCGTTGATGAGCCGCTGGACGTGGAAATACATGAGTGCTCCCTGGGATCGGCGAGTGGACGGCGCGACACCGGGGGTCATCACCCGAGGTCCGTGTGCCCGGACGCGAGGCACGAACCGCTCCGACGCGAGTGTCGGGCGGCGAGATCCCTCGGGCAGAGGTCGGGTAACCACGTCAGCGGTGAAGAGACAGCGGTGCACCCCGGTTCGAGCGTTCAGCCGTGGCGAAGGGTCGATACCCGGGGACGCGGGGGCCAAACCCCGAGGGCGACCACTGCAGTTGATCTCTGGTTCGTGTGCGTGACTCTGCATATCCGGAGCTGCTACCGGGCACTGTGGATGAACGGTCGATCTCTGCTTCGTGGATGGGATCGGCCCAGGTCTCCGGGGTTGTTGAGCAGCCAGCAGTCCTGGGGGCCGCTCAGGCGGAGATGCAGTGGCCCCGACCGTCGAACGGCCGGGGCCACCGTCATCCAGAAAGAGGGTTGCCGATCATCCTGACTTGCTGATGACCCGGAACCGACGGACTGTGAATCCGGACTGGGGCTGTCTGTGAACGTGCCGCGATGGATCACCTTCCTCGGGTCGTCGTGGTAGCGCCGTGCACCAGGGGCGGGGAGCGTTGCCTTCGCCACCGGAGCATCCCCTCACAGGCGACCCGGCCGATCCGCGACCGCCTCGGACGGGTGGCTCCCGACCCAGTCGGCGCTGACGGCTGCGGTTCATCGAGCCGAGGCGGCGCCCCGGGTGGCGGCTTCGTCGGCTGCTCGGCTTCCGCTCCAGCTGCCAGGGTCTCCCCATCGAACAGCTCGGCGTCCAACTCGGCCGCGACTATCAGAGCATCGAATTCGGCCCGGACCAGCTCGGCGTCGCTGCACAGGAGATCGACGAACTGCCGCTGGTCGGCCGGAATTCCCACAGCTCCCTGCGGGTTCTGCCACATCTCCGCTCACCTTCACGGTTCAGGCGTTGATGGCCTGTCTCTCGTCGTCGGCGCCGTTGATGACGATCTTGCGCGGCTTGGCCTTCTCCGCCACCGGGATGCGCAAGGTCAGTACGCCGGCCTCGTAACTGGCGTCGATGTGGTCGGTGTCCAGGTTGTCGCCGAGCACCAGTTGCCGGCTGAAGATTCCGCGCGGGCGTTCGGCGGCAATGGTTTCACTGTTGGTGTGCAGCTCGGGACGTTCCGCCTTGACGGTGATCACGTTGCGTTCCACGTCCAGGTCGATCGCGTCCAGGCTGAGGCCGGGCAGGTCGAACTCGACCACGAACGTCTCGCCCTCACGCCAAGCGTCCATGGGCATCACCGAAGGCCTGGCCTGGGTGCCACGACCGCCGAACATCTGCTGGGTGAGCCGGTCCAGTTCTCGGAACGGGTCGGTGCGCATCAGCATCGGTTCCACCTCCATGTCTGACGTCTGATGCTGTGGTCTCCATAGACCCACTCGGATCTATGGCTGCTGACACAGATTCGTTGTACCATCCACCACAGGTAGATGCAAGTGGTTTTTCCGAGTAGTTGGTGCCGAGGAGGAAGAAATCGTGGCCGGATCTCGACCGGAGGCCGCGGGACGCCCGGACGCCGATCGTGGCGTGTACGGGATCGCCGTCGCCGCCGAGCTGGTCGGGATGGGAGTGCAGAACCTCAGGATGTACGAGGCCCGCGGGCTGCTGGAGCCGTCCCGGACCGAGGGGGGCACCCGGCGCTACAGCTCCGACGACCTGGATCGCCTGCGTCGTATCGGCGACCTGCTGGGCGGCGGGCTCAACCTTGCCGGCATCGCCATGGTGCTGGATCTGGAAGCCGAGAACACCCACCTACGCGACCAGGGCGCCCAGAATTCGCCGTGAGCGACGAGTACCGGACCTGGTTGCCGGGTCGAGGGTCAGCTAGGAAACTGGTCCGATGGCCAAGGAACTCAGTACCAAGGATCGCGAGAAGCTGAGCACGAAGTTGTTCGCCCTCCCCGGTAGGCGCAAGTATCCGATCCCGGACAAGGCACATGCCCGCAATGCGCTCGCCCGGGTGGCCCAGAACGGCACGGAGGCCGAGCAGAAGAAGGTCAGGGCAGCCGTCAAGAAGCGGTTCCCGAGCATCGGGCGGAAGAAGGCTAAGGAGTCCTGACCGCTGCCAGCCGCCGCCCGGCCTCCCGCTCCACGCGCTGCGCGGTCTGCAGATCGGCGCCGGCCCTGCGTAGCTCGCGTTCGGCGTCCGCCTGAGCCGCCTGCGCGGCCGCCAGCTCCGTCTGCAGGCTCTGGACCCGTTGGGCGGCGTCCGTCACGGCTCGATCTGCCAGGTCGACCGCGGTCTGCGCCTGCTGCCTGGCGTCGGTGGCGGCGGCAGCCAACTGGTTAGCCCGCTCCTGGCCGGCTCGTTCACGCCGGAGCAGGCGGCGCCGCTCGGCGGCACCCGGTTCAGCGGCCGTGCGTGCAGCGGGCTCGGGTTCAGCGGCGTCGGATCCAGTGGCGTCGGCTCCAGTGGCGTCGGATGCGGTGGCGTCGGGTGCGGCGGCGTCGGGTGCGCCGGCGCCGGGTGCGGCGGCGCCGGGTCCAGCCGCGGCGGCCCTTGACGTGGTCGTGCGCCTGGGACGGGCCGATGTGCTCGCCAGGTCCCGGGCCGATTCCCGCGACACGGCCGGCTCCCGCGGCGATTCCCACGACCCGGCTGGCTCGCTTGGCGACTCCCGCGACCCGGCCGGCTCGCGCGGCGCGGCTTTCGGTTCGGTGTCGTCGGCCAGGCCGCTCCGGAAGAGCGCGCCGGTCAGCCGGCCGGCCAGTAGTTGCCGGGCTGCCGCCTCATCGGCCAGCGCCGCCCGCAGCGTGTCGGCCACCCCTCGGGCGGTGTCGGCGCTGACCGTGCGTTCCGCGTCCCTGGCGAGCTGCCGGGCTTCCTCGACCAGCGCCGAAATCAGCCGGCGTTGCAGTCTGCTCAGCTCGCGCAACCGGTCACCGGAACCGATCGCCGCGCGCAGGTCGTCACCGAGTTCGATCAGCGGCTGGATCTCCGCCGGATGCCGGCGGACCAACTGATTGACCAGCCAGCCGACGGTGTTCGGCTTCGCCAGCTTGTGGACCTCTCCGGCGCAGTCGGCGTCGCCGGCCGCCTTCGCCTCCTTCTCCCGCGCCGCACGGACAGCGGTGAACTCCTCCAGCGGCAGGGAGTACAGCTCATCGGCCACGGTGTCGAAGTCCACCTGCACAGCGTTGCATCCCCGCTCACTGACAGAGGTGCTGATCGGCGCCATCCAGCCGAGAGGTTCGCAAACGGCGCCGGGCGGGGTCTGGGCTGCGAAACCGCGTCGAAGGATCGCAAAGGCCGGTGGTGGGGGCCCAGTTCTGCGGCCCGGCGGAGCGGGTTGACCGCTGATCACATCGGGCACCGCAGGTCTGGAGGTGCTCGTGGAACTCAGGCCCAGACTGATCGCGACGGCAGTACCGGACCGGCCGGAAGCGGCAGTGCTGGTCCTGCACGGCGGAGGCAGCCGGCGCGGGAACATGATGGTCAGCCCGGCCCAGCTGTCGGTGATCAGGATGATCCCGATCGCCCGCCGTGTCGCCAGAGTCGGCCGGCGCCGGCTCGCGGTGTTCAGGCTGCTGAACTCCCGGCGCGGATGGGACACCACACACACGCCGGTGGACGATGTCAGTTGGGCGCTGGAGCGCCTACCGGAGCGGGCCGGCGCCTCATTGCCGATCGGCCTGATCGGACACTCGCTGGGCGGCCGCGCGGCCCTGCTGGCCGGCGGCGCGGACGGGGTGCGCAGCGTGGTGGCGCTGGCGCCGTTCGTCTATCCGGACGACGCGACCGCCGACCTCAGCGGCCGGCGGGTGCTGGTGGTGGATGCCTCCGAGGACCGGATCGCCCGGCCCGCATTGTCCGCCGCCGTCACCAGAGGACTGGCCCGCACCGCCGACGTCGGGCATGTGCGGATCGTCGGCGGCAGACACTCCATGCTCCGGCATCATCGGCTGTTCGACGGCCTCGCGGCGGGCTTCACGGCTGCGACGCTGCTGGGAGACACGTCGAACCCGGTGGTCCAGCAGATCCTCGGCGGGGACCGCTGGCTGGAGCTCCGTCCATGATTTCGACGCTATTCCGAGGAGGAGCGGGAGCACGCCGCATCCCTGGCCGTGGTCGGGCTTCAGGACGTCGGATCCGATGCCGCGCGTTTCCACCGACATCGAGACCGATGACATCGAGGCGGAAGTGGCACGCCTGAAACGGCTGGGCGCAATCGAGCATTGTCGTCACGGCGGCTGGGTGGTGATGCGGGATCCGGCGGGCCTGATGTTCTGCGTGGTGCACCCGGAGTCCCCCGACTTCACAGACTGGTCCCGTGAGGTGAGCTGACACGCCTCCCGCGCGCCTGAGTCGGATCGGCCCCAGCAGGGCCTTGACTGCTGCTGTGCGGTGTGTGCGGGCAGAACAGGAAATCCGGTGACGCCGTCCTCGCCCAGCGGCGGTGGTCCGTCCCCCGATGCCGGCAACCACTCCGAGGCCGCGGCGGAGGGGCACCACGATCTGGTCGCTCAGCCGCACGATCATCGGGCCGAGGAACCCATCGCCCAGGCCGAGGTGGTCGCCGCGGCCATCAGCACCGACGAGGCGCCGATGGGCACGGTGGGCAAGCCCTTCGACCGGCGATCTCCGTTCTTCATCGGAATGCTGGCCACCGCCGGAGTTGCGGTCACCTACGGCGCTATTCGACTGTTCCTGTACGCCGGCAACGTCCTCGTCCTGATCGGCGTTGCGCTGTTCCTCGCCGTCGGAATGGAACCGGCGGTGTCCTGGCTGGTGAAGCACCGTTGGCCGCGCTGGCTCGGCGTTGTCACCATGCTGCTGCTGATCCTGGGCGTGATCGGCGGGTTCCTGGCCGCCGCCATCCCGGCGGTGGTAACGCAGGGTGAACAACTGGCCGCCATGGTGCCCCGGTACCTGCAGGAACTCAAGGATCACAACTCATTCCTGGAGCACCTGAACGATCGGTTCCACCTCCAGGACAAGGTGAGCGCGCTGGTCTCCTCGTCCAGTGCGGACCTGGGTGGTGGTTTGCTCAGCGCCGGCGTCGCCGTTTTCTCCGCCTTGACGCACATCCTGGTGGTGCTGGTGTTGACCATCTACTTCTTGGCCGACCTGCCCCGCATCCGCCGGCTGGCCTATCGGCTGGTGCCGCACTCCCGCCGTCCCCGCGCCATCCTGATCGGTGACGACATCCTGGCCAAGGTCGGCTCGTACGTGCTGGGCAACCTCATTGTTTCGCTGATCGCGGGTGTCCTGACCTTCGCCTGGCTGATCATCTTCGGCGTTCCGTATCCGCTGCTGCTGTCGATCATGGTGGCGCTTCTGGACCTGGTTCCGGTGGTCGGGTCCACGGTGGCCGGCGTTGTCGTCGCCCTGGTGACGCTCACCGTCTCGGTGCCCCTGTGCCTGGCCACCATCGGCTACTTCATCGTCTACCGGCTCGCCGAGGACTACCTGCTGGTTCCGCGCATCATCGGGAACGTCGTCAAGGTGCCCGCGTTGGTGACGGTGGTCGCGGTGCTCATCGGGGGCGCCCTGCTGGGGATCATCGGCGCCTTGGTGGCCATCCCCATCGCTGCCGCGCTGCTGCTGTTGGCCCGGGAGGTCCTGTTTCCGCGTCTCGATCGCGCCTGACGCGCCGCTACGCCGGCCGGCCAAGCGGGCGATGTGCGTCGGCGCGTCGCTGGGGGCGACACTCGGGACTACGGCCGCGTCACTCCGGCGCCGGCGGTTCGGTGTCCGCAGCGCCCGCGCCCGACCGTGATTCCCCGGCCGTGCTGGCCGATGACGACGACCCGCTCTCAGCCTGCTGCTCGCCCTCGGGCAGGTACACCTCGGCGAGCTGTTCCTCGCTCGCCGCGCCACCATAGGCCCCGGAGGATTCGGCCACCGCGTCCTGCGCCTGGTTCGTCTCATCGGGCATCGCGGTTCTCCTTACGATCACACGGTCACATCGCTGCCCAGTTGACCACACGTGCACCAGCTCAACGCCGGTGCCTCTCGGCACGGTCGGCAACCGGTCGGTGCCCAGGACGTCCCGATCCAAACGGGGCCCGGCGGCTTCCCGGCACAAGGTTTCGGGGCCGATCAATTTCCCGGGCTATGCTCCGCGCGGGCGCAAGAAACTCGACTCCAGATGCATTATCCGTGCCCGGAGAGGGCGAATTGCCGATCTGGAGACGAGTTTCCTGCGAAGCCTGGTCGACACCGCCCGGGAATCGCCGTGGTTTCACCCCCACGGAGGTAGGGAATCCAACTCCCAACCGCTACTGTCTGTAGCGATTCCAGGGAGGCACCATGAGTCGTCGAGGATTCCGGGTTCTGTTGGCCTGCATCGCGATGGGGGTGGCGGGTTGCGCCACCGGTACCGGCGCTGCCCAGCCGTCAAGTAGCGGCGCATTCAAACCTGACGCCCAGCTGTCGGGAAACCTGCGGGTGATGGGTTTCGGCGCCACCGACGAGATCGGGTCGACCCGACTCGATCTGGCCAAGGCGGCCCTGTCCGGGGTCAACGTCAGCCTGATCGAGGGCGATCTGGACATCCAGGCATTCCTGTCAGCGGTCGCCGCCGGCGATCCACCGGAGATCGTGTACGCGAACCGGGACCAGATCGGCACCTTCGCCTCGCGCGGCGCCATCATGCCGCTCAACGACTGCATCAAGGGCGAGGGGATCGACACCTCGCAGTATCTGCCGCCCGCGCTGGCTCAGGTGACATTCGGCCAGAACGTCTACGCGATCCCCGAGTTCAACTCGGTGGAGGTGACGATGGCCAATGCTCAGCTGCTGAAGAAGGCAGGGGTGGCTATGCCGGACGTGTCCGGAGCGAACTGGGACGCCATCACAGCGGCCAACAAGAAACTCACCCAGTCGGCCGGCGGCAAACTCAGCGTCATCGGGTACGACTCGAAGCTCCCCGAGTTCCTGCCGTTGTGGGCGAAGTCCAACGGAGCGGACCTGTTGTCGAGCGATGGCCGCAAGGCCCACCTCAACGACCCGAAAGTGGTGCAAGCGCTCACTTTTGCCGTCGGCATCTACGCTGATCAGGGCGGCTTCTCCAAGGTCAAGGCGTTCCGCGACTCCGCGGACTTCTTCGGCAAGGGCAACCAGTTCGCCACCAACGTTCTCGGCGCCATGCCGATGGAGCAGTGGTACGTCAACGTGCTGAACGAGATGTCGCCGAACGCCGCGATGACCTTCGACGTATTCCACGCCAAGGACGGGAACCCGCTGGCGTTCGCCTCCGGCTCGGCATGGGCCATCCCGAAGGGGTCCAAGAACGTCGCCGCAGCCTGCCGGTTCGCCAAGACGATGACGGCCGTCGACTCGTGGATGGCGGCGGCGAAGGCCCGCGCCGATGCCCGCGCTAAGAAGAAGCTGTTGTTCACCGGTCTGCTCACCGGGAACGCGACCGCCGACAAGAAGATTCGTGACACCTATGTGAAACCGAGCGGGACCGCGACCTGGGACGCCGCCGTCACCGCCGTCTACGCCGCCAACGATCACACCTTCACGCTGCCGGCCAATCCGGCCGACGCCGAGTTCAAGACCGCCTGGCAGGACGCGGTCAACCGGGTGCTGAACGGTCAGCAGAAACCGCAGGCGGCGATGGACCAGGCGCAGACCCAGGCGCAGGGCGCCCTGGACAAGGCCTGGGCCGACTGGGACAAGAAGGGCTGACGGCGGTGGCCGCTCCGACCGGGGCCGCCCCCCGGCCCGGCAAGACCCTGTCCGGCAAGACCCTGCCCGGTGCGTCCGTCCCCGGCGAGCCCGGATCCGGAAAGTCCTTGTCGGGCAAGTCTTCGCCACGCAAACGAAAGACGCGCCAGCAATCGAACGACACCAGGGCGGCGTGGCTGTTCATCAGCCCGTGGTTGGTCGGGTTCTTGGTCTTCACCGCCTGGCCGCTGATCTACAGCGCGTATCTCTCACTCACCGACTACGACGTGATCAACGCTCCGAACTTCGTCGGCTTCGCCAACTATCGCCAGCTGCTGGACGACCCGAAGATCGCCAAGTCGCTGGGAAACACCCTTTACTACACCGTGATCCAGGTGCCGCTGCACATGCTGGTCGCGCTGGCGCTGGCGCTGTTGCTGGAGCGGGCCGGCCGGAGTTCGGGCTTCTTCCGGACCGCGTTCTATCTGCCGAAGATGACGCCGCCGGTCGCCGTCGGAATCATGCTGCTGCTGCTGTTCAACGGGCAGAGCGGTTTGGTCAACACAGTTCTCGGCTGGTTCGGCCTCACCGGACCGTCGTGGACCACCGACCCGAACTGGGTGAAGCCGGGCCTGATCCTGATGAGCCTGTGGACCGTCGGCTCCTCGGTGATCATTCTGCTGGCGGCCCTGCGCAACGTCCCGGAGAGCGTGTACGACGCGGCGACGGTGGACGGCGCCAACTTCATGCAGCGCACCACGCGGATCACCATCCCGATGATCAGCGGCGCGCTGTTCTTCCTGTTCATCGTGAACACCATCTACGCGTTCCAGACCTTCTCCGAGGCCTACACCGCCTACTTCGGGTCGGGGAACACCACCTACAGCAACGACTCTGCGCTGTTCTACGCCATCTACCTGTTCCAACAGGGATTCGAGTTCCTGCACATGGGCTACGCCAGCGCTATGGCCTGGGTGCTGTTCGTGATGATCATGATCGTCACCGGCGTGCAGTTGTTGTTCTCCAAGCGGTTCGTGTTCTACGAAGGATCCGAGAAATGACGGCCGAAGCTGCGGATCCGCTGACATCCGGGGTGCGTCCGCCGAACCTGCCAGTGACCGGTGTCGGCGGCTCGCCGCTGGTCGCCGAGGAGCCGAAACCCGAATCGCCCGGCCCGGCCTGGGTGGTCAGGCATCGCCGGCCGATGTGGGTGTCGGCGCTGCTCGGCATCGCCCTGGTCGCCTTCACCGTCATCTTCGTGTACCCGTTCATCTGGCTGGTGTCGGCGTCGTTCAAACCGCGCGGCGAGGTGTTCGACAACCGGCTGATCCCGCACACCTTCACCCTGGCCAACTATGTGCAGGTCTGGCGCGAGGCGCCGATGGCGTTGTGGATGCTGAACTCGGTGATCGTGACGGTGCTGTCGGCCGTCACCGTCACCATCTCCAGCGCGATGGTGGCCTGGGGATTCTCGTACTTCCGCTTCAAGGGCCGGTCCGCGTTGTTCGGTCTGGTGCTGGCCACGATGATGCTGCCGGGCGCGGTCACCATGATCCCGACATTCCTGATCTGGAAGTCGCTCGGCATGGTCGGAACACTGACACCGCTGTGGGCCCAGAACCTTTTCGGCAGCGCGTTCTACATCTTCCTGCTGCGGCAGTTCTTCATGGCGCTGCCCCGAGAGTTGTTCGAGGCGGCCAAGATCGACGGCGCGAACAACTGGGCCATCTTCTGGCGGATCGCCGTACCGTTGTGCCGCCCGGCGATGGTCGTCACAGTGCTGTTCGAGGTGCAGGCGTCGTGGACCGACCTGATGCGGGCGCTGATCTACCTGAGGGACTCCTCCGATTTCACCGTCCCGCGCGGGCTGAAGGCCCTGCTGGACCGCTACGGATTCGGCGGCGAATGGCACTGGGAGATCGTCGTCACCGCCAGCGTGATCACCACGGTTCCGATGATCATCCTGTTCTTCATCGGGCAGCGGCACTTCGTGCAAGGGGTGGCCACCACCGGCACCACCGGTTAGCTCCGGCGCGGCCGCACGGTCCGGTAGCGGCATTCGGCGCCGGCGATCCGGTGTCGGTGCGGGCTGCTGGCCATCGGGTGACCGATGATGGCTGGCGGACAACAGAGACAACAGAACGGAGAAGACGGTGCGGCTAGCCGGGCGCCCCAGAGTGCCGCTCAGCGCGCTCGGTGCGGCGGTGGTGATCGCTGCCAGCGGCTGCGGCGCGCCGGTCCCCGACGACGCGGCGGCGGTCCGAACTGCGGTCACCTTCCACCACGCCCTCGCCGCGAAGGACCGGCAGCGGGCCTGTGACCTGCTCGCCTCCAGCACCCGAGAGAACGTCGCGCAGAAGGACCCCTGCCCGAAGGCGATCGCCGACCTGGACGTTCCGGACGCCGAGCGGTTGATCTCGGTGAGCACTTTCGGCCGGCAGGCGCAGGTGAAGCTGGACGGTGACGTCACCTTCCTCACCGTGGATGACGGACTCTGGCGGGTGCGTGCCGCGGGCTGCAAACCCGACAACCGGGCGTCTGCCGGTGGCGTCTACAACTGCGAAGTGAAGGACTGACAGATGCGCGCCGGATTCTGGGGTTGCCTGACCTTCGTGATCATCGGCCTGGCCTTCGTCGTCACGATCGGAGTTCTCCAGTGGTGAGCTACCGCGGCACGGCCGGACGTGCGCGATGAAGAACCGACTGCGCGACAACGGACTGACCATCGCCTTCGGTGGCATATTCTTCCTGGCCCTGCTGGGCCAGGCTGTCAGTGGCTTGGCGCAGTTCAACAACGAACAGCTCAAGGACGGCCTGCAGCCCGTCTCGTTCCTGACGTACCTGTTCTCCTCCTCGTTCGGTGCCGATGTGGCCGAGAACTGGCAGTCCGAGTACTTGCAGTTCTTGCTGTACATCATGGCGACGGTGTGGCTGGCGCAACGCGGGTCGCCGGAGTCGAAGGAGGTCGAGAACGTCGGCACGGAAAGCGATGAGGATCAGCACGTCGCGGAATATTCGACAGCCGAGTCGCCCGCCTGGGCCAGGGTGCGCGGCTTTCGGCTGTGGCTCTACTCGAACTCCCTCGGCCTGGTGATGGGCGGCATCTTCCTCGGCTCGTGGACGGCCCAGGCGGTGGCCGGCCGGGTGTCCTTCAATGCCAATCGGATGGCATCGCTTCAGGATCCGGTGTCCTTCGTCAGCTATGTCGGATCCGCCGAGTTCTGGAACCGCACCACCCAGAACTGGCAGTCCGAATTCCTGGCCGTGGGCTCGATGGTGGTGCTGTCGATCTACTTGCGGCAGCGCGGATCTCCGGAGTCCAAGCCGGTGGGGACCTCACACACGGCGACCGGGGTCGAAGGCTGACGCCCAGATCGCCGCCCCGGTTGGAAGACTGAGCGGGTGCGAGTTGCCGTGCTGTCCGATACCCATTCGCCCCGCTTCTGGAAGCGGTGCCCGCAGGCGGTGGCCGAGGCGTTGAACGGTGTCGACTTGATCCTGCACGCCGGCGATGTCTGCACGGCCGACACCCTCACGGAACTCGAGACATTCGCGCCGGTGCACGCCGTCATCGGGAACAATGACGGCCAGGATATCGCGGCGTGGGGCGCGTCCGAGACACTGCAGCTGGACCTCGGCGGCCTACCGATCGCGGTGATCCACGACAGCGGCGGCGCGAATGGCCGCGCCGCCAGGCTGCGCCGGCTGTTCCCCGACGCGGCGCTGGTCGTCTTCGGCCATTCGCACATCCCGTGGGACGAAACCGTTCAGGGGCAACGGCACTTCAACCCCGGCTCGCCCACCGACCGGCGCCGGCAGGCTCACGGAACGATGGGCGAGCTGATGATCTCAAATGGTCGGCTCGTCTCCGCTCGGATCTTCCCGGTGAGCTGATGCTCCCGTGGTTGCGCAGCGGAAGTGGTAGCCCGCACCGCTTCGGTTGCACACAGTGCCTGGAGGGCGCTGCCCGCAGAGCCTGGATGGTGCCGTCGGCGCCGTGCTACTCGACCACCCGACCGGCTTGTCAACGAGCGCTCGCGTTAGCCCCATTCTGGGGTCTGTCTCACCGGGTTGGTGAGCAGCAGCGTCGCCACCGGAAGAGGCCAAACCCGGCACCGCCACGCCCGTCGTCCCCATGGGGAATTACGTGACGGACCAGGGTGGGGAATTACGTGACGGACAACCCCTCACACCCGGGGAATTACGTGACCGCTGACACGTGCCGCCCGTTACCAGAATCGGTCCGACGAAATCCCTTCGTTTCACCCTCACGCCACAATTAGTGCTGCTGCAGTGATCGGTCAAGGACGTCAGCACTGAGAGATCGGGCTCGCTCCATGCCGTGGCCTGGGCGGTACATGGCCGGCGGTATAACACCGGCTGATTGGCCGCCATCGACGGGAAGGGTGACGCCGGTGATGAAGCTGGCTTCAGCCGAGCAGAGCCAGAGAACGGCGTGTGCCACGTCGTCGACCGTGCCGACCCGCCCCAATGGTGTGGAAGCGGCGGCCATCCGCTGCGCCTCTTCACCTGCACGTTGCAAATGGTGGGTGAGGATCGGCCCAGGGGCGACTACATTGACGCGGATGCCATGGTCTGCGTAGTCCAAGGCTGCCACCTTGGTCAGCGCGACGATTCCGGCCTTCCCGGTGACATATGTCCCCAGGTTCGCCGTCGCGCGGACGCCCGCGACGGAAGCCATGTTCACCACGGCCCCTCCGCCACCGGCGAGGATCGCTGGGATCTGATATTTGAGGCCGAGAAAGGTGGCTCGGATGTTAGCGGCGATACCCTCGTCGAACGCCGCGACTTCGGTGGTGGCCAGGGGGCCGGGCATCGGTCCTGCTGTGATGTTATTGAACGCGTAATCGAGCCGGCCATACTCGGCCATGGTTCGGTCGACGAGGTCGCGGACCGCGCTCTCCGACGTCGCGTCAGTAGGCACCGCAACGGCGTGACCCCCGGCTGCGGTGATCTCGTCGCGGACAGAGCCCAGCGCGACTTGGTCGCGGGCCGCCAAAACCACGGCCGCGCCGGCGGTGGCCCAAGCCCGAGCGGTCCCTGCGCCGATGCCGCGGCTCGCTCCCACTACCAGCGCGACCCTGCCGGCGAAGTCTGCCGTCACGCTTGACCCACCGATCGCCCTGATCTCCGCCAGTCTGACCGAAGCCCAGCTGAAGCCGCAGTTGGGTGATGGCGAGTTGCAGGCGGCGGAGTGAAGCGAACGACTCTATTTAGAGGTACTGGTCGGCTACGGCGACTGATCGATGCTGCTGATGCTTGGTTGATGCTTAACGTCATAGCGCAGACTATGGTCAATGACGATGCTTGGCGCGTCGTCCCCCATACGTAACCGTCCGTACGTGCCGGGACGTACACGGCTTCGCTTTACCTTGACGCCAACGACCGACGACAGGCAGTGGGCTTACCAACCAGGGCCGAGTCCGCCACAGAGCCACCTTCGGCTTCCTGCGCTTTCTCGCCGCTCGAAGTCAGCTAGGCAATCCCATATGTAAGAATTTTGGCTACCTGACGTGGTGGCGTACACCGACGCGGGAGACGCACGGCGCGTGGCTGGTCGACGTTGAGCGGCGGGGTCAGGCGAGACCGGACTGGTAGGCGAACACTACGAGCTGAGCTCGGTCCCGGGCGCCTAGCTTGACCATGGCACGGCTGACGTGGGTGCGGGCAGTGGCCGGGCTGACGCCGATCCGGTCAGATATCTCGTGATTGTTGAGACCTTCGGCGACCAGGCAAACCACCTCGATCTCCCGTTGGGTGAGGTGGTCGAGCTGAGGATGACGGGTGAGAGGGCGCGGGGACTGTGCGATGAACTGGCTGATTAAGGTGCGGGTCACCGTCGGTGACAACAATGCCGCGCCATCAACAACAGTGCGGACGGCCGACAGCAGCTGGGCCGGAGGGGTGTCCTTCAGTAAGAAGCCAGATGCGCCGACGCGTAGAGCGTTGAAGACGTATTCGTCGTGCTCGAAGGTCGTTAACACAAGTACCCGTGTATTTGGTAACCCCTGATGCGCGGTTATTCGCCGGGTGGCTTCGATTCCGTCGATCCCAGGCATTTTGATGTCCATCAGCACTACGTCGGGTTGGGTGCGGATCGTTTCGGCAACCGCTGACAGCCCATCTGCTGCCTCACCAGCGACCACAAAATCGTCCTCCGCCCCAAACAGCGCCCGCAGTCCCAGCCGAACCAATTCTTGGTCGTCGGCGATCAGCACGGCGATCATCGGCGGTTGCTTAACGGGTCTTGATTCCCGGTCACAACACGGGACTGTTTGAGGTGTCGTCGCCTCTTTCGTCCGCCAGGTTTGACGACGGCCAGCGTCATCGCGGTCAGCAGTACCACGACCGACACCGCGGGCGGAAAGGCTAAGTCAGCGAACGGCGGCATCGGCGACCCGCCGACCAGGCTGGCGCGGGCGCTATCGCCCAGGCCCAACACTTTCGGAACGAGAACGGCCAGAACGAGCACGACCAAGGTCAAGGTTAGAGTCAGTTTTGCCACCACCCAGCGGTAGCGGAGCAGCCCGTAGCGGGTGCCCACACCGAGTAGCAGCCCGGTGCCAAGGGTGAGAAGGGCGATACCGGCCAACGGCCAGCCTGCGAACGCAGCAATCGCCAGCACAAATGCTGCTGAAGTCGTCGGGGCGCCGTCGGCTCTCAGGGCGACCAGTACGAGAATGCCGAACGCCACATCGATGCCCAACCAGGAACCGGCGGCGATGATATGAGTGAGTAGAAGCACCTGACGGGCGCGGCGGCTGAGCCGCCACCGCCCTTTGTCACTGTCAGGTCGCAACGCGTTCTGAGAGTGGTCGCTGTCAGTGGAGTTATCCATGGCAGGCATCAGTCATCATTCGACCGCGACGAAGGGGCATTGTCGGCTGTCAGGTCGGTCAGCGGCAGTATGGCGTCCACGGTGAACGACGGCGGGTTGCCGCTCGAGCGCACCGTCAGGGTGCCGCCGGCTTGCTGTACCCGGCGGTGCATACCTGAAAGACCCAGCCCTTGGGCGTTGGGATCGGTCCTCACAGGTTCGCCCGGGATAGCATCTGTCCTCCGGTGGCCGACGGGCGCCTGATTGGTCACCTGCAGGTGCACGACCCCGTCACCGTAGTCGAGGCTTACCTGCGCGCCGGCGCCCTGTGCGTGCTTGGCCACGTTGGTCAAAGACTCCTGCAGAACCCGGTAGGCGACGACGTCCACTACCGCGGGCAGAAGTATCGGCATTCCGCTCACTACGATGTCCAGGGAGATGCCGGCTGCTGACATCCGTTCGCGTAAGCCCGGTAGATCGGCTAGGCCCGGTCTCGAATGTGTATGCGGATCGTCGGACGGGTATTCCGGTGGCTCCCGTATCGCTGGGTCGACGGCGGTCAGAGCGGTGCGAAGTTCGGTAAGCGCGTGGGCACTGGCCCAGCTGATCGCCTGCAGCGCGTCGTAGGCCTGAGCGGGGCGCGACTCACGCAGATGTAGTGCGATGTCGGCCTGCATATGGATCGCCGCCAACCCGTGACCGACGATGTCGTGGACGTCATGAGCTAGCCGCAGCCGCTGCGCCGACAGTAGGCGGGTGTCTCGCTCCGCCTGCTCGCGCGCCCTAGCGTTAAGTACCAGCCGTCGGGCTATACCGGCCGTCGCAGGCAACACCACCCACGCCGAAGCCGGACCGACGCCGAGCAGGCCCGGAAGGGCGTTCGGGCTGGTCGCCACATGCACCAGCAGCGCCAGCAGGGTCCCAGCGCACCAAACCGCGGCCTGCGGCGTTGGAAGGTGACGGGCCAGGGCATACACAGCCACCGCCAGGCAGAACAAGATGGAGCCGTAAGGATAGCCGAGGGCAAGGTACACCGACGTGCAGAGCGCCGCCACGGTTAAGACCAGCCGAGGCCGCGTATCCCGCCACGACAGGGCTACGGCCGCCACCACGACCAGACCCAGCGCCGGCGCGTCGACGCCACGGTCAACCTCGCTCACCAGATCGATCGCCGGCAGCGACACGACCCCAACGAGCAGCAACCCTAAAGCCGGAGCTGCCGCCCGCCACCGACGAACTAAGCGCGTGCCCAAACTCAAACTGACCCGCGAGCGGGAAGGCTGCGGCCGCGCAGCAGGCTGGTCCCAGCCGAGATTGACCAAACCATGCACAACACTCGTCCTAGCGGCAGCAGCACCGAGGCGGGAAACAACACCACCGACAATACCGACAGCACGGCGGGAACGGCAGCTGCCACGCCGAACCTGCGGATGGCCACAGCCCAGTTACCGGTCCGCGCGAGAGACCAGATCAGCGCGCCGAGTATAACGACATGGGTCACCCCGCCCAGAACGAAGCCGACCTGCTGAAGTGTCGCCACCGTACCGGCACCAAGTTGGGAAGCCAACACGGCTAATGCGACCGAGGTCAAGGCAGAGAGCACTAAGCTCAGCACCGCCGCCACCCCGAGAATACGACATAGCCGTACCCCTGCGGTCCGGCTAATGCGAGCCAGTCGAGGTATTACCGCAGACAAGAAAATTATTAAACCCAGCGCCGATACGCCCTGCAGCACAGCGTTCGTGACGACCGCCAACGTCTGCTCCCGGAAGTAGGCGTACACCTTTACCTCGGCAGAGCCGGGCAACGGCAGTGGGACATCGTTGAGCTGCCCGGCCAGGATGATCCCCACGAAACCCAAAAAGAATACCAGGCCACCGACCAACGCCTTCGGAGTCGCCCTTCGATCAGTAGGTGACCACTCAGACAAGCGGGTGGAGATGTGCTCCTGATTCGTCATACCCAGCCTTTCAGATCGCCGCCGCGGCGCTGTTGTCGCAGGTGATACCAGCGTGCTCGCACCTTGGTGGACGCGCATCGCGCGGCAGGCGTATCTCCAACTACCTCCCGGTACGTAGGCAGCCTCACCTCTTGCCAAGAACTTCAATAAGTCGTCCTTCACAATCGTGGCCACATACCTTGCGGTTCGCGGCGAGTCGCCAGCAGCATCCAGGAGCCCGTCAGAGCAGCCGGCGAAGTGAACACTCAGATGGCTCGGTCGCTGGGCCCTGACCTATGCACCGCGACAGTGCTGCAGTACTAACGTGCGTTACCTCACAATTATCACAATAGCCAGTTCCCGGTGTCTTGTCAGTCGAACCCGTCACCGAAAGGAGACGCCATGGCAAAACCCACTAGGTAGTCGTGGTTAGGAGCCGTTACACACCGTCTGATTTTCCACTAGAATACGCTGTCCGGCTGTTGATACACCGCGTAACGCTGCGCCTCAGCTTTCTGGCATTGCCGCGTTAAGAACGATAAACGTGCGTAGGTCTCCTGCACGACGTCCTCGGCATCGGCCACGGAGCCGAGAAGTCGGTAAGCCACGTTGATCAATTGACGCTGCTCGCTGATCACGACGCTCAGACGCGGCAAAGGGCCGTCTGCAGGTTTACATTGACTCACGGTCGCCACTCCTAACATCCCCAGCCGGTTGTGAACAGTTCGACGAGACCAGGCAGCTAAGTGTGAGGCGACTTGAAACCGGGTCAGCTTTGCCCTCGTGCGGCGGGACCAGGGACGCCGGTCAGCCCGGCCGGCGCCCGTAGGCGACCTGCTGAAGCGCCCGGATGTAGCCGAGCGCGAACAGCCGTCCCAGCGCCGCGTAGCCGGGCCGTTCGTTGGACTCCCCGTACAGCGTGGGGACGTGATCCGGACGCAGCGGGCCGTCGAATCCGACCTCCGCATAGGCGCGCATGCACGCCTCGAGGTCGTTCTGGCCCTGGTCGTGGAACGTCTCGATGAAGTCGTCGGCTGTCCCTCGCACGTCGCGGAAGTGTACGAACGCCACGGCTTCGCGGCCGCCGAACTCACGGATGACTGACGGGAGATCGTCGGTCATCAGCGCGAAGTTCCCCTGGCACAGGGTGACTGCGTTGGACCGCGAGGGATACATGTTGAGCACCCGCCTGTAGGCGTCCACCGATCTGATGATCCGGGGCACGCCTCGCATCACCGGCAGGGGCGGGTCGTCCGGATGCAGAGACAGGCGCACGCCGGCTTGCTCGGCGACGGGGACGGCGGCCTGCAGGAAGTACGACAGGGCGCTCCACAGCTGCTCGTCGTTGATCTCGCCCGGCCGCGCGAGAGCGGGCAACTCGCCGGCCTGCAGGGTGGAGAATCCCGTGGACAGGGCGCCGCCGCGCAGCGGGACCGCGATGGCGGTCCGTGCCCAACTGGTGATCGCCATCCAGTTGTAGCAGAGCACCGGTATGCCGAGCCGGCCCATGGCCCGGATCTGGGTGAGCACCGCTTCGATCTCCGCGTCCCGTCCGGGCAGACCGAGCCGCACCCGGTCCATCGGCGCCGTGTCCTCGATCGCGGCGACCGCGAGCCCGTAGGCGGCGAAATCCGCCTGTTTGCGCTGGATCGCCGGCAGCGACCATGGCACTGGATCGTCCCCGGCAGGCGCCGGTGCGTCATGATGAGCCGCCCGCAGCCAACGGGATTCCTGTTCCGCACCGTCGAGCAGCGCCACCACGTGGTCGACGCCGCACTGTTTCACCAGATGCCACAACGGCTGGGGTCGGCCGCTCAGTAGTTCGCTCAGTTTCATGGTGTTCCGCTCCGTCGAACGACGATTGGTCGGTGGGCAGCTCGCGCCGGCTGCAGCGGCTCAGGCGAACGAGGCCAGCAGGCCGCCGTCCACGGTCCAGGTCGCGCCGGTGACGAACGAGGCCTCATCGGACAGCAGGAAGGCGATCACGGTGGCGATCTCGTTCGGCTGCGCGATACGGCCCAGCGCATGCATCGCGCCCCAGGCCGCCAGCGCCGCCTCCGGGTTCTCCGGCCGGAGCTGCGCCGCGTTGCGCCTGACCAGCGGCGTTTCCACGGTCCCGGGCGCCACCGCATTCACCCGGACGCCGGCGTCCGCATGGTCAAGGGCCATCGCCCTCACCAAGCCCATCGCTCCGGCCTTCGCCGCGGCGTAGCCGGCGACGCCCTTCTGGGTGGCCAGGCCCTGCACGGAGGACAGCACGACGATGGACCCGCCGGAATTGGCGGCGAGCGTCGGGATCGCCGCCCGGGACGAGAGGTAGGCACCCTTGAGGTTCACCTCGATCATCTCGTCCCAGATGGACTCGTCCTCGGCGAGCACGTCCCCGTGCCGCTCCAGGCCAGCGCAGAACACCAGACCCTTCAGCGGGGCCCGGCCGTTCGCCTCGTCGACCACGGCCCGCAGGTCGGCGAGATTGGTGGTGTCGGCGTGACGCCGCAGGATCCCGCCGCCGTCCACGGGTTCGACGGAGTGCACGAGATCGGCCGAGACCACCAGCCAACCACGCTGCGTCAACAACGCGGCCGTGGCGGCGCCGATACCGGAACCGCCACCGACGACGACCGCGGAACGTTCGGCAAGCATGTCGACCTCCGTTCAGGTAGCCCGAGATGTCCCGGTCGAATCCGACCCTGCGCGGGTCGAGGGGTAGGTTCCCGAGACGAACACCGTGCAGCGAACATCATCGGATCAGATCAACCGCCGACCATCGGTGAACCGTTCGTGAGCTCTGCAAGCGACACTGTCCATACCACCGCTGTCCGGTCGAGCGCATCCGCACCACAGACGCAAGAGCACCGGTCTCAGCGTCCTGATCGATTGCCGATTAGCGATAGAGTCCGGTAATCTCGCCGCCTAAGTCAAGAGTCGGCGCCTCCACCCGATCGCTACCGGATGGTTCGTCCGGACTGCTCCAGGGAAGGACGTGAGCTCGATGGCCGGGGATGCGCCGATGCGGGAGTCCAGCCGAACGCTGGACCGTGCGTTGTTGTCCGACCAGATCCATCAGATGCTGGTGGACGCCATCAGCAGCGGCGAACTGCAGCCCGGCCAGCGAGTGGTGGAGTCCGAAATCGCGCGCCGGTTCTCGGTCAGCCAGGCGCCGGTCCGGGAAGCGGTCAAACGCCTCGCGCACAGCGGGATGGTCCTGCAACTCCCGCGGCGCGGCAGTTTCGTGGCCACCATCGACGAACAGACCGCGCGGCGCGCCTACAAACTCCGTGCCGTGTTGGAGGAGCACGCGGCCCGCGAGTACTGCCACTTCGCCGATGACGGCGCGATCGACCAGCTGTTGACGATCCTTGAATCGATGCACGCCGCCGCGGAGGGCGACGATCTGCGCCGGGTGATCGAGTGCGACATCGAGTTCCACCGCACGGTCTGGGAATCCTCCGGCGACGCGCTGCTCATTCGTATGTGGCCGCTGGTGGAGGGCAGCCTGCGGGCGTTCACCACCGTCTCCAACAGGCTGTACTTCGGCTCGCTGACCGAGATCGCGCAGACGCATGATCCGCTGGTGGCTGCTCTGCGCCGACGCGACCGCGACGCGGCAGGAGCCATGTTCCACGAGCATGTGACTGCGGTGTGGCAACGCGTCGACAGGGCGGCTGCGCACACCGGCCACCCTGGCTGATGGCCGGTCCGGCCCACCACGACACCGCGCAGCCAATACAGGCGCGACTACCGGATTCGAGGACCCTGGTGACCAGTCATCCAGATGACGAGCGCTTGTTCGCGACGGTCCGGGAGCAGCTGCATACCGCGGTGCTGGGTGACATCCTGGATCAACTCGGCCGGCGACATCAGTTCCTGTCTCCCGACATCCGGCCCGTCGACCCGAGCTGGACACTCGTCGGAAGAGCCATGCCCGTCCTGATCGCGGACGTCTTCGGCGCCCAGGAACGCCCCTTCGGCCGCCTCACCGAAGCCCTCGACCAGCTCGAGCCGGGCGAGGTGTACCTGGCACGCTCGGGCCGGCTCGCCTGTTCGGCATGGGGAGAGCTACTCACCGCCACTGCCCGGATGCGCGGGGCCGCCGGCGCGGTCATCGACGGCTACCACCGCGACACTTCGCGCATCCTGCCGCAGAAGTGGCCGGTCTTCAGTCGCGGAGGCTATTCCCAGGACGCCGGGATCCGTGCGTCGGTGACGGACTACCGGGTGCCGGTGGAGATCGACGGAGTCGCGGTGTCACCCGGTGACCTGGTCGTCGCGGACGTCGACGGGGTGCTGATCGTGCCGCGCGACCTCGAAGCCGAGGCGATCGAGCGGGCCACCGACAAGGCCGCGACCGAGAATTCGGTCCGCGCGTCGATCGAACAGGGGATGAGCAGCACCCAGGCGCTGGCGAAGTTCGGTGTTCTCTGAGCACGTTCCGGCAGACCCGTTGACTATCGCCTATCGATAGCCGATAGTAATGAGACTGATCGACGCCGATCCGTCCCAGGAGGCACCAGGTGACACGAGCGCCCGCGCCCGACAACCGTCATCGACCGAGGCGGGGTGGCGTCCCCGGGAAGGGCGCGCTCGCCTGGGGAGTGGTCACCGTCCTCGCGATCGGCGGCTGCGGTAGCGGCGGGGGTACCGCCGCGACCAGCCCCCCGGCCGGCCCGGCGTCGGAGACCTCCAGTTCCGCGGCCGGCCCTGTGTCGGAGAGTTCCAGTTCCGCGCCCGGCCCGGCGTCGGAGACCTCCAGTTCCGCGGCCGGTCCGGCGTCAGAGGGCCCCGGTTCCGCGGCGGCCGGCCAATCGTCGGAGAGTTCCAGTTCGGCGGTCAGTGGCTCGGCGTCGGAGAGTTCCAGTTCCGCGGCCAGTGGCTCGGCGTCGGAGAACGCGCCGAGCGGCCCGGCCGTCACGCTGACGTACGGAACGACTGGCGGCGACGATCAACTCGCCGCCGAGCAGAAGGTGCTCGACGCCTTCCAGAAGGTCAACCCGTCCATCACCGTCAAGCTCGACTCGACGCCCTTCGACGCCTACGACACGAAGCTGACAACCGCCCTGCGTGCCGGCAACGGCCCGGACGTCTTCCGGGTCAACCATCCCAATGTCCAGGCGTGGACGAACGCGCAGTTCCTGGCCCCGCTCGACAACGCTGGGGTGGACACGTCCGCCTTCATCACCGGACTGGTGGACATCGGCAAGGTCAACGGCAAGCAATACGCGCTGCCGTTGGACACCGATGCCCGCGTTCTGTACTTCAACCCGGCGATCTTGGCCAAGGCCGGGATCACAGCGCCGCCGGCGACCTGGGACGAACTGCTGACCGCTCTGCCGAAGATCAAGGCGACCGGTGCCTACGGCTACTCCTACCGAAGTTCCGGCGACTACGACATGGCCTACGAAACCGTCGGCCCATACATGAACACGGCCGGCGGTGCGATCCTCGCCGACAACTCCGGGAGGGCATCCGGAGCGGCCGCCGGCAACGCGGGCACCGTGAAGGCCGTCGAGTTCCTGCAACAGGTGGTCAAGTCTGGGGCGACGCCACCCGGTCAGGCCAACATGACCGAGGACACCATGGTCAAGCTCTTCGCTCAGGGCAAGCTCGCCTTCATGGTAGGCGGCCCCTGGGAGCGTCCGACGATCCTGAAGGACAACCCGAAAGCCAAGTACGGCACCGACTTCAAGACAGCTCCGGTCCCCGTCGAGACCGCTGGCGGCAAGTCGGCGAGCACGTCAGGAGGCTGGCAGATCGGCATTGCGGCGAAGTCCAAGAACCTCGACGCCGCAACGAAGTTGCTCACCTTCATCGAACAGCCGGCGAATCTGATCTCCATCGCCGCGGTCGGTTCGTTCCCCCCGCTGAAGACCGGCCTGGATTCCGAACCGTGGAAGTCGGACCCGTTCTACGACGCATACAAAACGGTGCTGCCCAACAGCGGTCTGCCGATTCTGCCGGTACCCCAATTGGCGCAGGTGGCAGCGGCTTTCGAGAAAAACGTGGCGCCGGTGCTGCTGAGCGGGTCATCGGCGAAGGAGGCACTGACAGCATTCGACACGCAGGTCAATGAGCAGATCCTGAGATGACCCAGGAGGCGGTCCAGGCGACGGCGGCGGTACAAGAACGAGTCGCGCGGGACCCGTCCACCCGCCCGGGGAGGCGTCACAGCCGTCGTGGTGGGAACGTCTGGGGATACGTGGCGATCCCGGCGGTCATCGTTGCGGCGCTGGCACTCTACCCATTGCTGTACAACGTGTGGCTCAGCCTGCACGTCGATCACCTGACGCCCAGCGACGGCCAGTTCGTCGGACTGCTCAACTACCGCAACGTGTTCCGCTTCGACAAGTTCGGCCCGGTGCTCCTGATCACTGTCGTGTGGACCGCATCCAGCGTCGCCCTGCAGTTCGTCATCGGTTTCGTGGCAGCCCTCGCGCTGGAGGTGAACATTCGGGGGACGGGCGCGATCCGGACCCTGTTGTTGACGCCGTGGGTGATGCCCGGAGTCGTGATCGGGGCGGTATGGCTGGCCATCTACAACCCCATCGCCGGCCTGGTGACGGAGGTTCTCGGCTGGTTCGGCGCCAGCGGTATCGACCTGCTGGGCACTCATTCGACAGCATTGGCCGCCCTCGTCTTCACCAACGTCTGGAAGGGCTTCCCGTTCTGGATGCTGATGATCTCGGCTGGTCTGAAGGCCATCCCTAGCGAACTGCACGAGGCGGCCGCCGTGGAGGGCGCCACCTATCCGCAGCGGATTCGCCATGTCGTGCTACCGGGGCTGTCGAATGTCCTTGTGCTGACCGGGATCCTGGCGGTGATCTGGACGTTCAACTACTTCGACCTGGCGTACACGATGACTAACGGCGGCCCGGACGGCGCGACCACCACCGTGCCGTTCCTGACGTGGCAGACGTCATTCCAGTTCAACCGGTTCGACGAAGGCGCCGCCCAATCGGTGCTCACGTTCATCCTGATGGCGGTCGCGATCGGCAGTTATCTGAGGGTGTCGAGATTCGGCCGATCATGAGCGTCCGCACGGTGGTTCGCCCGACCGGTTCCAGGACGCCCGGTCGGCGGTGGGCGGCCTCCATCCTGACTATTCTGCTCGTCTTCGCGCTGGCACCGGTGTACTGGATGGTCAGTTCGGCGTTCAAGTCCAACGCCGAACTCGGCTCGCTCACCCCCACGCTGTTTCCGCAGCACCCGACGCTCGAACAGTTCCGCGCCGTGCTGGCCGACGGCAGCCTCCTGCGGTCGCTGCTGTTCAGCGGTCTGGTCGCGCTGCTGACGACCGCGGCGGTCGTCGTTCTGGCTGCAGGAGCCGCATATGCCGTGACGCACTGGACTTTTCCCGGTTCACGGCACTTCCTGGTGGGCGTACTGTTCACCCAGCTGCTCCCGCAGAGCGCGGTGTTGATCCCGGTCTATCTGCTGTGGAGCGCGCTCGGTCTGATCGGCACCGGCGCGGGACTCGGCCTAGTGTACGTCTCGCTGTACCTGCCGGTGGCGGTGTGGATGCTGACCGGGTTCTTCCGCAGCATCCCGATCGATCTGACCGAGGCGGGCCGCATCGACGGAGCATCGAGCCTGCGGATCCTGCTCTCGATCATCCTGCCGATCGCCAAGCCGGCGCTGGCCGCGACCGCCATCTACACCGCGCTCGCCTGCTGGAGCGAGTTCCTGCTGGCCCTGGTGCTGCTCACCGGTGACTCCACCACGGTGACCGTCTGGCTGGCCGGTCTGATCGGCCAGCACGGAACCGATCTGGGGCAGCTGATGGCCGCCTCGACCATCGTCACCATCCCGCCGGTAATCGCATTCCTTGCGCTGCAACGATTCTTCGTCGCCGGCCTGACGATGGGTTCGGTGAAGGGCTGAGATGAGCGCCGAGCCACTGGGCACCGCCGGGAACGGTGCCGTCCGACCCGGTCCCGCCGCCGGACCTGCTCGGGTCGTGTACATCCCCGGGTCGCACCTGGACCTGTACTGGCTCGGCAGCTATCTCACCTGCCTTGACCGCGGCGACACGATCATCAAGGCCTACCTGGATCGTTGCCTGCAGCATCCGGAAGAGACCTTCGCGATCGAGACCGTGGTGTTCGCCGAACACTTCCTGACCACCCACCCCGACTACCTTCCGGATCTGCGGCGCCTGATCGAACAGGGGAGGGTGGACATCGGCGCGGCGTACATCGACCGGTGGGAAAATCTTGTCCTCGGCGAGTCGCTGATCCGCAACGTGCAGATCGGGCGGCGATGGCTCGACGATCATCTCGGTTTCCAGGCGCGCACGGCGCTGCACCCCGACGTCCCCGGGTTGAATCCGCAGACGCCACAGATCTACCGGCAGGCCGGGGTGCCGTTCTACGCCACCGCGCGCAAGATCTTCCCCGAGGGTCGCGTGTTCCGCGCCGTCGGCCCCGACGGTTCCGCCCTGTTGGTGCTCCGCTGGTGCGGCCATTACAACTTCGTCCCCCTGAGCCTGTCGGATCTCCCGCCGGACGCGCCGCGCTGGGGCGACTGGGAGGTGAGCTTCGACGACGTGGCCGGCCGGTTCCCGCTCGGCACGCTGCCGATTTCGGCCACCGCCGGCGATCTGACCGAGTCCGCGGACTTCCAGCGTGTGTACGGTGCGCCGCTCGCCGAGTTCCTGGGCACCTACCGCCGGCGCCACCCGGACATCGAATTCGGCTACTCGACGCCCACCGCGGTCCTGGCACCGTATGCCGACAGCGACGTCCCGCTGGCCGAAATTCCGGCCGGCATCCCGAGCGTCTGGGGCGTCGCAGCGGACGAGTCTTCCGACTTCTTCCACCGCTCCCGGGCAGCCGAGTCCCTACTCCTGGCGGCCGAGACGGCGGCCGTCATCGCGCGGCGCCGGCACGGTGCGGCGCTGCCGGAGAGCAGCCGTACCTGGAGGGGGGCGTTCGACGAGGACGCCTTCTTTGCCCGGAAGGATCCGATCGCTGCCGGCCACGAGTTCGAGGGCCTGTGGCGCATGCACCTGTTCACCCAGGACCACAACGGCGGTGGGCAGGAGGGACGGCTCAGCAGCTTCCAGAAGCGGGTGCGGCAGGACCGGGTGATCGCCTACAGCCGCGAGGTGATCGACCACGCGCTCACGAATTCCGCGGCGGCGGTCTCGTCGCCGGCTGCGGCGGCTACTGCGGCGCCCACCGCGGGGGCGACTGCGGCGGCCTCGTCGCCGACTGCGGCCGCGGAAACCGGACCGCCGGTGGTGGTGGCGTTCAATCCCCGACTGGCCGCAGCTGACGGGCCGCTGCTGGTCGACGCCCACAGCCCGGTCGGAGAGCTGCTCCTGCGCTGGGCGGCCGAGGATGGTCCGGCCCGGTTGGCAGTCCAGCCGTTGACGGACGCGCTCGGCGGAACCCTGCTGGCTGTCGGACCTCTCACCGTGCCGCCCGTCGGCACCAGGGTGATCCGGGCCGACGATCTGGCCGTGCCCGACGCGGCACCGGCCGCCCCGCGCACCTCGGTCGACGACCGCCGGGTGCGGATCGACACCGCGGACGTGATCGTCGAGGTCGATCGAGGGTCTGGGCGGATCACCTGCCTGCGGGACGCTGCGCGCGGCCTGGACCTGGCCGGTGCTGTCGGTCGTCTCACCGCGGTGCCGGAGATCGGTAACGACGTCACCATGAGGACCGACGAAACGGCCAGGGTCGCCGCCGAGACAGTCGATGTCGAGCTGCTGGGTTCGGGACCGATGGCCGCCCAGATCCGGATCGTCCAGCGCCTGCTGGACGTGGAGTGGATCCAGGTGCTCACGGTGTGGAACGGCACGGTGCGGAACGGCTCGGCGCGCGTCGATCTGGAGGTCGGCACCCGCTGGCCCGGCACACCGGGGTGGCAGGTGCGAATCGGCCTGGCGCCGGCACTGGACACTGCGCTGGTGACCTACGGCAGCCCGTTCCACGCCACGGGTTGGGCGGACGTGCCGGCCGGCGCTCAGCCACGGGTCCGAGACGAGATCGACGTCGCCGACTACCCGGCCTATCGGGAGATCCAGCAGTGGATGCACGTCGCCGAGTCCCGCGGCGGGCTGACGGTGACCTCGCCGAACCCCGGTGTGCATCGACACTCCGACGGCACCATGGAGGCAGTCCTGTTGCGCACCAGCATCTCATGCGGCGATGAGCGGTTCGCCTGGGACAACGCCGGCCCGCACGTGTGGCGGTTCGGTCTACACTTCGGCGACGCCGACGTGCAGGGGGCCGGCTCCGCGCATCTCGGCGACATTCAGTGGCGCCCACCGATCTTGACGGTGACCGCTGATCCGCCCGAGCCGACCAGCCTGCTCGTCAACTCCGGCGATCCGGTTCTGCTCTCGGCGCTCTACCCGGACGGTGAGCACGACGTGCTCCGGCTCGTCAACATCAGCCCCCGGCAGGCAGACGTCTTCCTGCGTGGACCGCTGCTCGCCGGCGAGGTCCAGCGCGTCGATCTGACGGGTGCTCCGAACGGCGAAACATGGTCCGCAGGCGAAGCGGAGATACGCCTAACCGTGCCGCCGTGGCGGATTCAGACTTTTCGGGTCCGGACCGGCGATCCAGTGCAGACCGATCGGCTCGGGAACGGCGGATAGGCGTGCCCCGCGGCTCGGGGCGGTCTCAGCCGACGATGCCCTTACTCTTGGCCTGCCGCAGCCAGTCAGGGAACTCGCTGAGCAGCAGGCGGTACAGCTCCGCGTCGTCCATGGTGTCGATGTCGCGGACCGGGAAGAACCCGACGTTGTCCACGACGCGGCCCTCCAGTGCGTCGAGCGATTCCAGGATGCCGAATGCGCCGGCCTTGCCGATGCCGACGAACTGCCAGAACGCAGGCAGCGCAGCGGCTTCGACGATCAGGTCGGTGATCGGCTTCTTGCGGTGGAAGCCGCCGTCCGTGAAGAACAGCACCAGTGTCGGCGTCGGGTCGCCCGCCTGTAGGCTGCCGGTGATCTCACTCAGAATCGGGATCTCGTCGTTGACGGTGCCGATGCGCCGGTAGTCGAGGCCGGCGTGTTTGCCGCTGATGTGCACGTACTCGGCGATCCACGGTTCCAGTTGCGCCACTTGAAGATCGGGTAGCTTGAAGAAGCTCTCGGCGTACAGATAGCACTCCAGCGATCCGTCGTCGTCGAGTTGGATGGCGACCGGAACCATCCGTTCGACCACCCGGTGGACCACGCCCTTCTTGTACTCGCGGCTCATCGACCCGGTCTTGTCGAGCACCAGGATCACCCGGGCGCGCACCTGATCCGCGTCCTTGGTGAGCAGCACCTTGTGCACCTGCTGCTTGCGCAGATCCAGCTGCTGACGTTTCTGCAGCGACAGCTTCTCCTCGCCGGCGACGGAGCGCGGCGCCCCGGCAGCCGCGGCCGGGGTGGCGGCCGGTTGTTCCGCGTGCTGGGTGTCCTCAGGGGGTGGGGTCGGCGCGGGTTGTGGAGGGACAGGTTGTGGAGGAGCAGGTTGTGGAGGAGCAGGTTGTAAGGGAACGGGTTGTTGTCCGTTCGTCGCCGCGGGGTCAGCGGGCACCGCTGGTGGGGCGGCCGCTGGAGTCGCCGGTGTGGTTGCCGCCGCCGGATCTACCGGGTCGGCGACGGAGACAGGTTGCGCCGGCGCGGGTCCGGGTTCGTCAACGGTGACACCGTACTCCCGGGCCAGCGCCGCCAGCCCGGCATCCCAGCCGGCCGAAACGTTGCGCAGCTTCCAGCCGTCACCGCGGCGGTAGATCTCGACCAGGATCGCCGCCCGCTCACTGGTCAGCCCGGTTGCCGGTGCCTGGTGGAGGTCGCCGTCTGCGCCGCCGTCGCGCACGGCGGCAGCCAGCCCGGGAATCGTCGCCAGGTTTCCCGCCACGCTCTCGTCCAGGGCTACCGACACCGCCAGAGTGGCGATCTGCTCCGGGACGTCGGTCAGCGAGATCTGGATGCTGCCCGGGCCGGTCAGCCGGACGGCGCCCTCCGGCGACTCGCGCTGATTGAAGAACACCATGTCCGCATCGCTGCGCACCCTCCCATTCGCCGTGACCTGGAAGGCCAGTAGGTCGACGGAACCGGTGGAGGCTCCGGTCACCGCCACGTCGATGACGGCGGAGGCGAGAGCGACGTTGGCGCCGCGGGCGAGTTCGGTCACCGGGCTAGCCTGTCAGATCGGTGACGAAGCCGTCATTCCTTTCGGAGGCGGCCGATCGCTGCGAGGCTGGTTGCCGGGCCACCAGCGCGGGTCGGCACCCATCGGCGGCGCCGGGGGATGTCAGCGGTAGAGCCGGATGTCCGCGATCGACCACCAGCTGTCGGCGGACCTGGTCGCGCTGACCCGTAGCTGCCGGGCGACCGTCCATCCGGTGTCGACGGTGATCAGTTGGGCGGTGCCGGCGCCGCTGCCCAGCGTCCGCCAGTGCCGGCCGTCCAGGCTGCCCTCCAGTCGCCAGCCGCGGGCCTGGTCGCCGAGGTTGTCGCCGGCGTCCAGCGCGACCCGCGAGAACAGCCGCGGGCGACCGAGATCCACGGTGAGCTGGTCGCCGGCTTGTTGGGCCCGGCCGGTGGTCCACCGGGTGGAGGCGTCGTCGTCGATCGCCAGCGCTGCGTCAGCCGTGGCGACGCTGGCGGAAGCGGTGGCCTGGGAGAGGTCTAGCGCGGTGGGTGTCCGGCCGGCGGGCCCGTGCCGCGGCCAGACGAAGGTCGCGAGAGCGCCGCCCGGCAGCGTGTACTCGAAGTGTTGGTCGCCGAGCGCGACCGCGAAGCTGCGCGGAGCGTCATTCTCGTTGTGCACCACCAGCGCCGTCGTCCCGTCCGGGTTGCGGAAGGCCACGTCCATGAGCTGACCGTTCCAGCCGGTGCTGCCGAACGAGGTGCTGGCGATCCGTCGGGCACCCGGTTGCACGAACTTCGACAGGTGCCCGATCGCGTAGTACTCCGCATCGGTTCGCACCGAGCCGTCGGCGGTGACGGTGACCAGCCCGGTGCAGGTGTCGCAGCCGCCGTTGTGCGGGTCGCCGTTCTCGTCGAGGGCGATGTTCCAGTTGACGGCCGACTTCGCCCAGTTGCGGGTGGTGCCGATGGTGATGTTGCGGGCGTGCCAGGTCAGGGTGCCGCGGAAGATCTGCTCGGGGGTGTCGTCCTGGCCGTGCGAGCCGGAGCACTCCGTGAACCAGATGCCTTTCTCCGGATGCGCGTCGTGCAGCGCGGTCTGTGCGCTGGGATCGCCGTAGTAGCAGTGGAATGCGGTGCCGGCGACCCACCGGGCGGCGGGGCTGTCGAGGATCTGGTAGGGGTAGTTCGTCTCCGGGTCGGCGCCGGGCGGGGTGCCCGCGATGTCGTCAGGGTGGGTAGCCCAGTTGTGGTCGTAGGCCAGAATTTTCGTCCTTAGCCCGGCCTTCTTCAGCAACGGCCCGAGCCGTTCGATGACGGCGATCTGCTGGGCAACGGGCATGTCGGTGCCCGGGTAGGCATTCGGATGCCGGTTCTGCGGTTCGTTCTGCACCGAGAGCAGGTCGACCGGAACTCCGGCCTTGCGGTACGCCTGGACGAACGCCACCAGGTAGCGGGCGTAGGCATCGTAGATCCGCGGGTCGTCGATCAAACGGCCCCCAATCAGGGAATCGCCGGTCTTCATCCAGCCCGGTGGACTCCACGGCGTTGCCATGATCGTCAGGTGAGGGTTGAGGTGCTTCGCCTGTCGCAGCAGCGGCAGGATCTGCCGCTCGTCATGGGCGATGCTGAAGTGCTGCAACGGGAAGTCGGTCTGCCCGGCGGGTACGTCGTCGAATGTGTAGTGCTCGGCGGCCGCGGTGAAGTCCGACGAGCCGATCGGCTGACGCAGGAAGCTCACGCCGATTCCGGTGCGGGAATCGAAAAGTGAGCGCATCGTCGCGTCACGTAGCGCCTGGTCCATCCCGGCCAGCAGGCTGGCTGACGAGTCGGTGATGGATGCACCGAACCCGTCCATGGTCTGGTAGGTCCGTCGCGGGTCGACGGTGATGGTGGTCAGGTCGGAGGCGCCCGATCGGAAGCGGACATCGTCGCGGCGGTGCAACAGCTCCGCTCGGTCCGGGGTAGTGACCCAAACCTGGACTGGCGCCTGTCGGTCTGGTCGCGGATGGGCCTGCGCGATCGGGACGGTCAGAGTGGTAAGGGTCAGCGCGGTGATCGCGGCCGTCGCAATCCTGCGCACCAGTGTGGTCACCGTTCGCTCCTCGGCGAGCAGGGGCCGTCTCCGGCCGATGGGCCCGCCGGCCTTCTCCGCGACGAGCAGGAAACTGCCTGGACGTTAACAGTGCGCTGCCGGCCGATCAACGTGCGAATATTTGCCGAAAGGGTGGCGATATCCCGGTTGCTCGGGCGTCAATGCTTGCGCACCACCCGCTCGCTCGCGCCCTCGTTCCACACCGTCACGTCCATGTGCCCGTCGCCCACTTCGACCGCCGACGCGCCCACCAGGAGTGCCTTGAAGAAATGCTCGAACTTCTGGCCGCGCAGGTCGAATCCGGTCTCCTGGAACAGCGCCTCGGCGTAGCGGTAGTGCAATGCCTCGTCCTGCACGTCCTCGACGGCTCCCCAGACCTTCGCGTCGCCATCGGACACCTGGGTGTCGACGGTCGCGGTGTGCAGGGTGAAGCGCGGATCACGCAGCAGGTCGCGGAACTTGGCGGTGCCCGGCATGCCGCCGATCCACAGCCGGCCCTCGAAGAAGGCCGGCTCCATCGGACTGATCCGCGGAAACCCGTCCGCCCGCAGCGTTCCCAACATGCACAGCCTGCCGGTGGCCGCATGCCGCCGGGTGAAGATCTCGGCGATGCGCGGGGCTACCTCTGCGAATTCCGACCAGTCGAGCATTCGGATAAGTTATCGGTCACCTCCGACAGCCCGACGATTCGCGATCCGGGAGCAGGTGCCCGTGCGGATCTGATCGCTCGGTGCGGATCGAGTCGCGGACCCGAGGCAGCCGCGGCTCACGTGTGGTCCCATCATCGCGGCACCCGATGCAATGAGCAGCGACCTATCGGACAGGTTCAGCAATCGGGCCGCCGCGCTACCGTGAGCATGCCCTGTGCGCTACCTCTAGCAGGTCGAGAACTCCCCGGCTAGCCGATGCGCGGGAGTGGTGCCCCGGCCTCCACGAGTCGCTGTCCGCTTTCGTAGTCCTCGTCGGCCCCGTGGGTCAGCACGCCGACCGTCTTGCCGCCCTGCCCGTACCACGCCGTGAACGCGTCGCCGTCGTGCCCGGTGAACCGCACCTCGTCGAAGCCGTCTCCCCAGGCCGCGTACTTCAGGGTGTGGTCGCCGATCTCGCTCCAGAACCCGGGGGCCTGCGCCCACTCGTCGTCACCCCCGGCGGCGCAAGTGCCGGCGATCTGGCCCATCCGCTCGGCCTCACCCCAGTGCTCGACCGACAGCCGCCGACCGGCGGCCGTGTTGTGCGCGTGGGCGATGTCGCCCGCCGCGAAGATGCCGTCGGCCGAGGTCTGCATGTGCGGATCGACCACGACGCGTCCGTCGTGGGTCTCCAGTCCGGCGGACTCCGCCAGGTCGACCTGCGGCTTCACCCCGGCGGCGACCAGCACCAGGTCGGCGGTGTGGTCGGCGCCGTCCTCCAGAACCACCCGGTGGCCGCCGTCGAACGCCTTGACGCCGACGTCGCCGAGAAGGCGGACGCCCGCTTCGCCGAGCCAGGAGGCGATCCGCCCGGCTACCTCGTCGCCGAGCCGGGTCGCCTGTGGCCTTTCTTCGGTGGACAGGACTGTCACCGCGATCCCACGGATGGCCAGGGACGCCGCAGCTTCGCAGCCGATGAACCCGGAGCCGATCACCACGGCCGTCTTCGCCTGCTCGGCCTCTTGACGGAGCCGCTCGCCGTCGATGCGGGACCGCAAGAACAACAGGTCCGGGTGGTCACCACCGTCCACCGGCAGCAGAACCGGTGCCGACCCGCTGGCCAGCACGCACCGGTCAAATCCGATGGGCTCGCCGTCGCCGAGCACTATGCGTTTCTGGTCCCGGACGAGCTCCGCCACTTGCCGCCCGAGCAGCACCTCGATGTCGTGCTCGGGGTAGAACGCCTGATCCTCCAGGGACAGTGCGTCGGCCTCGGACTCGCCACGGAGGAAGTCTTTGCTCAGAGGCGGCCGGTTGTACGGCAGGTGCACGTCCGCCGAGACGAGTAGGACGGGACCGCTGCCGCCGGCCTCGCGGTAGGCCTTTGCCGCGGTATGTCCGGCGGGGCCGCCACCGACGACGACCAGGGCGTAAAGCGGGCGCGTCATCTCGCCAGCGTAAGCATGCCGGTCGTCAGTCGCGCGGTGCCCGGCCGTCAGTCGAGGTGCACGAACTGCGGCCACACCGCCGGGAAGCCGCCGATGGCGTTGCGGCACACGGCGATCGGCTCGTCCTGTTCCTGGTTGTCCACCCCCAACTCGTTGTCGAGTACACCGACGGTCTGGCACGATTCGAACAGCCGACCGGCGAGCCGAACCTGCCCACCTATGACGACTGCCGCGGTGACGGTGTCCGGTGCCACCGACTGGGCGGCGAGCCCGGTGTGGCCGGAGAGGATCGGCGGCAGTGCCGACGCCGGTCCGTAGCGGTCGAGCGCGCCGGCCTGGCCGTAGTTGCTCGCGATGATGACGGCGCCGGCACGGTCGGCGGGGGTCAAGGTGTCGACCACTCGGCGGATCTGGTCGACGTAGGTCGGCCAGCCGATCTGGTCCCGGACGGTCTGGTTGATGCCCGGGATCGGGGTGGACCCGACGACACCGACCGGCAGCAGCGGCAGCGAGATCACCGCGCAGACAATGGAATTGGCGGCGAGCGCGATGGCGAGCAATATTCGCCGGGGTCTGAGGTTGCGCGCCATCCAGTCGGCTGTCGGAACGGCGCCGATGGCGTAGATCACCGCGAGCAGGCCGAGCGGGTAGTACACCTGCGCGCCGCCGATCACCGTGAACACGACGAGCACCGGCAAGGCGATCGCCAGCGAACGCACCGGTTTCCAGGCTGGTCGGCGCAGCAACGCCACGACGCCGGCCACCCAGATCGGCACCAGGGGCGGCCCGAGCAGCAGCGCCAGGAACGGGACCGCCATGACGCGGACGTCACCCGCGTTGTTGTCCGAGAGGGCCGCGCCCATCGCGAGCTGCGGCCAGTCGTGGGTGGCCTGATAGATCAGGTTCGGCATCGCGATCAGCACGGCCAGCACGACGCCGGCCCACAGATACCGGGAGCGGAACACCCGGCGCGACCCGACGGCGAGGATCCCGATCAGTAGCGCCGCGATCAGGTAGGCGATCAGCAGCTTGTTGTAGGTGGACAGCCCGATAAGGGCCCCGGCCGCCAGCCACCAACGCGGCTGGTCGCGCAGCAGCGCCCGGATGACGAACAGGGTGGTGAGCGGCCAGACCACCAGGTCGATCGACGCGGTGAGCAGGACGTGTCCCATGGTCAATGGCAGCGCTCCGAAAGCGTAGCCCCATGCCGAGATCGTCTGCGCCGCAACACCTCCGCCGAGCTCGCTGGTGACGATCGCGATCACCAGGACCGAGCCCATCAGGCACAGCGTCGCGGGGATCCGGATCGCCCAGACCTCGTCGGCGATCAGGTGGCTCGTCAGCCGCCCCAGCCATGGGGTGAACGGCGGCTGATCCACGTAGTTCCACGCCGGTTTCAGCATCCGGAAGTACAGCTCGTCGCGGTGATAGTCGTAGCGGGGGCTGAGCGCGGTCAGCACCACGCCGATCAGTGCGACGGCGCTCCAGACCGGGACGCGGGCAAGTGCGGGGCGCGCCGGCATTCCTGCACGGACGGCTGGTGCCGGGCTGCTCACGGCCCGACGCTACAACTTCGGCCACGAGATCCAGGCACCTTGCGCCGACTCGCAGGTCCGGCGACCGCCGACGCGGGCGGCCAGAGAGAAGCTCCGTTCGTGCCGGGTCCGATATGTTCCTGTTCTGCCCTCTGGCTGCGCTGCCCCGCGGCTGCGGCTGCCCCGGCTGCGGCTGCGGCTGTGGCTGTGGCTGCGTTGCGGCGTCGCTGACCATCGCTGGACCATCGGGTCGCACCAGGACGGGTCGCGAATCACCCGAGCGTCACTGTCGTGCGCCCTCTAGCGCACCCAGTTAAGGCATTAAGTGGGAGTAGAGTGTCCTCGATGCGACCACATCGGAGGACCGTCAATGCCTGGCCGGCGGCTGAATGGTCGACGGGCCGATGGCATCCGTCAGAAAACGTGTGGTCGGCGATGTCTCGCCGGGAACGCGCTCGGCAGACCGGCGAGTACCGATCGGCGATCCCGGCGTCCATCGCCCAGCTCGGCTACCCGCCAGCCCGCGAGGTTTCGGCGGCCGCGGAGGATGCGGCGACCGAGATCGCCCGCTTCGATGCCGAGTCCGGGACTGAGATGGCGCCGTTCGCAGCGATCTTGCTCCGTTCGGAAGCCGCGGCATCGTCCCGGATCGAGAACCTCACCGCATCGGCTAGGGCCATCGCGCTCGAGGAGCTGGGCGACACGTCGCGCACCAACGCCCGGTTGATCGTCGCCAACACGTCCGCGATGCAGGCAGCCGTGCGGTTGTCCGGCGGCATCTCGGCCGACGCGATACTGCGGATGCACGCGACGCTGATGGCCGATGACGACCCCGATCGCGCCGGACGGTGGCGCGATGAGCTCGTCTGGATCGGGCGGTCGTCGTTCGGCCCGGTCGACGCCGAATATGTAGCGCCACAGGCTGATCTGGTGGCGCCGGCGATCGCTGATCTGCTGCGTTACATCGACCGGCGGGACGTTCCGGTCATCGAGCAGGCGGCCATCGCTCACGCCCAGTTCGAAACGATCCATCCGTTCACCGATGGCAACGGGCGGACGGGACGCGCAGTTCTGCACGCGATGTTGCGGACCGCCGGCCTGGTCCGCAACACCACCGTGCCGATCTCCAGCGGTCTGCTCGGCGACATCGATGGGTACCACGCCGCGCTGACCGCATACCGTGCAGGCGATCCGGATCGCATCATCGAGCTGACGGCCGAGGCAGCTTTCCGGGCCATCGGCAACGGACGCCGTCTGGTCGCGGACATCCGGGGGATCCGGGCGCAGTGGCAAGAGAGAGTGACCGTACGCAGCGACTCGGCCGTGTGGCCGATCATGGAGCTGCTTGCCCGGCGGCCGGTGATCAATACCTCCGTGCTGCACGCAGAGCTGGGAATCGGGGCAAACCACGTCACCCGCTATATGGACCGGTTGCTCGAGGCGGGAGTGGTGACCCGCATGTCCGGGCCCACCCGCGGAAGCTACTGGAAGGCCGATGCCGTGCTGCGGGCCCTGGACGGGTTCGCCGCGCGGAGCGGCCGACGGCGGTGAGTGCCTGCCGCATGTGTTTTGTGGCGGCCGGGGGTCGCGAAGCCTGGCACCGCCGCCCGAGTAGCGTCCGGAGGATGGACTACAGAACTCTGGGCAACAGCGGTGCCGTGGTCTCGGAGTTGGCACTCGGCACGATGACGTTCGGCGCCGAAGCCGACGAAGAGGTTTCGCACGCGATCCTCGACGCGTACGTGGAGGCGAGCGGCAGCTTCGTCGACACCGCCGACGTGTACAGCAGCGGCGACTCGGAAACGATCATCGGCCGCTGGCTGGCGGCGCATCCGACGGACGCCGCGCAGATGGTGATCGCGACCAAGGGCCGCTTCCCGATGGGCGACGGGCCGAACGATCTGGGAACCTCCCGCCGTCACCTGCTGTCGGCGCTCGATGCCTCGCTGGAACGGCTCGGCGTCGAGCACATCGACCTGTACCAGATGCACGCCTGGGATGCGGTGACGCCGCTGGATGAGACGCTGCGCTTCCTGGATGATGCCGTGCGGGCCGGAAAGATCTCCTACTACGGCTTCTCGAACTACCTGGGCTGGCAGCTGACGAAGGCGGTGGCGCGGGCGGCGGCGCTCGGCTTCACTATGCCGGTGACGCTGCAGCCGCAGTACAGCCTGCTGGTGCGCGACATCGAACACGAGATCGTGCCCGCCTCGCTGGATGCCGGTCTCCCTCACTCCCGACACGGTGCTCTGGACTCGCGGCAAGGGCTTACGAACTGCCGCTGCCGCCACTGGAGTGGTGATGGCCTGAGTCGGATGTGTCTTCGAGCGACCCCCGGCCAGCGGATATGGTGCCGATTCTGACGGGGCGAACATCCCGGAGATCTGTCGGACACGATCACGCTCGGTGCAACGGCTCCGTGCGAATCATCCTGGCGCTGCTCCCGTGGCCAGGCACAGAGCTGTTCGCTGGGGCGACTTGGTGGCGGGTGAGCAACGCCGGCAATCGGTCACGATCCGCGGCTCAGCAACTTGTATGGGTTGACCCGTTGTAGGGCTTGGCGCCGTCCATCCGCCAGGTTCCGTCGCTTTGCTGCACCATGGTGAAGACGAGGGTCCAGTTGTCGCAGGTGTCGCCGTTGGGGCCGTTGGGGCCGTTGGCGGAAGTCTGCAAGCTGTTGAATGCCAGGTCAACTTTCACCGTGTTGGCGTCGACGAGATGAGTGCCCAGGATAACGAAATTGGAGTCGTAGCTGGTCGATACACCCTTGATGAATCCCCGTTCATCGGCGGCGGATTGCCGGTTCGGCGCCAGGACACTGTAGGCGGCGGCGTAGTCGCCGGAGTTGATGCCACCGAAGTAACGATCGAACGCGTCCACGATCCCATTGAGCTGGTCCTCACCGACCGACCCTGCGGGTGGGGCGGGAATGTCCGGCGGTTGTTGTGACGGTCCTAGCGGATTTTGGCATGTCGCTGGCGGCTGCGTGGCCGGTGCCGCTGCCCACCGACGGTCAGCAGCTCTGGCCTGGTCAGCGGGTATGGCGTAACCGATGCCGTTGGCGTTCGTGACCTGGGCGTCCACCAGTCCGACCACCGACCCGTCAGAGGCGATGAGCGGTCCGCCGCTGTTCCCTGGATTAAGTGGGGTGTCCGTTTCGACCAGGCCGGTAAGAGTGATCCCCTTGACTGTGATGTCGCGGTTCAGGCCGCTGATGTCGCCGTGAGTGAGAGTGATCGGGCCACCGATCGGGAACCCGATCGCGGCGACGGGGTCGCCGACTTTCGGTGCGCCGGTGGAGAAATGGAATTGGTAGCCAGCCAGCGGTTGGTCAGCCAGCACTAGCGCCAAGTCGGTTGTGGGGTCCGAGCCGATGACTGTACCGGTGGTGCGCTGGGTTCCGTTGACGAGGCTGACGACGGCCGACTCGGCAACAACGTGGTCAACGGTCGCGACCAGGGTGGGGGAGAGCAGGAATCCAGTGCCAACACCGGAATCGGTGCAGCTGACCGTCTCTATGCGGATAACGCCGGATTGCTGCCGCTCGTAAATGGTGGCGAAGTCCATCGTCGGCGTCGGCGTCGGCGTCGGCGTGGCTGTCGGCGCGGCGGTCAGGCTCCTGGGGACTGCGCTGACGGTCGGATGGCTTGAGGGCGGCGGGACCGTAACGGTCTTGATCACCGCGCTAACGGTTGGGTGGCTCGACACTGTGCTGGCGGGTGCCGCGACTGACGCACTGACGGCTGCGTGGCTCGGAAGCGGCGCGATTGGCGCCCCAGCACCCGAGGTGGGTCCCGAACCGCGAGTGACTAGGACGATGCCGATGGCGACTGCGGTGATCAACAAGACCACGACCGCTATCACGCCGAGCAGCGCAGCCCGATTCCGTCGGCCCGGTGCCGGAGGGACACCCATTGATGGCGGTTTTTCAGAACTCCACCCCGCCGGTCCGATGGCTGATTGCGTCATTGCCGGTGACGAAAGCCGCGCCCCGCAGCGAGAGCAATACAGCGACTGACCATCGGAGAGCCCGCCACATCGGCTGCAATACATGCCAGCCTCCTCCCGTTCAACTGATGCTAGCCCAAGAGAGCGTCAGCGCATCCCGGAGGATCGGGTGCGGGAGGTATCGAGGTCGTCGTCGAGGGTGACCGCGGCCCCGAGCGCACGGGACCCAATCCAGTTGTCGTCGAGGCAGTTGCGCACCCGGGACCGGTTGCATCATCGCCGACATAGGCGTACAGCCTGTACGGGAGCACGCGATAGGGAGTCAGACCCCATGCAGTGTTCTTCGGCTCGATGCCGCTCACCGCTCTTGCACTCACCTCTGGTTCGCGAAGCGGCGCCCGCGCGCCGCGTGGAGATAGACAGCGTGTGCCTGGAAGACCTCGTCATTGGAGGTCAGGTCAGCGCCCGGCACGGTCGGCGAGACGAAGGTCGGCAGGACGAGGCCGCGTTGAGCACAGATGGCCGCGGTGCGGGTGATCAGTTCCTGGCTGGCAACGGTGGCGACAATCGTGGACGACCCGCCGGTGGGGCGATCCCAGCCGTCGATGTCGATCAGCGCATCTTGTACGGGCACCCCGGTGTCGATCATCAAGTCGCATACGTCGCCCAATTTCTTACCGGAAGAGTGCTTCGCCGGACGCTTCGCGCTGTCCGACGACGTCACGGCAACGGTCGTCAGTCCACGGTTCCCTGCGTACATCGCCGCTTCGATGGCGGCCGTGTTCGTCCCGCCGTGGCTGTAGCAGATCAGCGTGTCCCCGGCGTCGAGCGGCTCGTGTTCGAGGAATTTGTCGATGTAATGCTCGGTCCGCTCCAGCCACAACAGTTCGCGAACCCCGCCCGGGCCCAGAACGTTGTGCCACATGACCCTCGGATCCGTGAGCGGATTGAGGCCGACGAAGCTTCCATACCTGGGATATGCGTCCAGCGTCGGAATGACCGAATGGCCGCTACCGAACAGGTGTATCAGATTGCCCCCCGCGATGGACTCTGCGCACGCAGTGGCGGCTTGATCGAGCACGCCGTTCTGGGTTTCGGCGAAGTCCCGCAGGATCTCGAGCAGCGCTTCGGTGAACCGCGGGGTTGTTGTGCTGGGCATCGTGCGTCCTTTTCCTCGTTCAGTCGTTCTTGATTGCGACGGTCACGCGATATCGATCGCCGCGCATGACGCTCGAGACGTACTCGAACGAACCTCGGCTGTCGAACGTCGTACGTTCGACGAAGAAGGCCGGCGAACCAACCGGAACCTTCAGTAACTTCGCGTCGACCGAACTCACCCGGCCAACGGTGAAAGTCTCTCTGGCTTCAACGGGGGTGAGGCCGTACTGCTCCTGCAAGAGGGCGTACAACGAGCCGCCGTCCAGGTTGCGCTGCGCGAGCCCGGGAAACCTGGCTGAAATCAAGTAGGACGTCTGAACACCGATCGGTTGATCGTCGCCGAGACGAACCCGGTTCACCTTGACGACCGATTCCCCTGGTTGCAGACCCAACGCGCCGGAAACCTCCTCCGGCGCCGCCATTTCGCTGACCGACAACAGCCGACTGGTCGGCTTCATCCCGAGATCCTGAACCTCGGCGGTGAACGAGCGCACCGATCGGGTTCCGGCCGTCAGGTCGGTGGTCCGAACGAAAGACCCGCGACCCTGCTGACGAACGATCAGCCCCTTGTTGGCCAAGCGCTGCAACGCATGTCGAACGGTGACCTTGCTGACGCCGTACTGTTCGCACAAGGAGTGTTCGGCCGGAATCTGCGATCCGAGCGCCCACTCTCCGGATTCAATTCTGCGTCGTAGCTGACTCTCCAGCTGCGCGTACATGGGAGCGGCTCCGCCGCCGCGAGTGGGCAACTCATGTCCGGACTGCATCTGGATGGTCATGGGCGGCAATCCATTTCGTCCTCGGCCAAGCACAGTGCGCCGATCACGCCGGCGTCCACACCGAGCCGTGCCGACACGATCGGCACTTCTTGAACGGGCGGCGAGGCGCAGTCGCGGATTGCTTGACGGATCGACGGGGTCAAGAACGTGAGGTGTGGCGCGACCACTCCGCCGACGATCACCAGCTCGGGATCCCAGATGCTGACGATCGCGGCCAGACCACGACCCAGCGTGTATCCGTATGAAGCCGCCGCGTCGACGAAGCGTTGACGCCCTGCTTCAGCCTCCCCGAACATATCGGCGGCTGAAACCCCCAGGGTTGCGGCCAACTTGTCCAATGCCTGTCCGCTGGCGTCCCGCTCGAACGCGCCGTGCCGGGGATCTGCCGACGCACCAGGCAACCAGCCGAAAGCACCGGCGGTCCCGTGCGCGCCGCGGTACAGCCGGCCGTTCACCAGCATGGCACCGCCTACCCCGGTCCCGATGACGATCATGATCGCCGACGAGCATCCCGCGGCGGCACCGATTCGGTGCTCGGCCAGCAGGGCACACTGCGCGTCGTTGGCCAACCGCACTGTCACGTGGAACCGAGACTGCAGCGCCGCCCCGATGGCCCGGTCGTCCAGGAACGGCAAGGCCGGAATGAATACGGCTCGTTGATCGGAGACTGCGCCGGGTAGCCCCACACCGACGGCAGACGGAGGATCACTGCACAACTCTTGTGCCATGTCGGTGACGGTGGAGATCAGTTCCGGGTAACTGCCCGGTGTGGACGCTCGCGCGATCCGCGGTGAGTTGTCCGGACGCCCGGCTGCTACTCGAAGGTGTGTGCCTCCGATATCGACACCGATGGTCGTCATGGCGATTCGTTCCCCTCGCCGAGGAACTGGCCGATCCCCAACATGGCGGCTGCCGGCTGCACGGCGAAGACTTGTGCGTGCTGGAACCCGCTCACGCACCCACGGAGCCGATACAGCGACAGGTAGTAGTCGAGATAGGGGAACCTGCCGATCCCATTCGCCAGCGCGTACTCTTCGATGGCTCCTCGCCAGGCATGCATCCCCGCCGAGACGTTGGCGACACAGTCGGGAACGAAACCTTCGGCGTCCTCCCAGTTTTCCCCGAACAGCAGCTGCTGCGGAGTGTGTGCCGCATCTTGGCGTCGCAGGGTGGGTAGCGCCGCGTAGTACACCGCATCGACTGTCAGCCGGTGTGCGGCACGGTGGTCCTTGTGCCAGCTGCCCGACCAGTGGGTGACGACCACTTGCGGGCGCACCCGGCGGATCACGTCGCACAGCTGCAAGGCGACATCATCGGTGACTGACAGGAATCCGTCCGGCAGTTCAAGCGTCATCCACCGGCAGCCGAGCCGCCCGGCTGCGGCGGCTGCCTCGCGGCGCTTCTGCTCACCGTATTCGTCCGGCGGAAGCGACGGATGACCTTGTTCGCCCAGGCTCAGGTGCACCAAGCAGGCCGAGCCTCCGGCCGCCACCGCGGACGCCGCCAGCGGCCCGGCGAGGACCTCGGCGTCGAAGGCGTGTGCGCCGACGACCAGTAATGAATTCACCCGCTCCAGAACGATCACCGAAGCATCCCCTCGCTCATCGCGCGCTGGATCTGTCGTGCGGCTACCAGGTACAGACCGAACAGCGGAATTGCCGACAAGGCAAGGCCGGCGAGCACCATGCCCCAGTCGGTGTTGTACTGGCCGACAAGGCCGGCAATGCCGACTGGCAGGGTCTTCTTTGCATTGTCGAAAATGAAGATCAGCGGAAAGTACAAGTCGTTCCACACCGCGATTCCGGTAAAAACGGCCACCACGCCTACCGCCGGCCGGAGTTGCGGCAGGATCACCGAGAACAGGATCCGTAGCTCGGATGCTCCGTCCACTCGGGCCGCCTCATCGATCTCCTTCGGGACCGCCCGCATGAAATTTGTAAAGATCAACATCGCGAATGGTATTCGGATGGCGGTGAATACCACTGCCAGACCTATTCGACTGTCCAACAAGTTCAGACCCTTGAGCAGGGTGAACATTTCGGAGGACGCGAGCCGCACAGGCAGCATGATCCCCAACAAGAAAACTCCGAGTACCCACCGCCCCCAGCCCAGTGTGAAACGGCTCAGCGGATAAGCGGCGAGAACGCAGAGGACGACGGTGAGCAGGATCGAAGCAAGCGAGACCATGGCACTGTTGACCATATATTGTGCGAAGCGAGCCTGTTCCCAAGCGTGGGCGAAATTGATAATCGTCCATGTTCTCGGTAGAGACAATGGATCGGAGAAGATCTGCGCCGTTGATTTGAAGCAGGAGATCACCAATAGGTACAAGGGTAGAACCACGATCAGGGTCCAGCCGACGAGCGCCAGCCATCCCGGTAGCCGCCGGAGCATCCACCACCCGCGCGTTGCCGGCGTGGTGGTCAACGCGGTCACACCGTCACCTGCCGACGGTCGAAGAACCGCAGAACGATGATGGAGATGAAGGCCAAGAAGAGGAACAGCAGTGCGCCAAGGGCTAGGGACAGCCCGATCTCGGTGATACCGGCGCTCCCTACGGAGCCAAACGCCAACCTGTAGAACTGGGTCACCAACATGTCGGTCGATCGCCCGGGATCTCCCCCCACACCCTCCATCACGTAGACGATGTCGAACTGGTTGTAGGCGTTGATCACCGTCAGGGTGGTGAGTGAGGCCAGCGCTGGCATCAGCATCGGCAGGCCGACGCTGCGCAACAACCGCCCGGTGGATGCGCCATCGAGCGAGGCAGCCTCGAAGATCTCTCTCGGGATCGAGTAGAGCCCGGCGGTGAACACCAGAATGGGCAGACCGATCCAGTTCCAGGCATCGACGGCAATGAGGATCCACAGGGCTTTGTCCGAATCGCCGAGCCAGGTGAGGGTGGTGTTGCTCAGCCCCAACCCGTGTAGTACTGACTGAGCGGGTCCGTTGGGGATGAACACCAGTTTCCACAAGGTCCCGACCAACACCGGGCTGAGCAGCGCGGGAAAGAAGAAGATCGAGCGGAATATCCGGAACCGCGCCCCGCGCAGGAACAGCACCCAGGCGATCAGTAAACCGAGCAGCGTCTGCAACACCAGTACGCCGATGAACCAGACCGTGTTGTGCCAGAACGCACTGAGCAACTCGGACCGGTGCGGCGCAGTCAGCAGGCGCCTGTAGTTCTCGAATCCGACAAATCCGAATCGCTGGATGCCGATCCACCTGAAGAACGATCCCACCAGCGAGGACAGCATCGGATACAACACCAAGCCGCCGTAAACGACCATGGCGGGGAGCACGAAGGCTATGGCGATCAAGTGCCGGCGGCCAGCGGGAGCACGGCCGGTCGGAGCCGTTGGCGCGGCCCCTGGTTGTGGCGTTGTCACTCGTCACCCCGTTGGTTTAAACCAGGTGCTGACCCCAGTATCCATCTCTTTCGCAAGATCCTGAGGTGACTTCTTGCCGGCGATCATGTCGACGATACCGGTCTGCAGGATGGACGACGCGGTTGGTTGCTGCCACCGGAATCCGACCAGCGTGATGTACGGCTCCGAGTTCTTCTGCATGTCGGTCATGACCTTCAGGACCGGGTCGGACGGTGTAATTCCGGACCTGGCCGGCGCCCACCCAAGTTTATCTGCGAACAACTGAGCGAACTCCTTCGACCCGATGAACCGCACCAGCTTGACGGCCGCGTCCTGTTGCTTGGTAGTGGACACGACGCCGTACGAACCATCAGAGAAGCTGGAGGTGTAGGCGGGCTGTCCGGCGGCCTTCGGCGGAAATGGAAACATCGAGAACTTCAGGCCCTTGTTCTGAGCCTTGAAACTGCCGTTCTCGTAGGATCCGCCGAAGAACATCGCAGCCTTTCCCGTGACGAATTGCTGGACCGCGGAGGTGTAGTCCGTTCCGGCGAAGCCATCTTCATAGTAGGGCGCAAGATCCTTCACGGTCTGGAGCACCTGAACCCATTTCGGGTCGGTGAACTTTGCCGAACCGCTCATCATGTCCTTGTAGAATCCCGGGCCATACACGCTCGGTCCGATCACACCGGTGTTGATCTCAAGGGCCCAGCCGGTGCCGTTGGCACCGCCGGCCGCGATGGGGACGACTCCGGCCGCCTTCAAGGTTTGGCATGCCTTCACGAACTCGTCGTAGGTCTTCGGAATCGCGACCTTGTTCTTCTCGAAGACTTCGGTGTTGTAGTAGACACCCATGTTTACGACCGAGTACGGGACGCCGTAGTAGCCTCCGTCCTTCTTCGCCTTGGCGCCTTCGAGCGCGTCGGAGCTGAGTTCCCCGAGTTCGGGGACCAGATCGTTGAGGCGTGTGAGGTACCCGGCGTCGACCAGTGGCTGCAATTCTCCATAGGCCTTGAGCTGTGCTACGTCCGGACCCTTCCCGCCGCGCAATGCCACTCCCAGGGTGTTCTGGTAGTCGGCGTCCGGAATCAGGTTGAGATCCACCTTGATCCCGGGGTTGTCCTTCTCGAACTGGCCGAAGATCTCCCCCATAGCCACCTTGTCGTCGGTACGCCAGCTCCACAGGCTGACGTGTGTCTCGGCGCCTCCCGCCGCTGGCCCCGCCGAGCCCCCCGCCGAGCCCCCCGCCGAGCCCCCCGCTGTCGATCCGCTGCTGCCGCAGCCGACCAGGAGGACGAGTCCGAGAGCCAGACCCGCCTGGGCGGTGGCGCTCCTCGACAAATTCATGATGCCTCCTCAGGTCGTTAGGTCATTATGATGTTTGTAGTGAAGCACTCGCCGGTGTGTTGCACAAGGGGGTCTGCCGCGCGGTCTCCCGGATCGGGTGTGCTCACAGGAGTTCTGGGGGCAAGCGAGAGCTCGCCGACCCGGGGAGCGGCCCGGCGCCGCCGGCCGGTGGATCCCAGACGCGCCTGTCGCAATCGGGTGCCGTGAAACCCGTGCCAGATGCGATGGAACCGGTAGGCAGCAGCTGCTCTTCTGGCAGCGCGCCGCTGACCACGACGACGCCTCTCGCGGCGGCGTAGTTCGACGCCCAGGCCGGCTAGGCGACCCTCCAGCACTATGACGGGTGCCGTGCCGTCGCCGTCCGGACGGTGGGCGATCCGCTCCTGGTCCAAGACACGCGTCCATCCGGGTGAGCGTCCGTGAACCCCGACGTACACCTCCCGGCTGCCCATGCTCGAAGACTACGAAGCAACCATTGACGGGTCAACCGGTCGTCCGGTAGAACGGATGTCATGACAACCGTGGACCGCGCTCAGCCGCTGCCGCTGTATGCGCAGGTTGAGCTGGCGCTGGTGGCCCACATCAACGACCAGGGGCTCAAGCCCGGTGATCGGTTGCCCACCGAGGCGGAGATCTCGGCGACGTACTCGGTGTCCCGAGCGACAGTGCGCCAGGCGCTCACCAGGCTGGTGGCCGAGGGTCGGGTGGGCCGCATTCAGGGCTTGGGCTCTTTCGTGGCTCGGCCGCGACCGACGCACCAGCCGCTGCTGACGTCGTTCACCGAGAACATGCGCGCACAGGGCTTCCGGCCGCTCCGGCGGGTGCTGGTGAGCGAGACGGTCCCGACGCCTGAGGAACATGCAGACGTGTTCGGTCCGGAGACGGTCGAGTGCCAGTACCTCTGCCGAATACTGCTGGCCGACGATCGCCCGGTGGGGATATCGCAGACATGGCTACCGAGCCAGGAGTTGGCCGGCCGACTCGACCTGTTCAGACCCGAGGCGCTGGAATCGGGCTCCCTGTACGACCTGCTCCAGGGTCCCGAGATCGGGATCCACCTGCATCGCGGTACCGAGACCATCCGAGCCGGCCGGGCGACCGTAGAGCAGTCTCGCCTGTTGGAGTGCCCGGCCGAGTCGCCGACTCTCATCGTCCGCCGGGTGACGTACACGGTGTCCGACCGGCCCGTCGAGTCCACCGTGATGACCTTCGCCGCCGACCGGTACGAGTACCGCGTCAACCTGTTCTTGCCTGCCGACTGACCGACGACCAAGCGTTGTCCGCCTCATACATCCGTGCTCGGCCCCTGTTTGGAGGAAGCGTTGAACATCTCACGCAAGCTCGCTCCGGTACTGATTCTGGTGATGCTTTCCGCAGCATGCGGCAAGGCTGCGACGGTCGCGTCCCCCGGGCCAGGTGGCAACGGGGACGGCAGCGACAAGTTGGCCGGAAGCCAGACCTTGAAGGGATACGACAGCCTCCCGTTCAAGGACATCCTGGCGATGCCCGAGGGCGACGTGAAGGTGGAAGGAAAGGAGAAGATCACCCTGGGATTCTCCCAGACCTGCTTCAACCACCCGTGGCGCAAGGCAATGCTGGAGAGCGTGCTGGCCGAGGTCAAGCATCATTCCAACGTCAGTGTGGTGACCCTCGACGGAAACTGTGACGCCGCGAAGCAGTCCAACGACATCGACGACCTGATGGCTCGAGGTGTGGACGCCATCATCATGAGTCCCGTCGAGTCGGCAGGTCTGGCGCCGGCGGCTCGTCGTGTGATGGCCAAGAAGATTCCGCTGATCCTGCTCGACCGGGACGTTCCGGCCGAGAAGACCGTGTTCATCGGGCAGTCGAATGTCGACATGGCGTACGAGACCGCCAAGAAGATGATCACCGATCTGAAGGGCAAGGGAAACATCGTCGAGATCACCGGGCTGTCCGGATCCTCACCGGCCACCGACCGATCGGCAGGCCTGAAGAAGGCGCTCGCCGAGGCTCCGGGCATCAAGCTGCTCGCCCAGGGCGATGGACAGTGGGTTCGTGAGCCTGCCGTCAAGGTGATGGACGACTGGCTGACCAAGTTCCCGAAGATCGACGCCGTCTTCTCGCACGCCGAGGAGTCCTCGTGGGGAGCCATGCAAGCCATCAAGAATGCCGGCCGGTGCAAGGACAACATCAAGGAGTACACCCATGACGGGTCTTCTCCTGGCTTCCAGGCAGTGAAGGAGCGCCAGTTCGAGGCCGACGGGAACTACAGCCCCTTCATCGGTGACATCGGTGTTCGCGCGGCGCTGGGCGCCCTGCAGGGCAAGCCGGTGGAGGGCGCGAAGCCCTACACCGAACCGGGCGCCTACCTGCAGCTGCCCAACCTGCCGCTGGTCACGGCGGACAACGCCGACAAGTGGATTCCGCAGGGCTGGGGCACCTTCGAGCTGACGAAGAATCCCTGCAAGTGAGGCCGGTCCGGCGAAGCGCTCCCCCTCTCGACGGCGCTTCGCCGGACCCCACCACGTCTGGAGGTGTCGCGTTGTCCGATGTCGCCGAGGATGTCGCCGAGCTGAGGAACATCACCAAGCGATACCCCGGTGTCGTCGCCCTGGATGACGTAGGACTGAGCATTCGCGCCGGGGAGATCCATGCCCTGGCCGGCGAGAACGGTGCCGGGAAGTCCACTCTGGTCAAGGTCCTCGGTGGTGCGGTCGCGGCCGATGCCGGGGAGATCCTGATCGATGGCGAGCCGATCCGTCTCAGCTCACCGCACGCTGCCATCGATCGTGGGATCAGCGTCGTGCACCAGGAACTGGTGAGCGCGCCCTCGTTGTCCGTGGCCGAGAACGTGTTGCTCGGCCGGCTGCCGCATACCCCGGTGGGCGGCGTCCGGTGGAGAGTGACCCGATCGGTTGCTCGAGATGCCTTGGAACGAGTCGGGCTCAAGGTCGATGTGCGAACGGAGATGGGCCGGCTCAGCCTCGGCCAGCAGCAACTGGTGGAGATAGCCCGCGCCCTGATTCGAGATGCCCGAATCCTTGTTCTCGACGAGCCTTCCGCGATCCTCGGCGGAAAGGATCTCGAGGTGTTGCACGAGGTGGTCCGTTCGCTGCGTGACGGTGGAGTTGCCGTGGTCTACATCTCGCACCGGTTGAAAGAGGTGCTGTCGCTGAGCGACCGGGTCTCGGTGCTGAAGGACGGTAGATCACAGGGGACCGTCGACGTCGCCGATCTGGACGAAGAGCGGCTGGTCACGATGATGACCGGCCGACAGCTGACGACGCCGCAACGGCGCCCGATGCAGGACGGGGCGGCGACCTTGCTCGAAACCCTTCCGTCCCTTGACGAATCGGCTGCGCCGGCGCTTGGCGTCACGATCCGCGCCGGTGAGATCGTCGGGCTCGCCGGGCTCGTCGGATCCGGGCGTACGGAGGTGGCCAGGGCCATCTTCGGTGCCGATCCGGGTTCCCACCACGTGACGGTCGCTGGTAAGCCATTCAGGCGTCGCACGCCCCGCTCGGCCCGTCGCGCCGGCATCGCCTACCTGCCGGAAGACCGCAAGGACCAGGGGCTGCTGCCGAATCGATCGATCCGCGAGAACATCGGCCTGGCCAGTCTGCAGCGACGTTCCGTTGCCGGTATCATGCGCCAGGCTCGCGACCGCGCCGGTGTCGCGGAACTGGCCGAAACGGTTCACCTGAAGGCCACCAGCCTGAGATCCCCGCCTTCGACGCTCTCCGGCGGCAACCAGCAGAAGGTCATGCTGGCCCGTTGGCTGGCAGTGTCGCCGACAGTGCTGATCCTCGATGAGCCCACTCGCGGCATCGACGTCGGCGGCAAGAGCGAGATCTACGGTCTGATGCGTCAGCTCACCGACTCGGGACGAGGCATCCTGATGATCTCGAGCGAGATCGAGGAGGTCGTCGCCATGTCCGATCGGGTCCTGGTGATGAACCAGGGCCGCATCGTCGCGGAGTTTGCCGGGGACGAGATCACCGAAGAAAACATCAGCCGCGCAGCGCTTCTCACTGCTCCGACGGACCAACGACAGGTGTGATGATCGTGACGTCGACGGCGACCAGACTGAAGAACCACGCACTCGGTGGACGTGGTCCCGCTATCGCCGCGACGATGCGCAAGTACGGGGCCGGGGTGGCACTGATCCTGCTACTGCTGTTTTCGACCTTGCAGTCCGATCGGTTCCTGCAGGTGGACAACATCCTGAATGTGCTGCGGCAAATCTCCATCGTCGGAGTGCTGGCGCTCGGGATGACCTTCGTGATCATCACCGCAGGCATCGACCTGTCGGTCGGTTCCATGTTGTCTGTCGTCGTGGTCTACACGGCCGACACGGTGCAGACACGGGGGTTTCTTGCCGGCGTGTTGATGGCACTCGGCCTGGGCGCCGGTTTGGGCCTCATCAACGGCATCGGTGTCGCTGTGGGCAGAATTCAACCGTTCGTCATGACCCTGGGCATGCTGGCCTTCGCCAAGGGCGTCGCACTGATCTTCACCGAAGGGCAGCCGGTGGCGATCACCAACGACGCATTCCTAGCTTTCGGTAATGGCCGAACTCTCGGCATCCCGAACCCGGCGGTGGTGTTCCTCATCCTGCTCGCGGCATGCATGTTCGTTCTCCGTGGCACGGTGTTCGGCCGCTCGGTGTACGCGGTCGGCTCGAACGAGGAGGCCGCCCGACTGTCGGGCATCCCGGTGCGAGGTATCAAGTGCGCCGTGTACGTGATCTCTGGCCTGATGGTGGGTATAGCCGGAGTCCTCTACGCGAGCCAGCTGGGCGTAGGCACGCCCGTCGCAGGCGACGGTAAGGAGCTGGACGCGATCGCGGCGACAGTCGTCGGCGGCACCAGCCTCTTCGGTGGGATCGGAACTGCCGGCGGCACGTTCGTGGGCGCCGCGATTCTTGGTGTGCTGTCCAACATCCTGAACCTGAGCGGTGTCTCGCCCTACGCGCAATACCTCTTCCGAGGCGGTCTCATCGTCGCAGCTGTCCTGCTGCAGCGCCGAGGCGGTCGAGGTCACTGATGCGCAGCCTCGATGCTGTGCTTGGCGAACGCCCGACGCTGATCGACGATGTCAACGACGCCATCACACCGCAGACCGTCCTGGAGCTGCTGCGCACGGTCGCAGACACGCCGGCACCTTCCGGCGCTTCGTCGTTGAGCAGGGGGGCTGTCGTCCAGTCCTGGTGCGAGTCCAACGATCTGGCGGTCGACGGCACCCGCTTCGAACGCGACGCCTTCGACAGCGGATGCGATGTGCTGAGCAACGGCCATGGTGGCATCGGCATTCTGGCTCACCTCGACGAAGTCTCCTATCTGCTCCGTGAGCCGGTGAAGCCAGGTTTGTGGCGGGTCGCCCCGTACTGCTACCACCTGGCCGTGGACCCGGCGCCGGCCCGCGCCGTTCGATTCGACCAGGACGGAAGCTGGCGGGTGCTGTGCGAGGCGCAGATCTCCCTGGAGGACGGACACCATCTCGTGTCCCATCCGGTTGACGTCGCCCTTGCTCCTGGCGACCGGATCGTCCTGGCCTCGCCGTTCGCCCACGACGAGTCAACCGGACGGGTCACCGGCTCGATGGACAACGCCGCGGGCGTGGCTGCCGCACTGATCGCCAGCCGGGTGATGGCGCGTTGTGGGATCCCGTTCAGCACGTATTTGACCGACGAGGAAGAAGGCCCCAGTGGGGCAGCCAGCCAGACCATTTCGCGGGGCGCCGCGCGCTTGCTGCGCCGCGTCGAACCAGCGCCGTTGACCGTGACCGTTGACATCCACGGCCTCAGCCCTGCGGAGCTGCAACGAAGTGAGCACCACCACCGCCACTGGGGCGCTTCCTTCGCCGAGTACTCGAGCGGCGGAAAGGGATCGGTTGCTCGTCCCGACATCTACGCGGGCCTCCTGCAGTCCATGGAACGCCTTGCGACCAAGGGGATCCGGGTACGACCGAACGTCGGCGGACATGTTCCCCGTTCGGACGATGTGGTGGCCATGTTGCACAGCAACCGGGTCGTCATCCTCGGCTACCCAGGAGAGCACCGACACTTCGACAACGGCCTGCCCGCGGTGAATGTTCACGATCTGGTCGACCTCGCCCGCGCCTTGGTCGTTGTCGGCGCGCTGGTTGCCCCACCCTGCGCTCAGGGCCAACCATGACCGCGACGGGCCCGCTGCTGAGCATCGGCGAGCTGACCCTTGACGATGTGGTGATCGAGGATCAGGGCGTCGACTGGAAGCAGGCTGGTGGCGGCGCGCTCTACAGTGCGGTCGGAGCAGCCCTCTGGACCGAGCAGGCTGCCATCTGTTCAACTGTCGGCCCGGACTACCCGGCTGAGCTACTGGACGAGATGGCCGCCGCGGGCATCGACCTGAGTGCGGTCAGGCGGACCGACAAGTGCAACAGCCTCGGCCTGTGGCTGTTGTACGAATCGTCGGGAGCGCGCCACCAGTTCGAGAAGGCCGCCGGTGGAACGTTTCTCCAACTGGACGCACTGCGCCCTCGCGCGAACGAGCTCGACGTCGTTCCGGCCGGCGTCCACCTGGCGCCACAGTCGAGCCAGGGCCACGCAGCCGCCATCGCCGACTTCCACGACTCGCCGGCGGTGATCACCCTCGACCTGCTCGTCGAGCCCTACATCGACGCCACTCGCTACACAGCGGCGAACTTCCTGCACCGCGTCAATGCGTTCCTTCCCAGCGCCGCGGAGGTTCGCGCCCTCTGGCGGCACGACGACATCCGGGTGCTGCGCGCCCAGCTGAACCGGCTGGGCTTCGAAGGGATTCTGGTGATCAAGCACGGTCCACAGGGAGTCGACGTCGCCACCCCGGCGGAAATTGTTCGGGTACCGGCAGTTCCGAGCCGGGTGGTCGACGTCACCGGCGCCGGCGACGCATTCTGCGGTGGCTTCCTCGCGGGGTTGATCGCCACCGGCGACCCCGTCGTTGCCGCCGCCCATGGAGTGGTGAGCGCGTCCTTCGTCGTGGAAACCCGAGGCGCTCTGCCGGCTCTGGCATCGCTGGACCGGGAGCTCGCGGCGACGCGACTGGATGCTGTGCTCACCCCACTCGGGAGAACGCCATGAGCAACCTGTCGGTCAATCCTGCGGACCGTCCCGACGCACTGTGGGAGATGTTCGGCGTGTCCAAGACGATCATCGGAACGATCCATCTGCCGCCGCTGCCAGGATCCCCTCGCTACGACGGACAATCGGTGCAGCAGATCCGGGAACGGGCGGTGCAGGACGCCCGCCGATATGCGGAGGGTGGTGTGGATGGCCTCATCGTGGAGAACGAGGGTGACATCCCGTTCGTCAAACCGGACGACCTCGGACCCGAGACACCCGCCTGCATGGCGGTGATCACCGCCGCAGTCGTCGACACCGTCGGGCTGCCCACCGGAGTGCTGGTGCTGGCAAACGCCACACTGCACAGCATTGCCGTGGCAAAGGCGGCCGGTGCCCAGTTCATTCGCGCCAACCAGTGGGCCAACGCCTACGTCGCCAACGAGGGATTTCTGGAAGGCACTGCCGGACGCGCCCTGCGATACCGGGCCGGCCTGGGTGCCACGGAAATCCGGGTGCTGGCGGACGTGCACGTCAAGCACGGAAGCCATGCCATCGTCGCCGATCGAACCATCGCCGAACTCACCCGCGACACCGAGGCGTTCGACGCCGACGTCGTGATCGCCACCGGGCAGCGCACCGGCGATCCGACTCTGGTCGAAGAGATCACCGCGATCTCGGACGTTGCCACCCGCCCCGTTCTCATCGGCAGCGGGCTGAACGCCGACAACGCTCGAGAGCTACTCGGACACGCGAACGGTGCCATCGTCGGCAGCGCCATGAAGGAAGACGGCGCCTGGTGGAACCCGGTCTCGGTCCAGCGCACCCGCACGATCATGGACGTGGTCAGGGACCTGCGATCCGACATGGCGCGCCGGTAACGCATGACGATTCCGGTCCTCAGGCGATCGTCGCGTTGTAGGCGACCAGCACCGACCGCAATATGGTGCGGCCCACCGCATTGTCCAACGGCAATGGATCGCCAACGATCGTCAACGACGGATGTTCGGCGACAGTCGGATCGGCGGTCAGCATCCAGGATCGCCGATCTTCATCGTATCGGCATCGATACACCAGCCCATCGGCGCCCGGCGCCCATCCCCTGATCGCGGCTGCCCATTTTCGGGTGAGCAGATAGTCGGCCGGCTGGGACTTGGTCAACCACACGTCCTGGCCCAGATGCGCCAGCGCTGCACCGTGCGCGATCACCACGGTGATCGGCTCGGTCACCTGCAGTCTGCTGAGCAGTCGGCCGGCGATCTGGGCCCTGGGCACGAATCGCGCGACCGGGTCAGCCAACGGCAGGTTGCGGCAGATCGTCTCGGCGATAGCCGCCTCTGGTGAATCACCGAGGTACAGGTAGCCGTAGTCGCCAGCGAGCGCGTCGAATCGTCCGCCGCGGCCCGCAGCGGGCTGTGGCGTCCGGTTCAGCTGACGAGCGGTTCGCTGGTCGGAATGGATGTGCCACAACACCGTTCCCACGGACAAGGTGTCCATCTGCGGTGTCCCCGGACAAGACTTCGGTGGGTCGATCGGCGGCATCCGGTCAATCCTGGTCGAGGACGTCCGCCGCCAACGTCAGCACCGTTTCGTCGTCGCCGGCCACCGCCGCATCGGCCGGGCTGCGGCCGTCACCGAGGCGACCCGAGGGAGAGAGCCAGAACGAGGCAACACCCCACGGATCACCGACCGCATTCAGCTTCCGGTTGACGTCCTGGACCACTGCCCGGACCTGGCCGGCGCGATGATCGAACTGGAACGCCGGGTAGAGGAACGCCTGCTGTCCGCGTTCAACCCCGACGATGCGACTGGCTCGCCGCAGATTGCTCGCCGCCTCTCGAACATTGCCGCTGAGCGCGTTCAGCACCCGAGCGACTTCGGCGGCCGTCAGCATCTCGTGCTGGAGGATGGCCGCTCTCGCCTCACCCTCGATCCGCAGAATCCGGCTCACCTGAGTGGCGCTCGCCTGGGACGGCAGCCAGCCGGCCAGGTTGGCCTGTTCGATCCCGGAGCGGACGGTGGGCGCTGCCAGGCTCAGCTGGATCATCGACAGCATTTCGTCCCGCACGGAATCGACCATTCCGGGTCGCAGTTCGAACACCTGGGTGAGGGCGGCGACGAAGTCGGTGTCGGGCAGGCTCGCGATGCTGGCAGCGGCCTTCTGCGCCTCGGCGGTGCTGGTGTCGGCCATCCGACCTCCTACGGTTACGACACCATCCTACGCCATCGGAAGTATAGCCGTGAGGCTGCAGGGGTCGAAGTTTGGAGGGGCGATTGGTCTGGAGCACCGCTGGTACCACCAGTGGTACCGTTTCGGTATGGCGACGAACTTGCGTCTGCGACCAGAGGCGGAGGCCGCCATGCGGGCTGCGGCTGCCCGCACCGGACGATCCCAGCAAGAGTTGATTCGAGAAGCCGTCGACCGCTACCTCGATATCCAGGGCACATCGGGCGACCGAGCGCAGCCGCGATCTGACGCAGATGCACTCGTCGCGCGGGGAGCGGTGTTGCCGGCCAGGAGCGCGTTCCGGATGGTCGATGAGCCGATCGTGCTGCCCGCCGGAGTGTCGACGATCGGATTGCTCGACCGGGATGACCGCGGCTGACGGAGCGGCACCGACGATGCGTGTCTATGTCGACAGCAGCGCCCTGCTCAAGCGGGTCTTCGCGGAACCCGACTCGCCGGCCGCCGTATCAATGCTGCGTGAGCGTTTCGATGCCGGCGCCACCCTGGCCGCATCCTCCCTGGCCTGGGTCGAGGTTTCACGGGTGGTGTTGAGTCAGATCCTCGGCGCGTCGGTGAGCACGGGTGAGAGGCGATCTGTTGACGACGAGACTGCTCTGGCGAGCAGGGCCGAAGCATTGATCGAGATCGCACTGTCCGGACTCGTCGAGAAGCCGATCAGCTCCGAGGTCATTGCACTTGCCCGCCGGCTGCGCCCGCCGGTCCTGCGCAGCCTCGACGCGATCCACCTGGCGTCGGCTCTGCTGCTGGACGTCGACCGGATAATGACCTACGACCAACGGCTGGCGGTTGTGGCCGGCTATCACGGAATCCAGGTGGAGACGCCGCGACGGGTGTGTGGTGTTGCCGCAGTCCAGGGCAACCCGCGACCCGCACACCACCTTGGCGACGACATATGAAAGGGAACCGGCGGTTGCTTTCATTGGTGAGCCGGTTGGGTGAGCTGGCTTTCACAGCGCATCGACGGGGGTACGTGCGGGCCGAACTCAGAGGGTGAACAAGGCGGGCTCGTCGTCACCGTCGATCGTCGGTCCGTATACCGCTTCGAAGATCGCCGGAGCCGAGTAGAACCTGCCCCGCTTGCGCCCGGTAGTCTCCTCCAAGATCTGCTGGTCAACGAGGAATGAGATGACGGATCTCGCGGTGGGGGCAGTGACCCCCAAGCCCTCAGCGAGTCTGGCGGCCGACGTGTAGGGAGTGCTGAACAGGCCCTCGGCCGCCCGCACGACATTGAGGCTGGCGCCGTTGTCAAGAAGCATCTGCCGAGTGTTCGCCTGCAACTCGACCAGACGGACAGTTCGGTCCTCGGCATCCTTGGACTGCTGAGCGACACCGCGCAGGAAGAACATGATCCACTGGCGCATGTCGCCGGAACGGCTCGTGCATCAGCAACTCGTAGTACCTGTCTCGATGTCGTTCGAAGAAAACGGACAGATACAGCAACGGCTGCGCCAAGACGCCGCGCTGCAGCAACATCAGTGGGATCAGCAACCGTCCCAGGCGTCCGTTGCCATCCAGGAACGGGTGGATGGCTTCAAACTGGTAGTGGGCCATCGCGAGTTGGATGAGCAACGGCATTCGAGTTTCGTGGAGGAAGGCTTCGAAGTCGCCCAGCGCATCGTGCATGGCGTCAACGGGGGGCGGCACAAACGCCGCGTCGGACGGCGAGGATCCGCCGATCCAATTCTGGCTGCGGCGAAACTCGCCTGGTGTGGCATAGCCGCCGCGTACGCCAGTCAGCAGCTCTGCATGAACTTCTCGCAGGAGTCGCAGGCTCAGTGGAAACTCCTCGGCCAGTCTGGCGATGCCATGCTCGAGCGCAGTCATGTAGTTGCGCACCTCGCGCACGTCTTCCCCCGGTGATCGGATGCTGGACTCGTCACCTGCCTCATAACGAATCAGATCGCTGACGTCCGATTGCGTCCCCTCGATGCGGGAGCTGAGCACAGCCTCCAGCCGTACGTGGGGGGCAATCAACAGCGTCGGGTTCGGCAGCAAGCGTTCGACGCCGGCGAGTCGATGCAGGCTGCTGCTCGCGAGGTCGAGCTGCTGGACCAGCTCATCGTCATACTCGTAGCTGCGCGGAAGTGGGGCGGGAAAGTAAGCCACGTAGTCCGAGCCGGCTGCGCGCCTGGCTACGCCCCGCGCCGTCGCTGGAAACTCCGTCATCCGCACCCGGCCAGTATGAGCATATTGAAAGATAAGTGCCAATCGCTTTCAATCAGCTTCTTCATGGGAAAGGCCACTTTCCTTGGGTTGCCGGCCGCCGACACGGTCTTGCAGGCCACACTTCGTGGAGGCGACGAATCTGGTCCCGGCGACGCTCACCGTCGGCGAGCCGTCCACGGTCACCGTTGAGGTCGCCAACCGGACCGGCGCGCCCTCTCGGGTGACCGCATCGGTGAGAGCTCCCGCGGGATGGCGGGTACACAAGACGACTCAACGCAATCCCGGCGTTCTCGACCGCGCATCTCGAGGTGCACGTGGCACCTCCGCTCGCTCCGACCGCGACGGCGGCGCGCACGCCGGCCGGCAGAATCCAGCGCAAGTCACATCGATCCCGGCGGCAGCCGGTATCGGCATCATCGTCCAGGGGAGTCGTTGTGTGGCTTGGCCTTTCATGACGTCCGATAGCCGATGCCTGCGGCGGCCAGCACGACAAGCCGGTACACGCTGGGGTCGTTCAGCGGAAGGTTCAGCTCGGGGGTTGACGGGAATGAGGTAGCTGCGGCGGGGCCGAGCACCGCGATAGGTTGGCCGGTCATGGTTGACGGAACCCACAGCCCGTCCAGGTCCGGCCACTGCTCGAAGATCTGGTTGGACCAGTTCCGGCAGGTGGATTTCGGGGCGGCATGCAGCGCGTGGGCGGCGCCGTTGCGGATCGGCCAGGTCCCGGTCAGGTCGAGCAGTCCCATAGCTCGTGTTGGCTGCCAGATGATCAGGTGCGGCCGGCCGGCGTTCACGTCGATGGTGTGGCCGGTCTGGAACACCTCAGCGAGTGCGGAGGTGATCGACGGTGCGGCGTAGCCCACTGCGTGCGAGGGGTGCTCCTGCAATGGCGGTGGGTGCGGATCCCACCGCATGTTCGGCAGTGGACCGAAGTGACGAAGTTGATTCCACGCCAACGTGTGTCGTCCAGCGGTGCGCGCGATGCGGGCCAGGCGTGGGCGTGACCGCAGTACGTCGGCCGGCGTCCGTTGCAGTGCCGCCGCCGGGCGGCGCGGGACTTTGCCCGCTACCACCGCTCCAGGCCCTCCAGCAGGGAGACCACGCGGTCCGGGCGGCCGCCGCCAGCCAACCACTGGACCGGACTGGTGTCGTTGAGCCACTCGTCAGGGGTGGTCATCACGGCAGCGACGGTGTTCGGCGAGAGCCCCTCGGGGATCGCCCTGCCGACCTCGGCCAGGCCGGGCAGCTGCTTGCCGTCGTGGAACTGCCAGCTGGGAAACCGGCGCTGGCCGTCGATGACTACCGCGTAGAGCCGCCCAGCAGCGGCAGCTCGCGTCACAGTGCTCGCGTTGACACCCATCAGCTGAGCCACCTCGGCGTAGACCAGCGAAGAAGCGAGAATCTCGGTCACCTCGGCTACCGCATGGTGTCGCTGTACCCGGCCCTGCGCTGCGGGGTCTGCCAGGTCGGCGGTCAGCGCTGCCTGGTCCTTCTCCGAGAGTCCAGACATCGAGACCAGTAGATCGCGCTCGTGGGCGGGCAGCGTGGTGGCCGCGGGGTCGGGCAGACTCGACAGAGTGTTGCGCAGGATGCGCGCGACATCGTCCTCGGTCATGCCCCGGCCGAAGTCGGCGAGGACCTGGCCGATGCTGGGTGTTGTGATCATCTCTACATCGTACTGCACATACGCGCACATGACTGGCGTTGGTGTGCATTCATGGCGGATCGATGCCAGCCGTTGGCGAGCAATTGGTGCGCAGGGCAGCAGGTGTGCAATTCGTATGGGAGCGCAGTGCGACCTACCAGTGGACATTCGGATTGGCCTCGCTTGGAACGTGCCCCGAAGTGCCCAGGCGCGCCGTGGCATTGGCGTCAGGCGACCGGGTAGCCGCACTCGTCGGCTGCTTGCACCATGATCGCTTGCACGATGGGGTGATCGAGCGGGCGTCGGAACGCTGGTGCCGCAGGGAAGGACCTGGCGGCTGACTCGAACAGGGTGACCATATTCCGGCCCGTCATGGTGGAGAGACTGAGCAGACCGTCGAGGTCGGGCCAGGTCGTCCGGATTTTGGCGGACCACTCTCGGCAGACCGAACGCTGGGCGGAGGCTAGCGAGTTTGCTGCTCCATTCCGCACGGCCGAGGTGCCGGTCAGGTCGAGGAGTCGAAGATCGCATGCCGGCGTCCAGCCGGTGAGGTCGTACTCGTCGGTGAGCGCGATTCTTCGAGATGACTGGAAAACTTCCGCGGCGCAGGTGACCACGTCGAGGGCGGTGTATGCGACCCCGTAGCCCGGATGGTCGCCCTGCGGGCTTGGATGAGGGTCAAACCGTGCCGTGTGCAGCGGTCCAAACGTTCGGAACCCGTTCCAAGGCATTGGGTGCGGGCCTTTTACCGGGTGGATTCGCCAGAGCTCGGGCTGGTGGGAAACGACGTCTGCCGGGTCTCGGATGACGGTGGCGGGAGGCCGGGACGGGACCTTGGGATAGTTCGTCACTGCCGGGCGAGTTCGGCTACCATCTCGGCGACCACCGCTGGGTTGCCGCCCGTGCGCAAGTAGAAGACCGGTGTCCTTGAGTCGAGGTCTTCTTGGGGAGTTGTCATGAACCCCTCGACCGATGTCGGGTGCAGATGATCCGGGATGGCGGGTACCACGTCAGCCAGGCCGGGGAGCGCCCTTCCGTCCGTGAACTGCCAGCTGGGGATCCGCCAGTGGCGACCCAGGCTGAGGCCGTACAACTTCCTGCTGTTCAGGTCGCGAGTGATCTGCGATCGGCTCTTGCCCGTCAGATCTGCGACTTGCGCAGCTGAGAGGGTTTGTGCATAGACGTGCTGGACGCTCTCGGCCACGATGCGGCTTCGGCGTCGACGCTCAGCGTCCGGGTCCCAGCGCTCGATCACAGCTCGTGCGGCCGAACCGCCGTGCTCGGCGAGGAAGGTCAGCTCTCCGGCAGTCAAGGATGCGTCTTCCGCACCGTGGACGTGCTCGAATTTGCCGCGCAGACCCGCGGCGAAGTCCGTCTCGCTGATCTCTGGCGCGTAGGTCTCAAGCACTTCTGCCAACGTGGACATCTCAACACCTCCATGCACATCCTAGCAACGACGCGCATGGCTGTGCATCTCGTGTGTCGCTCACTCCAGTACTGTCTTCGCGATGCGAGCCGGCCGGAGGTGAGTTCGGCCGCGTCGCCGGCGACGCTGCCGCTGACCCATCCAGCGCGGTCGTATCCGCCGCGTACCCGGTCGGAAGTGAGCTCGCCCCAGCGCTCGTCGATGAACTCGTCGATGCGTTGCTCCCGGGACCGCAGGACCGGCAAGAAGGCCGTCGAGCTGCCTGCCGCATCCGCATAGGCGGTCCGGTTGGCCTGCTCGAGCCGGCCGGAGATCCGGTCTGCGAAACCGAGCAGGAAGGCCGATCGGAACCGCTGAGAACGTGGCCGGTCCCCGGGTCCAGATCTGCTGGCCGCCAGGCGAAGTGCGTGCTGCGCCTGCACCAGCAGCGAGGTGAACAGCAGCTGCACTGCTTCCACATCGACCGGGTAACCGACCACGCTGCTCATCGACAGTGTTGCCATCGAGATTGCCCGGCAGCGGGAGGCGGCGGCCACGGTCTGCAGCAGCAGCGCCTTGGCGTCGGCGTACGGCGGGTCGACCGCGACCCGGATGATGCCCGGCTCCCCTGGGGCGGCCCCGATGGCTTCGACCGTCGCCAGGTCGATGGCATGCCTGGTCATCAG
>JAABUS010001056.1_pt1 | contig 63791 bp, 68 predicted proteins | sample 5560161 | NCBI WGS metagenome assembly JAABUS01 (sample SAMN10711885, study PRJNA513376) | rock metagenome | isolation source: Antarctica rocks | place: Antarctica: Victoria Land, Trio Nunatak nord | collected 2016-01-04
GAGGACCTCGAGCTGCTCTGTACGACTGAGGCGGTTGCCATACGGGCTGACGCCATCTCTCACCGTCGACCTCCATTTCGGTCATCTCAACAGAGCCACTGTTGCGATGACCGATGGAGACCACCGGTCCAGGGAGACCACCAAAGCAGGACGGTACTTCGAAGCGGTCCTCTCCGGGCGGGCGAGAACCTGGAACGAAGCAGCGGACCCCTACGCCGCCGCAGCCCCCAGCTCCACCCCGACCACCTTCAGCCGCCGGTTCAGCGCCTTGAATGCGAAGCCGTTCGTCACCTCGCTCGAGTAGCCGAGGATCTCGAAGTTGTACGGATCGGCGCCCTTCGGCACGAGCACACCGGCGGCGATCGGGATCAGCTCCATCAGCCGCTTGGCGATCAGGCGCCGCAGGCCCGGGTCCTTCGCCTTCTGCTGGAGGAACCAGGTCCCGTAGGCGACGTGCCGGTGCTCGTCCTGCGAGATGAGCTTGAAGCCCTCGACGAAGCCGGGGAGAAGGTCGTGGTCCTCGAGGTACTCGGTGAGGAAGAACTGCCCGGTGAGCGCGAGCGTGCCCTCGATGATCATGTGGTAGAGCGTCACGAACTCGACCTTGGCCTCGATGTCGGTCGGGTGGGCGATCAGGCGCTGGCCGCTCTCCACGAGCTCCACGTCGAAGAGCTGGAGGAACGCATCGTTGAGGTCCCCACGCGCCCGGTCGAGGCGAGCCTCGAAGCTGCCGTCGAGCCCCACCACCTGCTCGTAGAAGCGGTTGAAGTGCTGGGCGTGGCGCGCCTCGTCGACCTGCTGGGTGGTGAGGAAGGCCTCCTCGCCCTGGTCCTCGTAGGCCTGGACGAGCCCGGAGAACTGGGTGGTCACCCGCTCCTCGCCGATGAAGAAGGAGGACAGGTTCCAGGAGAGATGTCCACGGGTCTCCTCCGGGAGGCTCATCCAGTCCTCGCGGTCCTGCGACAGGTCGATCACGTGCGACTGCCACTGCTGCCGCTCCCACAGCTCGTAGAGCTGCTGAGGCGTCTGCAACGTGTAGTTGGCCGACAGCTTCGACTCGTCGGTCATGGTGCCGACGTCGCCCTGTGAGGTCAGGTCCAGAAGCGTGGGCATCGTGCGGTCTCTCCTCTGCTGGCGGTGGGTGACCGGACGGGACAGTAACGCGGATTATCTGAATGTGCGGGGTCGAGACGTGCCGGCGCGGAGGCGTAAGGTGGCTCGGATGAGGGAGGCCGGCTCCGGGACCGAGGCCAGCACCGCGGGGGTGCAGGACACCGCCGTCGTCGGGCCGGGACAGGAGGGCAGCGAGGGCGCCGCGCGGGAGATCGACCCCGCCGCGAGCGAGCGCCTCCTGCGCGAGCTGCGGACCATCTGCGGCGAGACGCACGTGGTCACCCACCCGCATCAACTGCGCACCTACGAGTCGGATGGGCTGCTGCAGTACAAGGTCTCCCCGAGGGCGGTCGTCCTTCCCGCGGACGCCGGCCAGGTCCGCCGCGTGGTGCGCGCATGCTGGGAGGCCGGCGTGCCCTGGGTGGCCCGCGGTGCCGGATCGGGCCTCTCCGGCGGGGCGCTGCCCGTCGCGGACGGCGTGCTGATCGCGCTCTCGCGCCTGCGCCGCGTGATCGAGGTCGACCTCGACAACCAGCGCGTGGTTGTCGAGCCGGGGGTCACCAACATCGAGGTGTCGGAGGCCGTCGGCCCCACCCACTTCTTCCCGCCCGACCCCTCGAGCCAGATCGTGTGCTCCATCGGCGGCAACGTGGCCGAGAACTCCGGCGGTGCGCACTGCTTCAAGTACGGCTTCACCACGAACTACGTCACCGGACTGAAGGTGATCCTGCCGGACGGCGAGCTGGTCGAGCTCGGGGGCAGGGCGCTCGACCCACCTGGCTACGACATGCTGGGCGCGTTCGTGGGCTCGGAGGGAACGCTCGGGGTGGCCGTGGAGATCACGCTGCGGGTGATCCCCGTGCCCGAGGCCGTCAAGACGATGGCGGCATTCTTCCCCACCACCGAGGAGGCCGGCCAGGCGGTCTCGGGCATCGTGAGTAGTGGCGTCGTGCCCGCGGCGATCGAGATGATGGACCAGTTGGCGATCGTGGCCTCCGAGCAGGCGTCGCAGGCGGGCTTTCCCACCGACGCCGGCGCGGCCCTGATCGTCGAGCTCGACGGCTCCGCGGCCGAGTGCGAGATGCGCTTCGACGACGTCGTGCGGGTCTGCGAGGGGGAGGGGGCGACCGAGGTGCGGATCGCGCGCGACGAGGCCGAGCGGGCCACGTTCTGGCGCGTGCGCAAGGCGGCGTTCGCGGCCATGGGCCGGGTCGCCAACAACTACTACGTGCAGGACGGCGTGATCCCGCGCACCAAGCTGCCCGAGGTGCTGCGTCGCATCTACGAGCTGGGCGACGAGTACGGCATGCGGGTGGCCAACGTGTTCCACGCCGGCGACGGCAACCTACACCCGCTCGTGTGCTTCGACACCGCCGAGGAGGCCGAGCGCGCCGAGGAGCTGTCGGGACGGATCGTCGAGGCCTGCGTCGAGGCGGGCGGCTCGATCACCGGCGAGCACGGCGTCGGCTTCGACAAGAAGCGCTACATGCCGAAGATGTTCGACGAGCCCGACCTGGCGGCGTTCCAGCGCCTGCGCTGCGCGTTCGACCCGCGCGGCCTGGCCAACCCGGGAAAGGTGATGCCCACGCCGCGCCTGTGCGGCGAGGTGCCGGGCCTCTACCGCGAGCACCCGCTCGAGCGCGACGGCCTGGCGGAGCGCTTCTGAGCGTGGCCGTCTCTGCGGTGCGGAGGCAAGCGCCCGCGGCGCAGGCCGAGGTGGCCGAGCTGCTCGCGGCCTGCGCCGGCGAGGGCGGGCGGGCGCGTGTCGTGGGCGGCGGGACCAAGCTCGGCTGGGGCCGCCCGGTGGCCGACCCGGATCTCGAGATCTCTACCGGGGGGCTCGACCGGATCGTCGAGCACAACGAGGGCGACTTCACCGCTGTGCTCGAGGCCGGCGTGCCGCTCGCCCGCGCACGGGATGCCTTCGCCGCGAGCGGCCAGATGCTCGCCCTCGACCCGCCCCTCGGTGACGGGTCCGCGGCCACCGTGGGAGGCGTGATCGCGAGCGGGGACTCGGGGCCGCTCCGCCATCGCTACGGCGGGCCCCGCGACCTGATCCTCGGCCTGACCGTCGCGCTGCCGGATGGCACCCTCGCCCGCGCGGGCGGCCGCGTGATCAAGAACGTGGCCGGTTACGACCTGGCCAAGCTCAACACCGGGGCCTTCGGCACGCTGGGCGCGGTCGTGCAGGTGGCGGTGCGCCTGCATCCCCTCCCGAAGCGGACGGCCACGACCGTGGTGCGCTCGGCGGACCTCGCGGCGCTTGCCCGGGCGGCCGCGGCGTTCGCGCACGCGCGCCTCGAGCTCCAGAGCCTGGACGCGCGCTGGGGCGAGGGCGAAGGGAGCGTGCTGGCCCGGGGCGGGGGTGCGGCAGCGCTGGAGCAGGCCGCGGCGGTGGCGGGCCTCGCCAGGGAGCAGGGCCTGACGGCGGAGCTCGTCGAGGAGGACGACAAGCTGTGGGACGCGCAGCGCTCTGCGCAACGACCCGGCGAGGGGGTCGTCGTGCGCGTGTCCGGCGTGCAGTCGCAGCTGGAGGCGGTGTGGCGGGTCGCGGAGACGGCGGGAGCCACGTCGGTGGTCACCCGCGTGGCCGCCGGGATCTCCTACGCGCGTCTTGAAGCCGGCACCGGCGCCACCGGCGCGGTCGAGCGCCTTCGGGAGGCGCTCGCGCCCTCGCCCTGCGTGGTGCTCGACGCGCCGGCCGCGGTGCGTGAGGCCCTGGATCCGTGGGGCGTGCCCGAGGGCGCGGAGCTTCAGCTCATGCGGCGCCTGAAAGCGCAGTTCGATCCGGCGGCCACCTGCAACCGCGGCCTGTACGTTGGGGGAATCTGACGGTGGCCGTCGGTACGGGGCGGGCCTTCGACGCGCACCATCCGCCTCAGCTCGACCTGATCGAGGACTGCGTGCACTGCGGGTTCTGCCTGCCGACCTGTCCCACCTACGCGCTGTGGGGCGAGGAAATGGACTCGCCGCGCGGGCGCATCGTGCTGATGCGGAACGGGCTCGAGGAGGGAAGCGAGCTGTCGGCGCCGATGATCACCCACTTCGACCGCTGCCTGGGCTGCATGGCGTGCGTCACGGCATGCCCGTCGGGCGTGCAGTACCACAAGCTGATCGAGGACACGCGCGCGCAGGTGGAGCGCAACTTCCCGCGCTCGCGCGCCCAGCGGATCGCCCGCCGGCTGATCTTCGAGGGCTTCACGCACCCGGGGCGCATGCGGGCGAGCGCGCCGCTGCTCGCGGCCTACCGCCGCACCGGGCTCGACCGCGTGGTCGGCGCGAGCGGCGTGCTCGACCGCTTTCCCCGCCTGAGGGCGCTCGAGCAGCTCTCGCCCGACGTTCCCCTGCGGTCCACCCAGCGGCGCCTGCCCGAGGCGATCCGGCCCAGGGGCGAGCGGCGCGCGCGGATCGGGATGCTCCAGGGCTGCGTGCAGCGGGTCTTCTTCGGGCACGTGAACGTGGCCACCGCCAGGGTGCTGCAGGCCGAGGGCTTCGAGCTGCACGTGCCGCGACGGCCGCGCTGCTGCGGGGCGCTGATGCTCCACACCGGCGTGCAGGACGAGGCCATCGCGCTTGCCAAGGCCAACATCCAGGCCTTCGAGGACTGCGACTACGTGGCGGTGAACTCCGCGGGCTGCGGCTCGTCGATGAAGGACTACGGACACGTGATGCGCGACGAGCCGAGTGGCTGGGCGGAGCGCGCGGCCACCTTTTCGGCGAAGGTGCGCGACGTGCACGAGCTGCTCGCGGGCTTCGGCCCGGTGGCCTCGCGGGGAGCCGTGCCGATGCGCGTGGCCTATCACGACGCCTGTCACCTCGCCCACGCCCAGGGCGTGCGCTCTCAGCCGCGCGAGCTGCTCCGCTCGATCCCTGGCATCGAGGTGCTCGAGCCCGAGGGCTGGGAGATCTGCTGTGGCTCGGCGGGCATCTGGAACATCCTCGAGCCAGAGGCCGGCGCCGAGCTCGGGCGCCGCAAGGCCGAGAAGCTGCTGGCCGCCGGCGCCGAGGCCATCGCGTCGGCAAATCCCGGCTGCACGCTGCAGATCACCGCCCACCTGAAGGCGCTCGGGCGCCCGCTGCCCGTGTACCACCCGATGGAGCTCGTGTGGATGTCGCTCGGGGGAAATCGGGTAGGGCACTGAGGTGGGAATCCGCGAGACAGAAGGCGTCGAGATAAGGGCCTCGAAGGACGGCCGCTACGCCGAGGTGCTCAGCGACCCCGCACTCGACTTCCTCGCCGCCCTCCAGCGCAAGTTCAACCACCGCCGCCTAGAGCTTCTCGCGAAGCGGATCGCGCGGCAGGAGCACCTCGACGCCGGCGGGCTGCTCGACTTCCTGCCCGAGACGCGGGAGATCCGGGAGGGCGATTGGCAGGTGGCGCCCCCGCCGGCCGATCTCACGGACCGCCGCGTCGAGATCACCGGGCCGACCAGCGCAAAGATGCTGATCAACGCGCTCAACTCCGGCGCCCGCGGCTTCATGGCCGACTTCGAGGACTCGAACTCGCCGACGTGGGCCAACCTGATCGAGGGCCAGGCCAACCTGACCGACGCGATCGACCGGCGCCTCGAGTTCACGGCGCCCGACGGCAGGGAGTACCGCCTGAACGACGAGCCGGCCACGCTGCTCGTGCGCCCCCGGGGATGGCACCTGATCGACAGGCACGTGCTGATCGACGGCGAGCACCTGTCGGGCTCGCTGATGGACTTCGGCCTCTACCTGTTCCACAACGCCAGACGACTGGTCGACCGCGGTAGCGGACCCTATTTCTACCTGCCCAAGATGGAGAGCCATCTGGAGGCGCGGCTGTGGAACGACGTCTTCGTGCGGGCCCAGGACGAGCTGGCTCTTCCCCACGGCACGATCAGGGCGACGGTTCTGATCGAGACCATCACCGCCGCCTTCGAGATGGATGAGATCCTGTATGAGCTGCGCGACCACTCGGCGGGCCTGAACGCCGGGCGCTGGGACTACATCTTCAGCATGATCAAGCGCTTCCGCGGCCGCCCGGAGTTCATGCTGCCGGACCGCGCCAAGGTGACCATGACCGTGCCGTTCATGCATGCCTACACCGAGTTGCTCGTGAAGACCTGCCATCGCCGCGGCGCGCACGCGATGGGCGGGATGGCGGCGGTGATCCCCTCACGCACCGATCCCGAGGCAAACGCAAGGGCGGTCGCCGACGTGCGAGCCGACAAGCAACGGGAGGCCGGGAACGGCTTCGACGGCACCTGGGTGGCTCACCCCGATGCGGTCGCCGCGGCGACGGAGGAGTTCGACGAGGTGCTGGGTCAGCGGCCGAACCAGGTCGACAGTCAGCGGGACGACGTCGACGTGGGTGCTCGCGACCTGCTCGACGTGCGGGCCACACCCGGCGAGATCACCGAGGCCGGCCTGCGCAGCAACGTGAACGTCGGCATCCAGTACATCTCGTCGTGGCTGCGCGGGAACGGGGCCGCCGGGATCTACGGGCTGATGGAGGATGCCGCGACGGCCGAGATCGCGCGCTCGCAGGTGTGGCAATGGCTGCACCACGGCGCCCGGCTCGACGACGGCCGCCCGGTCACGCCGGAGCTCGTGAGCCGGCTCGAGGACGAGGAGCTCGCCCGCATCCGCGAGGAGATCGGCGACGACGAGTGGTTCGAGACGCACGGGCGACCGGCCCAGTCGCGAGCGCTGTTCCAGCGGGTGGCCACCTCCGAGCGCTTCGTCGAGTTCCTCACGATCCCGGCCTACGACGAGCTGGAGGACTGAGCGTCAGGCGGCGGCCCGGTGAGTTCCGGGTCCGCCGCCCTCAGCAACGAGGCAACTACCGCGCGTCGCGGTGCCCGTGATCCTCGGTGTACGGGTCGTATGACCCCGACTTGGTCCGATAGCCCTCATCCGTGCACCAGCGTTAAGGGCCGAACCCGGCCCGGCCGATAGGGACCACAATGGCGCGAAGCCGCATACGGATTGCAATGGCCTCAGGGATCACGGCGCTGGCGGTCGGATCGGTGGTAACCGTTGCCGAGGCGCTGCCTGCGCCCGCCGCCGTCCAGCCGCAGCCCGTGGGCTTCGCTGCCCAGGCGCTGGCGGGCCTGGACGTAGACGACCCGCTTCCCCCGACGGGAGTCGGGCCGGTCGACGAAGCTCGAGCGGACCTCAACCAGGCCGTGACCGATATCACCGCTCCTTCGGAACCGCGGCAGGAGGCACCCGCCGGGGCGCCGCCGACCTCGGATGAGGCACGGCGAGAAGGCCCGGCGGGGGGGACGCCAACGACCCGTCCGGCTTCTCCGCGGAGCGGCCGGTCGTCGCCTGGCCTTGTTCGCAATGCGCCCCGGCCGCGCTCCACGAGGGGACGCGCAGAATCGCGCCGCGCGGGTCGGCCGAACCGAAGCGGTGATCGCCCCGCCGATCGCCGGGCGCGACGAGGTGAGCGGAAGCCGTCGACCCGCCGCCCCCAGCCGGATGCCGCCGCGGCCACGATCGGCGAGGCACTGCCACCCGAGAGCAGCGACCGGACCGAAGCCGGGCTGCCTCCGATACTCAAGGTCCAGGGAATCACCGGCGTCCTGAAGCTGGCGCTCGCGGCGCTCGTCGGGATGCTCGCAGCGCTGGCACTCGGGTTCTGGCGCAGCCGGCGGCAGCTCACGACTGCCCGCCAGGCCGCCCATCACGACTTCGTCACAGGCCTTCCCAACCGTGCCTTCCTGGACGAGTCGCTCCGCCGCATGGCCGGCCACGCGGCGCGCACCGACACGTCACTCGCGGTGGTGATGTTCGACCTCGATCACTTCAAGGCCGTGAATGACGTCTACGGGCACGCGAAGGGAGACGAGGTCCTGGCCTGCACCGGAGCCATCGTGCGCGATCAGCTCCGCGCCGGCGATGCCGTGGGTCGGTACGGCGGTGAGGAGTTCATGGTCTTGATGCCCGACACCGACGAGGCGGGCGGGCGAATCGTGGCGGCCAAGCTCCACACGGCAGTGGGCGGCGTGCGAGTTCCCGGCATCGACGAGCCGATCACCGCGAGCTTCGGTGTCGCGGCCGCCCGCGGCACCGAGGCGTTGGACGAGCTCGTGTCGAGCGCCGACGCCGCCCTCTACCGGGCGAAGGAGGAGGGGCGCGATCGAGTGATCGCCGCCACCGACGCCCCGCGGGCGCCGGCGGTCGTGGCCTGAAGCTGAGCTGACAGACCTCGGCGGGCCGTTCCCGGTCGTGACTCAGCCTGCGAAGCCGCCGATCAGCTCGACCAGACGCTCGGGCTGGTCCTCGCTCACGAACGTGTAGGAGTCGTCGACCCACTCGAGGCGTGCGTTCGGGAGGATCTCCGCGAGCCGCTCGGCGTGTGCCGGGGGGAAGAAGCGGTCCTCGCGCGCCCAGGCGATCAGCGCCGGGCGGTCGAAGCCCGCCATGCGCTGAGCGGCCTCGAGCGTGTGGCGGGGGTCGAGCCCCGCGAACGCCGCGCGTGTGTCGCGCCGCACGCCGGCGCTCGCGGCCGACGGCATCGCGTACGAGTCGGCGGTACGGCGGTCGAAGGGCTTCTTCGCCAGCCAGCCGTACGCGATCGGCAGGCGACGCACCGGGCGCAGCCGCGTCGGGGCCAGGGCCCCCTGCAGCACCCCGGGCACCCCCGCCGCAAGTCGCACCAGAAGCCGGAACGCCTTCGGCGGGAAGTTGTCGAAGGCGTCGCAGGAGGTGAGCACGAGCCCGCCCAGCCGCTCGGGGTGGTTGGCGGCCACGATCTGCGACAGCCCACCCCCCGTGTCGTTGCCGATCAGCACCGGATCCTCGAGTCCCAGCTCACCGATCACGTCGGCGATCAGCCTTGCGAGGCCGGGCGGGCTCAGGTCGGCGCCGGCCCGCAGCGGGAGCCGGTGGGACCCGAGCGGCAGGTCCGGCACGACGCAGCGGAAGTCGCGGCTCAGCGGCTCGATCACCTTGCGCCAGAGATTGGCGTTCACGAGCGCGCCGTGCACGAACACGAGCGGGCGCCCCGTGCCGCGGTCGTGACAGGCGACGGTGCCCTGGGGCACGTCGACCGCGCGGGCCGGGCCGAGCGCCTCGGCTCGCCAGCCGGCGCGACCGTCGAGCACCCCCGCGGGGAGTGGTGCGCGCTCGCCGACGGTCGGGTTGCTGCCCTTCTCTGCCGCTACGGCCATGTCGAGCCCTCCTCGGTTGCATACAGCGTGTACGGAATCGCTGGAGCATGACATACAGGCTGCACGTATGTCAACCGGGCCGGGTAACGTCAGCAATGTGGAGGGGGCGACCAGACAGGCCGAGCGCTCGGAGGCGACCCGCCGCGCCCTGATCGGCGCCGGACGTGAGCTGTTCGCCGCGCGCGGCTACGCGGCGGTGGGCACCGAGGAGGTCGTGCGCAGCGCGGGGGTCACCCGCGGCGCCCTCTACCACCACTTCGACGACAAGCGCGACCTGTTTCGCGCCGTGTACGAGGACGTGGAGCAGGAGGTGGTGCGCTCGATCGGCGAGGCGATGGGCTCGGCGCAGGATCCGTGGGCCCTGCTGGTGACCGGCGTGCGACGGTGGCTCGAGGCCTGCGCGGATCCGGCGGTGATGCGGATCAGCCTGATCGACGCACCGGCGGTGCTCGGTTGGCAGGAGTGGCGCGAGATAAGCGCTCGCTACGGCCTGGAGCTCGTGTCACTGGGGCTGCAGGGAGCCATGGAAGCGGGCGTGCTGCGGCGTCAGCCGGTCAAGCCGCTCGCCCATCTGCTGCTCGGGGCCATGAGCGAGGCGGGCATGGTGGTGGCCGCGACGGCGGGGGACCGGACGGCACGCGAGGAGGTCGAGGAGGCGTTGCTGGCGCTGATGGAGGGGCTGCGGGCCTAGTCGCGCGGCCCGACTCTCCAGCCAGGCGCGCTCTACGGCCGAACGGCGTCTCGCGGGCGAAACAGCATCCGCGAGGCGCCCAGGGCGATCTCGTCGCCGGCGACCACGATGTCCCGCGTCACGCGGCAACCGTTGATAAAGACGCCGTTCGTCGAGTCCAAGTCGGTGATCGCCCACCGCCCCCCGCCGAAGCGCAGCTCGGCATGGTGGCGGGAGACCGAGGTATCCGGCAGCGGGAAGTCGCAGCGCCACGACCGGCCCAACACGAAGCGGCCCCGGCCGAGCGCACCGTGGTCGCTCGCGTCGACACTGAGCCAGGGCAGCGGCGCGGGCTCGTCACGGTGCGCGGCGCCGGCGACGCCCACCCTCAACGTCTCGACCATGCGAAGCAGCGGACCGGGCGGGCGCTGCGGCAGGTCGGCGACAAGGGCGTTGAGCTCGTCGCTCGTCTGCGCCCGGTAGGCGGATCCCACTCGGTTGGAGAATGTGTCGAGGCTGAGATAGCCCTCGCCATGACGCGCCATCAGGAACTGCGCAACGCGCTCGCGATCAGCGTCCGAGGCCCGAAGGGCGAAGCCCATCGGAGCCATTGTGCTCCTCTCGGAACCTCCTGTCCAGCGCCTACTCGCCGAGCGTCTCGATCAGCAGGGACGAGTCCGCGGGTGCGGGAATAAGGAATCAACCATCTAGGCGACAATGGCTGCATGGATCTGGGTGTTGCCGGCCGCGTCGGCATCGTGACTGGAGCGAGCCGGGGCATCGGCCTCGCGACCGCGCGGCTGTTGTGTGCCGAGGGCGCAAGCGTCCTCCTATGCGGCCGCGACGAGCAACGGCTGGCGAGCGCGGTGGAGGAGTGCAGGGCGCTCGCCGGCGCCCGTGCTCGGGTGGCGCCCCTGTCCCTCGACCTCACAGCACGCGACGCGGGCGAGCGAGCCGTGGCCGCCTGCGCCGACGCCCTCGGACCCGTGGACCTGCTGGTGAACAACGCCGGCACCAGCCGCAACAGCTCGCTGGAGGAGCTGACCGACGATGACTGGCAGCAGCAGTGGGACCTGCACGTGATGGCGCCCATGAGGCTCATGCGCGCCGCGGCGCCCGGCATGGTCGAGCGCGGCTGGGGCCGCATCGTGAACGTGTGCTCGTCGTCGGGCAAGCGCCCCTCGGGCACCAACGTCGCCTACTCGGTCACGAAGGCCGCCCAGCTCTCGCTCTCGCGGGCGTTCGCCGATGCCCATGCTGCGCGAGGGGTGCTCGTGAACGCCGTGGCGCCGGGCCCGGTGGACACGCCGCTGTGGCACGAGGAGGGCGGCCTGGCCGATCAGGCGGCCGAGCACGGCGGCGTCACGCGGGAGCAAGCGCTGGAGGCGGCGCGGAAGAAGATCCCGCTGGGCCGCTTCGGCACCGAGGACGAGGTGGCGGCGGCGGTCGCCTTCCTCTGCTCCGAGCAGGCGTCGAACGTGGCCGGCGCCGCCTGGTCGGTCGACGGCGGCTCGGTTCCGGTGATCATCTAGCGGCCTGCGAAGGCGACGCATGGCTGCTGCGCGGCATCCCACTGGGCGCCACCAGTACGTTCCCGCCGTGCCCGCGCCCTCGGAACGACTCCCGCTCGTGGTCATGGGCCTCATGTTCTTCCCCCGCGGAGGCTCGGCCCAGGTGGCCCGCTACCTGGCGCGTGCCCTTCCGGCGACCGGCTGGAGCCCGCGACTGGTTGCGGGCTCGATCGGAACCAGCGGCGGGGACGGTCACGCATCCACCTTCTTCGAGGGTCTGGACGTGCGGGCGGTCGACTTCACCGCGGCGCTCGCGTCGGCCGACCCACTGGCCGCCGACCCGCCGTTCCACCCGTCCTTCGAGGACCGCCCAGGCGCGGCCGATCGCGTCTTCGCGAGCCTCGACCGCGCGGCCTTCGAGCATCAGGTCGAGGCCTGGACGCGGGAGCTGGCGGCAGCCGGCGCGGCCGAGGCCGACATCCTCCACCTGCATCACCTGACGCCGATGAACGAGGCGGCGGCGCGGGCCTTTCCCCACGTTCCAGTGGTGGGTCACCTGCACGGCACCGAGCTGCTCATGCTCGAGGCGATTGACGAGGGCCGCCGGCCGGACTGGGCCTACGGCGCCGAATGGGCCGAGCGGATGCGCCGCTGGGCTCGGAACTGTGCCCAGGTACTCGTGCTCTCAGAGGACGCGGCGAGGCGCGTGCCCGATCTGCTGGGCGTGGATCCCGACCGCGTGGCGCCGGCTCCCAACGGGTTCGACCCCGGCCCCTTCGACCGCCGCCCGCTCCGAGGAGCGGAGCGCGAGGCCCTCTGGCGGCGATTGCTGGTGGAGGACCCCCGCGGCTGGGACGAGTCGGGGGTGCCGGGCAGCGTGAGCTACTCCGAGGAGGCACTCGCTGCCTTCCGGGCCGGGCCGGTGCTGCTCTACGTGGGGCGCTTCACCGAGGTCAAGCGGATACCGCTGCTCATCGGAGCGCTCGCCCGCGCCCGCGAGCGGTTCGGCCGCCCGACCCCGCTCGTGTTGCTCGGCGGCTACCCGGGGGAGTGGGAGGGCCTGCACCCGCTTCGAGCCGTGGAGGAGTCAGGCGCGGAGAACGTGTTCCTGGCGGGCTGGCGCGGCCATGCCGACCTGCCGCGCGGTCTCAATGCCGCCGACGCCGTGGTGCTGCCCTCCGTGCACGAGCAGTTCGGCCAGGTGCTGGTGGAGGGCATGGCGTGCGGGCTGCCCGTGGTCGCCGTGGATGCCCACGGCCCCGCGACGATCGTGGACGATGGCGAGACCGGATGGCTCGTGCCGCCCGACGACGAGGCGGCGCTCGCCGACGCGCTCGTGGAGTGCGCCACCGATGACGGCGAGCGCGCGCGCAGGGGCGAGGCCGCCTACCGCGTCAGCCGGGCCCGGTACTCGTGGCCGGCCTTGGCCGAGGGCGTCGCGAGCGTGTATCGCTCCGCCCGGGCCGGGTCCTAACCTGCCCGGCCCAATGGAGCCGATCCCCTACTCGGTCAGACGCTCGAGCCGCGCTCGTCATGCCCGGGTGGAGGTCCGGCCCGAGGGCGTCGAGGTCGTCCTGCCTGAGCGGATGGCCCTGCGCCACGCCGCGCCCCTGGTCGAGGAGAAGCGTCGCTGGATCGAACGCACCCTGCGCCGTCTCCAGGCCGTGGCGCCCGCGGCGGTGCTGCAGGACGGCGGGCGGGTGAGCTATCTCGGACGCGAGCTCGAGCTGCGGGTCAAGGTGGAGCCAGGCCGCACACGGCCCCACGTGGCCCGGCGTGGCGATGCTCTCCACGTCAAGGTCCCTCGCTCCGGCACGGACGCCATCCGCGCGGCGCTCGAGCCGTGGTACCGGCGCCGCGCGAAGGCGGAGATCGGGCAACGGCTCGACGCCGTCACGGCTCGCGTGGGCACGACCTACGGGCGCCTCTCGATCCGCGCCCAGCGCACGCGCTGGGCCAGCTGCTCCTCCTCGGGGGCGATGAGCTTCAACTGGCGGCTGCTGCTGGCGCCCGAGGAGGTGCTGGACTACGTGGTGGAGCACGAGGTGGCCCACCTCGAGGTGCTGGACCACTCGCGGCGCTTCTGGGCCTTGCTCGGCACGCGCTGCCCGCAGTACCGCGAGCACGAGCGTTGGCTGCGGGTAAGCGGCCCGGCGCTGCGGCTGTAGCCGGGCACCACCTAGGCTCTGATCGTGAGCTACCGCGAGTACGCGCCGCCACTTGAACTGGTGCCGTGGCTCGCGTGTACGTGGGAACGACTCTCCGAGGGCGGGCCGCCGGTACGGGTGGTGCCCGACGGCTGCATCGACGTCGTTTGGACCGAGAACGGTGGCACCCAGATCGTTGGCGCGAACACGACCGCGTTCCTCGTCCCGCTGACTCCCGGCGTGCGCGTCGTCGGGGCGCGGCTGCGGCCGGGCGCGGCGCCCGGGCTGCTGGGCGTCGCGAGCGAAGCGTTGCGTGACGCCCGCGTACCGGTCGAGAGTGCGTGGGGAAGCGATGGCGCCCGGCTCACGGCCGCCCTCGACGAACACGTCGATCCGGTCGACGGGTTGCGTGCGGCGCTTCTTGGATGGGCGGCGTGCGCCGAACGGCCCGATCCCCTCGTGTGCGAAGCGGTCACGCGGCTCGCGCAACCGGGCGTTGCGGTCGCACATCTCGCCAGCGAGCTGACCGTAAGCGAGAGGCACCTGCGCAGGCGGGTGTCGGCGGCCGTCGGCTACGGCCCCAAGCGGCTCGCGCGTGTCCTGCGCCTCGGCCGGGCGCTCGAAGCGGCCCGCGACGGCGACGACCTGGCCCGAGTCGCGCTCGACGCCGGGTACGTCGACCAGGCGCACTTCGCGAACGACTGCCGCGCGCTTGCCGGGGTGCCGCCGTCCGTCGTGCTCTCCGCGTAGTCGGCCGATTCCTGCAAGACGAGACGCTGCCTCAGACGGAACATCCCGGCCGCACTGCCCGCTGACTGACAAACCTGAGGAGGATCCGTGGATGACGTCGAACTTGATCTTGGTTGGGTCATCGTCTACGTGGACGACCCCGCCGCCGCAAGCGCCTTCTACGAGGGAACCTTCGGCCTCCGGGTCCAGTTCGTGGTTGAAGGCGGGTCGTACGCGCAACTCGACACCGGCGCGACGAAGCTCGCGTTCGCGTCCTACCCCCTTGGCGAGGACAACTTCGACGGTGGAGTCCGCCGCGCACCCCTCGACGGCCCGCCGGCGAACGTAGAGATCGCGCTGGTCGCCGACGACGTCGACGCGGCGCATGCCCGTGCGCTGGAGGCCGGCTGCACCCCGCTTGCACCCCCGAAGGACAAGCCCCAGGGCCAGCGAGTCGCCTACGTGCGCGATCCGTTCGGCACGCTCATCGAGCTGGCCACGCCGCTGTAGACCTCACAGGAGTCGACCCACCGCGGGCAGGCGCTCTACTCCCAGCGGAAGAACCGCACGGCGAGCACGAGCCCGGCGGCCGCCCACGCCACGAGCACTGCGACCGCGGTCAGGTTGTCGGCGACGCCGGTGCCGTCGACGATCGCCCCGTACAGGCCGTCGATCACGTGCTTGAGCGGCAGGGCCTCGGCCACCGCCTCGAGCGCCGGCGGCAGCGAGTCGACCGAGTAGAAGACACCAGAGATGAACATCAGCGGCAGGAAGATCGCGTTGATGTACGCCGGTGCCGAGTCGAAGTTGGGGATCGCGTGCGAGAAGGCGATGCCGAGCGCTCCGAACGTGATCACCCCGAGTGCGCTGAAGGCCACGAGCGACCCGGGGTCCCGCGGCCAGTCGACGCCGTACACGAGGTTCCCGATGACCACCACGAGCACCACCTGCACCGCGGCATTGGCCACACTCGACCCGAGCAGGCCCCCGAAGTAGGACACGGGCGGCAGCGGTGTGCCCCGCACCCGCTTGAGGACACCCTGCTCGCGCAGGTAGGTGATGTTGAAGGCGAGCGCGGTGAAGGTCGTGGCCATGATGCTCATCCCGGCAATTCCGGGGATGAGGACCTGGAGCTGCTCCTCGTCATCGGCGAAGACCGAGGCGAACAGCAGCAGGAATACGAGCGGCAGCAGGAAGTTGAAGAAGGCTGCACTCGGGTTGCGCCAGAAGAGCCTGCGCTCGAAGCGGAACTGGCGCCACAGCAGCGCGGCCGTGCTCATCCGTTCTCCTCCTCGGTGAGCTCGAGGTAGACCTCCTCGAGCGATGGACGGCTCACGGTCAGCCCCTCGAGCCGCTCCCCGCGGGCCAGGGCGTCCGAGGTCAGGCGGTGCAGGAGGTCGGTCGGATCGTCGGTGTCGAGCTCCACCCGCCGGCCGTTCGAGTCGTAGGCCACCCGGTAGCGAGAGCGGGCCGGGGAGAGCTCCGCGGGCGGGCCCTCGGCCAGGATGCGCCCGTCCTTCACGATCGCCACCCGGTCGGCCAGCGATTGGGCCTCGTCGAGGTAGTGGGTGGTGAGCAGCACGGTCTTGCCGAGATCCTTCAAAGTGCGCACGATCTCCCACGCGTTGCGCCGCGCCGCCGGATCGAAGCCCGTGGTGGGCTCGTCGAGGAAGATGAGCTCCGGGTCCCCGACCAGGGCCAGGGCCAGGTCGAGCCGGCGCCGCTGGCCTCCGGAGAGCTCCGTCGCGCGAGCCTCCGCGCGGTCCTCGAGGCCCACGAGCGCGATGGTCTCGGTGGTGTCCCGCGGCCTGCGGTACGAGGCTCCGAAGTGCTCCACCGCCTCGCGCACGGTCGCGCGCGGGTAGAAGCCCGAGCCCTGCAGCACGATGCCGACGCGCTCGCGCAGGTGGCGGTCGCGCGACTCGGGATCGTGGCCCAGCACGGAGACCTCGCCCGCCGAGCGCCGCCGGTAGCCCTCGAGGATCTCGACGGTCGTTGTCTTGCCGGCGCCGTTCGGCCCGAGCAGGCCGAAGATCTCGCCACGGGCCACGTCGAAGGACACCCCGCGCACGGCTTCGACCGATCCGTAGCTCTTGCGCAGGTCGCGCACCTCTATCGCCGTCTCGGCCACCGGGGGACTATGGCAACCGGCCGCTGCGCTCGCTGACCGGCAGCGCGCGAGGGCAACTAAGGTGGCGCCGTGTCGCTCGTCACTCGGGTCTCCGGCTGATGGACGCCGACCCCTCGGCGCTTCCCGAGCCACCACCCCCGCCGCGCAGCCCCGCGGAGGCCGTGGCCGCCGTCCGGATCAGGGCTCCCACCCGCGGCAACCGCAAGCTCGACTCGCTGATCGAGGCCGCAAACGCCGACGATCAGCTGAAGGCGTGGTGGCACGTCGCGGCCGTGAACGCCGGCCGGCTGGGGATGTCCGACCACTCCTGGGTGCACATCCAGATCGTCGTGAACATCGCCCTGCGCCTGTACCGGCTGCTCAGCCGGCGCGGCGTCGAGGCCGGCGTCGTACGCGAATACGGCATGAAGCCCCACGACGCCGAGGTGGTGATCGCCGCCGCGGCGCTCCTGCACTGCGTGGGCATGTCGATCCACCGCAACGACCATGAGACGTACAGCCTGTTCCTGGCTGCCGACAAGCTCGACGTCCTCCTGGCCGGCGCCTATGACGACCCCGAGCGTTCGGTCGTCGCCGCCGAGGCGATGCACGCGATCATCGGCCACCGCCGCCGCGGCGAGCCCTTCACGCTCGAGGCGGGCATCGTGCGCGTGGCCGACGCTCTCGACATGGCCGAGGGCCGCTCGCGGGTGCCGTTCGAGAGCGGCCGCACCAACATCCACTCGCTGTCGGCGGCGGCCATCGACAACGTGAGCATCGACGCCGGTGAGGAGCGCGCCGTGCGCATCGAGATAGCCATGAACAACTCCTCGGGGATCTTTCAGGTCGACGAGCTGCTGGCCACCAAGCTGCGCGGCTCGGGCCTCGAGGACCACGTCGAGGTGATCGCCCGTATCGACGCCGAGCACGAAAAGCGCCTGGTGCCGGTGTTTCGCATCTGATGTGACGCCGCTGCAGGGTCTCGCCCGAAAGAACGGCCACTGGGAGTCAGGCGCCGGTGCCCGCCCCGCCGCGTCCTTCCCCGGCGGCGAAGCGGGCCGCCCCGCGCTGCGCCACCTCGAACACCTCGCGGCCGATGGCCGCCTCACGGGCCAGGCCCTCCTCGAACGGGCGTCCGATGCCCTCGAGCGCGGATCGGCGGTCGGAAAGCATGGTCTCCTGAGGGAAGCTCGCGAGCGCCTCGGCCATCTCGAGCGCTCGGTCGAGGTGGCGGCCGGCGGGCACGATCTCGGTCAGGAGGCCCATCCTGAGCGCCTCCTCGGCCTCGACCATCCGCCCGGTGAGGATCATGTCGAGCGCGCGGCCGAGGCCGACTATCCGCGGCAGCCGCTGTGTGCCCCCGTCGATCAGCGGCACGCCCCAGCGCCGCTCGGGGAAGCCGAGCGTCGAGTCGTGGGTGGCTATGCGCAGGTCGCACCACAGGGCGAGCTCGAGCCCGCCGGCCAGGCACCAGCCGGAGATCGCGGCGATCGTCGGCTTCGAGGCAATACGGCGTGTGAACCCGAGCGGCCCCTCCGGGGCGTCGAGCCGGGGCGCGAAGGTCTCGATCGCCTTGAGGTCGGCACCGGCGCAGAACGCCACCTCGCCGGCGCCGGTGAGCACGAGGACGCGGGCCTCGTGGTCGGCCTCGAAGCGCTCGAAGCACTCCCCGAGCAGGGCCCCGGTTGGTCCGTCGACGGCGTTGCGTCGCTCGGGACGCTCGATGGTCAGGACGGCCGCGGCGCCCTCGCGCCGGTAGCTCACGGTGTCGGCCACGGCGCGATCCTCTCAGACGGGCCGGGCGGGAGGTGGGATGGTCCGCTGCGCGCGGGGTCGCCTACCAGCCGATGCGCTGGCGCATGCGAGCGGCCTGCCGCTCCTCCTTGCGCTTCTCCTTGCGGGCCTGTAGGACGCTCAGGATCCCTACGAAGAGGGCGAAGAAGAGAATGACCCCGAGCGAGAAGAATGTGACGACCTTGTCGTTGGTCTCGCCGGCGAGACCCTCGCCGTTGTCTCCCGCAAGGGCGGGCGCGGCCACGACCAAGAGGGTCACGGCCACGGCGGAGAGAAGGGCCGCTGCGCGCACGCGAGCCACTGTACCGAAGGCGTGCGACCCGAAAGTGGCACTAGTCTGGCGGCCTTGACCGCGCCCCCGCTCACCTGCTTCGTCGAGATCCCCAAGGGAAGCCGCAACAAGTACGAGTACGACCACGAGCTGGGCGCGATCAAGCTCGACCGCTTCCTGTTCTCCTCGATGGTCTATCCGACCGACTACGGGTTCATCCCGGACACCCTCGGCCTCGACGGCGATGCCCTCGACGCCATGGTGTGCGTCTCGGAGCCGACCTTCCCGGGCTGCGTGATCCCCGTGAAGCCGATCGCCCTGTTCAAGATGGAGGACGACAAGGGCGTCGACGACAAGGTGCTCTGCGTCCCGCTCCACGACCCCACCTGGAATCGCCTCGAGACCCTCGAGGACCTCGGGGACCAGCTCCGTGACGAGATCGCCCACTTCTTCTCCGTCTACAAGGACCTGGAGCGCAAGACCGTGACGGTCGACGGCTGGTACTCCCGTGAGGACGCGCTCAGTGAGATCGACGCCGCCCGCCGGCGACGAGCCGAGCAGACCTAGGTCGTCAGATCGTGTCCCTCCTCGAGGCGATCGTCCTCGGGATCGTGCAGGGCCTGACCGAGTTCCTACCGGTCTCGAGCACTGCGCACCTGCGGATCGTGCCCGCCTTCGCGGGCTGGGAGGACCCCGGTGCGGCCTTTACCGCGGTCACCCAGCTCGGCACGATGGTCGCGGTGCTCATCTACTTCCGTGAGGACCTCCTGCGCATCACGCGCACCTGGTTCGCGAGCCTGCGCACGCCGCGGCTGCGCAAGGAGCTGGACGCTCGGATGGGTTGGTACATCCTCCTCGGCACGATTCCGATCGGGATCTTCGGCCTGGCCTTCAAGGACCAGATCGAGACGGGCGCCCGCGACCTCTACCTGAACGGGATGGCGCTGATCGTGCTCGGCCTCGTGCTGCTCCAGGCGGAGCGGGTCGGGAAGCGCAACCGGGGGGTCGAGTCGATCGGCACGCGCGACGGCCTCGTGGTTGGCTTCTCCCAGGCGCTTGCCCTCGTGCCCGGAGTCTCGCGCTCGGGGGCGACGATCACGGCGGGGCTCTTCCTCGGCCTCGAGCGCGCGGCGGCTGCGCGTTTCTCCTTCCTGCTGTCGATCCCTGCGGTGGTGCTCAGCGGGCTGCTCGAGCTCGCGTCGATATCCAGCGGAGAGGAGGGGGAGAACACCGGCGCTGTAGCGCTGATCGTGGCCACGGTGCTGGCCTTCGTGGTCGGGTACGCCTCGATCGCCTTCCTGCTGCGCTTCCTCGCCACGCGATCGACGGTGATCTTCGTCGTCTACCGGGTGGTGCTCGGAGTGCTCGTGATCGCGCTCGCCGCGAGCGGCCTCATCGCCTGACCGCCGCGGCGGTTCCCTAACCTGAGCCGCGTGAAGGCCGCTCGCAACTTCGGGCTGATCGCGCTGCTGGCACTGGTGCTGTCGTTCCCGGGCGGGGACTCGGTGCTGAACGTGCTGGGCACCGCCCTGTCGATCGCCTTCTTCACGGTGATCGCCTTCTTCGGCTACCGGCTGTTCAAGGAGCACCGCTTCACGATCGACTCCCTGAGCGAGCGTCAGCGCCTGGTGCTCTACGTGTCGGTGGCGCTTGCCTTCTTCACGTTCGCGGCGGCGCAGAGGCTGTTCAACTCCGGCGGACTCGGCGTGCTCCTCTGGCTGGCCATGCTCGGCGCGTGCTCGTACGGCGTCTACTGGGTCTACACCCAGGCGCGCGACTACGGGTGACCCTGGAACTGGCGCCGTCAGGATCGGCGAATCCAGGTTGAGCGGGGCCGCTCCCGTACCGAGCCCGCGCAGCGGCCGGGCCAGCGCGTGGCTCGCCGAGATGCACGAGGCCGAGACCGTGGCCGACCTGATGGTGGAGTTTCGGGACTGGCAGGGCCGCGACTGGCCGTCGCGCAATGCCTTCCACGCCGGGGTCGAGAGGCTGATCGAGGGCCGTGACGCGGAGTATTTGCTCGGCGCTCCGGATGAGGATTCCCCACCCTCTGGGGTGTGCCAGATCCGCTACCGCTTCGGTCTCTGGCTGGCCGCCGAGGACGGGGAGCTCGAGGATCTCTTCGTGCGCGAGCCGGCGCGGCGCTCCGGCGTGGGCGCGGCGCTGGTGGAGGCGGCGATCGATCGCGCCACCAAGCGCGGCTGCCGGCGCATGAAGCTGGACGTGAACGTCGCCAACCCGGCGGCGCGTGCGCTGTACGAGCGCTTCGGATTCAGCTCCCGGAGTGGCTCTCTGGGCGGAGACGATCTGCTGATGAGGCTGCGGCTGCCAGACGCGCCGTAGGCGGACCGGCCCGCCGCCGTCGCAGCCCCTTCGTGGCTGGGCGGCTCCTTCACCCTCCTGTAGCGGGTTCGTAACCCTTCGGCGTTGAGCCGTCTCCCGTCGAGCGGGACGCTCAGCGCATGCTCTGTCGACTCTCGCGAGCGCTGTTCCGGGGACAGTGCGGACAGGCCTCGGTCGAGGCCGTCGCCGTCCTGCCGGCCGTGCTGCTTGTCGCAGCGGTCGTCTGGCAGATCGCCCTGGTGGGTCATGCCGCCTGGACGTGCGCGAACGCCGCGCGGGTGGCGGCGCGCGCCGAGGTGGTGGGGCGGGACGCCGAGTCGGCGGCCCGCAGCGCCCTGCCGCGGCATCTGGAGCGCGGCCTGAGCGTCCGTAGCACGGGGCCGGGCCGGGTTCGGGTGAGCGTTCGGGTACCGCTCGTGGTCGGCGGCTCGCACTCGCCGCTCAGCGTGGGGGCCACGGGATACCTGGGAGCGCCACCGTGACGGGTGCGCTCGCGCACCCCGTGAGCGGCCCTGCTGCTGCGGAGGGGCAGCCGTGTCTGGGCGGGGAGCGGGCGCAGGCGAGCGTCGAGCTGCTCGGCGCCCTGCCCGCGCTGCTGCTGCTCGGGCTCGTGCTGCTCCAACTCCTCTCCGTCGGCTACTCGGCGGCGCTCGCCGGCGGTGCCGCGGAGGCGGGCGCGCTCGCGCTCGCCGGCGGGGACGACGCCGGAGCCGGAGCGCGGCGGGCGCTGCCGGGCTGGGCGCGCGACCAGACGGAGATCGACGTGGCGGACGGCAGGGTTTCCGTGCTGCTGCGTCCGCCTTCCGTCTTGGCGCTCGTCTCTCGGGAGCTTGCGGTGGAGTCCGTGGCCCGGGTGGGTGGAGGCTGATGGCTACTACGCCCGAGGCTCGCGGTCGTGGTGTGGTGCACGCGGTGCTCGAGCGCGCCGGCTCGATGCTGCTGCGGGCCGCGGAGGATCGGCGGGTTGCACCCGCCGCCACCGTGGTGCCCGTGCGGCCGGTCGTGGCGGCCGTGGCACTCGCACCGCGCTGCGGCTGCACCACGGTGGCACGGGCACTCGCCGTCGAGCTTGCCCAGCGCGATCCGGCGCGGGCCGCGGCGGTGTGCGGGCCGAGCGGCCCGAGCTCGGTCGCCCTCCCCACTGCGTCGGCCGGTCGGCTGGGGCGGGCCCTGGAGCCGTTCGCGGATGACGGCATGCGCACCGCCGGCCGCCTGTGCCTGCTCGACACCATCGATCCCGCTCCACTGGCGGCCGCCAGCAAGTACACCGCGCCGCTCGTGATCGACGTGCGCCACGGAGAGCCCGCCGGGCGCCCCGTCGCGCTGGCCGATCACGTCGTCCTCGTGGGCGGCCCGGATGTCGAGCCCGCGCTCGCGGAGGTCGTGGCGGCGTCGCTCGCCCGTATCGGGCCCGAGCCCCTGATCGCGGTGGCACGGGTGATCGAGCCCGGAGCTTGGGGCGGGCGCGGGGCGCTGCTGCTGCCGGAATCGCGCGCGGGCGCACGGCTGTCGCTGGCCGGCCGGGAGGCTCGCGGCGGACTGGGATCGGCGATCGCCGAGCTGGCCGACCTGTGTGAGCGGCCGTGAGCGGGGTCGGTGGCCCCCCTCTGGTGCTACGTGGCTTGCGCTGCGAGCGCGGTCAGGCGACGGTTCTGCTGCTTGGCGTGGCCGCCGCGGTCATCGCCGGCACGCTCATCCTGGCGGCCATGGGCCAGGCGGTTGGTGCCAAGAGCCGGCACCAGCGGGCGGCCGATCTCGCCGCGGTCTCGGCCGCGCGGGCGATGCGCGACGCCTATCCACGCCTCTTCGAGCCGGCCTACCTGCGACCTGGCATGGCCAACCCGCGGCACCTCGACCTGACCGGGTACCTCGGCCTCGCGCGTCGCGCGGGCACCCAGGCGGCCGCCGCGAACGGCGTCTCGCCGAGCGCGACGGAGGTGAGCTTTCCCGATCGCTCGTTCGCGCCGACGCGTGTTGCCGTGCGGGTCCGGGGGAACCCGTCGGTGCGGATCGCGGGTGGCGACGACCGGGGCGCGGTGCGCTCGGTGCCCGTCGCGGCGCGTGCCGTCGCGGAGCTCGCTCCCGACGAGGGGGCGGACGCCTTCCCCGCGCAGGCGTCGGGCGGGGGCTACACCGGCCCCCTCGCCTACCGCCAGGGCAAGCCGATGCGCCCCGACGTGGCCACTGCCTTCGATCGCCTCGCGGCCGCCGCTCGACAGGCCGGGATCGCCCTGACCGTCACGAGCGCGTTCCGCTCCGACGCCGAGCAGGCGCGCCTGTTCGCGGCCCATCCCGATCCGCGCTGGGTGGCGCCGCCGGGCAAGAGCCTGCACCGCCTCGGTACCGAGCTCGACCTCGGCCCGCCGGCGGCCTATGGCTGGCTGGCCCGCAACGCCGGCCGCTTCGGGTTCCTCAAGCGTTACTCATGGGAGCCCTGGCACTTCGGGTACACGCGCAACGCGGGCAGCACCTCGGTGGGCTTCGGCCGCCGCGTCGGGGAGGGTCGCGGTGCGCTTCCGTCGTTCGTACCCGCCCGCTACGCGCCGTTGCTCACGCGGGCGGCACAGCGCTGGAACGTGTCGTCGGCGCTGCTCGCGGCGCAGATCTACGCGGAGTCGAACTTCAACCCCTTCGCCCGCTCGCCGGTGGGTGCCCAGGGAATAGCCCAGTTCATGCCTGGGACGGCGCGCGCCTACGGCCTGCGCAACCCCTTCGATGCCGGCCAGTCGATCGACGCCCAGGCTCACATGATGCGGGACCTCCTGCGCCAGTTCGCCTCCGTGCCGCTCGCGCTTGCTGCCTACAACGCCGGGCCGGGTGCCGTGTCCGTGTGCGGGTGCATCCCGCCCTACCCGGAGACCCGCGCGTACGTGGCGAAGATTCTCGGACTGCTGGGCGGGGCGGGAGAGATGACCGGCGCGGGGTTCGAGGTGCGGCTGGTTGAGTGAGCGCTGATCATCGACGCTGGGCCGCTCGTCGCCTATCTCGATGCCGACGACCGCCACCACGGGGCCTGCGTGGAGCTGCTCGAGACGTACCCGGGGCCATTGGTCGTGCCGTCGCTCGTGGTCGCCGAGGTCGCCCACCTCGTCGGCTCGCGCGGGGGGCCAAGGCCGAGATCTGGTTCCTGGCCGACCTTACTCGAGGAACGCTCACGGTCGAGCCGGTGCACGCCGCGGACTGGCTGCGAATAGCCGAACTGGTCGCCCGGTACGCGGACCTGCCGCTCGGCACCGTCGACGGCGGGCGTGCGGACGACCGTCTCGGCGGCGGTCAAGTCGCTTGATTCCGTGGGGACGGGCGCGAGCGACGGACGCAGCGCACGGGGACGCTCGCGCGCGACCGGTTCCCCGCTTCGTCGGTCGCGGTGACAGTGACGCGGTGACGCCGTCGGCCGGCGCGCGGCCGACGGAGCCGCAGCGCGAAGCGCCTCCTCGTCGTCGTGCGGACAAGTCGTCCGTCCAGCGTTACCCGAATCGCCCTGATCGCGGAAGCGTCGCGAACCCGAACCGTCAGCCGGACGTAAGCGCTACCGCACGTGGAGCAGCGGCGGGTGAGCTGGATGCGCGGCGCGGCGCGGTCTGGGGGGGCGACCGAACCCCCGTCGCCGCTCGGGCGCTCCTCGCTGGAGATCGGGCTATCGGTGATCACGGTGAGGTCCGTTGGGACCTCACTTAGACCGTCGCGGGCGCACCGCAACCCCGTATCCGGCGAGGTGCGCGACGTGAGGAACGTTCCCTTGACCCGGCCCGTGCCCGAGCTACGGCCCCGGATCGAGCCCTCGAACTCGGTGCCGACACCTACGTTGTCGATGAACTCGAACGCGACATGAACGTCGTCGCGAGCGTCGGCCGTTCCTCGTGTGAACGTCGCCTCGCCCGGCACCGGTGTTCCGGTCGATCGCGCGCTGGAGCACGAGGCCTCGATCGGTCCGGCGACGCGCACCTCCACGGGGGTGTCGGAGAGCTGCTGCCCGTCGAGGACCACGTCGCACGTTCCCCTGCCGACGAACTCGAACGCGACGACTCGCGCGGTGCCTGTGACGGCCGGCGAGAACGCCGTCGTGCCGGGGATCGAGGAGCACCGACCGCTGAAGCTGCTCGCGGCGGCCGCCGATGGTCGCGCGCCCGTCGCTGCCAACAGCGTGACGATGACTGTGACTGTGAGGAGGATCGATCGTGGTGGCATACCTCAGCATTATACATTGTTGTTAGCTATTGTGCTGCCATGGCTCCGCCGCACGGGGTTGGCCATCACACTTCACCGACCATGGTGTCGCTTCCGACCGCCGGTTACGTGATCCTCGGGATGCTCGGGCTCGGCGAGGGCAGCGGCTACGACGTCAAGCGCCGCGTGCATCTCTCGACGCGCTACTTCGCGATGATCTCCGACGCCCAGATCTACCCCCTGCTCGACAGGCTCGAGGGCGACGGGCTCGTCGTCGGTTGCTCCGAACCGCGCGGACGGCGACGGCGCCGGGTGTACGCGCTGACCGAAGCCGGAGAGCAGGTCCTGCGCGAGTGGGTGGGCGCAGAGGACCCGCTGGCCCTCGAGATGCGCGACGTCGGGCTGCTCAAGCTCTTCTTCGCAGACGCGCTCGAGCCGCCGCAAGCACTCGCACACGTTCGCGCGATGAAGGCGCGCAGCCAGCGCATCCTGGGCGAGCTGCGACGCGGCAGCGCTCCCGCCGCCGGCGACTTGGGCGGCCAGGGCAGGCGCTTTCCCCTGCACGCGCTCGGCTTCGGGATCGCGATGCACGAAGCGTGGGTTGTCTACTGCGACGCGCTCGAGGCCGAGCTCACCGAGCAGTCGAAGTCGATGCCCGGCATAGAACCCTGAGCCCTCCCGTCGTCGCGGCAAGCGGCGGGGCGCTAAAGGCGGACGGGTCTCGTGACCTGCCGGGCGGGCGCCCCGGCCGCAGCCGGCGTGGGCAGGGGCTGCTCGAGGCGAAGCCGGCTCCAACCGCCTGTCCCATCTCGTCGTCGAAGTAGAGGAAGTGCCACTTCTCGCGGGAGCGTCCGCGGTGGCGCTCACGCGCGTCGTCGGCTGGCCGAGGCGCTGGCCACGACGCCGGTGCGCCGCACGCGCACGCTGTTGGAGCAGACGGAGGTGGCGCTGGCCGCCGCGCGCACCGGCACGTTCGTACCCGAGGCAGTGCGGCTCGACGGCCACACCGTGACGACGACGTGGTGGTCGGCGAGTCCGCCGCCGGTACCCGAAGGCCGAACTGGACATGTCGCGGATGGTGGTCCACAGCGGCTCGATCAGCACCCGCGGGCGCGGCATTCGCGCACATCGACCTCGGCGCTACCGGCTCATCGATGAGCGGCCGGCCATCAGCGTGCAGGCCGCAGCCGGCCGGCCTTCCTAGGGTGTCCTGCGGCTAAAGCGCTGACCCGCAGTTCGGGGAGCGCCTTTGGAAACAACGTAACGCCTTGGGAGCCCTGGCACTTCGGGTACACGCGCAACGCGGGCAGCACCTCGGTGGGCTTCGGCCGCCGCGGCGGGGAGGGTCGCGGCGCGCTTCCGTCGTTCGTACCCGCCCGCTACGCGCCGTTGCTCACGCGGGCGGCACAGCGCTGGAACGTGTCGTCGGCGCTGCTCGCGGCGCAGATCTACGCGGAGTCGAACTTCAACCCCTTCGCCCGCTCGCCGGTGGGTGCCCAGGGAATAGCCCAGTTCATGCCTGGGACGGCGCGCGCCTACGGCCTGCGCAACCCCTTCGATGCCGGCCAGTCGATCGACGCCCAGGCTCACATGATGCGGGACCTCCTGCGCCAGTTCGCCTCCGTGCCGCTCGCGCTTGCTGCCTACAACGCCGGGCCGGGTGCCGTGTCCGGGTGCGGGTGCATCCCGCCCTACCCGGAGACCCGCGCCTACGTCGCCAGGATCCTGGGGTTGCTCGGCGGGGCGGGGGAGGCGCCGGGCGCCGGGTTCGAGGTGCGGCTCGTGAGCTGATTGCCCCGGTGTTCACCGCCGCGCTCGGCGGGGCCGGCCGGGCCCGGGTGCGCGCCAGGAATCAGCGACAAGATATGCTGGCATACATGAAACGAACGACTGTAAAGATCTCTGATTCGCTCGATCTCCGGTTGCGGCGGGAGGCAGAGCGGCGGCAGACGACGATCTCGGAGCTGACCCGCGAGGCGCTCGAGCTACATCTCGCTCCGCCCGGAGAGCTCGGTCGGCGCCGACTGGCCGGAGCCGGGGGGTTCGAGAGCGGGCGCAGTGACGTCTCCGAACGGATCGAGGACATCCTGCGGGAAGAGCTGGGCGGACGCACCTGATAGTCGACGCAGGACCGCTGTACGCCGTCTTCGATCGAAGCGACGCCCATCACCGCCGGTCGCGCGAGCTGCTGGAGACGCATCAGGGTCCGCTGATGGTCCCCACGCTCGTGCTGGCGGAGGTCGTCTACCTGCTCTCCACTCGGCTGCACCCGGCGGCTGAGGTGCAGTTGCTTGGAGATCTCGCCGCCGGTACGTACCTCGTTGAGCCCGTCGCAACGGCCGACTGGATCCGCATCGCCGAGCTCGTCTGGAGATACCGGGATCTGCCGCTCGGGACCGTGGACGCCAGCATCGTCGCGGCTGCGGAGCGTCATGGCGAGGTCGAGATCGCCACCACCGACCGTCGGCACTTCAGCGTGATCCGCCCGGCCCACGCTCCTTCGTTCAGCTTGCTGCTCTGAGTTTTGTGGGCGACCCTCGCACCACCCGGGCGAGGCTGGGGGCTGCGATCCTTCCGGGGACCCCGGGCGCGCCCTTGCGCGGCGTCGTGTACAGTCCCGCGCCGTGTCAGCCCCAAGATCTTTCACCAAGAAGCCTGTCGGCACCGCCGCGGCCCTCGTCGCGGCCGTCGCCGTGCTCGTCCTCGTGGTCAGCCCGGTCGTCGAGGGCCAGCAGGGCCAGCCGGAGCTCCAGCTGACGGGTCTGCTCAGCAAGGAGATCGTGGTGCAGCCCGGGGACACCCGTACCGCGGTCGTCCAGTGCCCCAACGGCTTCATCCCGATCAGCGGCAACATCGCACTGGGAGCGATAACGCCGGTGTTCGACGGCCCCTCGAGAAACGGACGCGGTTGGCGGGCTGTCGGCTTGAACACGAACCGACGAGCCTTCGACTTCCAGGTTGGCGTGGTGTGTGCCAGCGGCGCTGGAAGCCTCACGGTGCGGACCGTAAGAGCGAACAACGCCGCGGCCGCCGAGTCCTTGCGCGAGGCCCGGCGGGCCCAGGCCGCTGATTCCAAGGGAAGCGCCAGGCTGAGGACGTCCGGGGCGCCGAACGCCGCGGCCGCCGAGTCTGCCCGTGAAGCCCGGCAAGCGCAGGCCGCCGGCTCCGCCGCGCGCTGACCACGCCCCGCAGCGCCAAACCGCGCGCTGACCGCGCTCCCCAGCGCCAAACCGCGCGCTGACCGCGCTCCCCAGCGCCAAACCGCGCGCTGACCGCGCCCCGCAGCGCCAAACTGCGCGCTGACGCGCCCCGCCGCGGTGGGCGCGCCCAACCGTTGACGCACTTCCTCGCAGCGCTGACCGACCTCGGCTCGCGCAGCAAAGTCGTCCACTTCCAGCACGCCACGCGAACTCGGCGCGGGGATTAGTCCAGTCCGACCCCTTCACGCACCAGGTCGAGCCCTGACTTGTTCTGGCGGCAGTCCTGGGGCGGATCGTTCCACGGCGCCACGAAGGAGTAACGCGTTTCCCGCTTGCCGCGCTTGCCGCCCTCGCGGCACTGGGACTGGTAGAGGGTGAACAGCGGGATGCTCGCGAGCGCGACCAGCACCACGATCGTCACGAGCGTGACCGCTCCCCCTTTCACCCGCCTCATGCCGCGTACGTATATCCGACTCGGCCGGTCGTCCGCGCCGCCAGGGGTTCTGGTGGGGAGGGGGTTGGGCTGATTTCGCCTCCCTGAGTGGCGAAATCCACCCAACCCCCCTCAAACCCGGCGCGGGCCGGAAGGCCGGCTGCGGCTGAACCTATCCTCGCTAGCGGGGCTCCGCCGCGGGTGCCCCGCCGAGCCAATGGCCACCACCGAGACGACCGACCAGACCGCCGACCGCAGATCCCGCATCGCCGCCCAGCGCCGGGCGCTGCCCGACGGACCGGGCGTCTACATCTTTCGCAGCGCGAAGCAGCGCGTGCTCTACGTCGGGAAGGCAAAGTCGATCAAGAAGCGAGTTTCCGGCCACTTCTCGAACCCCTCGACCAAGGGCGCGTACGAGCTGATCGATCAGATCGACCGGATCGAGTTCATCGTCACTCAGACCGAGGCGGAGGCCCTGCTCGCCGAGCAGAACTTCATCAGGCAGTACCGGCCGGTCTACAACGTCAAGCTTCGAGACGACAAGTCCTATCCGTACATCGCCATCTCGCTCGACGAAGACTTTCCGCGCGTGTACTTCACCCGCGAGCGGCACCGTCGCACCCGCGCCTACTTCGGCCCCTACTCGAACGCCAAGCGCACGCGCGAGACGCTCGACCTACTGGGCAAGGTCTTCCAGTACCGCACCTGCGACGGCCCAGAGCCCGGCCGGGCCTCGGGCAGCCCGTGCCTCGACTACTTCATCAAGCGCTGTCAGGCCCCGTGCGTCGACTACGTGTCGAGGGAGGAGTACCGCGCGAACATCGAGGGGATCGTCGCCTTCCTTTCGGGGCGCTACCGCCAGATCGAGCGCGAGCTCGAGGCCGACATGCGCCGAGCCGCCGTCGAGCAGGAGTTCGAGCAGGCGGCGTCGCTCCGCAACCGGCTGGGCGCGGTGCGATCGCTGCTCGAGCGCCAGCGGATCTCCAACGAGGCGGTGGGCACACTCGATGCCATCGCCGTGGCGGCGGAGGAGGCCGACGCCAACGCCCAGGTCTTCCAGGTGCGCGACGGCGTCCTGGCCGACCGCCAGAGCTTCTACCTCGAGAACGCCGCGGGCCGCGAGGAGGGTGAGGTGGCCGAGGAGTTCATCCTCCAGTACTACGCCACCTCGCCGGCCATCCCGCCCCAGGTGATCGTGTCGCGCGCGGTCCAGCACCCCGAGGTGCTCGCCGAGGCGCTCGCCGACCGTCGTGGCGCATCGGTGGAGGTCCGGCACGCCGAGCGGGGGGACAAGCGCCGCATCTTCGAGCTCGCCGAGCGCAACGCCCGATTGGCGCTCGACCAGGATCGGCTGCGCTCCGAGCACCGGCGCTCGCAGCGGATCGAGTCACTCGAGGGACTGCAGAAGGCGCTCGGCATGGACGGCATCCCCATGCGCATCGAGTGCTTCGACATCTCCAACCTGGGGGAGACGCACACCGTGGCATCGATGGTGGTCTTCGAGGGCGGAGCGCCGAAGAAGGCCGACTACCGCCGCTTCCGCATCCGCGACGCCGCCCAGGACGACTTTGCGGCCATGAACGAGGTGCTCTCGCGGCGCATGGCCCAGTACGCGACGCACAAGGGCGTCTCACCGCACGATCGGGCATACGACGCGAGCTTCGCCGCTGCGCCGGCGCTGATCGTGATCGACGGCGGGCCGGGCCAGCTGTCCTCGGGCCTCAAGGCGCTCGGCCCGTTCCAGGACCTGGGGGTGCGGGTCATCAGCCTGGCCAAGCGCATCGAGGAGATCTTCCTGCCCGGCCAGCCACGCCCCCTGGTGCTGGACCACGACACGGCCGGGCTGCAGCTACTCCAGCGCGTAAGGGACGAGGCCCACCGCTTCGCCATCGAGTTTCACCGCGGGCGGCGCGATCGTGCGATGACGCGCTCGATCCTCGACGAGCTGCCGAACGTCGGACCGGCCCGCAAGCGGATCCTGCTGAACCACTTCGGTTCTCCCGAGCGCTTCCTGAAGGCCGGCCGGGAGGAGCTCGAAGCGGTACCCGGGCTGCCCGGGAAGCTCGCGCGCGACATCTACGATCATCTGAACAAGACGCGATGAGCACGCGCGAGCGAAAGCCCTCACCAATCCCGGCCAGGCAGGGCGTCAACGATCTCGTGGTGATCACGGGCTTCTCCGGCGCCGGTAAGTCGCAGGCAATGGCCTGCTTCGAGGACGCGGGCTACTTCTGCGTGGACAACCTGCCGCCCGAGATGATGGGCTCCCTGGCCGAGCTCTTCGAACACGAGGGAAGCAAGGTCGAGCGCGCAGCGGTGGTCTGCGACGTGCGTGGTGGTGAGTACTTCGAGGGCGTCGCCCGTGTCCTCGACACCCTTCAGAGTCGTGGCATTCCCTACCGGGTGCTCTTCCTCGAGGCCTCGGAGGAGGTGCTGGTCGACCGCTTCAAGGAAACGCGCCGGCGTCACCCGCTGGCGCCCGGCGGACAGCTCATGGACGCCATTCGGCGCGAGCGCGCGCTGCTCGAGCCGTTGCGCGAGCGGGCCGACGTGAGCATCGACACGAGCGACCTGTCGGCCGCCCGGCTGCGCAAGGTGGTGGCCGACAAGTTGCTCACCAGCGAGACCGTCGGCAAGCTGGCGGTGACCTTCATGACCTATGGGTTCAAGCACGGCGCCCCCCGCGACGCCGACCTGGCCTTCGACGTCCGCTTTCTGCCCAACCCTCACTACGAGTCCGACCTGCGCGAGCTGACGGGCCTCGACCAGCCGGTGATCACCTATGTGGCCCGGTCGGACGGCATCGACGAGTTCTACGAGCGTCTGCTGCCCCTGCTCGACTACCTGCTGCCGGCCTACGTTCGCGAGGGCAAGGCGCACCTGACAGTGGGAATCGGATGCACGGGAGGGCGACACCGCTCGGTGGTCGTCGCCGAGCACCTCGCCCGCATCTACGACGACAACCCCGATCTGCACGTGGACGTCTTCCACCGCGACGTGGCCAAGCCGCCGCGCGCGCCCTGAAGGGCCGCGCCTTCCTGCGACCGGCCCGCCCAGCGCTACACGATCGCCCGCTCAGCCCGGATCCACCGATCCTGACGGCCAGTTCCGCTGCTCCAGGCTGATAGATTCCGCGCCGCCTCGACCGCGAAGGGAAAGGATGGGCGCATTGGCTCTAAGCGCCGGTATCAACGGCTTCGGCCGCATAGGCCGCAACGTCCTCAGGGCCGCTCACGAACAGGGCGCCGACATCGACTGGGTCGGCGTCAACGACATCACCGACGTCAAGACGCTCGCCCATCTGCTCAAGTACGACTCCGTGCTCGGGCCCTTTCCGGGCAAGGTCGAGGCCACCGACAGTGGCCTGGTCGTGGACGGCAAGGAGCTGCGCGTGTTCGCCGAGCGCGACCCGGCCGCACTGCCGTGGGGTGACGTCGGCGCCGACGTGGTGGTCGAGTCCACAGGCCTCTTCACCGACCGCGAGAACGCCGCCAAGCACCTGGAGGCCGGCGCACGGAAGGTGATCATCTCGGCCCCGGCCAAGTCCCCGGACGTGACGCTCGCGCTCGGCGTGAACGACGACGCCTACGACCCCGACACCCACCACGTGATCTCAAACGCGTCCTGCACCACCAACTGCCTCGCGCCGGTGGCGCACGTGCTGCACGAGACGCTGGGCATCCAGCAGGGCGTGATGACCACGATCCACGCCTACACCGCCGATCAGCGCCTGCACGATGCCCCCCACAGCGACCTCCGGCGCGCGCGGGCTGCGGCCATCAACCTGGTGCCCACCTCCACCGGCGCCGCCAAGGCCATCGGCCTCGTGATCCCGGAGCTCGAGGGAAGGCTGAACGGCATCGCCATTCGCGCGCCCATCCCCACCGGCTCGGTGGTCGACCTCGTGTGCACCGTAGAGCGCGAGACGACCAAGGAAGAGGTAAACGCGGCCTTCGCCGAGCACGCCGCTACCGGTCCGCTCGAGGGCATCCTCCAGTACTCGGAGGAGCCACTGGTGTCCACCGACATCGTGCATTCGCCCTACTCGGCGATCTTCGACTCGGAGCTGACGATGGTGCTCGACGGCCGCCTCGTGAAGACCATCGCGTGGTACGACAACGAGTGGGGCTACTCGAACCGGGTCGTCGATCTGGCCGAGCGCGTTCTCGAGGTCGTCCCCGCTGCCTGACCCGGCCGGCGCGGCGTCCTTTCCGAAGCGGACCCTGCGCGATCTCGAGCTGGAGGAGGGCATGCCCGTGCTGGTGCGCGTCGATCTCAACGTGCCCCTGGAGGATGGACGGGTCGCGGACGACTCGCGGGTGCGCGCCGCCCTTCCGGCCCTCCAGCACCTCCACGAGGCGCGGGCGCGGGTGGTCCTGTGCTCACATCTCGGCCGCCCCGACGGGCGGGACCCTGGCACGTCGCTCGCGCCGGTCTCCGAGCGGCTCGGCGAGTTGCTCGGCCTGCGCGTGCACCAGGCGCCCGAGGTGATCGGCCCCGAGGTGCGGCGCGGCGCCTCCCGGCTGGAGTCCGGCGAGGTGCTGCTGCTCGAGAACCTGCGCTGGGAGCCCGGGGAGACCGTCAACGATCCGGTGCTTGGGCGCGAGCTGGCCTCGCTCGGCGAAGCATTCGTGAACGACGCGTTCGGCGCCGCCCACCGAGCCCACGCCTCGACGGTGGGCGTCCCCGAGCACCTGCCCTCGGTGGCCGGTCCCCTGCTCGAGCGCGAGGTCACCACGCTGACGGCCATAGCCGAGGCCCCCGAACGGCCGCTCGTGGTGGTGCTAGGCGGAGCAAAGGTGTCCGACAAGATCGGCGTGATCCGGCGCTTCCTCGAGATCGCCGACACGGTGTTGATCGGCGGCGCGATGTGCTTCAGCTTCTTCCGCGCCCAGGGCTTCACCACAGGCGACTCACTGGTCGAGGAGGCGGGCGTCGAGCCGGCCGCGGACGCGCTCGAGCTGGCGGCTGGGGGAAGCCGGGCACGGCTGGTGCTTCCCACCGACCTCGTGCTCGCCGATCGCTTCGACGCCGCGGCGGAGCGCCGTGATCTCGACGGCCCCGAGGTGCCCGACGGATGGATGGGCCTCGACATCGGTCCACGCACGGCCGAGACCTACGCGGACGAGATCGGCGGCGCGGCGACGGTCCTGTGGAACGGGCCGATGGGCGCCTTCGAGCTCGAGCCGTATGCGGGAGGCACGCGCGCGGTGGCCGAGGCCGTGGCCTCGTGTCAGGGGACGACCGTCGTCGGCGGCGGAGACTCGGTGGCGGCCCTCGTGCAGTTTGGCCTTGCCGACCGTGTGACCCACCTGTCCACCGGCGGCGGGGCCTCCCTCGAGCTGTTGGAGGGCCGGTCGCTTCCCGGCGTCGAGGCGCTCGATGACGCCTGATGGGCGCCGGCCGCTCGTGGCCGGCAACTGGAAGATGTACGGACGGGCCGGCACCACCGCGACCTACGTGGAACGGCTGCTCGGGTTCCTCGGCGACGACGGCGCAGTCGAGGTCGCGGTATGCGTGCCGTTCACGGCCCTCGCGGTCGCGGTCGAGGCGGCCAGCGGCTCGCGGCTGCTCGTGGCGGCGCAGAACATGCACCAGGAGGACGAGGGCGCTTTCACCGGGGAGGTCTCTCCGGCGATGCTCGTCGAGATCGGGGTGGGGGCAGTGGTGCTCGGCCACTCCGAGCGCCGCCTCCACGCGGGCGAGACCGATCGCGCCCTGGCCGACAAGGTCCCGGCCGCGCTTGCCGCGGGGCTGCTCCCGATCCTCTGCGTTGGGGAGAGCGAGGAGGAGCGCGAGGCCGGCGACACGCAGCGGCGGCTGCGCTACCAGGTGCAGGAGGGCCTCGAGAAGGTGCCCACCGAGCGGCTGGCCGAGGTGGTCGTGGCCTACGAGCCGATCTGGGCGATCGGCACCGGCCTCGTGGCTGCTCCCGAGGAGGCCGACGAGGCCATGGCCTTCGTCCGCGCTCTGGTGGGCGACCGGTCGAAGGAGGCGGCCCAGGCGCTGCGCGTGCTGTACGGCGGTAGCGTCAAGCCCGAGAACGCAGGCGAGATCCTCGCGCAGCCCAACGTGGACGGGGCGCTGGTGGGTGGAGCGAGCCTCGACCCGAAGAGCCTGGCCGAGATCGCGAGAGCCGCCCGGCGGTGAGCCCCTCGCCCGCGCCGCCGGTACCGTCGGTGTGCCTCGTGGTGCTGGACGGCTGGGGTCTCGCCCCGGATGGGCCCGGGAACGCGGTCTCGCAGGCGAGGACCCCGATCTTCGACGCGCTGTGGGCCGGCCACCCCCACGCACGCCTGCGCACGAGTGGCCGCGACGTCGGCCTCCCCGACGGGCAGATGGGCAACTCGGAGGTCGGCCATCTCAACCTCGGCGCCGGTGCGATCGTGAGGCAGGACCTGGCGCGGATCGACGACTCCGTCGCCGACGGCTCGTTCGCCCGCAACGAGGTTCTGGCGGCGGCCTGTGCGGCCGGGCGCGAGGCCGGACGGCTTCATCTGCTCGGGCTGGTGTCAGACGGCGGCGTGCACTCGAGTCTGGAGCACCTCGAGGCGTTGATCGAGCTGGCCGCCGCCGCGGGGGTTCCCGACATCGTCCTGCACGCGTTCACCGACGGACGCGACACCGCGCCGGACTCCGGCGCGGGCTTCGTGGCGCGGGCCGAGGGCTGGCTCGCGGAGGCCGGTGGCCGCGTGGCCACCGTGTGTGGGCGCTACTACGGGATGGATCGCGACCGCCGTTGGGAGCGGACGCGGGCGGCCTACGACGCGATCGTGCACGGCGAGAGCGACGGGCCCCCCGCCGCGAGCGGGGAGGAGGCGGTGAGGGTGGCCTACGGAAGGGGCGTCACCGACGAGTTCATCGTGCCCGTCCTCGTCGGGGGGGAGGGCCGGATTCGCAGCGGCGACGCGGCGATCTTCTTCAACTTCCGTCCCGACCGCGCCCGGCAGCTCGTCCGCGCCCTTGCCGACCCCGACTTCGATGCGTTCGAGCGGCGCGAGGCCCCGGAGGTACAGCTCACCACGCTGACCGAGTACCAGGAAGGGTGGCCCTACCCGGTCGCCTTCCGGCCCGATCGCCCGGACGTGACGCTGGCCTCGGTGCTCGCCGCCCGCGGCACCGCGCAACTGCACGTGGCGGAGACCGAGAAGTACGCCCACGTGACCTACTTCTTCAACGGCGGGGAGGAGGACCCGTTCGCGGGGGAGGACCGCGAGCTCGTGGACTCGCCGCGGGACGTGGCCACCTACGACGAGAAGCCGGAGATGAGCGCCGCCGCGGCGGCCGCGGCGTTCGTGGAGCGCTGGGGGGAGGGCGGCTACGGCTTCGGGATCATCAACTTCGCCAACCCGGACATGGTCGGCCACACGGGGGTGATCCCCGCCGCGGTCACGGCGATCGAGGCCGTCGACGCGTGCCTCGGACGGGTGGTCGAGGCCGTTCACGCCTCAGGTGGCGCCTGCGTGATCACGGCGGATCATGGCAACGCCGACCATATGCTGGAGCCGGACGGCAGCCCCAATACCGCCCATTCCCTCAACCCCGTGCCGCTGGTCGTGACCGCCGACGTGCCAGGCGTGCGCTCCGAGGGGATACTGGCCGACGTCGCACCGACGGTGCTCGAGCTGCTCGGGGTGAAGCAGCCCGCGGAGATGACGGGCCGCTCGTTGCTGAGCGGGGTTCCTGAGACCCCAGCGACTGAGGGGCGACGGCCGGCCCAAAGTTGACAATGATCGACTTAGGTTTTACACTGCCGGACGCAACAGGTTCCGATTTCACAGGAGGTAGCCCGATGTCGGTACTGATCAAGCCGGAGCCCTTTTCGAGCACCGAGGTCAACCGCCTGTTCAACACCTTCTTCGGCCCCACCGATCCCCAGTCCGCGTCTCAGCGCTGGATGCCGGAGATGGATTTGGTCGAGGCCGAGGACCATTTCGCCCTTCGTGCGGACCTGCCAGGGTTGGGCGAGGACGGAGTCTCGATCGAGGTGCGCGACAGCACGCTCACGATCTCCGGCGAGCGGAAGGCGGAGGCGTCGGAGAAGGACCGCGGCTTCTACCGCGTCGAGCGCTCGTTTGGCCGCTTCAGCCGCTCGCTGACCCTGCCGGACGGAGTCGATCCCGACGGGGTCACCGCGTCCTTCGACCGCGGCGTGCTCGAAGTGCTGGTCCCCAAGCCCGAGCAGCGCAAGCCGCGCCGGATCGCGATCGGCGGCAACGGTCATCGAACCCAAGAGGTCGAGGGCACAGCGACCGAGCGCGAGTAGCGACCGACGGCCGGCGCGGGGCTAGCCTCCGCGCCGTGCCGCCGCCGCCGCCGCCGGAGACCTTCACCATCGACGCCCGCGCCGGCTCGGCCCGCGCGGGCGTCCTTCACACCGCGCACGGGGACGTGCGCACGCCGGCCTTCGTGCCGCTCGCCTCCACGGCCACGGTGCGGTCGCTACAGGCCGGGGAGGTTGCGGCACTCGGCTACGAGATGGTGCTCGGCAACACCTTCCACCTGTTCATCCAGCCCGGGCCCGATCTGATCGCGCGGATGGGCGGGCTGCACGAGTTCATGGGCTGGCGGCGGCCGATCATCACCGACTCGGGTGGCTTCCAGGTGTTCTCGATGGGACACGGGTCGGTGGCCGAGGAGGTCAAGCGCCGGCGCGATCGCGGTAACGCCGCGGCCCCTCGCATCCTGTCGATCGAGGAGGAGGGGGTGCGCTTTCGCTCCTACCTCGACGGCAGCGAGCGCTTCATGGGCCCGGAGACATCGATGCAGGTGCAGGCGGCGCTCGGCTCCGACGTGGCCCTGGCCTTCGACGAGTGCACGCCCTTCCACGTGAGCCGCGACTACACCGCGCGCTCCACGGAGCGCACCCATCGCTGGCTCGACCGCTGCACGGCCTGGCACGAGCGGCACGCTCCGCCCGGCCAGCTCCTCTACGGCATCGTCCAGGGCGGGGTGCACGAGGACCTGCGTCGTGAGTCGGCGCAGCGCGTGGGTGCCGCGCCGGTGGCCGGCATCGCCGTGGGCGGATCGCTGGGTCAGGACAAGGCCCAGATGCAGGAGGTGGTGCGCTGGACGACGGACGAGTTGCCCGACGCGGCGCCGCGCCACCTGCTGGGCGTCGGCGACGTCGATGACATCCTGAGCGCCGTCGCCGCGGGCATCGACACCTTCGACTGTGCCACTCCGACGCGCCTCGGCCGCCACGGCACCGCGCTCGTGCCCGATCCCGCGGCCCGGTGGCGCCTCGATCTGACCAAGGCAACCTTGCGCGAGAGCCGCGACCCGATCGACGCCGGGTGCCCCTGCCCCGCCTGTCGCGAGCACACCCGCGGCTACCTGCACTACCTGTCGCGGGCGAAGGAGCTGACCGCCGCGCGGCTGCTCACCCTGCACAACCTGACCTTCATGGCCATGCTCATGCGCGGGCTGCGTGAGGCCGTGGTCGGCGGGCGGCTGGACGACTACCGGGACGCCGTGACCCGCGGTGAGCAGCCGTACGGCCGCTCCGGCCTCAGCGCTGGTTCGCGCGAATCAGCTCTTTCAGTCCCCTGATCTGGTCCTCTACGGTGTCCTCGCTCACCGGCTGGAAGGCGCTACCGCCGTCGCCAAGGCTGAGCAGCAGCACCAGCAGGCCCGCAATGAGGAGCAGGGCCAGAGCCACGCCCAGGCTGGCGAAGGTCCGCCGCCGGGAACGTCCCCGTCTCGGCGAGGGAGGAGGTAGAGGCGGGCCGCGGCGGGCCGCCGGAGCCGGCGCCACTCGGCCGGTGTGCAGACGGGTGGCGGCGGGCATGGCCCGGGTGGAGGTGTCAGCGGCCATCGCGCGGGTGGTCTCGGTGACCTCGTCGTCATAGCCCGCTGCCGCCATTGCGCTCAGACGCAGTGTGGCCTCGGTGTCCTCGTCGTGCAGCCCGGCCTCGAGCGCCTCGGCCATCTCCAGCGCGCTCGCGTAGCGGATCGAGGTATCGCGCTCGAGGCAGATCCTCACCGCCCGGTCGAGGGCCGGCGGCACGTCCGGGCGGAACATGGTCACGGGCTCGACCGGGTCACTCTGCTGCTTGAGGGCGAGCTCGGTGAGTGAGCCGTACTCGTGCGGCAGCCGGCCGGCGAGAAACTGGTAGGTGCACACGCCGAGCGAGTAGATGTCGGAGGCTGCGTCCGACTCCTCGCCCCGGGCCTGCTCCGGCGAGAGGTAGGCCGCGGTGCCGAGAACCGAGCCGACCTGGGTGATGCGGCTCTGCTCGGCCGCCTTCGCGATGCCGAAGTCCGCCAGCTTGAGCGTGCCACTCTCGGAGGAGACGAGCAGGTTGCCCGGCTTGACGTCGCGGTGGACGACGCCCGAGCGGTGGGCGTAGTCCAGGCCATGACAGGCGTCGCGGACGATGCGCACGGTCTCCTCGATGTCGAGCACGTCGTGGTCGCGCAGCAGGTCGGCGCACGAGGGTCCGTTCACGTACTCCATGACGATGAAGTGGCGCCCCGACGGCTCGTCGAGGCCGGAGTCGAAGACCTGCACGATGTTCGGGTGCTGCAGGCGCGCTGCGGCCAGGGCCTCGCGGCGGAAGCGCAGCACGAAGGCCTCGTCCTCCGCAAGGTGCTCGGCGAGCAACTTGACGGCCACGCAGCGCTCCAGCACCGTGTCCATGGCCACGAACACCGTCGACATGCCACCCGCGCCGAGGCGACCGTCGAGCCGGTAGCGAGCCATGACCTCCGCGGGCGTGCTCACGGGGCGCTCCTGCCGGGCTCCGAGCCTCCGGCGTCAGCGGCGTTGGGGTCGACGTTGCCACCCGGTTGCGGGGTGACCTTTGGCGGCTTGGGCTGCTTAGGCGGCTCGGGCTGCGGCTCGGGCCGCGGCTCGGGCTCCGGCTCGGGCTCCGGCTCGGGCACGGTGTCCTCCGGCACGGTCTCCTCGGGCTCCGTCGGGGTGGTCGGAACGGGCTCCGGCTCGGGCACCGGCACGGGCTCCGGCACGGGCTCGGGGTCCGGCCGCGCCGCCTTCTTCTCCTCCTTGATGCGCTGGCACTCCTCGTCGGTGAGCTCGCGCAGGCGCTTGACGCTGTCCTTCAGCGCGCGCCGCAGATCCGGATCGACGTCCTCCGGGAGGCGGGCGAGCTCCGCCTCGATCGCCGGATAGTCCTCCTCGACGATGTCGCCGCAGGCGTTCTCTGCCTCCATGCGGCGGCGGATCTCGTCGAGGTTGCTGACGATCGAGGCGGCCTGGGCGCGCGGCAGAGGGGCGCCCTTCTCCTCACCACCGCAGCCGGCGGCGAGTGCCGCGGCGAGGAGGGGTGCGAGCGCGAGCCCACGGAAGATGGTCGCGACCGGTCGGCTCACTGCCCGTAGTAAAGCCGGTCGGCCAGGGCGGAGGGAAGATCGGTTGCCTCTATGGCGGCGGCCGCCTCGTGCACGGGATACTCGACCCGGCGCCAGGCAGCGCTCCACGCCTCCAGGTCGAGGAGAAGCCAGGCGGCGCGCGGGTCGCCGTCGCGCGGCTGTCCGACGGCCCCGGGGTTCACGAGCCAGCGGCCGCTCGACAGGTCCCGCTCGGTCCCGTCCGGCGCGGCCGCGACGGCCGGTAGGCCGCTGTCGGCGCGCCAGAACCACAGCGCCACGTGGGAATGACCCACCGCCCCCACCCGGGGTGTCATCACGTCCATGCACGCACGCGCGAGAAGGGCGGAGAGCACGTATTCCCACACCGGGTCGCGTGGGCTCGCGTGGTAGAGGCCGAGCGCGTGCGTCTCGTCGTGGGTGGCGAGCCCCTGGAGAAAGCTCGTCGCGTCGCTTCCGAGGCGGCGGGTCGTCCAGCGCACCGCAGCCGCGGCGGCGGGGGAGAACTCGGCGATGTCGAGCCGTCCGAGCACGGCCAGGTCGTGGTTGCCCAGCAGGCACAGGTCACAGTGCTCGGCGGCCAGCCGCGCGCACTCATCCGGCCTTGCCCCGTAGCCGACCACGTCGCCGAGGCACCAGACCTGGTCGACGCCCGCGGTCTCGATGTCGGCCAGCACGGCCCGGAAGGCGGGCAGGTTGCCGTGCACGTCGGAGAGGAGCGCGACCCTTCCAGGCGGCGTGGTCGGCTCTAGAGTTGCGTGGGAGTGCAGGCTCATCGCTACCGACTGCCGCTGGCGCTGGTGGCGGCCGCCGGCGCCGCCGCGGTGGCGACCCTCCTACTGCGCCCGCAGGACGGCCTGATCGAGGCAGCCGCTGTCGATCCGACAGCGTACTTCAGCGCCGCGGAGCTCGAGCGGGCGCGCGACTTCAGCGGTCCGCAGCGGATGGTCGGCCTGGCCGGGCTCGGCCTCTCGGCGGCCACCCTCGCCCTGCTGGCCCTCAGGCCGCCGCGGCTCATGAGGGAGGCGCTCGAGCGAGCCTCCGAGCGGCCGCTGCTTGGTGCGAGCGCCGTGGGCGCCGGCCTGTCTCTTGCGCTCGCCGTGGTCGGTCTGCCGCTGGCGGCAGTCGCGCACGAGCGCGCGGTCGACTTCGGTCTCTCGACCCAGTCATGGCCGGCGTGGCTCTCCGACAGCGGGAAGGCGACCGCGATCGGGGCGCTGTTCGCGGGGGTTGGGGCGCTCCTGGCCGTGGCCGTCGTCAGGCGCTTTCCGCGTCACTGGTGGGCACCGGCGTCGGTGGGGGTGGTGGTGATCGCGGTGGCCGTGACCACGCTCGCGCCGGTCACGATCGACCGGGTCTTCAACCGCTTCGAGCCACTGCCAAAGGGAGAGCTGCGCAGCGAGGTCCTCGACCTAGCCCGTCGCTCGGGCGTGGAGGTGGGCGAGGTCTACCGGATCGACGCGAGCCGGCGAACTACGGGAGCCAACGCCTACGTGGGGGGCCTCGGGGCCACCAAGCGGGTGGTGCTTTACGACAACCTGATCGACGAGTTCCCGCCCGAGGAGATCCGCTCGGTGGTCGCGCACGAGCTAGCTCACGTGAAGAACCACGATCTGAGCCGCGGCCTGCTGTGGCTCGCGATCGTCGCGCCCGGGGCCACCCTCCTGGTCCAGCGGCTGGGCGAGACCCTGAGCCGCGGCCGTCCGGCCGGCACGCCGGCGGCGCTACCGGCGCTGGCCCTGTCGCTCGGGATCGTGTCCTTTGCGGTGGGCGCGGCGAGCAACGTGCTGTCGCGGCAGGTGGAGGCCCGCGCCGACGCCTACGCGCTGGAGCTAACCAGCGACCCCGAGGCCGCCATCGGCCAAGATCGGCGCCTGGCCGTGCAGAACGTGTCGGACCCCGACCCGCCGGCGGTGTGGCACGCCCTCTTCGGCACCCACCCCACCACCGTGGAGCGGATCGGCATGGCGGTGGCTACTCGCCGGGAAACTCGGGGAGGTTCTTGATGCCCTCCCGCGTGCGCCACTTGGAGTAGTTGTCCTCCATGGCGTCGATCAGCTCGCGCATGAACCGCGGCGACAGCGCGATCCGCGAGACCACCACACCGGGGATCTCGTCCTCCTCGACCTCGTGGTCGACGCGCGCGTACGTGATCGTGAACTCGTAGTCGGAATGGCTTACGTTCGCGAAGTTCGCGTAGTGCCCGGCCATCACCTCGGGCGAGGTGTGAATGTTGATCTGGCGCTCGGGGCGCTCGTCGTCCTCGGCCACTCGCGCAGTATCGCACCTCTGAGGCGGTCGTAGCGATGCGCGTCCTGGTGCTGGCCGCGGGCCGGCTCAGGCCGCCGTTCGTCGACGACGTCGAGCACTACGCGAAGCTGCTTTCCCGCTACGCTCGGCTCGAGCTGGTCGAGGTCAGAGACGAGGAGCGACTTGCCGCCCGGGTGCCCGAGCGGGACTTCGTCTGCCTGCTCGACGCCACGGGACGCGCCTTCGAAACGGTTGCCTTCAGCGCGTTTGTCGAGGAGCGGCGAGGGTCGGGGCGCGACCTCTGCTTCGTGGTCGGGGGGCCCCGCGGAACGGGGCTCGAGCGCTACGACATGAAGCTGTCCCTCGGACCGATGACCCTTCCGCACCAGCTCGCCCGGGTGGTCCTGCTCGAGCAGCTCTTCCGCGCTCACAAGATCCTGGCCGGCGAGCCGTACCATTATTAGAGGGGTGAGCAACTCGTCCAAGCCCCTGCCGAGCTCCCCCGTGGCCGACCTCCGCGCCGGCCTCAGCGCGGTGGCCGCGGAGGTGCGCGGAGAGGAACTGGTCGAGGCCCCGCGCCTCGAGCGCCCACCCAAGCCCGAGTTCGGCGACTACTCGAGCAATGCCGCGCTGCTGGCCGCGCCCGCGCTCGGCGAGCCCCCACGAGGGGTGGCCGAGCGCATCGGCGGCCTCCTGGCCGAGCGCCTGGGCGACGGCCTCGAGCGCGTCGAGGTTGCGGGTCCCGGATTCCTGAACCTGTTCATGTCGAACGCGTGGTGCCTCGGTGCCCTAGCGGCCGCGATGTGCCAGGACGAGGCCTTCGGAGCGGGGAAGCCGGAGGCCGGCGAGCCCATCCTCGTCGAGTTCGTGAGCGCGAACCCGACCGGACCGCTCACGGTCGCGAGCGGCCGTCACGCGGCCTACGGGGACTCGCTCTGCCGCATCCTCGAGTTCGCCGGCCACCGGGTCGAGCGCGAGTTCTACGTGAACGACCACGGCAGCCAGGTGCGCCTCTTCGGCGAGTCGATCCAGGCTCGCGCCCGCGGCGAGGAGCCGCCCGAGGGCGGCTACAGGGGCGACTACGTGACCGAGCTCGCCGGCCGCATCGACGGGGCGGCCGCGGCGGATGCCGACGCCCTCGCCACGCGTGGCGTGGAGCTGATGCTCGAGGGGGTGCGGGGCTCGCTCGAGCGCTTCGGAGTCCGCTTCGACCGCTTCTTCTCCGAGCGATCGCTCCACCAGAGCGGCGCGATCGAGACGGTCGACAGCATCCTCGAGCAGCACCGTGAGGTCTATTCGCACGAGGGCGCGCTGTGGCTTCGCACCACGGCCCACGGAGACGACAAGGACCGCGTGCTCGAGCGGTCATCCGGGGAGCTCACCTACTTCGCCTCCGACATCGCCTACCACCACGACAAGCTGGAGCGGGGGTACGGGCGCTCGATCGACGTGCTCGGCGCCGACCACCACGGCTACGTGGGGCGCATGCGGGCCGCGTGGATCGCGCTCGGCGGCGAGCCGGAGCGCCTCGAGTTCCTGATCATGCAGCTCGTGAACCTGATGGAGCACGGGCGGCGGGTGGCGATGTCCAAGCGCGAGGGCGAGTTCGTGACGCTCGACGAGCTGATCGACGACATCGGCGTCGACGCCGCGCGCTACTTCCTCGTGCAGCGCAGCCACGACACCACGCTCGACCTGGATCTGGCGCTCGCCCGCGAGCGGAGCCAGGACAACCCCGTCTACTACGTGCAGTACGCCCACGCGCGTATCGCGAGCATCCTGCGCAAGGCCGGCGAGTCGCCGGTCGCAGAGGCCGTGGCCCGTGACCTGACCGCGAGCTCCGAGGTGCTGCACCCCTCGGCCCGGGCGCTGCTCAAGCGCCTGCTCGAGCTGCCGGAGGAGGTGACCCTTGCCGCCGAGCGTCGGGCTCCACACCGCCTGACCGTCTACGGCCACGATGTCGCGCACGACTTCTCGGCCTTCTACCGCGACTGCCGCGTGGTCGGCGCCGCGGAGGAGGGGGGCGACGAGGGCTTCCGCATCGCGATGTGCGTGCTGGCCAAGCGGGTGCTCGCCCGCTCGTTGGGTCTGCTGGGCGTGTCGGCGCCCGAGGAGATGTAGGCGCGGTCGGGCTGCGGCGCCGCCGAGCATCTTTAGAGCCGCTTAACCAACGCCTCAGCGCCCCCTTAGGGACCGCTCGTAGGGTCGCCGCCATGATCGAGACCGTTGTCGACAGCGAGCGCCCCTTCGAGCCGGCCGAGGTGCCGCGCTCGAACGAGCCGGATCCGGGCGGCGACGCCCTCCAGCCGTTTCTGACCAGCATCGGCCGGGTGCGGCTACTCACCGCCGCCGAGGAGATGGACCTGGCACGGCGCATCGAGCGCGGCGACCAGGCCGCCAAGCAGCGCATGATCGAGGCCAATTTGCGTTTGGTGGTCTCGATCGCCAAGCGCTACCGCAACCAGGGCCTGCCCTTCCTCGACCTGATACAGGAGGGCACGATCGGCCTCATCCGCGCCGTCGAGAAGTTCGACCACCGTCGCGGCTTCAAGTTCTCGACCTACTCGACGTGGTGGATCCGCCAGGCCATCGCGCGCGGCGTGGCCGACAAGTCGCGCACGATGCGGCTGCCGGTGCACGTCGGTGACGTGCTGTACAAGCTCAAGCGCGCCGAGCGGGAGCTGGCGGCCAAGCTCGGCCACGATCCGACGGCCGAGCAGGTGGCGGCGGCGGTGGGCGTACCGCCCGAGGAGGCCGAGCGCATTCGCGTAGCGGGAGCGGCCATGGTGTCCCTCGAGACGCCCGTGGGCGCCGACGAGGCGGTGGCCCTCGGGGATCTGATCGTGGACGACCGTTCGCCCTCGCCCGACGAGTTCGTGGCCGAGCAAATGTCCACGGACGCCGTGGGCCAGGCGCTCGACGAGCTTGCCTACCGCGAGCGGCGGATGGTCGAGCTGCGCTTCGGACTGCGGGGCGAGCATCCGCGCACCCTCGAGGAGGCGGGACGAATCGTCGGGCTCACGCGGGAGCGCGCCCGGGCGGTCGAGACCCGCGCCCTCGCCCGGCTGCGCACTCTGCTGCCGCCCGAGGTGCGCGCCAGCGCGGCGTAGGAATCGACTTCGACGCTCGGTCGCGTTCCGTTGTAGCCGCGGGGCCTGGACCTTCCGTTGGAGTCTCGACGGAGATTCGTCCGCTTGGGTTGACATGACGTCGCCCGCGACGCACCATCGCTGGACGGATCGACAGGTGGGAGGAGAACGTGGACGCGACGATCTACGAACGCATCGCGGAGTGGCTGGAGCGTGGGATGTCGCTCAGCGAGGTCGAGGCGAAGCTCGAGCGCCGCAGCGAGGAGGGCGACGAGGATGCACGGTCGGCCCGCTGGCTCGAGGAGCGGTACGCCTGGGGCAGGCCTCCGGGTGATGCCGCGGATCGGCTGGCCGACATCGACCGCCGCTCGTTCGGCTGACGCTCGGGTCAGACCTCGCTGAAGAAGTTGAGGCCGAGGTCGTCGAGTAGCGCCAGAGCCTCCGAGTTCAGCCGCGTGAGCTCATCGGTGTAGAGCAGCACGCCCATCACCACCAGCACCACGCCCGAGACCACGGTGATCGCCGAGTAGTGGTCACGGAAGAAGCGGAACAGCCCGGTGACCGATGAGAAGGCGACCGCACTGAGGATGAACGGCACCGCGAGGCCCGCGGCGTAGAAGGCCAGCAGCACGCCGCCCTCGCCCACCGTGGACTCGGTGCTCGCGGCGGTGAGGATCGCCCCGAGCGTGGGCCCCGTGCAGGGCAACCAGGCGATCGCGAAGGCGAGCCCGGCCACCACCGGCCCGCCGGTCGAGGCGCGGGCGAGCAAGCGCTCGGGGCGCCAGCTGCGGTTGAGAAGCGGGACGAACAGCGTGGCCACGAACAGCACGCCCATGAGGGCGATGACCACACCGGCCACCTGGCGCAGGCCGTTGCGGTGCTCGAGCAGCGTGGTGCCGAGCCCGGTGGCGGTCATGCCCAGGGCGACGAACATGACCGTGAACGACAGGCAGAAGAGCAGCGCCGGGCCGAGCACGGCACCGCGGCCGCGGCCCTCGGTCAGGTCCGCGAACGACACGCCCGAGATCGCCGACAGGTAGCCGGGCACGAGCGGCAGGACGCAGGGGGAGACGAAGGACAGGAAGCCGACGGCGAAGGCCGCCACGACCGTGGTGTCGACTCCTTCGTTCACGAGACTTCGTTCACCGAGCTAGAGGTCGTAACGCTCGAGATCCGCGTCGAGGCGGGCGCTGTCGGAGCCGCCGAGTGCCGCCGCGCCGGGCGCATCGCCCGCTCCCGCGCCTGTCCGGGGGCGCCGCCGCCAGCGCACCGTGGCCGCTGTGACGCCGGCGAGCGCGAGCAGCAGCGCGAGGCCGGGCACCAGCACCGCGGCGCGGTCGAAGCCGTCGTCGCCGGGGACCGCCAGCACGTCCTCCCCGAACTCGGCCACAAGCGCCGCCTTCACCTCGTCCTTGGACTTGCAGTCCTCGACCAGGTCGAGGATGAAGGAGCGCTCCTGCTTTGCCTGGGGGGCCTCGGTGGCGAGGGCCAGGGGCGTGCCGCACACCGGGCACATCACCTCGTCCTCGATGTCGGCGACGCTCGTGCGCGGGCACTGAGCCGCGGCGGCGGCCGGAGCCGCCAGGCTTGCGACGGCGATGAGGAGGATCAGCGCGCGCCTCACGCCGGCTCCTCGAGGAGCGGCACCACGTGGCGCTCGAAGAAGGCGTCGTCGACGGGGCCGCGCTCGATCGCCCGCAGGCGCCCCTTGCGGTCGATGACCACCGTCTCCGGGTAGGCGGCCACGCCAAAGTCCTTCTGGGTGCTGCCGTCGCCGTCCTTCAGCATCGGATACGTGAGGTCGAACTCGTCGATGAACTCCTGGGCGTCGGGCGTCGCATCGAGCACGTTGACGCCGAGCACCGTGGCGCCCCGTGGCTCGAGCCGCTCGTGCCAATCCTGCAGAAGCGGGGACTCGGCCCGGCACGGCTCGCACCACGACGCCCAGTAGTTGAGGACCACGACCTTGCCCCTGTAGTCGGCGAGCGAGCCCTCTCCGTCGGCGCCCAACCGCGGCAGGCGGATGCTCGGCGCGGGCGGCGTCTCCCCACTCGCGAGCGCGGCCTCGATGCCGCGGTCCGGGCTCTTCGACGTCACGCCGTAGGCAAGCAGCCCGAGCAGCGCCAGCACGCCGACCATCACGATCACGGGAACGGGGGAGAGCAGGCGACTCATGCGGGGCTTCAAGAGTAGATACGGGCCTCGGCCGCGGCACGGGCAGGCCGGGCGCCGGGCCGCCGCTCGGCGTTAGAATCGCCGGCGTCCGGAGCGCCCGGCGCCCCGGTCACGCGGACGTAGCTCAGTTGGTAGAGCGCGAGCTTCCCAAGCTCGAGGTCGCGGGTTCGAGGCCCGTCGTCCGCTTCGAATGACGCGGCGGCGCCGAACCCTGCTCTCCATCGCGGCAGTGGCGGTCCTGCTCCTGGCGCTCGGGACGGTTTACGTGGTCTTCTGGCCGGTTTCGCCGGATTCACTCAACTACTCCGTGGCGAGAAACGTCGGCGGCTCTCAGCTCCTTGGCGTGGAGCCGTGCGTCGAGCTGGGTGGGAACGAATGGGACTGCTCGGTGCCGGACGGCTCGAACAGCGGCACTGATGATCCACTCGCTCACCGGTCGAATAGGCGGAGGTTCGGGACCGCCGAGATGAACCCGAGGCGGAAGCGTCGGCCCGCGCCGGACCCGACCGCCTCGACTCCGATGTCGAGCGGAACGCGCTGGACGAGATCCGGCAGGACGAGCGGTGCGTCGGAAGCCACCCGCGCCGGGGGATCCTCGCCCGCGGCGGTGGACCCGCCGTCCGTCCCGACGACCGTCAAACCGATCAGGGCCAGTCCCGCCGCGAAGATCCCACGCCGTCGCATTGCCCAAGAGCTTCGCATCTCCCCCCGGTCGAGAGGCGCACATTCGAGAGTCGACGCGAGGTCAGCCGGACTAAAGCCTCCCGCGACTTGTGTCGATTACGACTTGTGGCCACCAGCCTGAAGCGGGTGCTTGCCGACCGGTCGCTCGGGCGGCAGTTGGCCGTTGCCGCGGTCGCCACGGCGGTGATCGTCGCACTCGTGGTCGGAGGGCTGGTAACCCTGCTCGGCCGTTCGGCGGCGACCGACGACCTCGATCGGCGTGCCGAGAGCATCCGAGCGGTGACGACAGGGCCCGGCGGAGTGCCGCAGGCGCGGCGTGTCGCGCGCGAGCTCGACGCCACCGTCGCGGTCGAGCGCGCCTCCAAGGCGCCCGGCGCGACCCCAGACGGCACCCGCGCCTACCGGTTTCCGTTCGGCGAGAAGCGCGGAAAGCGCGCCGAGCGGCTCGTGATCGGCGTCGCGGGCGATCCCGTCACGCGCGCCACCCGCGCGGGTGTGCTCACCGGCCTCGTCGCGGGCTTCGTCGCCGGCGTTCTCCTCTTCCTCTTGGGCCGCCTGTGGAGCCGTTCGGCCACCGGGCCGCTCAGCGACCTTCGCAAGGCGCTCGTCAGGGCTCGAGAAGGCGATTACCGGCCGCTCCAGATCCGCCGCGGAGGACCCGAGTTCCGCGCCGCCGGCGACGAATTCGACTCACTTGCGGAGGCGGTCGCCGAGCGGGAGCGGCGCCTGGAGTCCAACGCGGCCACCGATCCGCTCACCAAGGTGGGAACCCGCCAGCGCTTTCACGAGGCGCTCCAGGTGGAGCTCGAGCGAGCAGAGCGCGAGCGCGGCCACATGGCGGTCGTCCAGCTCGACGTGGATGGCTTCCGGGAGCTCAACGAGGAGCTCGGGCCGGCAGCGGGGGACAGGGTGCTGCGAGCAGTCGCCGATGCGCTCAAGGAGGCTCTGCGGAGCACCGATGTTCTCGCCCGTCTCGGTGCCGATCACTTCGGGCTCGTGCTCCCCGGTACGGACTCCGAGTTGGCGCTGAGCGTGACCGACCGTGCCCGGGAGGCGGTGGCCGCGGCCATGCCCGACGGTCCGCTGCGCTGCTCCGCCGGCTATGCGTGCTACCCGGTCGACGGGGGCGATGCGGCCACCCTCCGACAGGCCGCTGACGGCGCCCGGGGCTGGGCCAAGCGAAGCGGGGGCGACCAGACCCGCCGCTACGACCCCGAGCACGTCGTGCTGGCCGCTAGCGAGGAGCAGCACGCGGAGGTGCTCGCGATGCTTCGTCTTGACCGTCCCATCGAGCCGGTCTACCAGCCGATCGTCTCCCTGGCGACCGGCGACCTGGCCGGCTACGAGGCCCTCGCGCGCTTCCCCGGCAACCCCGAGCGCACGCCGATTGCCTGGTTCGCGCAGGCCCAGCGCTGCGGACTGGGCCCGAAGCTCGAAGCCGCCGCGATCAGCGCCGTCCTCGATCACCCCCAGCGACCCGCCGACACCTTCCTCGGCGTGAACCTGAGTCCCTCGGCGCTGTCGTCAGCGGAGGTTCAGGCGGTCCTGCCGGAGGACCTCACCGGCCTCGTGATCGAGATAACCGAGCAGGAGCGAGTGGTCGACGAGACCCTGCTCCAAGAGGCACTGGCCGAGGTTCGAGCCCGTGGCGGCAAGGTGGCGGTCGACGACGCCGGCGCCGGCTACGCGGGGCTCCGGCAGGTCATGAACATCCAACCCGACATCATCAAGCTCGATCGCTCACTCGTGGCCAACTGCCACCAGGACGCCGCCAAGGGAGCCCTGATCGAGTCGTTCGTGCGCTTCGCCCGCAGGACGGGCGCCACTGTCTGCGCCGAAGGCGTCGAGAACCCAGACGAGCTGAGGGCGCTGGCCGACCTCGACGTGACCTACGGGCAGGGCTTCGTGCTCGCCCGACCAGCGCGGCCGTGGGTGCCCGTCCGGTTCGAGATCACGGAGCCGCTGCTGCGCCGCAGCATGCGCACCGGCATACCGCGCACCGGACAGAACGAGCTTCCGGGAAGCGACGAGCGGGGCCTCGAGCAGGTGGTGGAGCGCCTGGCCGAGATCAAGTCGCTGAGCGACCTGGCCGAGGGCCTGGCGCTGATCGCGGCGGAGCTCGGCGCCCAGGACGCCAGCCTGCTTCGCCATCTCTCCAACGAAGGCGCCGTCGAGGCCGTGAGCCACCACGGCTGGCTGCGTGACGGCGAGCGGCTGAGCCTGGCGAGCTACGCGACCACCGCTGAGGTCCTGAACAGCCGTCAGGTCATCCAGGTGCTCTTCAGCGACGGGTCTGCGGAGATCGGCGAGCTGGCCCTGCTTGGCACCACGCGGTACCGGGCGATGCTGATCGCGCCGGTCGTGGCCCACGGCGAGTCGCTCGGGGTCCTCCAGGTCTTCGCGAGCGAGGAGCGCGTCTGGTCGCGCTCCGAGTTGAACCGGGGACGGATCCTGGCCTATCAGCTCGCACCGGTCGTCGAGCGCCTCGCCGGCCTGGAGCCGACGTCCGAGCCGGCCGTTCCCGTTTAGCGAGTCCCCGGAAACGGGGAACAACCAGGCGATGGAGTCCTGGAACGTGACGGCGCTGAACGTGGAACCGCACCACCCCGAGGTGCTCTGCACCGACGAGGACACGCGGGCCATCGCGATCAACCTGCCGGCCGGCGAGATGATGCAGGAGCACGAGGTGCACGAGAACACCTACCTGCTGGTGGCCGAGGGCGAGGTGGAGATCGCACAGGGCGGGCAGACGACTGCCGGGCCGCGCGGCACCCTGTTCCACTTCGCGCCGCACGAGCGGCGTGAGGTTCGGGCGATCGACGACGTTCGCCTCGTGATGGTCCTGGCGCCCTATCCGGCGCCGACGCGGCGCTCGTAGGGGCGCTCCCTACCGACGGCGCGTCCGCTTCACCACCGCCGCCGGCACCGTCTATGTCCTGCGAGTCCTGCCACGCGGGCGCGCCTACCGCGACTGACCCACCCATCAACCGCCTGCCGGGTCGGCGCCGTATAGAGAGGGTGAGCCCAACCGCCCTGCAATACTGAGCACCGCCATGAACCCCAGCCGCAAGCGCAAGATCCGCCTGATCGTCGCGCTTAGCGCCGCGCTGCTCCTGGCCACGGCGCTGATCTACACGAGCTTCAACGCCTCCACCGAGGCCAAGACCCCGTCGCAGCTGGCCGGGGCCGCCGACTCGGGGCGCTCGTACGAGCTCACCGGCAAGGTGGTCGAGGGCTCGGTCGACCGCCGCGGCGACGAGCTGCGCTTCCGAGTGCGTGATCGCGAGGGATCAGCGTCGGTCCCAGTCGTCTACTCGGGCGTCGTTCCGGACCCCTTCCGGGACGGGCGCGAGGTAATCGTCTCCGGCCAGATGCGCGACGGAACCTTCGCGGCCGAGCGCGACTCGCTCGTGACCAAGTGCCCGTCCAAGTTCACCAAGGACAAGCAGCAGAGCTGATGCCGGCGACGGAGGCGGGCGCCTGATGGCCGGCGTCGGCTCGGCATGCCTGCTCGTCGGCCTGCTCACCGCGGTGTACGCCGTGGGCGCGGCGCTCTACGGAGCGCTCGCCGGCCAGCGCCGGTTCGTGGTCTCGGCCCGCCGGGCCGTGTACTGCATGGCGGGGCTGATGATCGCCTCGGTGGGGCTCCTCGAGGCGGCCTACGTGCGCTCGGACTTCTCGTTCGCCCTGGTGCAGCAGAACTCCTCGACCGACACGCCGCTCTTCTACAAGGTCACCGCGATGTGGTCGAGCCAGGCCGGCTCGCTGCTCCTGTGGGTCTTCCTGCTGAGCGTCTTTTCCGCGCTGGTGCTGCGCTCCACGCGACGCAAGCACCGCGAGATCGTGCCCTACGCCACCGCGGTGCTCGGCGGGATCGCGACGTTCTTCCTGGCCCTGGTCGTGTTCGTGCCCGAGGCCCAGCCCTTCGCAACCCTCGCCAATCCGCCCGCCGAGGGCAACGGGCTCAACCCGCTGCTCCGCCACCCGGCGATGATGATCCACCCGACGATGCTCTACTCGGGTTACGTCGCCTTCTCTATCCCGTTCGCCTTTGCGATCGGCGCGCTGATCACCCGCAATACCGGCGCCGACTGGATCCGCTCGACGCGCCGCTTCGCGCTGATGGCCTGGACCTTCCTCGGCTTCGGGATCATGCTCGGCGCCCTGTGGTCGTTCTCCGAGCTCGGCTGGGGCGGCTACTGGGCGTGGGACCCGGTGGAGAACGCCTCGCTGATGCCGTGGCTCACCGGCACGGCGTTCCTGCACTCGATCATCGTGCAGGAGAAGCGCGGGATGCTGAAGGTGTGGAACGTGTCGCTGATCATCTTGACGTTCGTGCTGGCGCTGCTCGGCACGTTCCTCGTGCGCTCGGGAATCCTCGACTCGATCCACGCCTTCGGCGAGTCGACGCTCGGCGGCAAGTTCCTCGCATTCATCGCCCTCGTGCTGGTGGGCTCGGTCGCGCTCGTGCTCAGCCGCCGCCACGATCTGCGCTCGGAGGGCCGGTTCGACTCCTTCGCCTCGCGCGAGGCCATGTTCCTGTTGAACAACCTGGTGCTTGTGGGGCTCTGCTTCGTGATCTTCTGGGGCACCTTCTTCCCTCTGATCTCCGAGGCGGTCGCGGGCACCGAGGCCAGCGTCGGCCCGCCGTGGTTCAACCGCTACACGACTCCGCTGGCGCTCGTGCTCGTGCTGCTGGCCGGGATCGGCCCGGCGGTCGCCTGGCGGCGCATCACGCCGGCCAACCTGCGGCGCGCGCTGCTCATACCCGCGGTAGCCACGGCGCTCACCCTGGTGGCTTTGCTAACCCTGACCCCCGCCGCCGACAGCCTCTCGTCGCTCATCATGTTCTCGTTCGTGGCCTTCGTGCTGGCCGTCGTCGGGCAGGAGTTCGCGCGCGGGACGAGCGCCCGGCGCACCATGTCGGGCAGCTCGTGGCCTGCCGCCTTCGTACAGCTCGTCGGGCGCAACCGGCGCCGCTACGGCGGCTACATCGTGCACATCGGGATCGCCCTGCTGTTCCTCGGCGTGGCGGCGTCCTCGGCCTTCGTCGAGCAGCGCGACGCGCGCGTCTCCCCCGGACAGACCGTCGAGGTCGACGGCTACGCGATCACCTATGTGAAGCCGACGGCCGACGTGCTGAACGACCCCTCCGGCACCGGGGCGCCGATCACGCTCGGAGCCGTCTTCGACGTGCGCAAGGGGGAGGAGCGCTTCACGATCCATCCCTCGCGCAACTACTACACGGCCCAGGACGACGGCTCCAAGGGGGCCATCGGGCGCTTCTTCGAGGGCGAGGCGACGAGTGAGGTGGACGTGCGCTGGGGCCTCGGCAAGGACTTCTGGGCCGCTATCCAGCCCGATCTGCGCACGCTCGAGCCGCGCATCGAGGAGGCGAACCGCAAGTTCGGCGGCGCCGAGTTCACCGACGCCCAGCCCCTGATCGCCGCGGCGATCGTCGAGAGCTATCGCCAGGACCCCCCGCCGGCGGCGTTCCGCGCGCTCGTGTCCCCGCTCGTGGCCTGGATCTGGATCGGCGGCGGCGTGGTACTTCTGGGGGCGCTGACGGCGCTGTGGCCCACCGCCGACGCCCGTACCCGCAGCGTGCGCAGCCTGTACGCCGCGCGCGTCGGCCGCGAGCTGTCGCGCGCCTGAGGGTGCGACCTGCCGGCGCAGTGCCGGCTCGAGCGACCCCGCGCCCGGCAGGGATGGGCTGAGCCTCCATGGAGTACGCCCTGGCGCTCGTGCTGCTGGTCGCCCTCGTCGCGGCGTGGGTCGCGATCCCGCTGTTCAGGGACAGCGGCGACGAGCAGAGGGAGGACGCGCGGACGGCCGACCTCGAGATCGCCAAGGAGTCCAAGTACGCGGAGATCCGCGATGCCGAGCTCGACTTCCGGATGGGGAAGGTCTCGGAGGCCGACCATCGGGAGACCGACCGCGAGCTCCGCGCCCAGGCCATCGACATCCTCAGGGAGCTCGACCGGCTGAGGGGGGAGGAGCCCAAGGGGGCCTCCTGATGGTCGCAACGTGGAGAGAAGGCCCGCGCTAGAGTTCCGGTCCGTGGAAGCGATTCTCAGCGGAGTCCAGGTGCTCCTCGCGATCATCGTGATGCTCCTGATCCTCCTGCACTCCGGCAAGGACGCCGGCCTCTCCGGGGCCTTCGGCGTGGGTGCCGGCGGCAGCTCGCTCGGCGGCGGCTCGTTCGCCGAGAAGAACCTCACCCGCTGGACGATCGGCTTCTGCATCGCGTTCGCCGTGAACGTGATCATCCTGCTGAAGATCTAGCGGCGCCGCGGCCCGTGGCCGCGCCGCTCAGGGCTCGATGCGCGTGACCGTGCCCTCGCCCGAGTTCACTACGAACACGACACCCTCGCCGGTGGCGATGTCGGCCGGCCCCTCGTCGACCGGCACCGGTTGCCCGGACACCGCCCGGGCGGGAGGGTCGATGCGGCTGACCGTCGGGCCCCGCTCGTTGGTCGCGGCGAGCACGCTTCCCGGGTCGGTGACCCAGACCGAGCCGAGGCCGGCGGCGAGCCGGGTCGTGACCGTGCCGTCGAGCGCGACCGGATCCTCCTCCGCCTGGCCGGAGCCGGGTTCGATACGAACGACCTTCACCCGCCCGCTCAGGGGATCGTCGCTGCCCACCACCCAGACACCGCCCTCGCCCACCGCGAGCCCGAGCACCTGATCCTTGGCGATCGGGATGGGCTCGCCCTCTGGCCGGCGGGTCTCGGGGTCGATCTTCGTCACGGTGCCGTCACCGGAGTTGGCCACCCACACGGCGCCCTCGCCGACGGCTATGTCCGTCGGCCCGTCCCCGACCTGAATCGGCTCGCCGGCCACCGCGCCGGTCGCGGGGTCGATCACCGTGACGGTGTCGCGCGCGCTGCTCGTGACCCACACCGCTCCTTCCCCCGCCACGACGGCGGACGGGTCCTCGACCGGGATCGCGGCGCCCTCGAGCCGCGCGCGCACGGGATCGATCTTGCTGACCGAGCCCTCTGCCTTGGCCACCCACACCGCCCCCTCACCGACGCTGACCGAGACCGGCGCGGCGCCGACCGCGATCGGCCGGCCCTCGGGTCGGCCGGTGGCCGGATCGAGACGGACCACCGTGCCGCCGGCGTTGTTGGCCACCCACACCGCGCCCTCGCCGACCGCCACGCTCACGGGGCTCCTTCCGACCCGTACCCCGGGCGCGACGTCCGGCGCCGGGCGGGTTACCGGACGAGGCCGGTCGGGCTCCTCCTCCTCACCGCCGACGGCACAGCCGGCGAGCGTCAGCGCGAGGACGATGGTCGCCAGAAGGGGAGGGGCGCCGCGCACGCCCTGTGTTCTGCCCGTGCTGGCCCGGCGGATCACGTCCACGCGCCGCGAGTCACTCGCGAACGGCTCAACTGTGGCTGGCTCGCAGAAGCAACTCCAATGCAAAAGAGCGGTGTTTGCAGCACTTTTCTCGCGGCCGTCTACGGTTGCTCGCGTTCACCGTCCTTGGTGGTCTCGCCTCCGAGCGCGGCCCAGCCCGCGTGGAGGGGGCTCCTGCATGAAGAAACTTTCCGTCTCCGTAGTCATGGCCCTTTTGGCCGCCGTGATCGTCGTGTCCCTCAGCTCCGGCTCGAGCCACCGCGAGGCGCCGAACATCTCGCTCGACCCGACCGCCGACAACACCGACGTCTACGCCTTCACGGCGCAGAACTCCCCGGCGTCGTTGACCGTCATCGCCAACTGGATCCCGCTCGAGGACCCGGCAGGCGGCCCGAACTTCTACAACTTCGATCCGCGGGCCGACTACTACATCAACATCGACAACACCGGCGACGGTCGCGCCGACATCAGGTACCGATTCAAGTTCAAGACGAGGATCGTCGACCGCAACTCCTTCCTGTACGCCAAGCCCGGAGTCACGACGATCAGGGACCGGGACCTGAACATCCAGCAGCGCTACGACGTCTTCAAGGAGAGGATCACCGGGAAGGGAAGCGGAGCCCGTACCCGCACCCAGCGGATCGCCCGCAACATCCCCGTCGCTCCCAACAACGTCGGACCGAAGACGTTCAACGGCACAGGCGGCTACGACCGCGTTGCCAACCAGGCCATCCGGCCGCTCGGGAGTGGCGGCAGGGTGTTCGCCGGCCAGCGCGACGAGGCGTTCTACATCGATCTCGGCGCCACCTTCGACGCGATCAACCTCGAGGGCGGGGGCACCAACCGGGTACCGGCGGGACAGCGCGGCACCGGCAACCGTGGCGGTGGCAAGGACGACACCGCTGGGCTGAACGTGCACTCGATCGCGCTGCAGGTGCCTGAGTCGCAGGTCACGCGCAACGGCCAGCTCGTCTCCGGGCCGAAGGCGTCCAACGCCGTCGTCGGCGTGTGGTCCTCCACCGAGCGCCGCAGGCTCGAGGTGACCAACGGCAACTTCGGAAGCAGGACCGGCTCGGGCGGCAAGGTGCAGGTCAGCCGACTGGCCAACCCGCTCGTGAACGAGCTGGTGGTCCCGCTCGGCCGCAAGGACGAGTACAACCGCTCGACGCCCGATCAGGACGCGAGGAAGTTCGGCGGCTTCGTGCTCCGGCCGGAGGTGGCTCGGCTCCTGAATGCCCTGTTCAACCTCGGCGTGAAGGAGACCGGACGGACCGACATCGTCCAGGCGCTGCTCACCGGGATCCCCGGCGTGACCCAGATCAGCAAGAACCCGGCAGCCGCGGACACGCTGAAGATCAACATGGGCGTGCCGCCCAGCACCACCGAGAACCGCTTCGGCGTCATCGGTGGCGACATGGCGGGCTACCCGAACGGCCGCAGGCTGGGTGACGACGCCGTAGACATCACCCTGAGGGTGGTCGGCGGCTTCCTCGTGCCCGAGAACCAGGGAGGCAAGAAGCTGCCGCTGGGAGACGGCGTGGACCAGAACGACAAGGCGCAGCTGTCCACGTTCCCCTACATCCCGGGGCCGGCCTCAGGCTTCGACTCGGATCCGAAGCGGGCCGAGCCGCCGCACGAGCCGACGTCGGGCGAGGCCCCGCGGTAGGTGTGGGAACCGACCACGTGGCTCCTGGGCAGCGGTAGACCGCTGACCGGGCCGCTGGTCGGACGTAGCTGGTGAGTCCCAAACAGAAGGCCCCGCGAGCGGGGCCTTCTGTCGTTGACGAGGCGCGGCGCAATCGGCTGAGCCTCTCTCGCCCCGTGTTGCGTCGGCATGACCGAGGATTAGTCTAATCTAAACTCGGAATATGCTCCGGCGAAGTGTCAGCACTGATCCAGGGTGGCGCCTTCGTCCGAACCATCAAGTACGGCCGCTCCCGGAGAGCGGCCCTGACAGGGGAAGGGAACAAAATGAAGAGGGTCTCAATCGTGGCCGTGTTGGCCGCCTGTGCCGTCGCCGTGCCACTCAGCTCCGGTTCGAGCCATCGCGAGGCACCGAACATCATGCTCGACCCGACGGCCGACAACACCGACACGTACGCCTTCACGGCGCAGGACGCGCCCGGAACGCTGACGATGATCGGGAACTGGATCCCCGGCCACGATCCGGCCAACGGCCCCAACTTCTTCCGCTTCGACGATCGCGCGGTCTACTACCTGAACGTCGACAACACCGGTGACGGCCGACCGGACATCCGCTACCGGTACACATTCCGGACGCACATTCGCGACCGCACGACCTACGAGCATTCGCGCCCCGAGGTCACCTCTCTCGGCGATCCGGACCTGATCCAGGCCCAGACCTACGACGTCGTCCGCGAGCGCTACCGCAACGGGCGGCTGCGCTCGAGCACGCGGGTGGCCCGGGGGCTTCCCGTCGTGCCGACCAACGTCGGCCCGAACACCATGCCCGACTACAGCGCGCTCGCCGCGGAAGGCGTCAAGCCGCTTCCCGGCGGGGGCAAGGTCTTCGTGGGCGAGCGCGACGAGTCCTTCTTCATCGATCTGGGAGCCACCTTCGATTCGGTCAACCTGCGGGTTCCGCCGGGCAACGCGGGCGGCGGCAAGGACGACTTCGCCGGTTCTGGCACGAGCTCGATCGTGATGCAGGTGCCGGAGGCCGAGGTCACGAGAGACGGACGACCGGTCGCCGCCGAGGATGCCGCCAACGCCGTCGTGGGCGTATGGGCCTCCACGGACCGGCGCAGGCTGCAGGTGACCGACGCCGACTACAACGTCGCGTCCGCACCCAGCATCGCTCCCCGCGAGCAGAATGCACCGCGCGGAAGGTCCCCGCGCCGGCCGGCTACGCGTGGAGGTCGCCAGACGCCGCGGCGCGTGCGGACCCAGACTCGCGAGCAGACCGCGACGATCTCGCGCAGCGCCTCCGCGGCGCGCACCTCGGGCACTGACTGGGTCCAGGTCTCGCGCCTGGGCGGACCGCTCATCAACGAGCTGTTCTCACCGGCGGTTCGGAAGGACCTCTACAACCGCAGGACGCCCGACGGTGACGGAGCCCTGCTCGGTGACCTGACGCGGGAGCCGATCCTGGCGAGAATCATCAACCGTCAGTTCACGGACCTGGTGAACGCTCCCGAGAACGACCGGGAGGATCTATACGAGATCCTGCTTCAGGGCGTGACCGGCCTCAACCGACAGGTCCCGGGTGCGAGAGCCCCGGCTGTCGACACCCTGAAGATCAACCTCGGGACGGCGCCCGCCACGATCCCGAACCGCTTCGGCCTCCTGGGTGGGGATAGAGCCGGCTACCCGAACGGGCGTCGTCTGGAAGACGACATCGTCGACATCCAGGTGCGGCTGATCGCGGGCTTCCTGGTCGGGAACAAGCAGCCGGTGGGCGACGGTGTCGTAGCCAACGACAAGCCGTTCCTGACGGAGTTCCCGTACCTGGCGGAGCCCGACTCGGGCTTCGACTCCCGGCTCAAGCGGCAGGAGCCGGCGCAGCCGCCGGACCTGCCCGATCCGGCTCCGGCCGACGGGCTGTAGTACGCGACCGCGATCGCGGGAGGGGGCCTCGTCGGCACCCTCCCCGCTCGCGGTCCCAACGCTTTCGCAGCACAACGGGGTTGCACCCATGATGAACCGCCTCCGAGCCAATCTCCTCAAGCTGGCCGTGCCCGCCCTCGTGTTCGTGGTGGCGTTGGTCGTGCTCGGCGTCGTGAACAGGTCGTCCACGCCTGCCGCCTCCCCGACGGGGGGATCACCCGTCATCTCCCCGGGGCAGTCGACGCCCGAGCAGATCAAGGCCCTGCAAGACGCCGTCCGCGAGGCTCCCGACGACGCGGGTTCCTACGCGCTCCTGGGCGACGCCTTCCTGCAGCGCGCGCGCGAGACCGCCGACCCGAGCTGGTACGCCAAGTCCGAGGACGCCTTTGGCCAGGCCCTGCGACGTGACCCCCGGGACCTGACCGCCGTCAACGGCCTGGGCACGCTCGCGCTCGCCCGTCACGACTTCCCCGCCGCCCTCGAGCACGCGCGACGGGCGCGCCGCCTCGAGCCCGGGCTCGTGCGGCCGTACGCCGCGCTCGTGGACGCGCTGGTGGAGCTCGGTCGCTACGAAGAGGCGGGCCGCGAACTGCAGCGCATGATCGATCTGAAGCCGACGCTGGCCTCCTACGCGCGAGTGTCCTACTTCCGTGAGCTGCACGGCGATCTCCGCGGAGCGGTCGAGGCGATGAGCCTTGCTGTGTCGGCCGGATCCGGCACCCCCGAGAACAGTGCCTACGTGCAGACCCTGCTCGGCAACCTGGAGCTGAACCGAGGGCGCCAGGCGCCCGCCCGCCTGGCCTACCGAACCGCGCTCGAGCGGCTGCCCGGCTACGTGCCCGCCGAGGCCGGCCTCGCGCGCGTGGACGCCGCGCGCGGGCGCCTGGACGCTGCCATTCGCCGCTACCGGCCGCTCGTGAACCGGCTGCCGCTGCCGGAGTATGCAATCGCCCTCGGCGAGGCCGAGCTTGCCGCGGGCCGGATCGCCGAGGGCCGCCGTGACCTCGAGCTCGTCCGCGCCGAGGAGCGCCTGCTCAGCGCGAGCGGCGTGAATACCGACGTGGAGATCGCGCTGTTCGAGGCCGACCACGGGCGCGCCGCCAGGGGCGTGCGGGTCGGGCGACGGGCCTGGGGCGCGGCTCCGAGCGTGCGCTCGGCGGACGCGCTCGGGTGGGCGCTCACCTCCGCGGGCCGTGCCGAGGAGGGTCTCATGTGGGGGAGACGCGCTCTGAAGCTGGGCTGGCGCGATCCCGTGGTCCTCTATCACGCCGGCATGAGCGCGAGCGAGACCGGCCGCAGGGAGGCCGCGCGCCGCTACCTGGAGCAGTCACTGGAGCTGAACCCCACGTTCTCGCCCTATCACTCCCCACGGGCCCGACGGGCGCTTGCGCGAGTGTCGTGACCCGCGCGGCATTCATCGCTGTTGCCGCGCTGGCGCTGGCGCTTACGCTCCCGCCTCCCGCGGCCCTCGCCCACCCGCTCGGCAACTTCACGGTCAACCATCTGAGCCGCGTGAAGGTCTCGAGCGAGCGGGTCGAGGTGCGATACATCCTCGACCAGGCGGAGATCCCGACCTTCCAGGAGCGCGACCTCTCGCCCGAGGAGATCATCGAGCGCAAGGGCGAGGAGGTGCGCCGCGGCCTGCTCCTGACCGTAGATGGCCGATCCGCGCCCCTGCGCGCGGCACCCGATCCGCGCCTGACCTACCTCCCCGGCCAGGGTGGCCTTCGTACCACGAGGCTGGAGATCCTCCTTGCCGCCGACGTGGATGATCCGCGCACGGTGGAGCTGCGCGACGGCACCTTCGCCGACCGCGGGGGCCTCACCGCGATCGTGTCCGTGGCGGGGGAGGGCACCGCCGTTCGGGCCACGGCTCCCTCCGGCGATCCGACGGGCGGGCTGCGGCGCTACCCGCAGGACATCCTCAAGAGCCCGCTCGATCAGAGGTCGGCGAGCTTCGCGGTCAAGCCGGGCGACGGCACGCTTGACGCGCCGCGCAGCGAGGGCGGCCAGACCGCCACCACGCGCACCGCCGGCAGCGATGGCTTCGCCGGTGTGTTCGAGAACGCGTCCACCGGCGAGACGGGTCTCCTGTTCCTGCTGGCGGCGGCCTTCGCCTGGGGTGCCTTCCACGCGCTGTCGCCGGGCCACGGCAAGGCCATGGTGGCCGCCTACCTCGTGGGTACGCGCGGCACCGCACGCCACGCCGTCGCGCTCGGGGCGACCGTGACCGTGACCCATACGATCGGCGTCTTCGCGCTGGGGGTGATCACGCTCGCGCTGTCCCAGTACGTGCTGCCGGAGGATCTCTACCCGTGGCTGAACCTGGTCTCCGGCCTGCTGGTGGTCGCGATCGGGGCGGGGGTCCTGCGCTCCCGCGTCCGCTGGGCCAGAGCCCGGCGCGCCGAGGGGCGGGCCGCCGCCGCGGACGCCGAGGAGCCGGGCCACTGGATCGCCTCCGCGGACAGCCACTCACACGGCGACCACGACGGCGACCACTCGCACGACGGCGACCATTCGCACGGCCACGACCACTCGCACTCCCACGGCGGCCACGACCACTCGCACTCTCACGGCGGCGGCCACCATCACCACCACATGCCCGACCGCATCACGTGGAAGGGACTCATCGCCATGGGCGCCTCGGCCGGCCTGATCCCGTGCCCCTCGGCGCTCGTGGTCCTGCTCGCGGCGATCTCGCAACACGAGGTGACGCTCGGCCTCGTGTTGATAGTGGCCTTCAGCGTCGGCCTGGCGGGCACGCTGACCGCGCTCGGCCTGGCGGTCGTCTTCGGCGGGCGGGCGAGTTCGCGGCTCAACTTCTCGAACCGCTTCGCCTCCGCGCTTCCGGCGGTGTCGGCGGTCGTGATCCTCGGCGCGGGCTGCCTGCTCACCGCGCGAGCCCTGCCGGAGATCCTGTGACGGGCACCGCCGAGCTGCGTCGGTGCGGGTCCAGGGGTGATCCGTTTTCCGCCTCGGACGGAATGAGAGGTGACCGAGCGCTCGCGCGTTCGGGCCATCACGGATGACGATCTCACGCCCCGGACCCGCTCGCCGCGCCGCCGACCTCGAAGGGGCGCTCACGGTGATGCGCGAGTCCGGCTTCAGGGCGACGGCGGCCCGGCGGCTCGTGCTGGAGGCACTGTTTGCCGCGGACGGCCCCGTGTCGGCAGACGATCTGGCCAGCGGCCTCGGTGGTCAGACGAGCCGCTCCGATCTCGCCTCGGTGTACCGCAACCTCGAGACGCTCGAGGAGATCGGCCTCATCCATCACATGCACGTCGGCCACGGCCCGGGCCTGTACGTGCTCGTTCACGACGGAGGCCGCGAATACCTCACCTGCCATCAGTGCGGAGCGCTCCGGGCGCTCGGCTCGTCGGCCTTCGACGGTGTGCGCGCCGCGGTCCGCAGCGCCTCGGGCTACGAGGCCCGGTTCGCGCACTTCCCGATCGTGGGCCTGTGCCCGGACTGCGCGGGATTGGCCAACGGCAACGGCAACGGCGCCGGACATCCATGAAGCGAGCTTGATGTTCGGCTTGGACGAGCAGATCGCCGGCCTGGGCGGGGGAGACGCCGTTTCGTTGATCCTGGTCGTGGCGATCTTGCTCGGCCTACGTCACGCCACCGACCCCGATCACCTGACCGCCGTCTCGACCCTCATCGCCGGCGACCGCGACCGACACACGCGCAAGGCCGGGATCCTCGGACTGTCATGGGGGCTCGGGCACGCCACCACTCTGATCCTGCTCGGGCTGCCGATCGTGCTCTTCGACGAGTTCCTCCCCGACCAGGTCCTGCAGGGTGCGGAGGTGGCGATCGGAATCGTGATCATCGTGCTCGCGGTACGACTGCTGATTCGCTGGCGCGCCGGTTACTTCCACGCCCACGAGCACACGCACGACGGCACGGCACACCGGCATCTCCATTCGCACGCGGCCTCGGCGATCAGCGACGCGCACGCCCATCGTCACCCGCAGCTGCTGGGGCGCTCGCCGCGGCAGGCCTACGGGATCGGCCTCATACACGGCGTCGGCGGCTCGGCTGGGGTGGGCATCCTGTTGCTCGCGGCGATCGACGATCAGGTCACCGGCGTCGTTGCGCTGGTCCTCTTCGCGCTGTTCACCGCCATCTCCATGGCCGCAGCCTCGACGGTGTTCGGCTACGCGATCACACGCGGGCCGGTGGTCCAGCAGTTCGCGCGTCTGGCGCCGGCACTGGGGCTCCTCGGCGTGCTCTTCGGCGCGTGGTACATCCTCGGCGCCCTGCAGGCCGCGCCCTACTACTTCTGAGCCGGGGCCGGCGCCGGTTCACCGCGGCGCTCAGCTGATAGCTCTCGAGCAACCGTCCTGAGATAGCCCTCCGTGCTCGGGGAGGATCTGTCTCGCCGGCCACCTATGAGTCGGCTACGCTGCGCCGCCAGGAACGGTCGCGCGGCCTCTTACAACCCTGGCCCGACCCCCCTGAGTTCGGTCCGACCCGTACGAGAGTCCTACCCGCCCACGACAATGGGCGAGAGGAGGACAGACGTGAAGAGGCGACGGCACACACCGGAGCAGATCGTGCGCAAGCTGCGCGAGGCCGACCGGATGCTCGCCGAGGGGACCGAGGTTCCCGAGGTGGCGAAGGCGCTGGAGGTATCGGAGGCGACCTACCACCGCTGGCGGGCGCAGTTCGGCGGCATGAAGGCCGACGACG
>JAABUS010001057.1_pt1 | contig 63790 bp, 68 predicted proteins | sample 5560161 | NCBI WGS metagenome assembly JAABUS01 (sample SAMN10711885, study PRJNA513376) | rock metagenome | isolation source: Antarctica rocks | place: Antarctica: Victoria Land, Trio Nunatak nord | collected 2016-01-04
TGCAGGTTATCCAAATTGATGCTGCGCCCTTGTATAAAAGCTGTTTCTACATTGATCGTGATCATATCCAGCGCATCACCTTTTGAAATAAAAAGCGTGGCATCTTTGCCTACTTCCAGGCTTCCTGTGGTTTGATCAACCCCTAAAATCTTAGCGTTATTTAAGGTGATCATTTGTACGGCTTGTTCTTTTGTCAAACCATAACCCACAGCTTCCCCAGCTTCAAACGGCAAGTTGCGCTGCCGCCAGAAACCAATTCCGGTTAAACCATAAAGTACGCCTGCATCCTGCAAAATTTTTGGTAGTTTATATGGCAGATACACATCGTCTTCGTCCTTGTCAGGCAAAGTTTGTGTTTCCCTGATAATTACCGGCACATTGTTTTCTTTCAAAATATCTGCAACCAAATAGGATTCTTTTCCGCCAACGATTACTTCTTTTATGCCATATTTCTTGGCGAAAGTAACTGCCTGGATAATTTCTTTGGCACCGTCTGCATTTACAAACAATTTTTTGGTTCCGTTGAATAAACCCTTCATGCCTTCGAAACGCAGGTTGGTTACTTTAGACTTTGGCGTTTCTGCATACGCTTTGGCTTCCGTAAAATAACTGTTTAGGTTATCTATGATTTTCTGGGCACGTTCTGCCGGCGTTTCCTGCGCAGCGGCGGCTGCAACTGGCGCGCCTCTTCTTGCGCGGGCAGCACGGGCAACCGGCCAGTTTAAGTGTATGCCAATATCTGTTTTGTAAGCTGCATCCTGCCAGTTCCAGGCATCTAATTGGACTACAGACGATTGCCCGGATATAATCCCACCTTCCGGCGTTGGCTGCGCCAGTAAAACGCCGTTGGAACGAACGGTCGGGATCACTTTAGAATCGGTATTGTATGCAATTAAGGAGCGGACATTTGCGTTAAGATCGCCCACTTCTTCATTATCAATCGTTGCCCTCACCGATTCAAATTCTACCAGGCCAAGCGTAGTGACCGGCACAATAAAACCCGGATAAAGCTGCTTGCCATTTGCTGAAATTACCTCGCTAAAAGAAGCATTAGGCGCAGTGCCGCTGCCGATAGCCGTAATTTTACCTTTATCAAAAGCGATATAACCGTTTTCGATGATTTGTCCGTTGCCAACATGTATCGTAGCACCGGTAATCAAAATGGGTTTGGACTGAGGTTTTGCGGGAGAAATATTGGCCTGGCCAAAAGCAAGGATCGTCCCCAGCATCAATCCGCCTAAACTTAAAAATATTTTTTTCATGGTGATCTAAGGATTAATGTTGACTCTGTTCGATTCCGGTTTGTTTAACCACAAACTGATCTTCTTCCAGCGTTTCGCACTGGTACAAACGCCTGCGCTGCAAGTTTGGCCTTTGTGCATTTGTACCGGCATTTTTGGCCTCGATCATTTTCTGGATGATTCGGCCTTCATCGGCTTTCATCGCTTTTTGTTTGGCCGCATCCTGCTCGTAATCCCAATATGGAATGCCATCCACATAAGTTTTCTCAGCAACAGCATAAATAGACAAAGGATCAGCAGACCATAAAACCAAGTCAGCATCTTTGCCCGGTTTGATACTACCGATGCGGTTATCTACGTGCATCATTTTAGCCGGGTTTAAGGTGACTAATTTAAGCGCATCTTCCTCGCTCATCTGCCCGTAAGCAACTGCTTTTCCAGCTTCCTGGTTCAAGCGGCGTGCCATTTCTGCATCATCAGAATTGAAACCGGTTAAAACGCCAACCTCATGCATCAGCTTGCCGTTGTATGGGATAGCTTCTGCAACTTCCATTTTATAAGCCCACCAATCCGAAAAAGTGGAACCGGCAATGTTGTGTGCTTTCATTTTATCGGCCATTTTATAACCTTCCAAAATATGTGTAAAAGTGTTTATTTTGAAACCCATGGAATCTGCCACATGCATCAGCATATTGATTTCCGACTGTACATAAGAATGACAAGTGATATGACGCTTATCGTCGAGGATTTCCACTAAAGCATCCAGCTCCAGATCACGCCTGACATTGTTTCCTTTTACTGCACGCGCCGCTCTATATTCTTTTGCACGGGTAAAAGCATCGACATAAACTTGCTCTACGCCCATGCGCGTTTGCGGGAAACGCACATTGGCCGCACCAAAAGCTGCCTGGCTGTTGCTTTGCTTTACGTTTTCGCCTAAAGCAAATTTGATAAAGCCAGGGCTGCCTTCAAACTTCATTTGATCGGGCGTAACGCCCCAACGATGTTTAATCAGTTGTGTTTGCCCGCCGATCGGGTTAGCCGAGCCGTGCAAAATATGAGAAGTGGTTACGCCGCCAGCCAATTGCCGGTACAGTTCAATATCTTCTGAATTCAAAACATCTGCAATCCGTACTTCAGAAGTAACTGCCTGGCTGCCTTCATTAATACCACCGGTTGCCCCAACATGCGAGTGCTCGTCCACAATTCCGGCTGTAATTTGCTTGCCTGTAGCATCAATTACTTTGGCACCTGCAGCAGATAAATTTTTGCCTACTGCTTTTATCTTACCATTTTCAATCAAAACATCTGTGTTTTTTAAGATACCGTCTTTTTCATTCGTCCAAACAGTTGCGTTTTTGAACAGCACCGTTTCTGCCTTCGGGATTTGTGCATTGCCAAAGGCCATGAACGGATAAATGACCGGGCCAACGTTGGTATTGGGTTTAGGTGTTGGGCTAGTTGGCTGCATACTTGCAGCACCAGAGTAAGTTGCTGTCCATTTTGTTGTAGTTCCGTCCGGAAGAACGCCTTCACCGCGTAAAGTAACCGGAGACAGACCAGCAATATAGCCGCTTAAACGAATGTTTCCTGCCGGTTTGTTTTTTAAATCGAAGTAAATACTTACCTGATCGCCGGTACGAACAAACGTTCCTTGTGCACGCGTACTATCTGCACCTGCACGATCAGCAGTAACCGTATAAGTTCCGGGCATTCCGCCTACTTTTAAAATTATGACAGATAAGCCATCTCCTGTTAAATTATAAGTCCCGCGGAGATCGGCCACATCCATTTTGGAAACTACATACTGACGGCCTTCAATCCAGTTTTCATAAATTACATTGTATTTTTTAAAGATTCCGGATGAAGTAATAATAAAATTGGCCATTTTACCTTTTGCCAATGTGCCTACTTTATTAGCGATCCCCAGCATTTCTGCCGGCGTAACGGTTACTGCTTTTAACGCCTGTTTTTCAGTAAGTCCGTAATCTATTGCCATACGTAGGTTTGTCCAGAAATCACGGGCATTATCCAGATCATACGCCGTAATGGCAAAACGGATTCCCGCCTTTTCCAAAGCGGCCGGATTAGTTGGTGCCAGTTCCCAGTGTTTCATTTGCTCGTAACTGATATTGCGTGCATCAAAGGGATCGGTTACATCATAAGGCGCAGGAAAATCCAGCGGAATAATAAAGCTGGCCCCGGTAGCTTTCATTTCATTGATCCGCTGGTATTCTTTTCCGTCTGATTTATAGATATAAACTTTACCAAACTCCTTTGCAATTTTAGCTGCGCGCAAAGTGCTTTGCGGATCTGTTACTTCAAAAATCTGTGGTAAACTTTGAGTCCGGTTAAATTCGTTCAAAGAAATATTGTATTCTGATTGCTGGTTTTTGTACCAGGCAGCATCGTAATAAGTCTGGCGGACCAAGGCAATCACACCCATTAATGAAGTTGGATAATTAGTTGCAGCCGTACCTTTACTAAAAGAATAATGCGCCGCAGCCTGATCGTTCAGCATCACTTCATTGTCGCGTTCATCGCCCAAAGTTACTGCCACCGATGTTCCGCGGGCAATGCCATCATGGATAAAAGATTGGACAGCACCAAAACCATTTTTCTTGAAATCAATAGCCGTCGTAATGTTAACATGAAAAACAGCTTTCGCGTTCATCTCTGGTTTAATGGCTTCATTCCAGCCGTAAGCACCGGGTTTGGTAGAAACCGGCGTGTTTGTGCGGTTAAAACCGCCGCCGCCGGGGCCACTGGCACTAAAAGCTTGGCGCGGCGCTTCGGGCATACCATAAGTAGTATAAGCATCCACCAAACCGGGATAAATATATTTTCCTTTCAAATCAATGGTTACATAACCTTTTGGAATACTCAGGTTTTGCCCGACTGCTTCAATCAGCCGGTCTTTGATCAGCAAAGTACCGTTCGTAATGGTTTGATCGGCACTGGTAATAATTGTTGCATTGGTAAAAGCATATTGCCCCGGCCTGATATCCCAGGTGCCATTTACAGGATAAGTTTCCTGGGCACTGGAATATTTAAAAGCAAGCAGGACAAAACAAAAAAGTAAGGTTTTTTTCATTCTGACAAGCGTTTTTTTTAAATATATCAAAAACCACCTGCCGAAAACAAATTGTAACCTTTAATTAATGTTATTGTTACAAAAACCAGTAAAGTTGAGCCATATTAAATTACCTGTATATTTGCGTCAAACAAAATACTTCTTTTATGTATCCTTTTTTCAAATATTTGCACTCTGGTTTTCGCTATATCGTACTGATTTTAGTGATACTGGCAATTATTCAGGCACTCTTAGGTTGGCTTGGTAAGAAAAATTACACCGAAGGCAACCGAAAACTAAACCTTTTTGCTTTGATATCGGCGCATACGCAACTAATCATAGGTTTGGTCCTGTACTTTTTAAGCCCATTGGTACAGTTCTCTAAAGCAACGATGAAAGACGCGACCGCACGGTACTGGACAGTAGAACATATTACCATGATGATCATTGCCATTGTCCTGATCACCGTTGGATATGTGCGTTCCAAAAAAGCTTTATTGCCCGAAAAAAAGCATTTCAACATCTTTGTTTTCTATCTTTTAGCTGTAATAATTGTAATCGTTACACTTGTTCTGAGCCATCGCGGTGTTTTGGGAATGTCAGTTTGAAAAATAATTTACAAATAAATTTGATATTTCATTTTTCTTTCTAATTTTGTTACATAATGATCGATCAAAACCATATAAATGCCTGGCAAAATCTTCCCAAAAGAGAAGCTGGTTGGTGTTTTTGATTTTTCCCACCTAATCAATTATAAACCTAATATGAACCCGGCACTTAAATGCGCCGGGTTTTTTTAATGATATAATGAAATATAAATTAACTTTTGCCTACAGAAAACTTTTAGCTGATACGGCCACGCCCGTAAGTATTTATTTAAAGCTGCGCGATGTTTTTCCAAATAGCTTGTTGCTTGAAAGCTCGGATTACCACAGCCGTGAAAACAGCATGAGTTACATTTGCTGCGAACCAATCGCCGGGATGGTGCTGCAAAACGGAACCATGACCAACCAGTATCCGGATGGTACGCAGCAAGAATTTACACCCGGAACATTTGATGTGGTTGCCCATATTGAAGCTTTTTTGGAGAGTTTTGAAACTACTGCTGCCCCGTTAAAAATCACTTCCAACGGTTTGTTCGGTTATTTTTCCCATGAAATTGTAGAGCATTTTGAAACCATCACCCTAAAAAAAGAAGAAGACCGGCGCGGGATCCCGGAAATGCAATACTTCGTTTACCGGTATATTATTGCAGTCGATCATTTTAAAAACGAACTATATATTTTTGAGAACCAGTTGGAAAACAATCCTCAACCTTCCGGTCTGGAACGCATCCAATACCTGATCCAGAATAAAAACTTCCCCGAATATCATTTTAATTTAAACGGAAAAGAAAGTTCTAATCTGAAAGATGAAGAATTTATAAGCATCGTCGAAAAAATGAAACAGCACATTTTGCGCGGCGATGTTTTCCAGATCGTTCCTTCCAGAAATTTCAGCCAGCCGTTTCAGGGCGATGAGTTTAATGTTTACCGCTCTTTGCGTTCCATCAACCCTTCGCCGTATTTGTTTTATTTTGATTACGGCAACTTTAAAATTTTCGGTTCCTCGCCCGAAGCACAGATCACCATCAAAAACAGGATTGCCACAATTTATCCTATTGCCGGCACATTCAAACGTACCGGCGATGACGAAAAAGATGCACAATTAGCACGCGCGCTGGAAAATGATCCGAAAGAATCAGCCGAACATGTGATGCTGGTAGATCTCGCGCGAAACGATTTGAGCCGCCACTGCACCAACGTAGAAGTTAAAGCTTTTAAAGAAGTGCAGTATTATTCGCATTTGATCCATTTGGTTTCGCGGGTTACAGGCAAAATCAAACCTGGCGTTCCTACTTTTAAAGTAGTTGCTGATACTTATCCGGCAGGCACTTTAAGCGGTGCACCCAAATACCGTGCGATGGAACTAATTGATGCTTATGAAAAAGGCAAAAGGAGTTTTTACAGCGGTGCAATTGGTTTTTTGGGTTTTAACGGAGATTTTAACCATGCCATCATCATCCGTTCTTTTTTAAGTAAAGCAAATGTGCTACATTACCAAGCCGGTGCCGGAATTGTGGCAGATTCTGTCCCGCAAAGCGAATTGAACGAAGTGAATAATAAAGTTGCCGCTTTACGGAAAGCCCTGGAAATAGCCGAAGAAATTTAACCGATAAAAGAAGTATCATGACCAATACAAAACTTTTAATCATAGACAATTATGATTCTTTTACTTACAATCTGGTTCATTTAGTGAACGAACTTGGGCTGGAATGCGAAGTTTGGCGCAACGACCGGTTTAAGCTGGAAGACGTGGCGGCTTTTGACAAGATCATTTTATCACCGGGGCCGGGAATTCCGTCGGAAGCCGGATTGTTGTTAAAAGTGATCGAAACTTATGCGCCAAGCAAAAGTATATTTGGTGTTTGTTTGGGCCAGCAGGCCATTGCACAGGTTTTTGGCGGGGAATTGTATAACTTAAGACGACCGATGCACGGCTTTGCAACACCGATAAAAGTGATTGACCCGGAAGAAAAGCTGTTTGCCGGACTGCCGGAAACGTTTAATGTTGGCCGTTATCATTCCTGGGCAGTGGCAGCAAAAGGGTTACCCGATGAGCTTCTGATTACGGCTATTGATGAGCAGGACAACTCGATCATGGCTTTGCGGCATCAAACTTATGATGTCCGCGGTGTGCAGTTTCACCCGGAATCGGTGCTGACAGAACATGGAAAGGCGATGATGCACAATTGGTTAACCAGTACAGACGAAGAAGTAAACCCGGATTTGGTAGCCAACCATTTTATAAAACTATAAGCAGCATTGCTGAGAAAAGCTCATTTATGGCAAATATTTTAGATCAAATTGTTGCCCGCAAAAAGACAGAAGTCCTGTCCGCAAAAAAGAAAACTTCTTACATACAATTAGAAGAAGCAGAGTTTTTTAACCGCGTTCCTTATTCTTTTCGTGAGTTTTTGCTTGATCCTTCCAGGAGCGGGATTATTGCAGAATTTAAGCGGAAGTCCCCATCCAAAGGAATTATCAACGATCAGGTTAAAGTGAAACAAGTAACGCAGGCTTATGCAGCAGCGGGCGCTTCAGCCTTATCTGTTTTAACCGACAATGCTTTTTTTATGGGCAAAAAAAGTGATCTGGTCCAGGCGAGGCGTGCGAATCAAATCCCGGTTTTGCGCAAAGATTTCATGATCGATGAATACCAGATCATCGAAGCAAAAGCATTGGGAGCAGATATCATTTTGCTGATCGCGGCAATTTTATCTCCGCAGAAAATTAAAAAAATGGCTGAATTGGCAAAAAGTTTAGGATTGAATGTTTTGCTGGAAGTACACAACCTGGAAGAACTGGAACGAAGCTTGGATCTGCACTTGGATGCCATCGGTGTAAACAACCGCAACCTGGCCGATTTTACGGTTTCGGTGGATACTTCTTTTACCCTGATAAAATCTATCCCAAATGAATTTTTAAAGGTTTCGGAAAGCGCGATTTCCAATCCTGAAACGATACGCCAATTAAAAGAAGTTGGTTTTAACGGCTTTTTAATTGGCGAAAATTTTATGAAAGAAGCTGATCCGGGAGCGGCGATGAAGGAATTTGTGGGGAAGATTTAGCGGGGAATGTTTTTAATGAATCCTACTCAATTTCAACAATATTTACATCTGCAATTAAAAGCATTTGTACTGCAGTATTGATGTGGTTCTGCAAAAATTGCCATAACGTACGGTTATCAAAATTACCAATTTTTAAACATATTAACTTAGGTGGCGACCCCAAACGGTTAACGATCTCGGCAAAATCAGCATCTTTAGACATTAGTATAATGTTGCCATAATCTTTTGCTTGTTGATAAATTGCTATATCTGTTAAGCTTTGATAGCCAAGTGAAAATGACGATTTAACAATGAACCCCGTATATTCTGCCATCCATTTAGCAATAATTGGCGACAGTTGAACATCGAGCCAAATTTCCCAACTATCAGGAGGCATGAATTATAACAGTATTTTTTAGCTTAAAAGAAGCATATAAAAGTGCTGCTTTAATATCCTCTTTTTCTAATAAAGGATGTTGCTCCAAAATTTCGCTTTCTGATAGACCAGAAGACAACAATTCGAGCACGTCGCTCACTGGAAAACGCATACCTCTTATGGTTGGTTTACCGCCCATCAAACCAGGCAGCAATGTAATCCGATTAAGAAGTAATATATTAGTTGCTGGCATAGTTAAAGATACATATAAATCATCTATTAAACAATTGGCATTATTAAAATAACAGAGAGGTTTATTTACCTGATTTGCAGGCTTGGCACTTCGATTGACACAAGATAATTAGAATGAAACAAAAATTTTATGATACTGCGGCCAAGCAGGAAAAAGCGGTTTTGGTAGGCATCATCACGCCTGGCGGAACGGAAGAAAAAGAACGTGAATATTTGGAAGAACTGGAGTTTTTGGTGGATACGGCTGGCGGCGCGACAGTAAAAACATTCACCCAAAAAATGCAGCGGCCGGAACGGGCAACTTTTGTGGGCACTGGGAAACTGGAAGAAATAAAGGCCTATGTGGCAGCAGAAGAGATCGATATGGTTGTTTTTGATGACGAGCTTTCGCCTTCGCAAATGCGGAACATTGAAACTGAACTACAGGTAAAAATCTTGGACCGAAGCAATTTAATCCTGGATATTTTTGCCGGCCGCGCGCAAACCGCGCAAGCAAAAGCGCAGGTAGAACTGGCACAATTACAGTATTTGCTGCCGCGATTGACCCGTTTGTGGACGCACTTGGAACGGCAAAAAGGTGGTATCGGGATGCGCGGGCCGGGCGAAAGCCAGATTGAAACCGACAGGCGTTTGATCCTCAACAAAATCTCTTTGCTAAAAGAAAAACTCACGCACATCGACCGGCAAAACGAAACGCAACGTAAAAACCGTGTGGCATTGGTTCGCGTGGCATTGGTGGGTTATACAAATGTGGGGAAATCCACGATCATGAACATGATTTCCAAATCCGAAGTTTTTGCGGAGAATAAACTGTTTGCCACTCTGGATACAACTGTGCGAAAGGTAGTGATCGGGAACTTGCCTTTTTTACTTTCTGACACCGTTGGATTTATCCGAAAACTTCCGCATCATTTAATCGAGTGTTTTAAATCGACTTTGGACGAAGTGCGTGAAGCAGATGTTTTGATTCACGTCGTTGATATTTCCCACCCGAATTTTGAAGATCAGATTCATACCGTAACCGAAACGTTAAAAGATTTAGGTGCCACCGACAAGAAAATCATCACCGTTTTTAACAAGATCGATGCTTATCATCCGGCAAACATCAACCCGGAAGAACCGGAAACCACGCCAACGCTGGAAGAATTTGAGCAAAGTTGGATGGCCAAACATAACAGTCCGGCGATATTTATTTCTGCTTTGAACAAAGAAAATTTGGAAGATTTCAGGAAACTGCTGTACGATCAGGTAAAAGCAATCCATACCGAACGCTATCCATACGATCAGTTGTTGTACTGATGCTGTTTTTATGCCACAAAAAATGACAAGGACATCACCGGCGATCATTTATATTTGAGCTTCCGTTATTACTGATAAACCCTTCCTCCAAATACGATTTGATTATGGAATCTAAAAGACAACAAAAGTTTGCCGGCGTGATCCAACAGGATTTGGCTACTATATTTCAGCGGGAAGGAATGAATTTTCTGCCCAATACTTTAATTACGATCACCAAAGTACGCACTACGCCCGATCTGGCCATTGCGCGTGTTTTTTTGAGCTTTTTTAACGTGGCAAATAACGAAACAGCTTTGCAAACCATCAAACTGCACGCTTCCGAAATCCGGTACAAATTGGGCAACCGCATCAAAGATCAGGTCCGTGTGATCCCGCAACTGGAGTTTTTTGTGGATGATACCAACGATTATGTAGATCGGATGGATAAGATTTTCGACAAAATCCACAAAGACGAAAACGAAAATTAAGCAGTTTTTATGCTGAATGAAAAGCATCGGCAATTTGCCGGTCTCTTGCAAAAACATGCGCAGGAGATTGGTAAAGTTGTTGATTTTGACCCACAGAAAGACAAATTGTTGCCTTTTGATTTTACGGTTTCCAACACCGGTTTAAGCACACAAACCGTTGCTGATACATCTGCTTTTTCAGCTTGGGTTGAAGATGCCCTCAACCAAAATAAGTGTAAATACGGCGTTGGCGGTTATTTTGAAAACCGGACTTTATATGCCAGAAGCCCGCATTTTAATACTTCAGACGAACCTCGAAGGCTACATTTGGGCGTAGATATTTGGGGAGAAGTGGGCACGGCTGTTTATGCTCCTTTTACCGGTAAAATTTATGGTTATGCGGACAACGATCATTTTGGGGATTACGGGCCGACGATCATCTTAAAACATCATTTTTATGGATTGACGTTGTTTGCGCTTTACGGACATCTCGACCGACAATCATTGCAGGGTTTGTATCTTGGAAAAACTGTTCAGCAAAATGAAAAAATAGCGCGTTTTGGCAATTCCGCAGAAAACGGAAACTGGCCGCCGCACTTGCATTACCAAATTATGTTTGACATGGAAGGAAACCTGGGCGATTATCCCGGCGTTTGCAAGCTTTCTGAAAAAGAGAAGTATTTGCAGAATATTCCTGACCCAAACCTAATTCTTCGGTTTCCGATACAACCATAAGCTGTTTTTTTCGTTATTCTATTTCATTTAGGATCCAGAACCATGCTTTACCTTTTTATACTTTTTCAATCCGTTTTTTCTGCTTTTGCCCCTCAGGACCAGCCGCAATTTAAAGGCGGACAAAACGCTTTAAATAGTTTTTTGTCGCAAAACTTGATCTACCCGGATTTTTCCAAGCAAAACTGTATTTCGGGGACTGTTCAAATCAGTTTTAATATCGACCTGAACAACAAACCTGTTAATATAAAAGTGCAAAAGGGTTTTGGGATTGACCTGGATGATGAAGCGGTCCGTTTGGTAAAACTAACGGCCGGGAAATGGATTTTGCCGGCAAACCACGATTTGAACACCACTTTGGTTTTGCCGGTCAATTTCAATTTGAACGATTATCGCTGCAACAACAGGAGCCGGAACGATATGGAACAGGCCATTACTGCCTATAAAGCACGGGAAGCTTTGGCTGATGCGGTAACCAATTACTATAAAAATAAGTATCTGGGCAAAGCGGATGCCTCCAAAGAGCCGGAAATACTGGCTTTAAAAAAACAATTGGGCTTTGATGATGAGTATGCAGACGAAGTGGTAAACCAGGCCAACCAGAAACTGAAACAAGGCGACAGCGAAGGTGCCTGCGGAGATTGGAACTTTGTACGCAACATCGGCAGCAATAAAGCGGATGCACAATTGGCCAAGTATTGCAAATAAGCTTCATCCAAAACACCAATTTTATAGTGTTAAAAGAAGCATTGTTGTCATTTCGGCCGTAGGGAGAAATCTTCTTTAAAGCGAAAGTTGTTACTTATGTTTTTCAATTGAGGTTTCTCTCTTCGTTCGAAATCATAAAATACTTCTTTTACCACTATAATTCTACCTTTTGGTGCTATTCCGGGATTTCCACTTCTTTAAAATTGTACGTTTTAATCCGTTCGGCAAAGTTTTGCTGCACTTTGTACCCGCCGTGCACCAGGAAAATTTTCTTGACTTCTTTCGGGTCCTGGCAAGCTAAAAAATGAAGCAAATCTTCGTAATCACCGTGTACACTCATGGATTTGATCACTTTCACTTTGGCCATCACCTGGTATTCTTCCCCAAAAATACTGACCCATTTATCAAGTGGCCGCCCAGTGATTTCGGTTCGCAATAACCAACCATCAGGATCGTGTTTTTATGGTTGTTGATGTTGTTTACCATCTTCAAATAAAAGTTCTTTTTTAATTTTTTAGTTGTGGAACTAAAATAACAGTTTTAACTTGGCTTTATGAAAAAGATCAAAGAACTGACCCGCGCTGAAGAACAAATCATGCAGATATTATGGCAACTGAAAAAAGCCTTTGTAAAAGAAGTAATTGAAGAACTGCCGGAACCAAAACCGGCTTACAACACTGTTTCCACTTTTATCCGCATCCTGGAGACCAAAGGCTTTGTCGGCCATCATTCTTTTGGCAAAAGCCATCAGTATTATCCGTTGGTGAGCAAGGAAGAATACCAGGTTTTTTCTGCGGATAAACTGCTGACCGGCTATTTCGACAACTCCGTGGAGCGCATGTTTTCGTTTTTTGTGGAGAAGGAAAAGATCGACCTAAAAGAAGCAGACGAGATTTTAAAGCTGATCGAAAAACTTAAAAATAAATAAAACGATATGAACTGGTGGCACTATCTTTTACTGGCAAACCTGTATCTGGCGCTGTTTTACGGGTTTTATCTGTTGCTGCTGCGCAAAGAAACTTATTTTATGCTCAACCGTATTTATCTGGTTTCGGCAGCAGTATTGTCTTTTTTCATTCCGATGATGCAATCCGAATGGGTCAAAAACCTGTTTATCACGCAAAAGGTGCAGCAAACCATTTATTATATTGATCCCGGTTTTGTTTATCAGGTTTCGCCCGCAGAAAGCGGTTTTACCATTTCCCAATTTTTTACGGTGGTTTATTGGCTGGTTTCGATGCTTCTTTTAGCACGGTTATTTTATCGTTTTGTTAAATTGAAAAGGTACATGCAATCGGAAGAAACCGGCAACGCATTTTCCTTTTTTGGCAATATCAAGGTGGATGAAAATCTTCCGCAAAAAGAAATTATCCATCAGCACGAATTGGTGCATGTAATCCAATTACATTCTGCCGATGTGCTTTTGTTTGAAGCCTTGACCATTCTCAATTGGTTCAATCCCGTGATTTATTTCTACCGGAAATCCATCAAACACAACCATGAGTTTATTGCAGATCGCAACGCGATCAATTTCGGCGTTGATAAATCGGATTATGCACTGTTGCTGCTCAGCCAAACCATGAACGTGCAGCCCAATCATTTAGTCAACAGTTTTTTCAATCAATCTCTATTAAAACAACGCATCATGATGTTGCAAAAAAACCCATCTAAAAGAAGTGCGCTGCTTAAATATGGTTTGTCGGCACCGCTTTTTGGGTTGATGCTGATTTTTACTTCGGCTACGGTTAGCGAACAGAAAACGATTCGTAAGATTTCTGACAAGATTAGCAGTGATGCAACCTTAACTGAAGTAGCGCATGAAATTAGCAATCAGGCCAGCCTTCCACTTCCTCCTGCTGGTTTAAAAATTCCTATCACCACTGTGCAAAAATTAAAAGGAAAAGTGGTTGATGTTAACGGTAAACCTTTAAGTAGCGTCTTGATTTTTTATGCTAAAAAAAGCACTGACTTTAAAACCGATCAGAACGGAAACTTTACGGTTAGCAATTATAAAGAAGGTGACTTACTAAATTTTGAACTTATCGGATATAACAGCATGGCCAAAAGTTTTATTAATGTAAAAGATAAATTGCCCATAGTTGTACTACAACCGGAACCAAACGTTGAAAAAGTAATACACAGTCCTGTTGTATTTAAAAAAACGGGGAATGACAGTACAATTAGTTTTGCAGAAGTAGATAAACTACCAACTTTCCCAGGAGGCCAAGCTGGTTTTGGTAATTTTTTATCAAAAACTATTCGTTATCCAAAAGTTGCGAAAGACAATAAAATGCAAGGTCGTGTAATTGTTACTTTTATTGTGGAAAGAGATGGGAAGCTGAACGATATTAAAGTGTTGCACGATATTGGAGGAGGCTGCGGGCCGGAAGCTGTCCGTGTTTTGTCAGAATCTCCTAATTGGAACCCGGGAATGCAAAACGGCAAACCTGTAAGGGTAAGTTATACCATGCCTATTAATTTTACTTTGGAGGGAGATAAAAAAGCACTAACTACTCCTTCTATTCAAGGTAAAGTAAGGTTTATGAATGAAGATAGTGTTATCAAGCGTGCAAAAGCTTTAAACATGAATATGGACAACATGACCATGAGTGGTTTTGGTGGAAAAGACTCTGCCCGGCAACGTCCTCCAGCAGATGTAGTTCGCATCCAATCAAAAATTATGGGCATAGACCCTACTTATTTGTTAGACGGAAAAGAAATAGATAAAGATGTTTTAGCCAAGATAAATTCGAATGATATTGAAACTATAAGGGTTTTAAAAAATTCTTCAGCAACAGCTTTATATGGTGATAAAGGCAAAAACGGTGTTGTGGAAATTATCATGAAAAAAGGTAAAAAAGCTGCAGGCACAACCAAACCTTAATGCTTCTTTTACCGCATAAAAATCAGTAATGTAAACCATTGCTGATTTTTTTATGCACTGTTTTATCCAACGATAGAACGACAACCATGCAGGTAGCCACCCAGGTGCGCAGGGCTGAATGCCGCCCGGAGGCGATCCGGCATTCTTGATTTTGTTGGTTCTTTTTGATCAAGCAAAAAGAACGGACAAGAAAAAACTTCTCGCTTTAAAGAAGATTCCTCTCTTCGTTCTAAATGACAGTACCAGAACCCGCAACTCATAACCGAGAACCGGCAACCGAAACCAACCCCAACCCAAATGCTTCTTTTAGCACATGTTTTCCATCAACAAAACCAGGATTTTGGTAAGGGTTATTTTTGGTGAGGAACGGCCCGTCCAAATCGGCCCAATCACAAAGCGGGGCCAAAGCAGCAGCAGCTAACGTGGCGCAACTGGTTTCGCTCATGCAGCCAATCAGTGTTTTTAAACCCAATTCTTTAGCTTTTAAGATCATGCGGTGGCCTTCGTACATCCCGGCAGATTTCATTAGTTTCATGTTGATACCATGATAAACACCTTTTGCTTTTTCTACATCTGCAAAACGCTGTACGGCTTCATCGCCCACAATCGCAACCGGACTGTTTTCAGTTAGCCAGGCGTTGCCGTCCAAATCGTTTCTGTCCATCGGCTGCTCAATTAGTTCCACGCCTTGCTCGTGCAGCCAGTAAATTTTGTCGAGTGCTTTTTGCCTGTCCGTCCAGCCCTGGTTGGCATCCACATAAAGCGGAACTTGGGCAACAGAACGGATGGCGCGAATGATTTCCTCGTCGTTATCTCTGCCTAATTTAATTTTGATCACCTTAAAAGAAGCTGCTTCCTGCGCTTTTTTGATCATTATTTCGGGCGTGTCAATCCCTAAAGTATAACTGGTCACCGGCATCAAATCAGGATCAGCACCGAACAATAGATAACAAGGTTTTTGTTCGATTTTCCCGGTCAAATCATGAAAAGCAATATCAATAGCTGCTTTAATATTCGGGTTTCCGGGCGAAAGACTATCTAAATAAGCCATTACCTCGTCCATTTTAAAAGGATGATGAAAAGCGTTCAGATCAACTTTTTGCAGGAAAGCTGTAGCTGTTTCTACGTTTTCGCCCATGTAAGGCACCATAGAAGCTTCTCCATGTCCAATCAAACCTTCATACTCTAATTTTAGCAATATTAAAGGTGTCCCGGTACGGGAAAATTTAGCAATCGTGAACGGATGTTTCAGTTCGAGCTGGTAAGGTTGGTAAGTCAGTTTCATGTTAAATCGGATAAAGCTAAAAAATCCCGGCCAAAATCATTTTCTATCTTTGAAGGATATGCAAACGGAAATTTATTTGCCTTTTGACCGCTTCAATTTTGGCAACCGCACCTGCTTCTTAACCGGCAAAGTTTTACAATCCGAAGAAGAAAAAATTCAGGTTTTCCCGGCCTGGCTGTTGGCCAAATACAACTTGTACGATCAGCCTTTTAAAATGCTGGATGAAAATTTCCCGACTTATAAAGATTTGAAGTTACCTTGCTCCGCAGAAGTAAATGAACTTTATTTAGAACCGCTGGAGGCAGAAATCAAAGCTGCTTTTGAGCAGGGCTTTGAAGCGGTAAAAGCTTTGGACGAATGGAAGCTGTTCATCTGGGCGGGCAAAATCATGTACGGCATTATTTTTAATGAGCTGCAATCCGCGATCAGACAACAATATACGGAAGGCCAGGGATTGAACATTTCGCAATCGCTGATGCACAAGTTTAGCCAATTGCATATTATGCTGCAGATGCTTCTTTTACCTATTGTTTTTGAGGATTTTAAACCGTTTAGTTTTTTTCTGTTTAAGATAAATCCTAAAACAGAAGAATTTAATTATCGGGATGAAATCAATTCCCTTACTTTTTCTTTGAGGTTGAAAGATTTTGGCTTCATTTTCTGTTTACAGGACAATGGCGCCAATACCGTTTACCACCAGGAAATTTTGGGGAAAATACAAGGGAAAACACTGCACCCGATCCAGTTTGAAGAATTTTGCGCAAGGGTTTTTTACTCCGCTTACTTGTTTAACCGCTTGCCAGAATACAACCTCCTTCCCGTAAAAGAGAAAATTTATGTAGAAGCCATGCCACTGCAAGGCCTAAGTGCCAAGCCTCTTTTTGATGAATGGAAAAACAAAGTTTACGGTCAGGTTTTAGAAAACTTTTGGAAACCCTGGGGTTTCCTGCTGCTGGAGATCATTAAAAACCCGGAACAACCGATGAGCTTTTTGGTGGATAAAAACAGTATGTTTATTCCTGCAGGGGATGTTGGGTTGCCGGGATAATTTTAGCTGTCATTCTACCTTTTCTGTCATTCCAAACTTAGAGAGAGGAATCTTCTTCAAAGCCTTTTGATTTTATATCGATAAAAGAAGTGTTGGTTTTTCTTGTGCGTTCTTTTGCTTGATCAAAAGAACCAAAAATCAAGAATGCAGGATCGCCTCCGGGCGGCATTCAACCCTGCGCACCTGGGTGGCTACTGTTCTGGTGGTTATCGTTCTATTCGTCGTTCTGGCGATCCCTTGAAGTATGGTAAAACAAAAACTATTGCTTCAATCGCTCCAAAATCATTTCGGCAGAAAGCTTTTGCTGTTCGCCGGTTTGCATATTTTTTAAAGACAATAAGCCGGTTTGCATTTCTTCGCTGCCAAGCATGATGGTAAACGAAATATTTTTGTTGTTGGCATAATCCAACTGCTTTTTGATTTTTGCGCCCGGTGGATATAGTTCTGCACGGATTTCCTTTTCCCGTAACTGCTGCACTAGCCAGAAACCATAGTTTTCAAACTCCCGGTCGAAACAGCAAACTAAAACCTGCGTGCCTTGCGTGGCATCTTGCGGAAACAATTTCAACTCTTCGAGTACGTCATAAATCCGGTCGGCTCCAAAAGAAATCCCGGCACCGGTTAAATTTTTTAGCCCAAACATGCCCGTCAAATCATCATAACGACCGCCGCCGCCAATGCTGCCCATCGCCACTTCGTTGGTTTTTACTTCGAAAATAGCACCGGTATAATAATTTAAACCGCGGGCAAGCGTAATATCCAGTTCAAGTTTTGCTGTTTTTAGCATACTATTTTTTAGGTAGGTAAAAACAGTATCGAGTTCTTCAATCCCTTTTAAACCGATTTGAGAAGTTTTTAATACTTCTTTTAAGGCAGATAATTTTTCATCGTTGTTCCCGCCCAGTAAAATTGCGGGCGTTAATTTTAATAAATCTTCTTCGGTAAAACCACGTTCCAGCAGTTCTTTACTTACGCCGGTCATGCCGATCTTATCTAACTTATCGATAGCAACCGTCATGTCCAAGATCAGTTCCGGTTTACCAATGATCTCGGCAATACCGGATAAAATTTTGCGGTTGTTAATTTTGATGGTGAAATCCTTTAAGCCCAATTTGCTTAAAGCTTCATCATAAATCAGGATAAATTCCGCTTCATTTAATAAAGAATCAGAACCAACCACATCGGCATCGCATTGGTAAAACTCACGGTAACGGCCTTTCTGCGGACGATCTGCGCGCCAAACCGGCTGCACCTGGAAACGTTTGAATGGAAAAGTGATTTCGCTTTGGTGGGAAACGACGTAACGCGCAAAAGGAACGGTTAAATCGTAGCGGAGGGCTTTTTCTGAGAGATTGGAAATAATTTCATCCTGCTCAAATGCTAACTCCAAAAATTTAATTACTTCTTTAACAGGCGCATTTTGCTCACCATCTCTATATTTTTTACTTAATTCTTTTATCTCCTTAAATCTTGCAGCTTCCCATAACTTCTCCCCATTATTCAAAATCTTAAAAATCAGCTTATCACCTTCCTCGCCATACTTCCCGGTCAATGTTTCCAGGTTTTCCATGGATGGCGTTTGGATTTCCTGGTAGCCGTATTTGCGGAATACTGTTTTTATCGTATCAAAAATGTAATTGCGTTTGGCCATTTCGGCAGGCGAGAAATCGCGGGTGCCTTTCGGTACGGATGGTTTGTTGGATGCCATGCGGCAAAGGTAAAAAAAGAGGCGGAAGGGTGGAAGGGTTTAAAGAAGAAGGGCGGAAAGGGGAAAGCCGTTCAACTCAATCATATTTTTTTAAAAAAAGGTATTAAAGGAATGGGTTGATGATGGTCAATTTGTTTTCGACCAACATTTTGTGCTGCATGTCTTCCGAATAAAGAATATTGCAATTGGAAGTAATGGCTGAAGCAATGATTAAAGCATCAAAATATTGAAAATCATACTTTAAAATTAGCGAATGAGCTAAAGTAATTGCTTCATGGTCAATAGGATGTAGTGTACAATTTTCAATCAAAAAATTCGCTACTTTAATTAAGCGGCTTTTGTTATATTTCCACCGTTTATGGCAAATATTGATTACTTCACTTAAAACCTGTGATGAGAAACTTGGAAAACAACTTAAAATATCAAGTGCTATTAACTTTTTAGCAGCATTTAAATCTTCATCAAAACAATACAGAATAATATTGGTATCTATCGCAACAAAAGCTTTAATCGTAGTCATTTGCTTCATCACGATTAAACTTAAAAGCTTTTAAGTTTACAGTTAATCCTTCCAACTCTTTGTTTAACTGTTCAATATTTTTTTTTTCAAAAATTCGAGGTAGATTTTCCTCAATTTCAAAAGCAACAACTTCTATCGTTTTTCCCACCATTTCGTTTGGCAGATTTAAAACATAGGTGTTTCCTTCCGGCTTTACAATTTCTCTGATCATAGTTTAAAGTTAAAGTAATCAGTTTGATAAAACAAGGTTAACTAATTTTATGCCGATAAAAGAAGTATTGAGAAAGGATAAGGGTGGAAAGGTAAAAGGTAGAAAGGCTAAACCATGCACCCTTATCCTTTCACCTTTCAACCCTTTTACTTCCTCTCAATCATCCGAACAGTTCATTTAAAATCCCGGCCAAACGGATGCCGCCTTTCAACAATTGCTGGTTTGCGATTGCGATGTGGTCAAAAGTGTAACGATAACTTAAATGCGCGTCCGGTTTGATTTCGGTGTATAGTTTTTCGGATATCTGGCTGGATTCGAACAGCCACTTGCTGATATCATCGTGCTGCAAAGCTGTGCGTTCTTCTTTGGTGCTGTGGTTGATCCAATTGGTATATTCCGTGTAACTCAACTGCTCGTCGTCAATCATGTTGGAATCCCAAAGTGCATGCATATTGGTCGGTTTGTTAAAACAGAACAATTTCACATCGTTACCGCCTTTGTCTGCCGTATGTGCGGTGTGCATGGGCTGGTGCACATCGCCTACAATGTGGATGAGCAAACGCAGGTACATTTGTTTTTTGCTTTGTTCCAGGTTTTTATTTTTGAGCTGAGTGATAATTAAGTTGAGCTTGGTATAAGCATCTACAGAAGTATCCTGCTTTAAAAAAGCCTGCATTTCCGGGTAGGCGTAAGGCTTGTCAAAATCAATATAATGCCAGGGTGATAGGTAATTGTAGGCGGGATCGGATTTAATAAAATCGGCCCAGGTGCTGGCCATCGCTACAGATTCATCGCCTAAAATTTTCTGAATGTTTTTGCGTGCCGTTTTAGTTAGATAGCTATCGGCAATTTGCCCGACCACACGATGGCCTAGCATTCCCCAAGCCATGGACTGTAGGGGCAGATAAGAAAAAAACATGCCTAAAAGAAGCATCAGGGTTTTGTTCAGTTTCATAATTTATAAAGGTTTTGGGTTACAAACAGTTTTTATTTTGAGATGAATATCAAACGGAACGGTGCTGGAAAAACTCGTAACGTGCAGCAACGAATCCGATTGTTTTTGCAGCTTAAACAGGTCTTCATACACGCCGATATGGAAACAGCCCTTGTTTTTCAAGGTAAAATTTGGGTTACAGTACAAGCCCCTTATGCGTAAAGTGTCGTTGTGCAGTTCGTATTTTCCCCGCACATATTCTTTCCATTTGCCTTGGTCCATGCAGGTATCAGTGCCATAATTCACTTTGCTGAAGTTATCTGTAATAATAAAAACAGAATCACAACTGAAACGAAACCGGTACAACGAATAATTAAGTAAGCTTTTTTGCATCCGCACAGAATCCTGTTTCCATTCGCCCTGCAAAAATTCCGTTCCTTGTTTTTGCAAAGCCGGATTAAACCGGCAAGAAACCAAGAACAGCATAAAAAACATAAGGTAAAAGAAGTATGATAATTTAAACATCAGAAAGGTAAAGTCCCTCTCCTTTGAAGAGGGATTTAAGGTGAGGCTTGTAAGGCTGTAAAATTTATTTTAATCCACCGATCATATTTTCCGGGCGGACCCACTCGTCAAACTGTTCATTGCTCAGCAAACCCAAACCAATAGCAGCTTCGCGCAATGATTGGTTTTCTTTCAAAGCCGTTTTAGCAATTTTAGCGGCATTTTCATAACCGATATGCGGGTTTAATGCCGTAACCAGCATCAGCGAGTTTTCTAAATGCTTCTTAATGCCAGCATAATTTGGGGTGATGCCAACGGCACAATGATCATTAAAAGAAACACAAGCATCACCAATTAAACGGGCAGATTGCAGGAAAGCAGCCGCCATAACCGGTTTAAAAACATTCAGTTCATAATGTCCGTTAGAGCCTCCGATAGAAATCGTAACATCATTTCCCATCACTTGTGCTGCAACCATCGTAACCGCTTCGTTTTGAGTTGGGTTGACTTTTCCGGGCATAATAGAAGATCCTGGTTCGTTATCCGGAATATGGATTTCGCCGATTCCGGAACGCGGACCGGAAGCCAGCATACGGATGTCATTCGCAATTTTCATCAAAGAAACCGCAATCTGTTTTAAAGCACCATGCGTTTCCACAATCGCATCATGTGCAGCCAAAGCTTCAAACTTATTTTCGGCAGTGATAAAAGGCAGATTGGTGAATTTGGCAATGTATTCTGCTACTTTTACATCATAACCTTTTGGTGTGTTGATGCCCGTTCCAACCGCTGTTCCGCCTAAAGCCAATTCAGAAAGATGGTCTAAAGTGTTTCTTAAAGCTTTCAGACCATGTGTCAACTGTGAAACATAACCCGAAAACTCCTGGCCTAAAGTAAGCGGCGTAGCATCCATTAAATGTGTACGTCCGATTTTTACCACATTTTTAAATTCTTCTGATTTTGCCAGAAGCGTGCCCCTTAATTTTTCAACGCCCGGGATTGTCGTTTCCACCACCATTTTATAAGCAGCAATGTGCATGGCGGTCGGGTAAGTATCGTTGGAGGATTGCGATTTATTTACATCATCATTTGGGTGGATAAAAGTTTTTCCTTCGCCCAAAATATGTCCTTGCAAAACATGCGCCCGGTTGGCCACCACTTCATTTATGTTCATATTCGACTGTGTGCCAGAACCTGTTTGCCAGATCACCAGCGGAAACTCAGCAGCCAGTTTTCCTTCCAAAATCTCGTCACAAACTTGTGCGATCAAGTCACGTTTTTCAGCAGTTAAAACACCCAGATCGGTATTGGTAAAAGCCGCCGCTTTTTTCAGGTAAGCAAAAGCTTCTATGATTTCTACAGGCATACTTGCTGCCGGCCCGATTTTAAAGTTATTGCGCGAACGCTCGGTTTGTGCGCCCCAGTATTTGTCGGCTGGCACTTGCACTGCGCCCATTGTATCGTATTCAGTTCTGAAACCCATAGTTTTAACTTGGTAATTGCCGTCAAATTTAGGTTAAATACAAAAGCAGCGTATTAACAAATTAAGAAAATTACAATGCTTCTTTTAGGAGGTAAAATTTAAGGTGGTAAAAGAAGCATTTGTTTTAGGTGTTAACTAAGCCATTTGGAAATGAACCGTACATGCCTTTGCGTACACTGTTTTTATAGTTAATTTTTTTATCAAAAAACCGTTATCAAAAACGCCAAAAGTAGTTTGAATAATGAAATGAGTTTATAAGAATTATCAAAACTTGAAAATCTGATTTTATAAGGCAGGAGGGGTGTTTTCTATGTTTTTTCTTTTTGAAGATTTGAAATTTAAAATTCGATCAAGAAACGACCGCTTTCCGAAATGAACATGTCAACCGGAACAAAACCTTGAAATCTCATAATTCTACTTTCTGTCCCATAATTATCGATTTGGTCACATTTTCAACAATCGCTTCTTTTCATGCCGTAATATTGGTAAAAAAAGAAACTAATGAAAGCAAGATGGCGTGAGCATGAAATGGTACTGATCAGCATGATAGCTGCAATCTTGATTTGTGGATATGTAACGGAAGCCATCAGGTTATTGTCTTTTAAATCTAATGCTTTAACAAACTCATCATCTCATTTTTTCACCCAGGTGCTGCTCCCGCAGATTGGCTCGGTTCTCATATTGTGGTTATCGTACCTGTGGATGAACCGCCTAATTGTATCTATTGTAAATAGCCAAAGAACTTCAGTGCTAAAATATCTTGGCGTTGCACTACAGTTGTTTTTCATTTCTTACCTGATCGGTCCGGCAACCAATATGGCGTCTTACTACATCAACCCCGTTTATAATCGCAACCCCTATGATCTGCCATTAGTTTTTGGCTCTCATCCGCAACCAATGTTGAATACCTTCGGCGGCTGGGATACTGCTCTATTTGTCATGTTACTTTATATCCTTTATGCTGTATTAAGGGAAGCTACAATTTGGTGGTACGGGCAGATAGGCCGGCGAAAGGGTTATACCATACAGATCAGCAACGAGGCGACTCTTTTTATGGTTGTGTTTTTTACAGCAGAGGTGTTTATAGGCGTTTTTAATCTCGTTACAGACAAGCGTTATTATCACTTCTTCAATGCATACATCTTACCCATAGGGGCCGTATTTCTTACAAACAAGTACTGGTTATTCCCTTTAAAGGGAAACAGGTATTTTTATAACTGGCAAGTAACGGGCCCCATCCTGTTCTCAACATTCATTTACACTTTGCTTTTTAGCGTTGCTTTAGGCGAGGTTTGGTCCTGGTCGGGCGTATTAATCAACTGGGCCTTGCAACTATTTATCATCACACCAGCCTCCTGGCTGGACTATCAGCAGCGTGCGGACAAGATTAAAGAACTGCGGGGTGCAGAAACAGCGCTGGTCAAATCAAAAGCTGACCTGCAACTATTGCGTATGCAAATCAATCCACATTTTTTATTCAATGTGTTAAATACGCTTTATGGTACCGCCTTAATAGAAGGTTCTTCAAATACAGCTGAAGGTATTCAGAAACTGGGCGATATGATGAGGTTTATGTTGCATGAGAACACCCGGGATGATATTGCCATGTATAAAGAGACTAACTATCTTAAAAACTATATTTCCCTGCAAAAACTGCGTACACAACTTTCCCCTGATATCGTCATTGAAGATAAGATTGAAGCCGAAGAATGCAACTACCGTATTGCGCCCATGCTGCTGATCCCTTTGGTAGAAAACGCTTTTAAGCATGGTGTGGATCTAGCCAAAAAGTCGCGGATAAAAATACATCTGGAATGTGCGGACAACATACTTAATTTTGAGGTACGTAACAGTACTCATACCTTAACTGGGAATGATCCGGAAAAAGAAAGTTCCGGAATAGGGCTACAAAATGTGGAATCACGCTTGCAACTGCTCTATGCAGGTAATTACAAGTTTACTTATGGTTTACAGGGCAGTGAGTTTGTTGCTCAACTAACCATTCAATTCTAATTTATGCTGAAAGCTATAGCCATAGATGATGAGCCGGTAGCCCTGGAAGTAATCAAAACGCTTGCAGCACAGGTCACATTCATTACTTTAACAGGGTGCTTTACAAATCCCTTCCTGGCAATGGAGTGCCTCGGCCAGCAACAGGTTGATCTCCTGTTTCTGGATATCAAGATGCCCGGTATCTCGGGAACCGATTTTCTGAAATCTATAGCAAGGCCGCCTATGGTAATTTTTACCACAGCTTATAGCGAACATGCAGTCCAAAGCTTTGAACTCGACGCCATTGATTACCTTCTTAAACCGTTCTCACTGCCCCGTTTTCTAAAAGCCTGTAACAAGGCACAGGAGCTGTATGAGTTGCGAAAGAACATCATTCATCAGCCAACAGGCAACCAGTCGCTTTTTATTAAAAGCGGCTATGAAGAGGTGCGAGTAAATACAGACGATATTCTTTATACCGAAAGCTCGGGTAATTATGTAAAGTTCGTGCTTATAGATGGGAGCAGCCTTACTTCACGGCTAACGATGGCTGATGCTGAAGCGCAAGTGCCCGTTGCTGTGTTTATGCGCATCCACCGGTCTTTCCTAGTAGCTATCAGGCACATTACCAAAATCGATAAGAGAACTGTATGGCTGGGCAAGGTCGAGCTGCCGATAGGTATAGCTTACAGCAATAAACTGAACGAGTTCATTATACAAAACAAAAAGATTTAACCAGTTGGCAGTAAAGTGTTATCAGGCCTGTAACAATTTGCTGCATTTGTATTCACCTTTAAATTTATTAAACATCATGAAAAGATCAAGCATCTTCATCGGTTTGCTATGCCTTTGCCTTTGGTGCAAAGGCCAGTTCGGGCCGAAACCGACCATCTTAGGCCATATCGATACGCTGTACTCGGAGGTATTAAAAGAGAAAAGGCCGGTTTGGATTTATTCACCTTCTTATGATACGACCTATTTTAGCAGGCCGCAGTATCCGGTGCTGTATGTGCTGGATGGTGATAGTAATTTTCTATCCCTGGTTACCATGATTCAGCATCTAAGCGTACATAATGGTAATACAGTGGTGCCTGAAATGATCATTGTAGGCATATCCAATTTGCCTGACAAACGTACCCGTGATTTAACACCAACTGCCAGCGCAATGGATCCGACTTCTGGAGGCGGTGAAGCATTTACCGATTTCCTGGAAAAAGAGCTGATTCCCTACGTGAATAATCATTATCCAACAGCACCTTATGGAATGTTTGTTGGGCACTCACTGGGCGGCCTGATGGTAATCAATACCCTGCTGAAGCATCCTACTCTTTTTAATTCTTATGTCGCTCTTGACCCCAGTATGTCTTATGACCAAGCAAACTTGCTTAAACAAACAAAAAGCCTTTTAAATAGGCAAAATTTTAAAGGGAAGTCTTTATTCTTGGGCATTGCTAATACCATGAAACCAGGAATGGATACGCTACAGGTAAGGACAGATACTTCTCAAATTACTTATCACATCCGGTCTATTTTGAAGCTGAAAGATAACTTGCAGGCAGCTGTTACAGATGGTTTAAAATGGAGTTATAAATACTATCCTGAGGACGACCATGCTTCCCTGCCACTAATTGCCGAGTATGATGCATTACGTTTTATTTTTCGGGATAACCGTTTCCCTGGCGTTTGGCCGCAAAACCAATACTTTGATAAAACATATTCTAGTGCTCAGATAAAATCGCTTATGGATACCCACTATGAGCTTGTTTCCAAAGAGATGGGCTATCCGGTTCGCCCGCCTGAGGCTTTGATAAACCAGCTGGGCTATACCTTCTTGCAGCAAAAAGATTTTGAGCGTTCCGAATTATTCTTTCAGACCAATATCCATTATTATCCCAATAGCTTTAATGTTTACGACGGCATGGGAGATTATTATCTGGCGATGAGTAAAAAGGCGCAGGCTATTGAATATTTCCAAAAAGCATTAAAGCTTAAAAATACTTCTGAAATACGAGACAAGCTTTCCAGGCTGATTAGGAATTAAATAATTATTTTTATAACGGAATGACAAAAGGTAATAGTCCTTGTCTCCCAAAATCTTTAAACACCCAACCATCAAAAATTCCTATGTTTTCTCATCTAATAGTATTAAGCCTTTCTAACTTCTAATTGTAGAACGTGCTGGTGTTTAATACCGGTGACTATTGGTTTATACCTAAATTTGCTTTTAAGAAATAATTCAGGCGTACAAAAAAACGAAGGATTTATTGTAAGAATTTGCTTTTACATAGCATAACTTGGTTAAACCAATCCTGTTTTGCAATACTATCATATAAACTTTAATCAACATAGATAAAAAATTGTAAGCAAAAGAGGTATCACAATTATTGAAACTTTTCCCACCGTTTTCGTAATATAATATCTAATTTTCGCCTTCGTTAAAGCGAGAGATTTTTATAGTTGATGAGATTACAGAACTACCTTTTACCTATTACAGTCGGTTTATTTTTGCTGACGGCTTGTTTAAAACATAAAAAAAAACGGTTGAAACAACAAACGAAATCCCTTTCGATACGACTTCCCTTTTAAAATACAACCCTGAAAAAGCCGACAAAAGGATTGAAGCATTTATGGAAAACCTGCATCAGCACAGTGGCTTTAACGGCAATGTACTGGTTGCCAAAAAAGGTAAAATAGTGTATGAAAACGCTTTTGGCTGGGCCAATTACTTAACCCGTGACAGCCTGAAATTGAATTCTCAGTTTGAGTTGGCTTCGGTTTCCAAGACCCTGACTTCCACCGCAATTTTAATGCTGATGGAAAGAGGCAAGCTGAAGCTGGACCAGAATGTGAAAGAGTTTTTTCCGAATTTTCCTTACGAGGGCATCACGGTCCGCCTGCTGCTTACCCATCGTTCCGGCATGATGAATTACGTTTATTTTACGGATGATATTTATCGAAAGCAGCACATCAACCAGCAAAAAGGACTGAACAACGCGCAGGAAATGGATTTGATCGCGCAATATAAACCGACCCCTTTTAACAAACCCAATGTCCGTTTTCTGTACAACAACTCCAACTTCATGGTGCTTGGGGCGATTATTGAAAAAGTGAGCGGGATGCCGTATGCTTTGTTTATGAAGGAAAATATTTTTAAACCCGCCGATATGGCGCATACTGCCGTTTATTCCAAAGCAGTTTATGCAAAGATCCCGGTTGATGTGGTTGGGCATGACCGCAACAGTTGGCGATATTCTGTAGCGCAGAACTTTTTGGACGGGCCAGTTGGCGATAAAGGGATTTACAGTACTGTTGCTGACTTATTTCTGTTTGACCGTGCACTGAGATCCGGCCGGTTGATCAAACAGGAAACGCAAGATTCGGCTTATACAGATCGCAACCCGATGCTCCGCGGCCATTTTAATTACGGTTACGGCTGGCGGTTATTTGAAGCACCAGGCCAAAAAGTGGTTTATCATACGGGCTGGTGGCATGGTTTCCGGCACATATTTTTGCGCGATATGAAAAACGATGTTACAATTGTTTTGTTGGGAAATATGGTGAACGGCAGTTTGTTGCATTTGGATGAATTATTTAAAATAACAGGTATGCCGATTGTACGAAAAAGCGCGTACACCGGCAACGGGACCGAAACAGAAGATCAATAAAAAACACCTATAAAAACAGTATTATGTTTGATAAAATATTGGAAGCCCAGCAAAAAGCCGAGGAAGTTAAAAAACGTTTGGATGGCATTATGGTATCCGGAAGTGCAGAAAACGGAAAAATCACCGTTACCTCAAATGGGAACAGGATCATCCAATCCATCCATATTGATGAAGATTTTTTTAAAGCTGCCGACCGCGAAGAGCTGGAAGAGCTTTTGGCAGTAGCTGTAAACAAAGCTGTTGAACAGGCCGAAAATTTGAACCAGGCCGAAATGGCTGCTTTATCACAAAGTATGCTTGGCAGTTTAGGCGATTTGGGCAACCTTTTCGGAAAATAATTGTTCCGGTTAAAACTGAACTTATATGAAAGTTACCTATTACGGCCACGCCACAATTTTATTGGAAACCGAAAAAGCAAAATTATTATTTGACCCCTTTATTACGCCAAACGAATTGGCAAAAGGTGTTGATATTGATTCGATCAAACCTGATTATATTCTGCTTACCCATGGCCATGTTGATCACGTAGCAGATTTGTTTACAATCCAAACTAACAGTGATGCTAAGGTGATTTGTATTGCAGAAATCCAAGGGTGGCTAAATAATAATGATGTAGATAAAGTGCATGGCATGAACATTGGCGGAAGCTATGCTTTTGATTTTGGCCGGGTAAAAATGGTCAATGCCATTCATTCCAGTTCTATGCCTGATGGTACTTACGGTGGCAATCCTGCCGGTTATGTAATTTATGCGGATGGAAAAACCATTTATATTGCCGGCGATACCGCTTTAACTTATGACATGAAATTATTGGCTGATGAAAAGTTGGACTGGGCTTTTCTCCCAATTGGCGATAACTATACTATGGGACCGGACGATGCTGTAAAAGCAGCTTCTTTTATCAACTGTAAAAATATTATTGGCGTTCATTTTGATACTTTTCCGCCTATCAGATTGGATCATGAAGCAGCTAAATCCAAATTTGCTGAAGTTGGTTTAAATTTTGTTTTGCCGGAAATAGGGCAAATGCTTAATCTGTAAACGCAAAACAGAGGCTGATTTTCCATGTGTGCTTTTGCTGGACTTGCAACAAAAAAGTGGACAAAGAGTTAAGCTGCGATAATTTGTTTGTTTAGTTGTCTTTCAAATTCCTGCGGGGAGATATGTACCAAAGCAGAATGTAACCTTTTACGGTTATACAAAGGTTTCTATATATTCAAACACAATCAGTGCCGCCTGCTGCTCCGTTTCAAATTTGTTTTGGTAAACACACTTGGCCGGGAAACTTTTATACTTTGTCTGTTCAGCTCTCTTGCAATCCTTGGGCTGCCATAGGTGCTTTTACTATCCGCATAGGCTTCTAATATTTGTCCGGTAAGTTTTTGGTTGTCATATTTATTATCCCTTAAAGATAAATTATTAGACAGCCATGCATAAAAACCACTCCTGCTTGCCTTAAACATCTTGCACACCTTCCCGATGCCAAATATCGGCCGATCCTGTTTTAGGGACCCGAATATTTGCCATCGCCCCTGGAGAAGGTGCCATGGCCTTTTTTAACATGTCACGCCCCTGCCGCATGTCCGGCAGTTCTTTTTTCAGGCGGTCAATCTCTGCTTGCTCCGGCGTATAGACCACTTTGCCTTGCCCCGGAAAGCCTGTGGCTGCCTTCGTTTCCAGTTCCTGGCGCTAGCGGTACAACAAGGCCGGCCTGATTTCCAGTTCTTTTGCAAGGACACCCAGATCCGAACGGCCCTTGCTCAATCCCACAGCCATGACCTTAAATCCCCGGTCGTACTGATTTTTGACATATTACCAAAGTTAAGTTTTCTCTTAACTATTTGTCCTGTTAAAGGTAGCAACTCCAGTAGGGAATTGGTGAATAAACAGGCGTTCAGATTAAAATAAAAAAGCCTGCAATCATTTGATTTGCAAGCTTTTGGTACGTATTATTATCAAAATTGGCGGAGAGCTAGGGATTCGAACCCCAGGAACCTTTCACAGTTCAACAGTTTTCAAGACTGCCGCAATCGACCACTCTGCCAGCTCTCCGGGGTCAAAAGTACAAATCCCGGTGGGATTGACAAATCTGTTTTTTAAATTTATGCTGTCCTCCTTTTACCTTTATAATTTGTTTGAGATTAACTATTTCACCTGAACAATATCTGTACATGCTTCTTTTAGGACATAAAAAAAGCATATAAACAAACTGCTTACATGCTTTTGATTGTTTAAATAAATTACTTTACAGATAAATCTACACTTCTCTGTATGAAGCTGGTTAAATCCGCACCGTTTAACATTCCCTGTGAAAGTAAAGCCAAATCGTATGCTTGTTTAGCCAGGTCTTTTTTTACGCTTTCGTCTATACCACTTAATATTTTCTGGATCAGCGGGTGGTTAGCGTTTACTGTTACACTCAGCATTTCCGGCATATTGCCCATAAAGGACATACCACCGCCGCCGCCCATCGCCTGCATATCTTTCATCCGGCGCATAAATTCCGGCTGTGTTATGTTTACCGGCAATTCTTCAGGAGACATCGCTTCCAAAGTAACTTTGCGGTCTTTGTTGTTTATTGCACTTTCAAAAACTTCCTGAACTGATTTTTCGCTTTCTGCGCTCAGCAAACTTTCGGTTTTGGTGTCTTTTTCAATCAGTTTGTCCGCCGTATCCGAATCAACCCTTTTCAGCGTGAACTTCTCTACCTTGCTTTCCAGCATTTGGATAAAGTGGCTGTCTATCGGATGCGTAAATTCCAGCACATCATAACCTTTTCTTTTGGCTGACTGAATATAAGCGTCCTGTTTGTTTACATCTGTAGTATATAAAGCAACTAAGTTTTCTGATTTATCCTGCTGGTTTACCTGGATGTGTTCTTTGTATTTATCCAAGGTGAAATATTGGCCGTCGGTATTTTTGTACAAACAAAAATCTTTTGCTTTGTCGTAAAATTTATCATTGCTGATCATGCCGTATTTCACAAACAAACCAATGTCCGGCCATTTTTCTGCAAAACCAGCTTCGTCCTGTTTGTGCAGGTCTGCCAGCTTATCGGCTACTTTTTTGGTGATGTAAGAATCGATCTTCTTTACATTGCCATCGGCCTGCAAAAAGCTGCGGGAAACATTCAAAGGAATATCTGGCGAATCAATCACACCTTGCAGCAGCATCAAGAATTCGGGAACAATGTCTTTTACTTCATCAGTAATAAAAACCTGACGGGAATACAACTGGATCTTGTTCCGCTGAATTTCAAAGTCATTTTTCAGTTTTGGAAAATATAAAATCCCGGTTAGGTTGAACGGGTAATCTACATTGAGATGAATCCAAAACAAAGGTTCTTCCGAAAATGGATACAAATCCTGATAAAATTTGATGTAATCTTCGTCCTTCAGTTCGTTTGGAGATTTCGTCCAAAGCGGAACTGTATTGTTGATTACTTCACCTTCAAACTCGATTTCAACCGGCAAAAATTTACAATACTTCTTCAGGATAGTTTGAATCCGGGATTTTTCAAGAAACTCTTTCGAATCCTCTGCAATGTGTAAAATCACGTCCGAACCATGATCTGTTTTCTCTGTCGGACGGATCTCAAATTCTGTACTGCCATCGCAATCCCAAAGCACTGCTTCAGCACCTTCTTTATAGGAAAGCGTTTTGATTTCGACATTAGAAGAAACCATAAAAGCAGAGTAAAAACCTAACCCAAAGTGGCCAATAATTTCTTTATCGTCGCCTTTGTCTTTGTATTTTTCAACAAATTCCGTAGCACCGGAGAAAGCAATCTGATTGATATATTTCTTAATCTCTTCACCCGTCATCCCAAGCCCACGGTCAGAAATGGTGATGGTTTGGTCTGCTTCGTTTATGGATACTTTTATCTTGGTGTCACCTATTTCGCCGTTAAACTCGCCCATGCTGGCCAGCCTTTTTAGCTTTTGCGTGGCATCAACTGCGTTGGATACCAATTCCCTCAAAAAAATTTCGTGGTCTGAGTAAAGGAATTTTTTAATTATTGGGAAAATATTTTCGGTGTGGATGGAGATAGAACCCTTTTCCTGCATAACTTTAGAATTAAATTATTTTTGAAAAAGGGAAATCAACAATAGTTCCAAAGGTTATTTGTACCTAAATAAATGACAGGATGACAGTTGCCAATGCTTCTTTTACCACCTAAAAATTGGTGCCCTACTGCTGGTCATTCAGTATTTTTTCTTTCAGTTTGGCTTCGTTGTCTTCCAATTTAATGTCCACCCGGAGCAAACGGTACAAACTCATGTACAAATTTGCGATCCAAACCAAACTAAAACCGGCGATCAGATAACCACGCCAGCCATCAAACAGCAGCTGATAATGCGTGATAATCAGTATAAAAATAGCGATATAATGGCTGAAACAGTATTCGCAGGTGAACAGGTAAAAAAATTTTCTGGCTGCGAGCGTCTTTTGTTCGTGGCTGTTTTTTATGCAAAATGCCCTGATCTCTTTAAAAACTTCTTCATGCGTAACCGTCCAGGTGATACAAGCAATCGGGATGGCCAAAACAAATAACATAACAAATGGATTGTACATGCGGATACTGTTTTTATGCCTGCTTTTTAATTGTTCACCATTTTCATTGATTCTTCATAATAACGTTCGCCAACATCCGGATATGTTTTTAGGATTTCTTCAATATGTTGCAAGTCATCAGGCGATAAATCTACATTGGCCGCCGCGGCATTTTCTTCCAGATATTTGCGCTTTTTGGTTCCGGGGATTGGGATGATATTTTCACTTTGCGCCAAAACCCAGGCTAAAGCCAATTGCGCCGGCGTAATTTCTTTGGAAGCAGCAAACTCTTTTAAAGCAGCCGCCAGGCGCTGGTTGTTTTTGAGGTATTTATCTTCTTTAAAACGAGGTAGGGTTTTGCGGAAATCATTGTCGGCCAGGCTCGAAATATCCACAGAAGCCACTGTAAACAAACCGCGCGAAAGCGGACTGAAAGGCACAAACGAAATCGATAATTCCCGGCATAAAGGAAGTATTTCATTTTCAGGGCCACGGGTGATAAAGGAATATTCGGATTGTAAGGCCGAGATCGGATGTTCTGCATGTGCTTTTCGGATCGATCCTGCAGAAGCTTCTGATAAACCGATAAACCGGACTTTCCCTTCTTTCACCAATTCTCCCATCGCCCCAACCATTTCTTCTACCGGAACATTCGGGTCAACCCGATGTGCGTAATATAAATCGATTTCATCCACACCCAATCTTTTCAAACTGCCTTCACAAGCTTGCTTGAGGTAAGCCGGCGAACCATCGAATATACCCAAAGCACCATTTTCACCTTTTCTAAAACCAAACTTAGTTGCAATAAAAACTTCTTTTCTATTGGGGACCAATACCTTAGCGATCAGTTCTTCATTGGTATGCGGCCCGTAAGCATCGGCTGTGTCCCAAAAGTTGATGCCCAAATCCAAGGCCAAATTCAGCGTCGCAATAGATTCTATGTCGTTGGTCGTTCCGTAAGCATGGCTCATGCCCATGCAGCCTAATCCAACTACAGATAGTTTTTCGGAAGTATTGCCCAGAGTCCTGTATTTCATATCCTATTCAATTTACTCACACAACGCCTGATGTGCCTGGTGGTTTTGATAAATTTTTGTGTGCTAAAAGAAGTATGATACGAAAAAAGCGTTTTGGTTAAGGAACCAAAACGCTTTAAAACCATCAGTTTTTTTTAACGGCCAAACAAAATTATTAGTCGTTGCCTAATTGTTTAACCAATTTGTTGTAAATGCCCAGCAGTAGAAATGGTGCAGCCCATTGGCCAACAAATAGCGCATTGTGCCTGCTGCCTCTAACTTTTAATACCAAAGATACACCTATCGAGCCTAAAGCTGCCCATAAAAAAACATCTGAAGGTATTTTTGCAGTTTGATTTTCAATTGCCGTTGCAACCGGCCCTTCTTTAAGTTCTGGATTTGGATTTGCCATAATGTTTTTAATTTAATTTAATTAATTTTAGTTGATGTAATGTTAAGTCTAATCCTGCCGGTTTTGTTTTATGTTTACCAAAATCAAATTTTTTTAAATCAATACTGTTTTTAACCTACTAAAACCGGGGCATAAACTGTTGAAAAGCTTCTTTCTTTTTTTAAACAAAAAAACATTTGATTGCTTGTGATGTAGTTTTAAAACTTAAATTCTTAGCCATGATACAAAATGAAGAAACCGTAGAAATTTTAAACGACCTGATCGAAATCAACAATGACCGCATTGTTGGTTATGACAAGGCTATCAAAGAATGCACCGAGGAAAATGCCGATCTGAAACCACTTTTTGAACATATGATCAAGGAAAGCCATGAATGCAAAATGGCTTTGAGCACAGAGGTGTTGGTTCTAAAAGGGGAAACTGCTGCCGGAACTACCAACAGCGGCAAAATTTACCGCGCCTGGATGGATGTAAAAGCTGTATTTACCGGCCACAACCGCCATGCAATCCTCGCCAATTGCGAAAAAGGGGAAGATGCCGCACAAACTGCCTATAAAACTGCTTTGGCTGATGAAAATTTGCCAAAATATCTGCACGATATAGTTGTAGAGCAACAGGGAAAACTAAAGTTCTCACACGATAAAATCAAAATGCTGCGGGATATGCAAAAGGATTGACCTCTTTTTGAAATCATTTCTGCAAAAGCCTTTCGACTTACTTCGGAAGGCTTTTGTTTTTTAATTAGCATCGGGTAACGAACACCAATTTTTACCCCATAAAAACAGCATCTCAAAATCATAATTTAAAAACCCGATGATATGGTTTAAGTACAATCGGCCTAAACCAGGTATATTTGTACAAAGCTTTCAGGAAAAGGTCTCAGGGCAAAAATAATTATGGGTACAAAAGTGATCATGAATGATGATGCTTTTTTAAAAAGAGGGTTCCTGATTTCTACAGATAAAAGTATGCTGGACATAAACATGATCCATCATTTCCTGGGTCAGCTTTCTTACTGGGGAAAAAATATCAGTCTGCAAACGGTGAAAACTTCTATCGAAAATTCTTTGTGTTTTGGCGTTTATCAGCAACAAAAACAGGTTGGTTTTGCCCGCGTAATTACCGATTTTGCTACATTCGCCTATTTGTGTGATGTTTTTATTTTACCGGATTACCGCAAAAACGGCTTGTCTAAATGGCTGCTCCAAACCATTCGGAACCATCCAAACCTGCAAAAACTGCGGCGATTGGTTTTGGCTACCGCCGATGCACATGGTTTGTACGAGCAGTTTGGCTTTAGCCGGATGAAAAACCAGAACCGCTGGATGGAAGTTTTCCAGCCGCAGCAACAGGAGGAGCCGGTATGAACATTAAAAGAATGATTATTGAAGGTGAAGGCGTTACCCTCGACTTTAAAAAAACCATTACCAGTTGTGAAAAAATTGCCAAAACGCTGGTTGCTTTTGCCAACAACAAAGGCGGCCGCTTGCTGATCGGTGTGCTGGACGACGGTATGATAAAAGGTGTAAAATCTGAAGATGAAGAAAAGTACATGATTACCCGTGCGGCTACTTTTTTTTGCCGGCCAGCTTTAGAACCTATTTTTGAAGAAATTTATATCGATGCCAAGTTGGTTTTGGTAGCCGGAATAGAACCCAGCAACTTGAAACCGCATTATTCTTTGGGGGAAGATGGCAAATGGTGGGTTTACATCCGCATCAAAGACAAAAGTATGCTGGCCAGCAAAATTGTGGTGGATGTGCTCAAAAAATCCAATGACCAGAATGGTGTGCTGATCGAATATTCTTCCAAAGAAAAAGCATTGCTGGAATATTTACATTTACAGAACAGGATCACCGTAAAAGAATATTGCGATTTACTGAATTTGAGCCGTCGCCGCGCACAGCGGATTTTGGTCAATCTAGTCCTTTCCGGTGTGATCCGGGTGCATACAACCGAAAAAGAAGAATATTACACAACTTCATAATTAAAAGCAATACTTCTTTTATCACCTGTTTTTATGTTTGTGCAAATATCGTTTTTACATACGCTGATACCTGACCGATGAAGAAATTTTACACTGTTTATAAACCTTTTTATCGTGAAAATTTACGGCTGGCGATTCCGGTGATTATTTCGCAGTTAGGGCAGGTACTGGTCCAAACTTCGGACAGTATTATTGTTGGCCGGTTTGCTGGCACCATTTCGCTGGCGGCAGTTTCGCTGGTAAACAGTGTATTTATTTTGGTTTTGGTAGTCGGCATCGGCATTGCCCAAGGTTTAACACCGCTGATCGCGCAGGAAAACGGACGAAAAAACGAGGAAGCTTGCGGCCAATTGCTTTCCACAAGTTTGGTCATCAACTTTATTACCGGCCTGATACTGTTTTTACTGATCTATTTTGGGTCTGTGCTAGCTTTGAACCACTTGGGCCAGTCGCCGGCAGTTATCGTACAAGCCAAACCGTTTTTAGTTATGATGGGGTTTTCCATCATTCCGCTCATGGTTTTTTACACTTTTAAGCAGTTTGCAGAAGGTTTAGGTTTTACCAAACAAGCCATGATGATTTCCATCTGGGGAAATGTGCTGAATATTTGCCTGGGGATTATTTTTGTAAAAGGACTATTTGGGATTGCGCCGATGGGCGTTCGCGGCGTGGGTTTAAGTACACTGACAGACCGCTTGGTGATGGCCGTAGTGATGTCGTTCTATATTTTCAACTCAAAATACTTCAAAAAACACCTTTCCAGCTTTGTTTTATTTCGGATCAGCAAAAACCTCTGCAAAAAAGTCCTGGCTATCGGTTTGCCTGTTGCCGCTCAATACATTTTTGAAGTGAGTGCTTTTAGCGGCGCAGCTATTTTAATCGGCACCATAGGCGATGTAGAACTGGCAGCGCACCAGGTTGCCATCAATCTCGCTTCTCTGACTTTTATGGCGGCAAGCGGTATGGGTGCTGCGGCTGCAATTAAATCCGGAAATTATTTTGGTGCCAAAGATTATTTTCGCTTAAGAAAATCAGCATTGGCCAGTTATCATATCGTTTTGATCATCATGTCTTGCACAGCAATTATTTTCATGTTTGGAAACCACCTCATCCCCTGGATCTATACTACCGATGCAAACGTAGTCATCCTTACCGCACAATTGTTGATTATTGCCTCGGTTTTTCAGCTATTTGATGGCACGCAAGTAGTAGGTTTAGGGATTTTGCGCGGCATCGGTGATGTAAAAATCCCGGCTTTTATCACATTTATTGCCTATTGGGTCGTCGGTTTGCCCATGGGCTATTTGCTTGGCATCCGATTAAAACTTGGTGCTTCCGGGATTTGGTACGGTTTAACTTTGGGGTTGATGACAGCCGCCTTCCTGCTCTATTTCCGCTTTGATTATTTCAGCAAAAAACTACAAGAAACTGGGAATGTCATGCAGCCAGCACATTTAAATTAACAGCTTCAGCTTGATTATTTGCAGCCTTACGCTTAATATCTTCCTTTAAATTTTCTACTCTGATTAACACAGCTTCTTTTGTAGATACATTGTAATGCACCATTGCTTCTTCAATATTCAATAAACCTTTGTTGATTTCGGTGGCCATTTTTTGCATTTGCTGCTCTCTGATTAGCGTAGCCATCATATGTAAATTTTGCATTTTTTTTTAATTTAATTTGTAATTATGGTAAGTAATTTAAACTTTTTACGTCAACTACATAACAAAGTTACAGCTTTAATTAAAATAACAAAATTATAGTTAGCCGTGTCAGACCGACATTTACAGCAAGGTTAGGCATATTGATATTTGTTAGAAATACAGTTCAACTGCACTTTTATAGGTATTGCAATGCGCATCCAAAATATCTTTGATATTTGGCGAATAACCGCCGCCCATACTTACCTGGACGGGAATGCTGTTTTTATGACATAGATTTAACACAAACAGATCGCGCTGTCTACAAGCTTCTTTGCTCAAGGCCATTTTACCTAATTTATCTGTCAAAAGGACATCCACTCCAGCTAAATAGAAAATAAAATCAGGTTTTACCTGCTCTATTAATTTTGGCAATGCTTCTTTTAGCAGGGTAAAATAAGCATCATCTTCTATCCCATCCGGTAATGGAATATCTAAATCAGAGCGTTCTTTGCGGTAAGGGAAATTATTGGCGCCATGCATTGAAAAAGTAAAAACCTGGGGTTGGTGTTCAAATATTTCTGCCGTGCCGTTTCCCTGGTGCACATCCAGGTCAACAATTAAAATGGAAGTGGCCAATGCTTCTTTTAGCAGGTAATTTGCTGCAATGGCCTGGTCGTTCAGCATGCAAAAACCTTCGCCCCAATTGCTTCCGGCATGATGCGTACCACCGGCCACATTAAAAGCGATGCCATTCTCAAAAGCAAAATGGCAGCCATCAATTGTGCCTTGTGCAATCCTGATTTCGCGTTCTACCAATTCTGCTGATAAAGGAAAACCGATACGCCGTTGTTCTTTAGGCGATAAAGTAAGGTTGCGCAATTGCTGCCAGTAACTCTCCTCATGCGTCCATAAAATCACCTCTTCTTTTATTGGTTTGGGGGAGAAAATGTTTTCTGCTGAAATTACGCCTTCATGCAGTAATTGCGCCGGGATCAGTTCGTACTTCAGCATCGGAAAACGATGGCCGGGCGGCAAAGGATGTGCATAAATGGGATCGAAAGCAATTTTCAGCATGAATTTAGTTAGAATGAACGAAACACACCCCTAACCCCTCTCAAGAAGGGAAATATGGCGCAGACCTTTCTGTCGTCTGAAAAGTAGCAAACTATGCTTCCCCTCTTGAAAGGGGTTAGATGTGTGTTCTTCAATTCAAAAAAAGTTTATCACATAAAAAACAACCCATAAAAAAAGTGAACCTAAAGTTCACTCTTCAAATTTTATTTTAATAACTTTTACAACTGAATCTTCCCATGATCGCCCTGGTCATAACGCTCACCCGTAATTACAGCTTTTAACATTTGAAAACCAACAACCATTTTACTGGAATTGCTGTCCCAATATTCGGCTTCCTGCGTATCCACTTTTAACAGCGTCAACTTCGGGTCATCAATACCATCCGGAAAAAAAGCCTTGATGATCGGGTTCCACAACTTTTTCATTTTTTCGCGGTCGTCCACCAACGAAGCTGTGCCTTTAATACTTAAATAAGTATTGTTGCTTGGATTAGAGTAAGTTACCACCACTTTATTTTCGTGGGAGATTTCGTCAACCTTAGAAGAATATTCATTGGTAAAAAACCAGATGTTGCCTTCTTCATCCAAATCGGCAGTTCCCATTGGGCGGCTGTGGATTTCGTGGTTTGCATTTACGGTTACCAACATGGCAATCCGCACATCTTCTATCTTATCTTTTAAAAATTTTATTTGTTCTGTTTTTGATGCTGTGCTCATGATTGTTTAAATTATATAAAAGCTTAACCCGAAAACAGCCATTTTGATTTACCCATTATCCATTTGGCTTGCTTACGTAGGGGTTTCCCTTCACATAAAACCGGTATGGCAGCAGCGCATCTTCCTTCGCATACGCCACGCCAACGCGCGGAACAGCAGCAATTTGATTATCAGAAAAAGTTAAACCTATGTCTTCAATCCAAATCTCATTTCCCTGGAAACTCAAACCATTCATTTTTCTGGAAATACCTAACGCTTTGGCAACAGAACCCGGACCGGCAGTGATATTGTTTTTAATGGAAGCCATCTTTCTGCGTTCCAGCATCAGATCAATTCCTTCGGTTGGGTTAATCGCGCGGATTAAAATGGCATGCGGCTCACCTTCAACAGAAGTAACCACATTTAACATTTCGTGGATACCATAGCACAAGTAAACGTAAGCAATGCCGCCAGTTTCGTACATGGTTTTAGTCCGATTGGTTAAACGGTTGCCAAAAGCGTGGGAGGCTTTGTCGGTGATGCCTTGGTAAGCTTCTGTCTCCACAATAAAACCACCGCTTATTTCGCCGTTGATATTGGTAAACAAGTATTTGCCCAACAAATTCCGGGCAATGCTAACTACTTCTTTTACCCTATAAAAATCTGCTTCTAACTTCACAACTTTAAATCCAGCATTTTAACAATTTGTTCCAAGTATTTGGCATCGGTTTCGTCAAACGCATCCAGTTCCGAACTGTCCACATCCAACACGCCAACTACATTTTTACCTTGTAAAAGAGGCACTACAATTTCTGATTTAGACAAAGAACTACAGGCAATATGCCCGGGAAAAGCATCTACATCAGGCACAATCAGCGTTTCCGCTTTTTCCCAAGCATTGCCGCAAACACCTTTTCCTTTGCTGATCCGTGTGCAGGCAACCAGCCCCTGGAACGGGCCGAGCACCAACTGTGCTTCTTTTACCATATAAAATCCTACCCAAAACCAGTTGAACTGCTCTTTTAAAGCAGCAGCGAGGTTGGCTAAGTTTGCAACCAAATCTGTTTCGCCTTCCAATAATGCTTTTATCTGCGGAAGCAAGGCTTCGTACTGCTCTTCTTTTGTACCGTTTTGGATGATGTTTAAATCTTCTGCCATGGCACAAAGTTAAAGAACAGGCTGTCATGCAGATGTCCGAATAAAAAACAATTGAAGTTTATAAGTCGTTTTAATCGTTATTTAGCTTCAATGATCGTCAGTTTAACTATTGTCCGTTACCGGAAAGCTTTTATTCCCTTCGCTTTGATGGGGATGGCGATACTTCGTTTACCGATGTTTTTTCAGCAAAAATGTTTTTTCTGGAAACTGATGGGCAGCGGCAAGAACGGCACTTTTGATCTTCATCCCGACTGGCAGCAATGGGCTTTGCTGGCCGTTTGGGAAGATGAAGAAAGTTTTGATTTGTTCAACAAAAACTCTTTCACTGCAAGATGGTGGCAGAAATTTACGCAGGAAAAATGGACGGTTTTGCTCGAACCTTTGCAAAGCCACGGCAAGTGGGACAAGAAGGAACCTTTTGGCAATCCTGAAAAAAACGATTACCAGGGAACAATTGCCGTGTTAACGCGAGCAACCATCAATCTAAACCGTTTAAAACACTTCTGGCAGAATGCGGCTAAAATTGCTGCCATCATGACTTCAGCACCGAGTTATATCACTTCATTCGGTATCGGTGAAGATCCGTTTTTACATCAGGCAACGATTTCATTTTGGAAGAGTCTGGAGGACGTTAAAAACTTTGCTTACCGCTCTCCGGAACATGTGGAAGTGATCAGGAAAACCCGGAGCGAAAACTGGTACAGCGAAGAGCTGTTTGCGCGTTTCATTCCGTTAAAATCTTGGGGAACGGTTCGTGGTAAAAATCCGCTGGACAGTTTTATAAAAGATTCATCTCCGGTAAATAATAATGCTTCTTTTACCGGTTAAATTTATACTTCTTTCCAATTAAAAACTTCATTCTAAAAAACTATAAAACATGCGCGTAGTTGCAGAATTGCCTCACCCTGAATTTAAAATATCCATTTTCCACATGAATGGCAAATTCATCATCAAGTTTGAAAAAGGCTCTTTTGAACAAAGTTACAAAGTAGCGGAAATGGATGTGACCGATGGCGTAAACAGTATATTTGAAATCCTGGACGAAGAATTCATGAAAACCGTTTCCAAACGATTTGAAGAAATGATGAACGATTTCAGAGCGACGTATAAACGGTATAATTATTAATCCAATTACTTTTTGCTGTCATTTCGGCCTCGCTGTCATTTCGACCAAAGGGAGAAATCTTCATCTAAGCCGCATACTCATTTTGTTGAAAGAAGATTTCTCCCTTTGGTCGAAATGACAAGACGCATTAAAACGACCCTGCCACTTAGCTATTCTTCCTCTACCTCTTTATTCAAAAATCGCCATTCAGGATTAAACGTTTTAATCAAATTGTCTTTCTTTTCCCTCCGCCACTTCTTCAATTCCTTTTCTCGTTCTATTGCAAAATTAATATCAGTATGATGTTCCCAGTAAAGTAGATAATAGCAGTGATAACGGCCGGCAAATGTTTCTGGTGCGCCGCGGTTGTCATAATGCTGTTTTAGCCGTGTGGGAAGATCGTTGGTTGCACCAATGTACAAGGTACTTTTAGTAGAATTAGTAACGATGTAAACAAAATAATTATGCTGGCGCATATATTTGATTTATTTTGTAATTGTAAATTGTGCTGTCATTTCGAACGAAGAGAGAAATCTTAATCAAATATTACAAGTAACCTGCTTCGATCAAGTTCTCTCCCTACTGTCGAAATGACAAGAGCATCTCCGCAGCAACTTTAACCACGCCAACCGTCGCTTTTTCTTCTACTTTAATCAAATTTTTAACCGAAGAAATAACCGGGATTTTCGGATCAACAATATATTTTGGCGTTTCATCCCGAACATAATTTAGCAAACCCGCAGCCGGATAAACCGCCAGCGAAGTGCCAACCAGCATAAAAATATCTGCAGTTGTACATATTTCTACAGCTTTTTCAATCATCGGCACCGCTTCTCCAAACCAAACTACATGTGCACGCAATTGCGATCCTAACTCACAAACTTCCCCCATTTTGATTTCCGAACCGTCAATTGGATAAGTCAGATTTGGGTTCATATTGGATTGGGAACGTGTTATAATCCCATGCAAATGCACCACGTTTGTTGATCCTGCCCGTTCATGTAAATCATCAATATTTTGGGTAATAATCGTTACGTCAAAATCTTTTTCCAACGCCGCTAAAGCAAAATGGGCAGCATTAGGTTTGGCTTCCAAAACATTTTTCCTTCGTTCATTGTAAAAAGCTTGCACCAGTTCCGGGTTTTTGCGCCAGGCTTGCGGCGTGGCCACATCTTCAATATTATAACCTTCCCAAAGCCCGTCGCTGTCACGGAAAGTTTTCAATCCACTTTCGGCACTGATGCCTGCGCCTGTTAAAACCACCAGCTTTTTCATAATTGTTAAGATTAAATTTCAATACTGTTTTTATGCCAGTAAAAGAAGTATCCACAAAAAAGCGACGAAGTTTTAGATTTCATCGCTTTTTAAATTAAGATTAGATTTTGGGCGTGCCCCTGCGGGTCGGGCTTTCCACTGCAAGTCCTCGCTGCGCTGCGGGCTTTCCACTGCAATCCCTCACGCGGCAAAGCGCCTACCTGTCTATTTCAAATACAAAGTGTTATAAGTTTTCAAAACCGGGAACTTGCTTTTGGCCAGCTCAAATCCGCCAAATAAAGTAAAGCCGTAAACTAAGTTGCCCAGCAGCAAACTTCTTTCAAAAGGAACAGCGGCAATTAAAGATTCAAAGTATCCGATTAAACCTTTTGAATACAAGTTTCCGTAAAGCCAGGGATTGATATCCGTAAGCAGCCAGTGAATTAAAACAGAACCAAACGAAGCTAAAATTACATTTGCAACATTGATCTTTGGGATAATAGTCCCGATATAAACCATCAAAGCAAAGCTGATGTAAACCCAAAGCGAACTTGCATAAAACCAAACAAAATGATGGAAATACAAATAATTGATCAGCAGATCGCTCAAAAACAAAGTGAGCAACGGCACGAGATACGCCTTTTTTTTATCGGTAAAATAAGCACCGCCAAACAAGGCAACCGCGCCAACTGGTGTAAAATTGGCCCAAACGTTCTGGTTGTCCAAGTGAATAAAACGTGCAGCAGCAGCCAAAATAATCATGAGGATTAAAACACTGTTGCGGATATTGATTTTTTCTAAAGACATAATGCTTCTTTTATCGTGCAAAAATACTTATTTCTTAATTGAAGCTGAAACTTACACCTGCGTTGAAATTGGTGCCCATCGTGCTGTAACCATAAATTTCCTGGTAACGTTTATCCAGAATGTTTTTCACATCCGCAAAAACCTTAACCCTGCCGTTGATGCCGTACTGCGCATAACCGTCTAACAATTGATAAGCAGGAAGGGTAACATTGGTTGGATAATTATAATCGCCGCGCTGCCCATAACTGCGGAAATTCGCGCTTACATACAATTTATTGGTTGCCTGCACCGCTGCCTGTAAACCAAAAGACTGTTTTGGCCGGCGCAATAAACCGTAAGTATCAACACCATTCCGAACAGCAGTTCCATCAACAAAACTGTAAAAACCCGTTAGCGTTAAAATTTTGTATTTGTAAGAAGGCTCTACTTCCAATCCCTGATCGTTCTCTTTGTCGAAATTCTGGTAACCGTTTGCCAGATAAACAATGGCATCAGTCAGTTTTCTACGGAAAGCGGCAACACGCAAATTAAACTGGTTGTCCAGCAAAGCCGTACTAAAACCAGCTTCATAATTAACAGATTTTTGAGGTTTTAAATCAGGATTAGCGCCGTAAGGGCCAAATAATTCCGTCAGCAAAGGTGCTTTGAAAGCGCTGGAAACCGTTCCAAACAGAATCAGTTTATCTTGCAACAAGTTAACGGAAGGCGTTATGTCATAAGTAAAATTATGGCCGTAATTGTTATGTTCGTTGTACCTTCCCCCAACTTCCAAGTTCAAAAAACCAGCAATTTTATTGACCGAAAGAGAACCATAAGTGCTGAACAAATTTGCATTTGGCGTAACGTTACTTGCACCAATTTGCTTGATTTGGGTGTAACGGTTATCAACGCCAAACAACAACTTGATCTGATCTGTAAAATCGTGGTTGTAATACAGATCCACCAAATGCAAACGGCCAATATTGGAAGATGGATAACTGGATTCGTAATAAGCCGTGTTGTTGGTATAACCGTAATTCAGGTTGAAACGGTTTTGGGGATTCAACTGATATTGGGAAGTTAAACCCGTATTGTAATAACGGTTTAAGCTTTGATTAGGCGCATCAGCATAACTCCCGTTATCATATTTGTACGATCCTGAGGTAAAGCGAAAAAACGGACTGACACGTAATCCACGTGCTGCTTCTGCAGAAAAATTGGCGTTTAAAGCGGATTGGTTGTAACCATCTTTATCAAAAGTACCGGTGTTGTTTCTGTCTGCAGCTTCGCTGATGCCATCCGTTTGATCGTGTGTATAACTTACATTGTAGAAAAACTTGTTTAAAGAACCGTTAAAACCCACGTTTTGCTTTTGCGAGCCATAACTGCCGCCGGTCAAAGTTCCGTAAACGCCAATTCCTTCCGGCCCGCCTTTTTTGGTGATGATGTTGATGACGCCAGCTACTGCATCCGATCCGTACAAAGTAGATTGCCCGCCTTTGATGATCTCAATCCGTTCGATCTGGTCAATTGGGAACAAACGGATATCAAAAGCGCCGCCAACAGATGAAGGGTTGCCAACCAGAACGCCGTCAATAAGCGTTACCGCAAAACCGCTGGCTGCGCCACGGATAAAAATACTTTTGTTCAGTCCCGGATTGCTGCCTGCACCGTTCACGATGATCCCGGCTTGCTCGCTTAATAATTGTGCTACGGATTTGCCTTCGCTGCGCTCGATTTGGTCTTGCGTAATTACCGTAATTACTTTGCCCGTTTGTAATTGTTTCTGATCGGTTTTGGTGGCAGAAACGACAACGTCTTTTAAAACACGTGTAGAATCCTGGGCGAAAAGTGGTGTACTGCTAAGTACGATTTGTGCAAGCCAAATGCCTGCTGCGGTTTTGTAAAAATTTCTTTTCATTTTTTGTTGTGAAGATGAACGTATCCCACAGCAAACAGAAAAATCGATCCATAAAATGAAAATACACCCGTAAAAAGAGCATTCGCATTCCAGCTTCAATCCCCGAAAGCTATGAATTTATTTGCGATAGGCAGGTCTTCTGGCTTGCTCCCTTTTGCTTCGCCTTCCCGTTTTGGTTACCCAAAATAGTGGCATAAAAACAGCATCAGTTGATAGAGCTTACAGCTGCGGGACAGCTCCGGTTTTACACCGGATTCCCTTTTAATCCCGGTTGTTGAGGCCGGAAACCAATTGCGCCGCAAAGGTAGGAGAAGGATTGGGATTTGGAAATGGGGGATTCGGGGAAGATCTTTACAGATTTGTATTCTTCTTATTTATCTTATCAGCTCTGCTAATTTCTCAGGGTCTTGCCTGTTATCCCAAAATGCTGTTATGATCAATTGAGCTTCGGTAAATTTATAAAGAATGCTAAAATGTTCCATTGCAAAAACTCTGGTTTCCGGGAAGTTTGTTAATTTAAAAGATTCAGGATTAGATTGAATTACTTTTACCCGATCAGCAATAAGCTTTATTAATTTTTTCGGATAGGTGGTTGATTTGTTTCTAATTAACCAGTATTTCAATATTTCCCGCCTTTGTTCAGCAGCAGTTTCCGTCCAAACTACTGTCCTTTTAGCCATTCTAAATCGCTTTTGTCCAACTGTTCTTGTGAAATTAGCTTTCCATCAATAATGTCTTTATCGCTAAGTTGTAACATGATAATTTGTTCTTCTGAAAGCTGGACTATATCATTGTTCGCAACTATAAACGCCTCGTAGTCCGTAGTTTGTCCTTGTTCTATTTCCAAAGTAGCTTCTTTAATTTCTTTTTGTTGATCTAATGATAATTCATCCCAAAAATCATTAACTTTCTCTTGCTCAAAGATTTGCTTAACAGATTCAATAATCTTGAGATTATTTGTACTTAGCAATAATTTTACTAATTCTATTTTTTCCGTATGGATGTTCATCTTTAAAATGTTTTAACAAAAATAATAATACTGGCAGCATAATTAAGAAAGCATTCCGATTTGTTCATTAATTTATTATATAGTTGACAAAACTTAGTACCTTTATTTTCAATAATGAAATTTAAAGAAAAATTCCCTCAACTAAAAGAAAAAAACTCCTTAGCCCAAATGCTGACTAATACCGTATTTTCAACTATGGCTTTGGAAAACCAGCAAGTCTCCAAATTAAAAGTGAAGCAAATTGTTTCAGACTTGTTAAAAGAGCAAGAGCTAAAAGGTGAGCAATTCTTTTCTAATTAAATTTGTTAAAGGTTCAAAGTTTCCATTGTCTGCCAACTTCATTGCGTCAATATAAATCTTCCTGCTGTCGCCCTCCCTATGATAAAGTTCGAGAGGTTTGTATCCGAATTTAAGTGCTACAAGGTTCATCAAAATCCTTCCTGTCCTGCCATTGCTATTATTAAATGGATGAATTCGAACAAATTCATAATGAGCAAAAGTCAAACAATCAAGATAATCATTTAATGTAACGGATCGTTTTATTTTGAAGTTCAAGTTATCAATAAGCTGATACATCAAATGTAAAATTTGTTTTGGATTAGGCGGAATAAGTTGTCCAACGGTAACAGCAGTTGTACGCCAGGAGCCAGCCCAATCATAAAGTTCAGAAAAAGCAAAGCGATGAATTTGTAAAAGTAATTGTGTAGATATTTCTATTTCACTATCTAATTGAAAGACAAAAAGCTCAGCCAAAGCTATACCTTTCGCTTCATACTGATTAATCAGATCCTTATCGGTCAAACCCAATTTATTTTCATTTGGCGCAGGTGTCCAGTTGGTATTATCTTCCATTTAGTTAAAGGTAGCTATTACGTTTGATGGATTTATACAAATAGGTTGTATCAGAAATAAAATACTGTTAGCAAATAATGTATATTTAACACCATGATGCTTCGTTTATCCACCCTTTTTCTCCTCCTCGCCTTGCAAACTTCCGCCCAAAAAACCGATACTGTATTTCTCAAAACACTACTGCAATCACGGCCGGAACTGTTTCAAAAAATCCTCCAACATCCAACCAAAAACGAAGTACAAATTTTGTACACACAAATAAACCGCGACGAAAAAAATAGGCCCCATTTCCGTTCGTACAGTTTCAATTTAAATCCAAAACATTACTTCTATCCGGCCAGCACCGTTAAATTGCCGACTGCTGTTTTTGCATTAGAAAAAGCGAATCAACTTAAAATTAATGGCATAAAAGAAGCATCTATGATCACCGACAGCGCTTTTGTTGGACAAACGAAAGTTAGCGTTGATACTTCTGCCGAGAATGGTTTGCCCAGCATCAGCAATTACCTAAAAAAGATTTTGTTGGTGAGTGATAACGATGCTTTTAACCGTTTGTATGAGTTTGTCGGCAGGGAAGAGATCAATCAAAAACTGAAAAAATATGGCTTGAACCAAACGCGGATTGTTGGAAGGTTGTCCGTTGGCGATGCTGGCGAAAGTACCAAACATACCAACCCAATTGAATTTTATAGTGGTAAAAGAAGCATCTACAAACAAGCTGCACAATTCGATCCAAACGATTATCCGATGAACTTGGATTATATGTTGCAGGGAAAAGGTTACTTGGATAACCACGATCAATTGGTAAATGAACCTTTTGATTTTTCAGAAAAGAACATTTATACAATTCCAAATCAGCAGGAAGTTTTAAAACGCTTGCTGTTCCCGGAAGTTTATCCAAAAAAAGAACAATTTCAGCTTAAAAAAGACGATTACCAATTGCTGTACAAATACATGAATATGTTTCCGACAGAAAGTATTCATCCAACTTATTCCTCTCCGAACTATTGGCCAACTTACTGCAAGTTTTTGTTTTATGGTGCGAAAAAAGATACTGTTCCAAATCCTGACATTCGTATTTTTAACAAAGTTGGTGATTCTTATGGTTATGATATTGACAATGCTTACATCGTTGATTTTAAAAACAAAGTAGAATTTATGCTGACCGCTGTTGTACAATCCAACGAAGACGGGATTTACAACGACAACAAGTATGAATATGAAACCGTGTGTTTGCCTTTTTTAAAAAATTTAGGACAGGTAATTTATCAGCAAGAATTAACCCGGCAAAAGAAGCATTTGCCGGATTTAAAAAAGTTTAAGTTTGATTATGGAAGGAATAAATAGTTTAGGCACGATCTATTTGTGAAATTTTAGGGAGCGAAAGCGGCGAAACTGCGCAAATTATTGAAAAATTAATTTCCTTGTAACAGCTTATGCCGAAAGTAATGGTTTAGTTTTATCAGTGATCCTTTGATTTACCCAGCATGATTAGATGCTTCTCTTATCACCTAAAAATTGATCTTTGTTTTTCTTTAACGATATAAAAAGCTAAAATCCTTTCTCATTTTTTAGGTGGTAAAAGAAGCATGGCAACCCTCCGGCTGTCCATCTAAAAATATCCTTGAATATTTACCTGCCTGCCTTTAAAAAGTTCCCGATATTTTCATTCAAAAACTTGGCATCTACAGGGTTACTGGCAGCACCGGCAGTATGCCCCCAAAGCGAAGGGATCGGCAGCAGCGTTACGCCCGGGATAAAAGCGGCTTCATAGCGCGCATCGGTCAGCGGGAAATACAGGTCAGTTTCCGAAGGCATATACAAAAAAGGGACTTTAACGGAGCGAAGTGCCTTTTCTATGTCTCCGCCGAACCCCGGCGTTGCGCCTACATCATGATGTTCCCAAATACGCATCTGCAAAATCAGGTCGTTGGCATCGGCGCCCGGGATAAAATGGGTACGGTAGTTTTCAAGCACTTGTTCAAAGGTTGTTCCGGCAGGGGCCGTAGCACGCCACAGCTCTTTTCTCCACCATTCCTGCGAATACAGCCAGCCGGCCCAAACGACAGAAAACGCTTCCAGGCCTTTTTTCGGAGGCGTTTTATAATCACCGTTTTGAAAAGCCTCATCTGCTGTTAAAGCTGCAATTTGTCCTTCCAGCCGCACTACGCCATGCGGATAAGTTTTTGCCGTACCGGAAGTGGCTACAATCCGGTCAGCAAATACAGGGTAACTTACGGCCCATTGAAAAGCCTGCTGCGCGCCCATAGAAAAACCAATCAGCGCACGAAGATGCGTGATTTTCAATTCCTGTGTCAAAAGCCGGTGCACTGCTTCTACGTTATCACGGATAGTCACCATTGGAAAACGCGGTCCGTGAAAAGGTTCGGGAGTATTGCTGGGGGAAGAGGAACGGCCATTGCCAAAAAGCTCAGTTGCCACCAAAAAAAGCTTGGTGGTGTCCAAAGCTTTTCCAGGGCCGATAAGCCATTCGTAACCATGATAACTGGCCATATAATGAGATGGCAGCAGTACAACATTGTCATGTGCGGCATTCAAATGTCCATAAGTGCCATAAATTATTTTTGCCTGGGGCAGCGTAATCCCGCTCTCGGTCTTAAAATTTGGGATCAGATATTCGTGCTTAACAGCACCGTCAATCCGTTTGGTTGTTTGCGCAAATACATGTTGGGAGAAAAACAGTAGTAAAAACAGCTTTTTCATGGTACGGATCAATCAGACTGGCAGGAACAACAAACGCTTTCTGCTTTTATCAAATATATCATTAATAGGTTTGTTTAAATTTATTTTTTGGTTGTGATTTTTTGTCTGATGCTTCTTTTAGGACATAAAAATGGGGGCGATCAAGAAGCTTAACGAAAGATTTTTTTGTAGGAAAGAAAGAGGGTTGCAGCAACAAAAGTTTAAAAAAACCGGGAATCGGATACTTCTTTTATCGATTATTTTGTGTTTCTAAATTTTCTTTGCAGAAGAAATTTTAATTGACACTAACAGCCTTTCTTAAAAACATAAAGTCATATCATTTCTATTTTTGCATCAAATTAAGTCATCCATTGAAGGATTAATATCAAAGTGCAAATTATGTTGTATCTTTGGTAATAATTATAACCTTATTATTTTATCACCGTAAAAGAAGCAAGGTTGATTTAAAAGAAAACAATGAAAGACGAACTAATTGATACAATAAACAAAAATATCAGTCAAAACAGGCGGTTGCTAACGGTTTTTGCTTTTTCCCTGGCTGGCCTCAATGTGCTGGTTACGCTGCTGATCACGCATCTTAAACACCCGGAAATGATTAACATGACGGATGCAACTTTAATCAAAGGCTTTTTCTGGAAGTTTAGCTGAACAAATAAATTCCTGTAAGGGAAGCATGCTTCTTTTAGGGCATAAAAATTTACTTTCTGATCTTGCCGATCAAAAACAACGCCCCGGTTGCCGCAGCAGCAATTCCGGCTACCGCCTTTACTCTTTTTTCAGTCATGGTTTTGGAAGTATAACCACCCGATATCTGGTTATAAGTTCCGGTCGGGTACAGGATATTTCCTGAAGTTACCGGTGCATCGTCTCCTACTTTCAGGTACGTTTCTATCCCTTTTGCCATAAACCATTCTGCAACACCCGGCATTAGCGCATTGCTCAACCGCACCAAATAAGCTACCGCACCAACTGTAACCGTATTGCGCGGACGAACAGCCAAGCCAACAATAATGCCCGCAATTTTTGTAACAGGATAAACCGGCGGAACGGGCTTCAGCACTTTGCCGATATAGTTTCCGGCATGACGCGTTCCGGGAGTATCTAAAAAAGCCGGAAAAACATCGCAAATATGAATTTCCGGAAAACGGTATAATTCGGCACGCAAAGCTTCGCTGTAACCTCTTAAACCGAACTTGCTGACGCTGTAAGACAAGCTGTACGGCGTGGCCACCCAGCCGCCAACAGAATTCATATTGATGATCGTACCGGTTTGCTGTTTTTTGAAATACGGCAAAACGGCATAAGCCCCGAAAACCGGCCCCAGCAAATTAGTGCGGATAACCTTTTCATGTTCTGCCATCGGTACGGAATTAAATTCGCCCAAAATAGCTACACCGGCAATATTTACCCAAACATTTATCTGTCCGCCAAAGTCAAAAGCAGCTTTTGCCAGGTTGTTTACGCTTTCGGCATCGGTTACATCGGTGGGAACAGCCAATGCTTTCGCACCCAGTTTTTGGCAGATGGCCGCTACTTCTTCCAGCTCGTTTTGCTGCCGGGCCGCCAAAACAACAGTACAACGGTAACGCGCAAATTCCAGTGCAGTAGCACGGCCAACGCCGCTGGAAGCACCGGTAATTACAACCACTTGTTTGTTTAGTGGTAAACTATTTGTTTTTCTGAAAATGCTGCTCATTGTTTTTGCTTAGACTGATCAATAAAATTATAAGGATAAAAGAAGCATCCGAAACCAGGATCAGGCTTCGTTTAAATCTTCCTCGGTTGGGTTTAAAATGTATTCGGTACTGGCCTGTCCGTTGTGCAGCACAAACCTTACGCGTTCTTTCGGTATCGTAATATCCAATGACATTGCTGCAATAGTTTGGGGAAATTGTCCCGTAAAATTTTTAAATCAACATCTGCCGGAACCTGTATTTCTACATCATCACCCTTAGCTTTTACCTGCCAGTTGGGTATATGTGCGCCCTGAAACAACCCTATCCATTTTTCCTGATAAGCATTCATTACACCTCCAACTATTTTGGGGGATAACAAGCACTTGCAAACTTTGTTGGCAAATTCCGTTTCTTTGGCAGATTAGCCATGCTTCTTTTATCAAGATAAAAACCGATTAAAAGCAATAGATTTTATTTCTGGTTTCTAAAAACAAAGCAAGCAGGATTCAACTTATATAACTAAATTTTCAAATTTAAAAATCATGGAAAGCAACAAAGAAATCATCAGCGACTTAGATAGCTTGGTTACCATTTTAAACGATGGTAAAAAAGGTTATGAATCTGCAGCAGAAACTACCGATTCTTTAGAGTTAAAAGCTGTATTTGCAAAGTATGCGTTAGAACGCGCAGCTTATGCAACCGAATTAAAAGCACATATAAAAATGCACGGCGGCAACGAAGATGAAAATGAGACCGGCGGTGTTTTGGGTGCTGTACACCGTACCTGGATCGATATTAAACAAGCTTTTGCAGGCAACGACAACAAAGCAATTTTAGATGCAATCGTAACCGGAGAAAAAGCCGCAATTGAAAAATACGATGGTTACATTGCCGATTATACAGATCATGCTGACCACTTGGCTTTGCTGAAAAAACAACGCGATGGTATCCAATCAGATTTAAAGCAAATCCAATCTTTGGAAATGCAATATAAATAACCGGATTTTTAGGTGATAAAAGAAGCATTGCTTTAATTAGCAGTGCTTTTTTTGTGCCTGTTTTTTTAGGTGATAAAAGAAGCATTGGCGGCAAATCAGCTTAAATTTATACCTTGCATCCGATAAAACCATGTTTTCACAAAACACTTATTTCTGATTTTTTTTACATATCAATTTAATATTGTCCTGCTTTATGCAATTGCCTTCTGTTAGTGGCCCGAACTCTAATAAACGTGTTAAAATCTTCACCTGGCATATCCACGGCACTTATTTATATTATTTATCATTAGGCGATTACGAAATTTATATCCCGTTAAGCAAAGGACCGAAACCAGGATACGTTGGCCGCGGCACCACTTTTCCTTTTGGGGAAAACGTGCACGAGGTTGACGAAGAGCAGGTAAAAAACCTGGAGCTGGATTGCATCCTTTTTCAAACCAAAAAGAATTTTATGGAAGATCAGTACGAAACGCTTTCTTCCGAACAACGCGAACTGCCGAAGATTTATTTGGAGCACGATCCTCCGCAGGAAATCACTCCTTATACCAAACATATCATTACCGATAGTGATATTTCACTTGTCCATGTTACGCACTTCAATAGTTTAATGTGGGACAACAACCATGTTCCTTTTACGGTGATTGAACATGGTGTGGAAGTGCGTACTGTACCTTATTCCGGCGAATTGGAACGAGGGATTGTAGTGATCAATAATATTGAAAAAAGAGGACGGCGGCTTGGGTTGGATATTTTTTTGGAAGTGCAGAAACATGTTCCAATAGACTTAGTTGGCATGGGCGCAGAAAAATTAGGTTTAGGTGAGGTGCTTCATCCCGAACTGCCGGAATTTTTAAGCAGATACCGTTTCTTTTTCAACCCGATCCGCTTTACAAGTTTAGGTTTGGCCGTTTGCGAAGCGATGACGATGGGCATTCCGGTAGTTGGACTGGCCACGACAGAACTGGCTTCAGTCATTAAAAACGGAGAAACCGGAATTGTGCATACAGACGTTAATTACCTCATCAATGCGATGAAAGATTTGATGTCCAACCGCAAAAAAGCACAGCAAATTGGTGCGGCAGGACAGGAAATGGCATTAAAACGTTTTGATATTAAACGCTTTACTGCGGATTGGCTGCGCGTTTTTAGCCAGGCCATCAGCAAGCATCAACCAACAAAAATAGTATTGTAAAAGAAGCATTCCTTCTTACTTTTACAGATTCAAAATTTAAAATCATTTATAAAACTTCAACCCAAAAAATGGAAAAATTACAAGGCAAGGTTGCATTGATCAGCGGCGGCGCACAAGGACTGGGGCAGCAGATTTGCTACCAGTTGGCCGAAGCAGGTGCAACGGTTATCGCAGGCGACATTCAGGAAGAAAAAGCGGCCGGAACAGTTAAAACCATAACAGACAAAGGCGGCAAAGCAGTTGCCATGCGCCTGGACGTGAGCAGCGAACGATCTGTTAAAGAGACAATTGAAAAAATTAAAAGTGAATACGGTAAATTAGATATCCTGGTAAACAATGCCGGTATCGATTTTACCAAACCCATTTTGGAACTATCTGTTTCTGAGTGGGACGCAGCATTTGCAGTAAACTTACGCGGGCCATTCCTGATGTCAAAATACGGTTTGGAAGTAATGTCTCCGCAAAAATCAGGAAACATTATCAATATTGTAAGTACCGCATCTTTACGTGCCTGGACGGAAGCTTCCGTTTATCACGCTACCAAATGGGGTTTACGCGGATTTAGCCATGCGCTGTTTACCGAAGCACGCAAAGTAAATGTGAAAGTTACCGCGGTTATTGCAGGCGGCATGAGCACGCCTTTCTTGCTGGACCGTTTCCCGGACATTCCGCCACAAAATCTACAAGACCCGAAAAACGTAGCTACTAAAATCCGTTATATTATTGAGGATGACACAGATACAGTTGTTCCGGAGATTTTAATTTTACCTTTAATGGAGACCAGTTGGCCATAAATTTTAGGTCGGTAAAAGAAGCATCAGCATAAAAACCATTGATAAAAACAGTATGACCAGAAGCAGGCACGGGGAAATCATGGATCGGTTTAACCAGTTGAAGGTATTGGTGATCGGCGATCTGGTCATGGATATTTACCTGAAAGGAGAAAGCTTCCGGCTTTCGCCTGAAGGCCCGGTTCCGGTAGTCACGATTTCCGGGCGGGAAGAAATTCCGGGCGGTGCTGCCAATGCCGCCATTAATCTGAAAGCTTTGGGTGCGCAAGTCAGCTTTTTGGCACTTGCCGGTGATGATGAAGATGGCGATAAAGCTTGTTGTTTTATGGAAAATGCCGGAATCAATTGCAATGCGATTGTGAGAGAGCCATTTCGGAAAACGGTAACTAAAACCAGGCTGGTTTCTAACGGGCAATTGTTGAGCCGCTTTGATTGCGGTTCTCAAAATCCGCCTTCTGCTGATTCCGAACAAAAAATATTTCAGTTTTTACAGGCTCATTATCACCTTTTTGATGCCATCGTTTTGTGCGATTACAAGGCTGGTTTGTTTACGCCGGCTTTAATTGAAACACTACAGCAAATGCAATTGCAATCGCCGGCTTATTTAGCGTTGGATTCTAAAAACCTGCCTTTGTTTACGCCCTTACAGCCTTCGGTGGTCAAGCCAAATTACATAGAAGCCATCAGTTTACTGAACTTACAATGCCTAACCAATAACCGGATCGAGCAGTTGAAAAACTACGGGCCGACTTTGTACAGGCTGACTGGTGCTGAAAATATCACCCTTACCTTAGATGAGGAAGGTTGTATGCTGTTTGAAAAAGGCGAATTCATCCACCATACACCGGCTTATGAAGTGGAAACGCCGCATGTAGTTGGGGCTGGTGATACCTTTATCAGCACGTTTACATTGGCACAATGTTCTGGTGCCGGTAACATAGAAGCTGCCGAACTGGCAACCGCAGCAGCCACGGTCGCGATCCGTAAAACAGCAACGGCCCCTTGTTTTTTAAATGAACTAAAAGCATTTTTTTCTACCCAAGATAAATATGTTTCCGGCGTGCAGGAACTGGAAGAATTGTGCAACTTTTACAGACAGCAAGGCAAAAACATCGTGTTCACCAACGGTTGTTTTGATATTTTGCATTCCGGTCATGTAAGCTATCTCAACCAATCCAAAAATTATGGTGATGTGCTGATCGTAGGTTTAAATAATGACGACAGCATCCGGCGTTTAAAAGGTTCGACCCGGCCAATTAATGAACTGACCGATCGTATTTTGGTGCTTTCGGGATTAAGTTCGATTGACCATATTGTGCCGTTCGGTTCTGCCGAAGATGATACGCCTTCTGCATTGATCCGCGCGGCAAAACCGCAATATTATATCAAAGGCGGCGACTACAACCTACAGAACCTGCCCGAAGCCAACGTGGTGGAAGAAGTTGGCGGACAAGTGGCTTTTATCCCTTTAGTACCGGATCACTCTACAACCAATATGATCAAAAGAATTAATGCAGATGCTAAACTACTGAAGGTGGTTTGATGGTTTTGTCATTCCGGTTTTTCTATCATCACGACGATAGGAGGAATCTTCTTCAAAGCAGTTATAAAATTCATGTTCGATGAAGATCTCTCCCTTCGTTCGAGATGACAATAATGCTTCTTTTACCATGCTAAATTTATACTGCTAAAAGAAGCATTTACTCCGACCGAAAAAAATCCGGCGCATTCGTTTCCCGGTTGACCAAAGTGGTTGGCAATTCCAAATGATAACCACCAGAAGGCAGCAATCCAAAACCTCCATATTTTTTCATTAATTTTTGCTGGATGTAAACTTCTTCACCGCAATGCTCCTCCGGTAACTGTTCCCAAAAAGTAAAGCCGCCGTTTTCACGCAACTTTTGTGTATCGTACAAAATACAACCGCCTACCCAAGCGATTTTATATTTCTGCTGATTTTCCGGTTGGATGTTTAACTCCTGTCCCACATGCAAAATATTGGCAGCATTGTGCACAACATGCCTTTGCCATTCCGGGGTTTTAGGTTGAATGTTTTCCGGCTGTACAGCTTCTTCCCAAAACTCAATTTGTTGCTGGTGCGGACGAAAATCTTTGCTGTAACTTAAACCGATCGGCATCATACCAACAAAAGCACATTTTTCTTCGTCTAATGCTTTTACCATTCTTCCGATCACATCAGGTTCCAAAATAATATCATCATCCAGATAGAGCGAATATTCGCCAAAGCTTTGACCAAGTAAGAACTGACGTTGGTGTGCAATGCCTTTTTTAGGCAGGTTTTGCAGGAGTTTTAAAGGTGTTTGGTGCAGATCGAAAATTCGTTGCAGGGTTTGGACCACGCCGTCGTTCCCGGTAAAAACATCGCTTTGATCGGCAACAATTATTTCAAAATCTTTAAAATCCTGTGCAGTTAAAGCGGTTAAAGTAGCCACCAGTGCCGTAAGCCGGTTATAAGTTGGTATTAATACGGATACTTTCATATATAATTGCTCGTTTCTACCTGTAATTGTTCCGCTTCCTGCGGCCATTCCCCGGTTTGTTGCAGCAAATCAAAAGCAGCAATTTTAACCTGTCCAATGCTGATGCCATCCACAAAAGAAACATCATGCTTGCAATTTGCATGGTCTTCACGACTGGAATCCGGGCCGGTAATATTTTTACCGCAAAGCGGACAATTAATCATCCACGACAATAAAGTGCGGTTTAATGTGATGGTAAAAGGCGCGCTGGTTATAATATTTCCGCACCAATATGTAGCTACCGTTGGCGTTTTTAAAGCACGCGCCAAGTGTAAGGGGCCAGTATCGTTAGAAATCAGCAGCTTGGAAACAGATAAAAGCCCAGTCAATCCCGCCAAAGATAGTTGCCCGCAAAAATTTACGACATACTTCTTTTGTGCCATATTTTCTATTACGGCATCCGTTACTTCCCTTTCCCAATCGCTTCCGGTAATAATTACGGTAAAACCGGTTTTAATCAAAAAATCAGCAACAGCAGCAAAGTTTCGAGGCGACCATCTTCGGCGTAAATCTGTAGCACCGGGATGAATCACTATTAGTTTTTGGGTTTGATAATCAGGAATTAAAGCCAAAATTTCATCCAGGTCAGAAGGTATCGTTTCAAACTCCGGTTCTACAAATGCTGTTTTTGCGCCTGCTTTGGACACCACTTCGAGATAGCGCATTGGTTCGCTGAAATACATGATGTACGGCACATTGATATCCAGCGGAGGCGCTCCTGCTGCCTGCAAACCGATGCTTTTTTTAGCGTCCAAACGTTTAATAAAAGGGTTGGAATTACCGCCGCCGCCATGAAACTGGAAAGCCAGGTCAAAATCTTCTGCCTGCATCTCCTCAAAAAACCGGTCTAATTGCGCTTCGTCCCGCTGGTAGTCATACGCGGCACCAACCCCGGGATAAGGCGGAACAACAATCACGCGGTCAATGGGGACCGGCCTTCCTTTTAAAAACTCCTGGTGCCAAACTTTACCCAGATAAACAATTTCGACGCCAGGAAAAGTTTCTTTTAGGGCACGCAAAGCAGGCAAAACAAAAATAAAATCGCCCAGCGCGTTGGCCCTTAAAACGGCTATCTTTTTAACCATTTCCAATTTTGTTGATGCTTCTTTTATCGGTGTTTTATTTGGATGTACATAAACCAATGAGTTCGGCCTTTGCCAGGATATGTCCTTCCGCAGCTTTTTCCACGGCTGTTTTGTCAGATGCTTTCGGAATGTCCAGCACTATATCTAAAGCGGTTAGTGTAAACAAGTAAGTGTGTGTGCCGGAGAAATATTTCGGACAAGGGCCTTCGTAACCAAAGCTTTTGTTGTTGGCCAAGCCTTCGGTTGCGCCTTTCGGGATTTCGTTTTGTTTAATTTCGGTTACCGTTGGCGGTATGTTGAACAGCAGCCAGTGTATCCATGCTGTTGGTGTGGCGTTGGTATCTTCCAAACTCAAAACCAAACTTTTTGTCCCTTCGGGGATATCTTCAAAATATAAAGGCGGGTTGATGTTTTCGCTTAAACAGGTAAACAGTTCAGGAAATTCCTGATGGGGTTCAAACGTGCTTTTTAAAATCATGGTTGCTTGTATAGGATTAAAATGATGGGGCAAAAGTGTAAAAATAAAAGCAGGTTTTTAATTTGGATACTGTTTCTAAGTATGAAAAATTGTACTTGCCGTTTCATCAATTACGTCTAAACGCTTGTTTGCTATTGCTTTTTTAAAAAAAGCAATCAATTCTTCCACATGTTCATCAAAACAAAAAAGCAATCGTTTTTCCCAAACCCTTTGGCGCAGTTGCTTCATTTTTTCGGGATCGCGCAATTGTGCCGCCAGTTCGGCAGCATCATTAAAAAACAAACCTAAACCTAAGTTTTGTACGATAGTTTGTGTAGCAACCGTATGGCCTGTATTGTCACGCTGCAACATCGGCAAACCGGCAGCAGCTAAAGTAGCCATGCGGGCAGGCAGGTTTAGATCGTCCCAATTGGCGCGCATCAACTCGCCTTCGTTATCGCTTTTAAAGAAATGCAGCCAGCCGGCATCGTACTGCGAAAACTCTTGCACCCAATTGTGCTGGGTAACATTTGGATGGATATGCAGAAAGCCGGGAGCCATTTTTTGTGTTTTGATGATCCATTCCTTCCATTGACCGTGGGTAAAATCGCCATAAAAATGGACATGGATTTTCTGTTCTGCCAGTTCGACTACCGTATGCGGATGCAACCCGATCGGCCGGCCGGGAACCACGGTGTGCAATTCGCCATCCTGCACCGAAAGCAGCGGGGAAACTTCGGTTTTAAACCATTCTTTTTTGGGGAGATCTCCGTCTAAAATCAAAGCCGTATCAGCAGATTTTTCGGGAAGAAACTGCAAGAACCAATCGCGCATTTCGGCACTGGTGTAAACTTGTCCGTCGGATTTAGTGTACAGCTCCATCATCTGCGGCCAAGTCCCTTTTTCCATGCAAATAAAAGGGCCTTCCTTAAAATTCCAAACAAAAGGAATTCCGGTATTGGCCGTTAAAATTTCATGTGCAAAAGGAACAGCCTGCCAGTTTAGTTGTGCGTAAATAATATCCGGTTTGATTTCTGCCAAAGTTTGCTGCCAGTTTTCGTAAGGAATATCCTGCACGTTGCCAAAAGGCAGCGGGCCAATATTGTTGTACCAGTACGGATCGCGCATCCATAAACCGTACAACTTGTGGCCTTGTTCCTCAAAAGCAACAATCCGCTCGGCGTTATAAGCCAGCTCACCAACCAATACTATTTTTAAGCCGGTAAAAGAAGCATTGTCACGTTTCTGTCTAAAAGGTGCGTAATAACTGATCTCATCAATATAATTTCCGACCGTGGTATGGTAGCGCAAAGGTTGTTTAACGCCGTAGTACAATTTGTAAGGATTGATGCCGCCAACCGGTTCCCGGATGATTTTGTAACGTTGCTTCGGATGGTCTACCCATTCGCAAGTGATCTTTCCGGTTTCTGCAAATGCTCCTTTTACCACTAATTTATCCCAAAACATACGATCTAAGTCATCGGTAACCAATTCACCCCGTTCTGTCCATCGGTCGTTTGTTTTTTTGTGGAGACACTGCACCAATTGCAGCCAGAAACCTTCTAATTTCCCGTTTGCAGTTTGGTTATAATGATGACGGATGCCGGAAAAAGCGAGGATTGTCTTAGAATTTTCATTCAACTGATCAATTAAAGATTGCAAATGGTTATTGTAATAAACATCATCGGCAGGCAAATATGCAATCAGATTATATTGCGCTTGCCCTAAACCCTGGTTTAGGGCAGCACCTAAACCGGAGTTTTCTTTATTTTCTACATATTTGATTTGCGGATGATCGAGATAAATTGAAATTACTTTTCTGGTATCGTCCGTGCAGCCGTCGTTAACGATAATCAATTCCCAATCGGTGTGGCTTTGTAATTTCAGGCTTTTTATCGCCCGGCTAATAAAAGTAGCCTGGTTGTACACCGGCATTAGAACGGAAATACTTCGTTTAGGGTCATTTTTACTCATGACTTGCTAAACTGCACATTTTATTTAATTGTTTGAACTGCTTGTAGTCGTTTTTACAGTTTCAATCCCAATCCTTCTATATAACCTTTATTCGGTGTGCAATTTTCAAAGCGGCAGTTTTTCAACAGTTCATCCAAGGCCTGCTTGATTTGCTGCCGGTTTGCCGGCGCAGCTTTACGTATTTCTGCAAATGTTGTCCTTGGTTTTTGTGTATATACGATCAAAGAATCGTAGCCCGCCGGTTGTTTAAACTGCATGATACTGCTTTTGGCATCCATCTTTTTGTAGGGCCAGTAATGCCAGCCGATGTTGTTCTTCTCCAGCAGTTCCCGGAAGCCTTTGATCCATTCATCTTTATTTTCACCGGTTTCCCCAATGTAGATGGGGACATTGTTTTTGTCCCGGAAATCAATAAACCTTTGGATAACTTCCTGCTTCACCTCCGTCCAGTAGGTATGAAAAGTATAAACTAGTTTATCATCAAACGGAGGGCCGAAAACGCTGAAGTTACCGTCCCACTGCGCGCCGCCCAGAAACACCAAATGGTTTTTATCCACGGTACGAATGGCTGAAGTAATCTTTTTATACAAAGGCTCCAACAGCGGGTTTAATTGGGAAGCATTAAAATAATGCGCAATGGGTTCGTTCAGCAGATCGTAACCCATGATGACCGGTTCGTTTTTATACCGGTCTGCAATTTTTTTCCAGATGCTGATGGTCAATTGCTGGCTTTGTCCGCTCTCAAACAAAAACGGATAACCGTAACCATCATCAATATTGTCGCCGGTCTGTCCTCCTGTCGCACTGTGCATATCCAAAATTAAATAGATATTTTCCTTTCTACCCCATTTCACCAGCTTGTCCAGCAAAGCAAAACCACGGTTTTCATCTGTTGTGCCGAGGTAGGTTTCGTTGGTGAAGAGCCGGTAATTAAAAGGTACGCGGAGCGAATTCATGCCGGTGCTTTTCAGGTAATGGATATCGGCTTCGGTAATGTAACTGTCCAGGTACTTTTGCCAGAAATCCTTTGCTTCGTCCGGGCCGATCATTTCGGTTATGGCCTCGTTGATCAGCCGCGGCGAGGAAACGTCTTTAAACTTAAACATATAACCTTCCGGAACCATCCAGTTGCCCAGGTTTGTCCCTTTTAGCAGCATCGGTTTTCCATTTGTGCCGATGATTTCTTTTCCTTTTACACTGATGAACTTATTTTGTGCTTCCACTTTAAAAACACAAAAAATGAAAATCAGCAATAACAGGTTCTGCATTGAAAAGACAGTTCTTTTACCATTCATATTTTTATGCATTAAAAACAGCATCGAAAAATAATATATTTATTGGATCATCAGAGTGGAGATGGAATGCGGTAAGCTGGATGCTGCTGCTGCGTTCCCGGCAATCGACAGGTTATAATCCACTTTTTTATCTGATAAATTCAAAACGATCACAGCTATTTTTCCATCAGTATTGACAAAAGCAGTAGTTTGCAAACCGCTGCGGCTGGAGGAACTAACAATTCTTTTTGCACCCGGCCTTACAAATTTAGAAAAATGGCCTAAGTAATAATAGCTGTTGGTGTAGTGCAGCTCGCCGGTTTTGGTATCTGCAATAATTGGTGCATAACAAAAATTGCCTACATGATTTGGTCCGCCTTTTTCATCCAGCAAAATATTCCAGTCTGTCCAGCCGGTTGTGCCGGCATTAAAGTCGTTCACCAAAGAACGTCCGTATCTTTCGCCCAAAGCCCAATCGTTAATTTTAGTATAATCAAAACGCTCCACGCAACCTTCGGTAAAAATTAAATTTGTGTTTGGAAACGCTTCATGAACCCGTTCAACATTAACAAACTGAGGCTCGCCGCCAGTCCAGGTTTCGTACCAATGGTAACCAATCCCCCAAACATATTTTGCGGCTTCCGGATCTTCCAACACAGTGCTTGCCCGCTGATAAACCAGGTCGCGGTTATGGTCCCAGGCGATCAGCTTTTTATCGGCGTAACCAGCTTTGTGCAAGGTTGGGCCTAAAAACAGTTTGATAAAGTCCCGCTCTTCATCGCCGGTATAAAAACAGGATTCCCAAGTTTGCGTGGCCATGGGCTCATTTTGTACAGACAGGCCCCAAACCGGGATGCCCATTTTTTCATAAGTATTGATAAATTTCACATAAAAGTTTGCCCAAGCCTGGCGATATTGCGGCAGTAGTTTGCCACCGTGCAATACATCGTTATTACTTTTCATAAAAGCCGGCGGACTCCAGGGCGTTACAAATAAGTTGATTTTACCGCCCGCAGCAGCCGTTGCCTGTTTGATAAAAGGTATTTTGTACTGCTCGTCATGCTTCACACTAAAGGTTTTGAGAGCGGCATCGCCTTCAGCAATATAACTGTAGCTGCCGCTGGAAAAATCGCAACTCTGGATATTCGTCCTGGCCAGGGTATAGCCAATCCCTTTTTCGGTACTGTAATAAGCCTGCAAAAATTCCTGCTGTTTGTTTTTGGGAAGCTTGAAAAAGGTTTCTGCGGAAGCATCCGTCAGCGCACCGCCGATGCCCAAAACAGATTGAAAAGTTTTTGTCGGATCAACAAAAATGCTGATTTCTGTTTCTCCCGGCTGGATTTTAGTTTTAAACGGAAGCGTTTCTGTTTTAGATAAACGGTAATCAGTGTTTTGCGCAGTGGTATAAACGGTCACCATTTTATTGGCAGTAAAAGAAGTATTGCCTGTTTGCGCATTTGCTTGCTGAAAAACACAGGGCAAACAAAGCAATCCGGACAAAAGAAAAGCATTGACATTAAACTTCATGATGGTTTTATAAATTTCAAGACCTAAAAATAGGTTCAATAAAGGTAAGCAAAGTTATGTTTTGCGGAAACGGAT
>JAABUS010001058.1_pt1 | contig 63758 bp, 54 predicted proteins | sample 5560161 | NCBI WGS metagenome assembly JAABUS01 (sample SAMN10711885, study PRJNA513376) | rock metagenome | isolation source: Antarctica rocks | place: Antarctica: Victoria Land, Trio Nunatak nord | collected 2016-01-04
GAGCTGGAGTGACCGTGCCTCGGGCGAGCGCAAGGAAAAGACCGAGTGGCACAACGTCGTCATCAAGAACGACAAGCTTGGCGAGATCGCCGAGAAGTACTTGAAGAAGGGCAGCAAGGTCTATCTCGAAGGCCGCGTCGAGACCCGGAAGTGGACCGACCAGTCCGGCCAAGACAAGTACACCACGGAAATCGTCATCCCGGCTTTCCGCGGCGAGCTGACGATGTTGAGCGGCCGGGGCGACGAGGGCGGCGCAGGCGGCGGCGGATATCAGCCGCGCGAGCGTGCAGCGGCTCCCGATAGGTCTGGCGGCGGCAGCCCGTCCTGGGAACCCAACAAAGGCGGCGACCTGGACGACGAGATCCCGTTCTAGCCAACCCATTAACGACCCGTTCGAAAGCGTTCCTTGTCAGACCTCACTCCTCCCGAGACGCCCGCCCCGCCCAGCGCCCCCCAGGTGATGCTCGAAGACGAGATGCGGCGGTCCTACCTCGACTACGCCATGTCCGTCATCGTCAGCCGCGCGCTGCCGGACGCGCGCGACGGGCTGAAGCCGGTGCACCGCCGCATCCTGTTCGCCATGCAGGAGGGCGGCTACGTCGCCGACAAGCCGTACCGCAAGTCCGCCCGCATCGTCGGCGACGTGATGGGCAAGTACCACCCGCATGGCGACGCCTCGATCTACGACGCGCTGGTCCGCATGGCGCAGACCTTCAGCATGCGCGTGCCGCTGATCGACGGCCAAGGCAATTTCGGCAGTGTGGACGGCGATCCCCCGGCGGCGATGCGCTACACCGAGTCGCGGCTGGACCGGGCGGCGAACTTCCTGCTGCACGACATCGACAAGGACACCGTCGATTTCGTCCCGAGCTACGACGAGAGCGGCATGGAGCCGCGCGTGCTGCCCGCGAGCTACCCGGTGCTGCTGATCAACGGCGCCAACGGCATCGCCGTCGGCATGGCGACCAACATCCCGCCGCACAACCCGACCGAGATTATCGACGCGACACTCGCATTGATCGCCGAACCCGCTACGACATTAGACGAACTCATGCAGATCGTGCCGGGTCCGGACTTCCCGACCGGCGGGCTGATCCTGGGCCGCGCCGGCATCCGCAGCGCGTTCGAGGGCGGGCGCGGCAGCGTCGTGGTCCGCGCCAAGGCGGCGATCGAGGACATGAAGGCCAACCGCCAGGCCATCATCATCACTGAAATTCCCTACCAGGTGAACAAGGCCACCCTGCTGGAGCGCATCGCCGACCTGGTGCGCGCCAAGGCGGTCGAGGGCATCACCGACCTGCGCGACGAGAGCGACCGCGACGGCATGCGCATCGTCATCGAGCTGCGGCGGGAGGCGACCGCCGAGGTCGTGCTGAACCAGCTTTATCGTTTCACCCAACTGCAGACCAGCTTCGGCGTGAACATGCTGGCGCTCGACGGCGGGCGGCCGCGGCTCATGGGCCTGAAGGACGCGCTGCAGGTGTTCATCGCGTTCCGCGAGGACGTGATCCTGCGCCGCAGCCGGTTCGAGCTGAACAAGGCGCGGGAGCGTGCGCACTTGTTGGTCGGCCTGGCCATTGCGGTCGCCAACATCGACGACATGATCCGGGTGATCCGCGAGAGCCCGGACGCCGCCACGGCACGCGCCGCGATGATGGGCCGCGCCTGGCCGGCCGGGGACGTGTCCGCGTTGCTGGCGCTGATCGATGACAGCGGCAACCAGATCGTTGACGACACTGTTCGCCTGACAGATGCGCAGGCCCGCGGCATCCTGGAGCTGCGCCTGGCCCGGCTGACCGGGCTGGAGCGCGACAAGATCCAGGCCGAGCTGGTCGAGGTCGCGACGCGGATCGGCGACCTGCTGGAGATCCTCGACAGCCGGCCGCGCCGCATGGAGGTCATGCGCGACGAGCTGCTGGCGGCCCGCGCCGAGATCGATAGCCCGCGCATGACCGCCATTGTCGATGCCTCGGTGGACCAGGACGACGAAAGCCTGATCGAACCGGGCCAGATGGTGGTCACCATCACCCGCGACGGCTTCATCAAGCGTACGGCGCTGGAGATCTTCCGTCAGCAGAACCGCGGCGGCCGCGGCCGGACCGCGGCCGGCACGCGCGGCGACGACATCGTGACCCGCAGCTTCAACGCCCACACGCACCAATGGGTGCTGTTCTTCAGCAGCGGCGGCAAGGCGTTCCGCGAGAAGGTTTGGCGCCTGCCGGAGGCCAGCCCGACCGCCAAGGGCCGCGCGCTGGTGAACATGCTGCCGGAGCTTGGCGCCGACGGAATCACCACCGTGCTGCCGCTGCCGCAAGACGAGAGCCTGTGGGAAAGCCTGCACCTCGTGTTCGCAACGGCCAGCGGCAACGTGCGGCGCAACAAGCTGTCCGACTTCCGCAATGTGCGGGCGAGCGGCCTGATTGCCATGAAGCTCGACGAGGGCGACCGGCTGATCGGCGTTGCCACCTGCCGCGAAGGCGACGACGTGTTCCTTGCGACGAAGCTTGGCCGCTGCCTGCGATTCCAGATCGCCGACGACAGCCTGCGCGTGTTTAGCGGGCGCGACAGCTCGGGCGTGCGCGGCATCCGGCTCGGGGACGGCGATGAGGTCATCAGCCTGTCGGTGCTGCGCCACATGGACGCGACGCCCGATGAGCGCGCGGCTTTCCTGAAGGGTGCCGCCGCCCGGCGCCGCTCGCCCGACGAGGACGAGGTCGCGGTGGACACCGAGGAGCCGGTGGCCGAAGTGACGCTGACCGAGGTAACGTTATCCGGCGACCGCGTCGCCGATTTGGAGGATGCCGAGGAAATCCTGCTGACGGTGACCAATGCCGGGTTCGGCAAGCGGTCGTCGGCATACGACTACCGGGTCAGCGGGCGCGGCGGCCAGGGCATCAGCAACATCACGCTGTCGCCGCGCAACGGCACCGCGGTCGTTGCGAGCTTCCCCGTGCGGCCCGGCGACGACGTGATGCTGGTGACCGACGAGGGCCGGCTGATTCGCGTGCCGTCCGACCAGGTTCGCATCACCGGCCGGGCCAGCATGGGCGTCACGCTGTTCCGGCTGGGCGACACCGAGCATGTCACCAGCGTCTTTCCGGTGATCGACGTCCCGGGAGCGCAAACCGAGGATAACGGGTCCGACGACGCCGGCGACGCCGAGTCGCCCGATGCCTGAGCCGCACACCGGCCCGGTTCGCCACGTCGGCATCTACCCCGGCACCTTCGACCCGGTGACCAACGGCCACACCGACATCATCGCCCGCGCCGCACGGGTGGTGCATCGCCTGGTGATCGGGGTGGCGGAGAACGGCGGCAAGTCGCCGCTGTTTCCGTTGGCGGAGCGTGTCGAGCTGGTGCGTGCCGAGACCGACGCCATCGCCGCACGGACCGGCACCGAGATCGAGGTGGTGAGCTTCAATTGCCTGCTGATCGACCTCGCCCGCAGCGTCAACGCGGGCGTGATCGTCCGGGGGCTACGGGCGGTGTCGGATTTCGACTACGAGTTCCAGATGGCGGGAATGAACTACCGCCTGGACCACGAGGTGGAGACGGTGTTTCTCATGGCGAGCGAGCGCCATCAGTTCATCTCGTCCCGCTTCGTCAAGGAGATCGCGCGCCTGGGTGGCGACGTGTCCAGCTTCGTGCCGGCGCTGACGCTGGAGCGGACGCTGGCGCGGGTGCGTCCAGCAACGTGACAACCAACGGAGAGCGCCATGAAACTCGGCATGCGTCGCCGGCATTTGCTTGCAACAATCGCGATCGGAACACTGATGTCTGACGAAGTCCTGGCTCAACAGCCTGCCCTCGATCCCGAAAACACCCTCTACATGGACTTGAAAGACGGCCGCGTGGTTATCCGCCTGCGTCCGGACCTGGCGCCGAAGCACGTCGAGCGGGTCAAGGCTTTGGCGCGCAAGGGGTTCTATGACGGCACGGTGTTTCACCGGGTGATCGAGGGCTTCATGGCCCAGGGTGGCGATCCCACCGGCACCGGCACCGGCGGCAGCGACATGGGCAACTTGCCGGCCGAGTTCAGCCGCGATGCGCATTTCCTTCGCGGCACCGTGGGAGCTGCCCGGACCGGCGATCCGAATAGTGCGAACAGCCAGTTCTACATCATGTTCGCCCCGGCGCCGCATCTGGATGGACAATACACAATTTGGGGCCAAGTCGTGCAGGGCATGGAGTTCATCGATAAGATCAAGCGCGGCAGCGGCGGCGGCGGCACGGTGTCCAATCCGGACAAGATCATCCACGTGCAGGTGGCGGCCGACGCCAAGTCGTAATAGGGATGCGCCGTGGCCCGCACCTGCGGGTCACGACGGCGGTATGGGCCTGTAGCTCAGTTGGTAGAGCACGGGACTTTTAATCTTGTGGTCGTGGGTTCGAGTCCCACCGGGCCCACCATCACAGTCTAAGCCGCATTGCAGCTTGGGATGCTTCAATTCGCGGAAACGCGGTAAAGTTCGTCGGCGACCTTCAATCGACCCGCAAGCATACAGCTTTGACGAGACCCTTGCAGAGCGACCATGTGAAATCAACATATCGGGTCGCCCATTACAGAGATCGATGGGCGACATTGCTGCCCGGCGAGCTGCATGACGGGCCATATTCCGGAGGGCACCACCTTGCATATCAAGATAAGTCGCGGCTGGGAGCTGCCGGAACAGAACGTGACGCCAGAGCCGCTGATGCTCGCCCGCCGCAGCCTGTTGGCCGGAGCCGCGGGGTTGGGCGTCCTTACGACTCCATTTGCCGCGCGTGCACAGGGTGCGCCGCGCAATGCTAAGTATGACGCCGGGCGGGAGCTGACCGCCGAACGGGATGCGACGACTTACAATAACTACTACGAGTTCGGCACCGACAAGTCGATCTCACGCGCCGCGCAGCGCCTGCCGATCACCCCTTGGGCCATCAGGTTCGACGGCATGGTCGGCACCCCGCGGACCATGGACCTCGACGACATCCTGAAGCGCGTTCAGCTTGAGGAACGGGTGTATCGGCATCGCTGTGTCGAGGGCTGGGCGATGACGGTGCCCTGGACCGGCTTTCCGTTGAAGGACCTGGTGGCGATTGCCGGGCCGATGGCCAGCGCCCGCTATGTCGTGATGGAGACCTTGGCTGACCCCAAAACGATGCCCGGCCTGCGCATCAGCTCGTTTGAATGGCCCTATATCGAGGGCGTGACGATGGCCGAGGCAAACAACGACCTCGCCTTCATCGCGACCGGCCTGTATGGCAAGACCATTCCAAAGCAGAACGGCGCGCCGCTTCGGCTGGTGCTGCCCTGGAAGTACGGCTTCAAATCGGTGAAGTCGATCGTCAAGATGACGTTCACCGACAAGAAGCCGACTACGTTCTGGGAGGGCATACAGCCGCAGGAGTATGGTTTCTGGGCCAATGTGAACCCCGACGTGCCGCATCCGCGCTGGAGCCAGGCGACCGAGCGCCTGCTGGGCAACGATCAGCGCGTGCCGACCCGGATTTATAATGGCTATGGCGAGTTCGTGGCCGGGCTGTATGCTGGGATGCCGAACGAAAAGTTGTTCATATGATCGCATCACGCATCCTGGCCACTTTCGCAGCGCTGTTCCTGGTTATCGCCGTGGCCATCGCGGCACTGACGCCATTTGGCATGACTTTAGGACAGGGCTTGATGCTGATGGATGGCGCATGGCTGTCGTGGATGCAGAAACAGAGTCCGAACTGGAGCTGGACCTGGCTTGAGCTGCCGTTTTTGTTGCGGCCGCTATGGTTGATTCCAGCGGGGATCGGCCTGATCTGCGCCGGCGCTGCCGCGTCGCTCAACTTTGGCCGGGCATCCCCGTCGCGCCGCAAGCGGAGCTGAGTAGCCCGTAGGCTAAGCCGATGACACGGTGCGCCTCGCTCCATAGGTCATAGCGCGCCAGGTCATCGAGTGCGACGAACCTTGCATCCGTGACGTCGCTGCCAGCGACCGGCTCGCCGCCTTGCCAGCATCCGGCAAAATCCAGGATTGTGTAGTGGAATTGCACGCGACCGGCGGTGTCGCAATGAATGCTATCCACGTTCGCCGCCAGGATCAGCAGCCCGGCGACCAGTCCGGTCTCCTCGGCCAACTCGCGCCGTGCGGCGTGTTCCGCGGTTTCTCCAAGCTCCTGAGCGCCGCCGGGTAGGCTCCAACTGCCTATTGCCGGCGGTTTGCCGCGGCGCACCAGCAACACGGCCCATGGCACGGGTCCGCTTGGGGGTTTCAGCAGAACGACACCTATGCCGACCAGCGGACGCGTGGGATACTCGCGTTCGGTCATGTCGCCGCCATTGCGGTGCGGACCGTGCCGCTTGTGGAGGCCAATGCGCGCCGGTCATCCAACATCGCGCTCGTCCGTCTCCGGCGGTTTGCCGCTTCCAGGAGGTTCACGGTCATCTTGCATCCGATCGCGGGCGAGCGTATCCGTCAAGGAAAACTCAACCGAAAAGTAGCGGAGGAAACATGCCGATCACCCGTCGGGTTACGCTGGGCACCATGCTGGCTGCCCCTGCGCTATTACGCCCGCCAGGCGCCCGCGCCGCTGGCCGCACGCTGAAGATCAGCCACCAGTTTCCCGGCGGCACAGCAGAGCAGGGCGATTTCCGCGACCGCCTGGTACGGCGCTTTGCCGCCGAGGTGCAGAAACGCACCAATGGCGAATTGGGGTTCGAGATATATCCAGGCTCGTCGCTGATGAAGACGGTGGCGCAGTTCTCCGCACTACGGCGTGGCGCGCTGGATATGACGCTATACCCGCTCGCCTATGCCGGGGGCGAGGTGCCCGAGGTCAATGTCGGGCTAATGCCCTGCCTGGTCACATCCTATGAGCAGGGCCTGGCCTGGAAACGGCAGCCGATCGGGCAGGAGCTCGAAAGCGTGCTGGACAAGCGCGGCGTGAAGATCGTCACCTGGCTCTGGCAGGCTGGCGGCACGGCGTCCCGCAGCACGCCGGTGGTCCAGCCGGACGACGTGAAGGGCCTGAAAATTCGCGGCGGATCGCGCGAGATGGATCTTATGCTGAAGGCCGCTGGCGGGATCATCAGCTCGGTGCCCAGCAACGAGATCTATGCCGCGATGCAGACGGGCTCGCTGGATGCGGCGGTGACATCGTCCACGAGCCTGATTTCGTTCCGCCTGGAGGAGATCAGCAAGGCGGTGACCACCGGGCGCACCGGCAGCTTCTGGTTCATGCTGGAGCCGCTGCTGATCTCGAAGCAGATCTTCGACAGCCTGCCGACGGCGCATCAGACCGCGGTGACCGAGGTCGGCACTGAGCTGGAAGCGTTCGGCCTACAGGCGGCGAAGGCCGACGACGAGGACCTGGCGCGCGTCTTCCTCAAGGCCGGTATCACCGCGCGGGACATGGACCCGGCTGCGATCGGCAAATGGAAAGCGGTGGCGCAGGAGACGGCGTGGAAGGACTTTGCCGCCCGCAACGCCGCCTGCGCCGGATTGCTGAAGCTCGCCGAGGCGGTCGCTTGAGCAGCCACGGCATCGACGCCGCTTCGGGTGCCATTCCGACAGTGGACGTCCCGCGGCTCGGGCTGCTGGGCGGGGTGCAGGGCGTGCTGGATGCGCTGAACAGCGTCATGGCGGTTCTGTCGTCGCTGGCGATCGCCGGCGCCGGCATCGTGCTGACCTGGGAGGTCGCGGGCCGCTATTTCTTCAGCATCCCGAGCGACTGGCAGGACGAACTGAGCACCTTCCTGCTGATCGGCGCGACCTTCGCCTCCGCCGCATGGATCCAGGCCCGGCGCGGCCACGTCGCGATCGACGCATTGACCCACGTCCTGCCGCCCGGCATCGACCACATGCGCCGGGTGCTGGCGGACCTGCTGAGCTTCCTGTTCGTGGCGTTCTTCGCCTGGAAAAGCGTGACGTTGCTGCTTGAGGCGCTGGCGGATGGGCAGACCACGCCGTCCGCGTGGGGGCCGCCGTTGTGGATTCCATACGGCTGCATGGCGGTGGGCATGGTCCTGCTGGCGCTGCAACTGCTGCTGCAGGTGCTGGGCAACCGGCATGGCGCTACCCAGCCCGCGCACCTCGCGCCCGCCCGCCCATAGGGACGCGCCATGTCCACCCTGCAGATCGGCCTGATGTATGGCGGCGCGACCCTCGTTGCGCTGTTTTCTGGAATGCCCATCGCCTTTGCCCTGGGCGGGGTCGCGACGGTGTTCATGGTCGCGTTCATGCCGGTGGCGTCGCTCGATACCGTGGCGCAGAACGTCTATGAGGAACTGGCCAGCATCACCCTGCTGACGATCCCGCTGTTCATTTTGAAGGGTGCCGCGATTGGCAAGTCCCGGGCCGGCAAGGACCTGTACGACGCACTGCACACCTGGCTGCACCGGGTGCCCGGCGGATTGGGCGTGGCGGTCGTGCTGGCCTGCGGGTTGTTCGCCGCCATGGCGGGCAGCAGCCCGGCGACCTGCAGTGCCATCGGCAGCTCCGGCATCCCCGAGATGCGCCGCCGCGGCTACTCGCCGGGCTTCGCGGCTGGGCTGGTGGCGGCGGGCGGCACGCTCGGCATCCTGCTGCCGCCATCGATCGTATTGATCCTGTATGCGGTCGCAGCCGAACAGTCGTTGGGACGGCTGTTCCTGGCGGGCATCGGCCCGGGCATCCTGCTGGTCGGCTTGTTTGCTACCTATGCGGTCGTGCACTGGAAACAGGAGTTCGGCCGGGCAACCGCCGATGCCGCTGGCGGCGCGGTCCGCAGCGAGATCCTGCGCCAGGACACCTTCACGTTGAAGGACAAGCTGCTGGCCCTGCCGCGCGTGCTGCCGTTCCTGATATTGCTGACGGGAGTGATGGTGGCGCTGTATGGCGGCATTGCGACCCCAAGCGAAACGGCCGGCCTCGGCGCCGTGCTGGCGCTGTTGCTCATTGCGGTGATCTACAGCGCCTACCGGTTCAAGGACCTGAAGCCGATTTTCATGGGGACACTGGGCGAGAGCGGCATGCTGCTCATGATCATCGGCATGAGCCTGCTGTATAGCTATGTCATGAGCTACCTGCACATCAGTCAGGCCGCCGCTGGTTGGATCGTCGGCCTGCAGCTATCGAAGTGGCTGCTGCTGCTGGCAATTCTCTTGCTGGTGGTCGTCCTCGGGTTCTTCTTGCCGCCGGTGTCGATCATCCTGATGACCGCGCCGATTATTTTGCCGCCGCTGCGCGAGAGCGGTTTCGACCTGATCTGGTTCGGCGTGGTGATGGCCGTCGTCATGGAGATGGGGCTGATCCATCCGCCGGTCGGCCTCAATATCTTCGTCATCAACCGGATCGCGCCTGATATCGGCTTGGGGCCGATCATCTGGGGGACGCTGCCGTTCGTCGGGATCATGGCCGTCGCGGTGGTGATCCTGTCGGCCGTGCCGGGCATCGCCATGTGGCTGCCCAACCTGGTGTATTCCAAGTAGCACCACCATGGGCCGCTTGCGCCGGCGGCCCGGCCCGGTGATGCTGCGGCCATGGACACTTATGCCTTCGATGCCATCGTCATCGGTGCGGGGATCGCGGGCGCGACGGTTGCCGCTCATCTCTCGGCGGACCGCCGCGTCGCGCTGATCGAGGCCGAGGAGGCCGCCGGCTACCACAGCACAGGGCGATCCGCCGCTATCTGGATTCAGAACTACGGGCCGCCGGATGTTCGGACGCTGACCGGCCTGTCCCGGGAATTTTTCGAGCACCCGCCTGACGGCTTCACCGACGCGCCGATCCTGGCGCAGCGCCCTGTGGTGTTCCTGGCCCCGCCGGAGCAGCGCGACCATCTCGGCCGCATGCTCGCCGAGGGGACCGGCCTGCGCGAGGCGTCTCTCGCCGAGGTGGCGATGTTGGTCCCGGCGTTGCGACCGGGCTATGCAGTTCAGGCAGCGATCGAGGACGACGCATTCGACATGGACGTGGCAGCCTTGCACCAGGGTTTCCTGCGTCTGGTGCGCACGCGGGACGGCGTGCTGGCGCTGCGCAGCCGCACCGGCCAGATCGAGCGGCGGGCTGGGCTGTGGCACGTGCAGACAAGCGGGGGCGGCATGTTCACCGCTCCGGTCGTGGTCAATGCCGCTGGCGCCTGGGGCGACCATGTTGCGGAACAGGCTGGCGTCGCACCGCTCGGCCTGGTGCCCAAGCGCCGCACCGGCGTTGTCATCGAGCCGGTGCCCTGGCAGGTGACGCGGTGGCCCATGGTGCAGGACGTGGACCATACCTGGTATATCCGCACCGAGGCCCGCACCAAGCTGATGGTCAGCCCGGCCGACGAGACCGATATGCACGCGCACGACGTGGCACCGGACGAACTGGACGTGGCCATCGCCATCGACCGCATGCAGCAGGCGCTGGATATCGAGGTCCGCCGCATCGAGCATAGCTGGGCCGGTCTGCGCACCTTCACCCCCGACCGCAGCCTGGCATTTGGCTGGAGCAACGCGAATGACGGATTTTTCTGGTGCGTCGGGCAGGGCGGCTATGGCATCCAGACCTCTCCGGCCGCCGGGAAGCTGGTGGCCGACGTGATCGCCGGACGTGACCCGGGGCCTGCTGGGGCCATTCTGTCCGCCATCGATCCGCGCCGCTTCACCAAACCTAACCCGGTGGAGCGAGTCCCAGCTTAACCCCGGTTGCCTGGATCGCGGCCCAGGTCTCGACCTGCAGTGGCACGCCGTCGCGAAGCCGGGCGGTGCGGGTGCGGCTCTCGGCATCGCCCGGAACCAGCACCTCGCCGCCTGGTGTGGCAGGGCGCGAGTGCCTGACATACTCGGCGAAGCCGCGGGCGGTCTCGGCAAACCCGGCGGCGCCGAAATGCCGCGGGTCGAGGTAGATGGACAGCATGCCGTTCACGATGCCGCCCCGCTTTGCCCCGGGGATCGGCCCGGCGGCCGGACTGCCGGCGAAGCAGCCCGCCAGGATCTCGCACATGAAGGCGATGCCCGAGCCTTTGTGGTCGCCGAATGCCCGCAACGCGCCCTCGCCGTTGCCGGGATCGCGCACATTGGTGTTTTCGATCGGCCCATACAGCGTGCGCGGATCGCTGGACAGCGCGCCATCCGGGCCAATCAGCGCGCCGTGCGGGACCGGCTTGCCGCCGTTGCTGGCGACCAGCACCTTGCCCTCGGCCACCATGCTGGTCGCGAAATCCAGCAGCAGCGGCGGCGCGCCCGGCTGCGGCACGCCGATGCAGAACGGGTTGGTGCCGAACCGCCGGTCCACCCCGCCGAACGGTGCCACCACCTCGCCCATCCCGACGTTCACGAAGTGGATCGAGACCAGTCCGGCCGCCGCCGCCCGCTCCGCCCAGTCGCCGATGCGGCCGATGTGGCCGGAGTTGCGCAGCGTCACCACGGCAAGCCCCGCCGCCTGGGCCTTCGCGATCCCCATATCGACGGTCAGCGGCCCGATCGTCTGGCCGAAGCCCAAATTGCCGTCCACCACTACATGGGTCGCGCTCTCGGTCATCACCGTCGGCGCCTGGCCGGCGCGGACCTTGCCGTCCGCCAGCCACTGCACGTAGCGCGGCACCCGGATCACGCCGTGGCTGTCATGGCCCGCGAGGTTCGCGGACACCAGGTGATGGCCGATCCGTCCGGCCTCCTCCGCGTCGCACCCGGCCGCGACGAAGATCTCGGCGATGAAGCTTCGCAGCGTATCGACGCCCACCGTCGTCGTCGGCAGCGCGCCCATCAGCGTGGCATCGCCGCGATCGCCTGCGCGGCCGCTCGGTAGGATTGGTTGTCCGTCGGATTGATCGTCATCTCGGCCATGCAGGTGCGCAGCGGCATCCGGGCGGCGAACACGGCTGCGGCGGCGATGTCCTCGGGCTGGATCATGATCGCGCGCTCCTCGGCGCTCGGCGGCTTCGGGCGGGTGTCGAGGATCGGGGTCGCGACCTCGCCGGGGTTGATGCACACGCTGCGGATGCCGTGGATGCCCTCCTCCGCGTTGATCGTGGCGGACATGGCGCGGGCGGCGTGCTTCGACGCGGTGTAGCTTGGCCCCGACACCGTAAAGATGCCGGTTCCGGCGACCGAGGCCACATGAATCAATAGCCCGCCGCCCTGCGCCCGCATCGACGGCAGCACCGCAAGCGAGCACTGGAACGGTCCCTTCACGTTCACATCCATGACCGCCGACATGTCCGCGGCCGACAGGTCCGGCCAGTGCCGCTTGCGGGCGTTGGTACCGGCGTTGTTGACCAGGATCTGCACATCGCCCAGGGCCGCCACGACCTCCAAGTGCGCGCGGGTCACCTGATGCGCATCGGCGACGTCCGCAAGCGCCAGCATGGCCTGCCCGCCAGCCGCTTCCACCAGGCGGTGCGTCTCTGCCAGCGTTTCGCGCGACCGGCCGGTCAGCGCCAGGCGGCAACCAGCCTTGGCAAACGCCAGCGCCATGGCGCGGCCGATGCCGGTTCCGGCGCCGGTGATCCAAACGACGCGGCCGGTCAGGTCCTGCATCATAGCCCGTCCTCCTTTATAAAACGTTACCCGATGACGGCTCGATCAGGTGCATGTGGTTCATGTCCGCCGCGAGCGTCAGCGGCGCGTTGGGCATGGCCGGGGTCTGCGGGTCCACCCGGGCGCAGACCGGCTCGCCCGCCACAAAGAAGTGCACCAGCGTCTCCATGCCCATCGGCTCCACCACATCGACCTTGACCCGCAGCGGCGCGATGCTGGAGCGGCCCTGTTCGCGCGGCTCCGTCAGGTGTTCGGGGCGCAGGCCGAACACCACCTCCCGGTCGCGTTGCGCGGCGTAGCGGTCCTGGCGCGCCGGCGGGATCGGCAGGACCTGGCCGTCGGCGAGCTGCACCGCCGGCGCACCTGACGGCCCGACCACGCGGGCGGAGAAGAAATTCATCGCCGGGCTGCCGATGAACCCGGCGACGAACCGGGTTTTCGGGTGGTGGTACAGCTCCTGCGGCGGCCCGACCTGCTCGATCCGGCCGTGGTTCATCACCACGACGCGGTCGGCCAGGGTCATCGCCTCGACCTGGTCGTGCGTCACGTAGACCGTGGTGGTGCGGACGGTTTGATGCACCTTCTTGATCTCGGTGCGCATCTGCACCCTGAGCTTGGCGTCGAGGTTGGACAGCGGCTCGTCGAACAGGAACACCTTGGGGTTGCGCACGATCGCCCGGCCCATGGCGACGCGCTGCCGTTGGCCGCCCGACAGCGCCTTGGGCTTGCGCTCCAGCAGCGGCACGATGTCGAGGATGCGCGCGGCCTCGTCCACCCGGGCCTTGATGTCGAGCTTCGGCAGCTTCCGCAGCTTGAGGCCGAACGCCATGTTGTCGAACACCGACATGTGCGGATACAGCGCGTAGTTCTGGAACACCATGGCGATGTCGCGGTCGCGCGGCGGCATGTCGTTGACGATATCACCGCCGATCCAAATCTCGCCCGCGCTGATCTCCTCAAGCCCGGCGATCATCCGCAGCGTCGTGCTCTTGCCGCAGCCGCTGGGTCCGACCAGCACGACGAACTCATGGTCGGCGATCTCCAGGTCGATGCCCCGCACCGCCTGCGCGTCGCTGTCATAGGCTTTGACGACATTGCGGACGGATACCTGCGCCACAAACGCCTCCCCTGGATTGCTGCCGGTGACACCATGCGGCGGTCCGGACAGTCTTTTGGAAGTGTGGCCGCAGATAGCCTAGCCAGCAAGCCGCGCCGATCAATCCTTCCTGGACAGCGCTGCCAGCAACGTCGCGGCCTTGGCGGCTACGGTGGAAGCGGTGTCGCCGGGCCGATAAATTGCCGATCCGATGCCGAACCCGGCTGCGCCAGCATCCCGCCACGCACCCATCGTGCCCGCGTCCATGCCGCCCACCGGCAGCACCAGCGTGCCCGGCGGCAGCACGGCCCGGAGCGCCCGCAGCATGGCAGGGTTGCCGCCCTCTGCCGGAAATAGCTTCAGCGCGTCCGCGCCCGCGTTGAGCAGGGCGAAAGCCTCGGCCGGCGTAAAGAAGCCGGGCATGGCGGCCATCCCGTGCGCCTTGGCGGCGCGCACCACGGCGGGATCGGCGTGCGGCGTCACGATCAACCGGCCGCCGGCGTCAGCGACGCGATCCACGTCGGCGGGGCGCATCACCGTGCCGGCGCCGATCAGCACGCCCGTGCCGAACCGTCGGGCCAGGCGGGCGATGCTGTCGAACGGTTCGGGCGAGTTCAGCGGCACCTCGATGATGCCAAGCCCGGCCGCTACCAGCACCTCGCCTACGGCCTCAGCCTCGTCCGGCCGGATGCCGCGCAGGATCGCGACCAGGGGGCAGGCGGTCAGGAGCTTGAGGATGTCCATGCAGCGCGTTCTCCAATCAGCGCCAGACCTTGCGCCGCCGCGTCGGCCTCCGCCAGCCGTGCGCTGCCGCCGCACAGGGCGATAGCCTGGCCATACAGGTCGCATAACGCGCCGGCGCCGATCAGCACGATGTCCGATCCACGAGCGGCTGCGCGGATCTCATGCCCGATCAGCAGGCCCGAGAGGTACGACGCCGCGGCTGTCTCCGGCAGTTGGGCGAACAGGCCCAGGGTGCGGACGCCGAACAGGTGATGCAACAGGCCGCCCGGGTCGGCCGAACGCAGCACGCCACGGCGAAAGGCCGCTGGGTCGGGCGGCGCGTCCGCCTGCATCAGCCGGCCCAGGATGGTGTGGCTGCGCAGCGCCGCAAAGGTCTCTCCGGTCAAATGCGTGCTGAAGCATTCGACCCGGCCACCGGCGACATGCGCCCACTTCGAGTGGCTTCCCGGCAGGCAGACCGTCGTATCGCCGCCGGCTGGGTCGAGTGCGCCGAGGATCTGCACCTCCTCGCCGCGCATGACCTCGGGCACGCCGGCCGGGTCGATGGCGGTCAGGCCGGGCACCAGCAGCACCTCTGCCGAGCCGAACGGGACGCGGACCAGCGCATGGGCCAGGTCGGCGGTGGCGGCGGGGCAGGGCAGATACGGCGCCTCAATCCAGCCCTGGCGGCTGCCGATCATGCCCGACATGAGAATGCGCCGCTCCCCGTCGGCGAGCCAGGGCGCCACGACATCCTGCAACGCGGGCTCGAACCGGCCCTCGGCGACGCTCAGGATGCCGAGCGGCAGGGCCAAACGGTCCAACACCGTCCGGCCGCGCAGGCGATAGGCACGGAAGCTGGTGGTGCCCCAATCTATTCCGATCATGGCCGTAGAAGTCGCACGGCACGCCTAGTCTTGCCAACTTTCACGCGGACCAACGACGCGAGGCGCGTGATCAGCGATAGTCGTTCCAAGCGGTGGTGAACGGCTTCCTGAAGTAGGTCGCCCAGAGATAGTTCGCGCTGTAGCGCACGCCGGTCATGATCAGCCCGTCCCCCTGCAGGCGGCGGCCGGACGACTTGGCGGTGAGCGCATAGGTGAATTTCACGTCTCCGACGCGGCTCATGCGGCTCGCGATGTCGGTATCTTCGCCGTAAAAGGTAAACCGATCGCTAAAGCCGCCGATGTCGGCCAGCACGTCCCGCAGCAGGACGAAGTTGCCGCCCTGCACCATCGATCCGACGCCGAGCACGCGCTTGTTGAACACATAGGTGGCGAACCCCACGGCGTAGAACACCCGGGCCGCGGCGCGGATATGGATGGGCACGTCGTAGTAGTCGTAGGGTCCGCTGAGCACCACCAGGCGCGGGCTGCGGGCGAACTCCGCCAGCACGCGGTCGAGCCAGCCCGGCGGCACCAGCGTGTCCGCGTCGATGTTGGCGATCAGCTCCCCCGTCGCTGCCGCGAACCCGGCGCTGCGGGCCTGCACCAATCCCTTGATCGGCTGATCCACCACGATCACCCCTGGCGTCGCGGCGGCAATGCGGCCGGTATCGTCCGTGCTGGCGTTGTTCACCACCAGGATCTCGGCATGGCAGCCGCTGCGATCGATCTCGGCCTGGATGGCGGCCAGGCACGCCGGCAGCAGACGCTCCTCGTTGTAGGCGGGAACGACGAAGCTGACTCGGGGGCGGCTGGTCATACAGGATTGATCCTTTTGAATAGGATTGCGTCGGCTGATACTGGTCGGACAAGGGCGTCCAGCGACACTTCTGTGTCACCCGGGCGGCTGGTTGTGAAGAGCCGGTTGGGTTTAGCATGGATGGCAGCCCGGAGAACCGTATGACCTATGCGCCGCCGCCACACCTCACCCAGCACTGGCAAGTGCAGAAACCCGCGGCAAGCGGCCGGCGCGGCATGGTGGTGTCGCAGTCCCGGGACGCGGCACTGGCGGGTGTTGCGGTGCTGGATGCCGGCGGCAACGCGGTGGACGCGGCGGTGGCGACGGCGCTGGCGCTGGCGGCGGTCGAGCCCTGGAACAGCGGGCTGGGCGGCATCGGCTTCGCGTTGGTGCATCGCGCCGGGCAGGCCCGGGCCAAGGTCGTGGACTTCGGGCCGCGCGCGCCGGGGCAGCTCGATCCCGCGCACTTCAAGTTGACCGGCCGCACCAAGGCGGACCTGTTCACCTGGCCTGAGGTGGAGGGCGATGCCAATATCCACGGTCCGCTCTCCTTCGTCGTGCCGTCCGCCGTTGCGGGCTATGCGCATATGCACGGCCGGTTCGGCACGATGCCGCTCCGCGAGCTAATAGCGCCGGCGATCGCGCTGGCGCAGCGCGGGCTGCCGCAGGACTGGTTCACCACGCTTAAGGTCGCGAACGCCGCCGCGGTGCTCCGGCTTTATCCCGAGAGCGCGCGGATCTACCTGCCAGACGGGTTGCCGCCGGTGCCGCCATACCAGGGCAACCCCGGCGCGTTCCGGCTCGGCCGGCTGGCGGATACGCTGGAGCGGCTGGCCCATGCCGGGCTGCGCGACCTCTATGAGGGCGACGTGGCGGCCAGCATCGCTGCCGACGTGGCTGCGATGGGCGGCGTGCTGGACACGGATGACCTGCGCCAGTGCGAGGCGCGGATACTGCCTTGCCAGGAAGCGTCGTGGCAGGGGCGGACCTTGCAGCTCGCCGGCGGGCTTACCGCCGGGCCGACCCTGGCGCGGGTGCTGCAGGGCATGGCGCCGCCATCGGGCACGGCACCGGACGCCGCTTGGTTCGTGGCCCTGGCCCGCGCGATCAAGGCCGCCTATGCCGAGCGCCTGTCCGGCCTGGGCGACGCCGAGCCCCACGCGGCCGAAAGCTGCACCACGCACCTAACAGTGTGCGACGCCGAGGGCACGATGGTGGCGATGACATCGACCCTGCTGTCGTCCATGGGCAGCCGGGTGGTGCTGCCGGGCTCCGGGGTATTGATGAACAACGGCGTCATGTGGTTCGACCCGCAGCCCGGCCAGGCGAACTCGGTCGGCCCTGGCAAGCGCCCGCTGACCAACATGTGCCCGGTGATCCTGCGCGACGGGGACCGTCCGGTGCTGGCGGCCGGCGCCTCCGGCGGGCGCCGCATCCTCGCGGCCGTCGTGCAGATGCTGGCGTTCGTCGATGGATTTGGCATGGACCCGGAGGCGGCGGCGCAGCACCCGCGCATCGACGTGTCGGACGCGGAGACGGTCCATGCCGACCAGCGCCTGCCGGAGGACGTGCTGGCGGCGCTGCGGGCGGACGGCCCGACCGAGGTGGTCGAGCACGCGGTCCTGCCGGTCAACTTCGCCTGCCCCAACCTGATCCAGGACCGGGATGGCCTGCGCACCGGGGTCAGCGACGCACTGTCGCCCTGGTCCGCCGCGGTCGCCCAAGTATGACCGTCTCTGGCATGACGGATCCGGCGCTGATGTCGGCCGAGACGCTGCTGGCGCACTATGCCAGCGGCCGGCTAAGCCCGATCGAGGCGCTCCAGGCGGTGATCGAGGGCATCGCCCGACATAACCCTTCTTTGAACGCCTTCGCTGTCATGAATCCGCGCGCGTTGCAGGCGGCCGGCGAGAGCGCGCAGCGTTGGCGCGCCGGCCGGCCGCTGGGTGCGCTGGACGGCGTGCCATGCACGGTGAAGGATCTGGTGGACCTCGCAGGTTTCCCGACGCGGCGGGGCAGTGGCACCACGTCGCCGGACCCGGTGCCGGACGATGCGCCGGCCGTGCTGGGGTTGAAGGCCGCGGGAGCGGTGATCCTCGGCAAGACCACGACGACGGAGTTCGGCTGGAAGACGCCCGGGGATTGCCCGCTGCACGGCATCACCCGCAACCCGTTCGACGTGTCGCGCACGCCGGGCGGATCATCGTCTGGCGCTGCTGCAGCGGCTGCGGCGGGCTTTGGGCCTTTGCATCTGGGCACCGACGCGGGCGGCAGCATCCGCATCCCGGCCGCCTGGTGCGGCGTGGTCGGGCTGAAGCCCACGTTCGGGCGCGTGCCGCAATGGCCGATCGGAGCTTTCGGCTCGGTCGCCGTGGCGGGCCCGATCACCCGTACCGTGCGGGATGCCGCGCTGATGCTGTCCGCCCTGGCGCGGTTCGACGGCCGCGACCCGTTCAGCCTGCCGGACGACCCGCAGGACTGGCGGGACGGCATCGACCGGGGGGTGGCTGGGCTGCGCATCTCGGTGCTGCGCCGCCCCGGGTTCGACGCACCGGTGGACGCCGACGGCGTCGCTGCCGTGGAGCACGCCGCCGCGGTCCTGGCCGACGCGGGCGCCGAGATCGAGGACGAGGACCCGGGCCTGCCGGATATCAGCGCTGGCTTCGGCCGGGTCTGGGGCGTGGCGCTGGCGTCGCTGGTCGAGGGTCTGCCCGCCGAAAAGCGTGCGCTGCTCGACGCTGGCATCCTGGAAGTAGCGGCGAAGCAGGCGGGCCTCTCGGCGGTGGCACTGATGCAGACCGAGGCACTGAGAGTCGAGGCCGCCCACCGCATAGCACGGTTCCACCGCCGGTTCGACCTCGTGCTGTGCCCGACGGTGCCGGGTCCGCCGCCGCTGGCCGATGCGCCCACGACCAAGCCGGCGCAGGCGCTCATGCGGGACTGGGCGCCTTGGACCGCCCTGTTCAACCTGACCCGGCAACCGGCGATCAGCGTGCCGCTCGGCCTCGGCGCCACCGGCCTGCCACGCAGCGTGCAGTTGTCGGCGGCCTTGTATCGCGACGACCTGGTGCTGCGGAGCGCCCGTGTGCTGGAACAGGCGGTGCCGTTCCCGGTGGCCCCACTCGGCTAGCGCTGGGGCACCGTCCGGGCCAGGTAGGCCGCCCGCATCGGCTTCAGCAACGCCAGCGCCAGCACGGCCGTCAGCAGGTCGGCGCCGATCGCCAGGCCGAACACGGTGGACCAGCTTCCGGTGCTGTCGTGCAGCAGCGACGCCATCGGACCGCCGAAGATCGCGCCGATGCCCTGGGCGATATACAGGCAGCCGTAGTTCTTGGTGGCGTGCCTCGCGCCGAACGTGTCGGTCAGGGTCGAGGGAAACAGCGAAAAGATCTCGCCCCAGCCGAAGAACACGACGCCGGACATCAGCACGAACAGCAGCGGGTTGCCGCTGGTCGCCAGCCAGACGGCCATCGCCAGGCCCTCCAACCCGAAGGCGATGACCATGGTGTTCTCCCGCCCGATATGGTCGGACACCCAGCCGAAAAACGGCCGGGTCAGGCCATTGCAAAAGCGGTCCACCGTGAGCGCGAGCGGCAGGGCGGCGAAGCCCCACACCATCAGCTTGGTGATGCCGAAATCCCCGGCGAAAGCGCCGATCTGCGAGGTGACCATCAGGCCGGACGTGGACATCATCGACATCATCGCGAACATCAGCCAGAAAATCGGACTGCGCAGCATGGACGCGGTATCGACATCGCGGACGCCGGGCGCCAGCCTGGGCACGGCAACCGCGGCTGGCGGCGCGCGCAGGCCGAGGGCCGCAAGCATGCCGACCGCGCCGAAGATCAGGCCGAACTCGACCAGCGTCGCCTGGTAGCCGTCCGCAGCCAGGCTGTCCGCGATGGGAAAGGTCGTCAGGATGGCGCCCATGCCGTATCCCGCCGCGACCACCCCGGCCGCGAAGCCGCGCCGGTCCGGGAACCAGCCCACCATCTGCCCGACGACGCCGATATAGACGATCCCGGTGCCCAGCCCGCCCAGCAGGCCATAGGTCAGATAGAGGCCGGTCAACGAGGTCGTTGCAGCGGCCAGGACCCAGCTCAGCCCGGTCAACCCGGCCCCGCCAGCGATCAGCCAGCGCGGGCCGAAACGCTCGACGAGCCAGCCCTGGAACGGGCTGAAGAATGTCTGCAAGACGATAAGGATGCTGAAGGTGACCTGCACGCTGGCGGCCGTGGCGCCCAACGTGGCGCCGATCGGCTTGGTGAACAGCGTCCAGACATATTGCGGACTGGAGATCGCCATCATGCAGATCAGGCCGAGACCCAATTGCACCCAACGCGTGCTGGTGGCGGGTAAGACGGCAGTCGGCCGAAGTGTCGCGCTCATTGCGGTTCCCGAGGAGGTTTGCCTACGTGCAAGCAATCCCTGGGCCAGCCGTGCATCGCTCTCGTCCGGTGTGCTACTCCGCGGTGATCAAGCGCTTCGCCGCCTGACAGATATTCGCCAGCGTGTACGGCTTGCTGATGAACACGTCGCGGCCGGAGCCGTCCGCCTCGTCATCCGCGCGTGGCCGACCCGTCATGAAAATGATCGGCAGGTCCGGCAAATTTTCCCGCGCCTTGGATGCCAACGCATGACCGTTGAGTGTGCCGGGAAGCTGTATGTCGGTCAGCAGAAGGCTGATCATCCTGTCGGACTGCAGGATGGGAAGCGCCGCATCCCCGGTTTCGGCCTCAAGCACCAAAAATCCCTCGTCGCTCAACGCCTCCACGAGGGTCAAACGAATAAGGAACTCGTCTTCGACAACAAGAACCCTGGGTCGGAGTTCGCCCGTAACTAACATTCTTGTAACGTCGCGAAATGACGCGGGCATGGCAAGGCGTGCTGCAGCTCCGGGGGATCAACGGCACGTGATCGTCGTCTCAGGCATTTTGTCATCGCAACAGGATCGTTGTCCCAATCATTAAGCAGGATTAAGAGTATTTTGCGGCTGTGATCGCAGAGCAGCCCAGTTTGGTATATCTTACGGCCTGATTGGGTTAACCGTGCTAGTTTGCGTAGCATGTCAACACCAGGCGAAATGGGTATGGAGACCACGATGCGGTTGGTTTTGGCGCTTCTCGTCTTGCTGGCGAGTGCTGCGTGGGCGTCGGCGCAGGCGAGCGGCATTGCCATCGTGCTGAATTCGGGCGACGCGAGCCTCAGCCTGCTCGACATGGCGCGCGGGACCGAGCTGCGCCGGGTGCCGGTGTTGCGGGAGCCGCATCATGTCGCGCTAAGCCCGGACGGGCGCGAGCTGCTGGTCGGTGACGCCGGTGCGAACGAGATGCTGTTCCTCGACCCGCGGACCGGCGAGATCAAACGCCGCGTGCCAATGGCCGACCCGTATCACCTGGCGTTCAGCCCGAACGGCAAGTGGCTGACGGTGACTGGCCTGGCCCGCAACCAGGTCGATGTCTATGACGCGGCCAGCATGACGCTGGCGAAGCGCTTCCCGCTCAGCTCCATGCCGAGCCACGTGGCCTACGCGCCGGACAGCAGCATGGCGTATGTGACGCTGCAGGGCACGAACCGGCTCGCGGCGATCGACCTCGAGCGGCAGGTGGTGAGCTGGACGGCCGAGGTCGGCGCCACGCCGGCCGGGGTGCTCTGGCTCAATGGCAAGCTGCTGGTGGCCAATATGGGATCGGACCATTTTGCGGTGGTGGACCCGTCCGATGGCCGGGTCGAGGCCCGCGTCCACACCGGCCGCGGCGCGCACCAGTTGTTCCTGTCGCCGGACGGCAAGACGTTGTGGGTGAACAACCGGGTGGACGGCACGACGGTGGCGCTGGACGCCAAAACATATGCCCTGATCCGCAGCTACCGGGTGCCGGGCGGCCCCGACTGCATTGACTTCGCGGCCGACGGCAAGCTGTGGATCACCCAGCGCTTCATCCAAAAAGTCGCCGTGCTCGACCCGGCGACCGGCGCGATCCAGTCGCTGTCTGTCGGCCGCTCGCCGCACGGCATCTTCCTCATGGGTGGCGCGCGGTGACGGACCCGTTCAGCCTGGCGGCCGGCTGGCTGCATGAGACCCTGCTGCTGCCGGCGCTGTACGCGGTCGGCGCGATGGAGTGGGAGGAGATCGCGTTCGGCTGGGCGCTGTTCGCCTGCTACGGCCTGGCGCAGGTCGCAGTGACGTTCGCGATCTGCCTACCGCTGGAGCGCTGGCGGCCGGTAGAGCGCTGGCCGGATCAGAAGGCCGTCTGGGTCGATGTGTTCTACACCGTGGTGTCCCGGGTGGGCGTGCTGCCGCTGGTGACGTTTGTGCTGTTCTACCAGCTTCAGGTCGGGCTGAACGGCTGGCTGTCCGACCATAGCTGGATCGCGCCGACGCTCGAGCGGCTGGTTCCGGCGCTGCTGGGTCATCACCTGCTGACCTTTTTCCTGTATGCCGTGATCCTCGATCTCTCGGAATACTGGCGGCATCGGCTGTCGCACATGTTCGGCTGGTGGTGGGCGCTGCACTCCCTGCACCATGCGCAGCGGCAGATGACGTTCTGGTCCGATGACCGGAACCATGTGCTCGACGACCTGATCGGCTTCGTTTGGTTTACCGCCGTGGCGCTGCTGATCGGCATCCCGCCCATGCAGTTCCCGTTGCTGGTGCTGCTGCTGCGCTTTCTGGAGAGCCTGTCGCACGCCAATGCGCGGCTGTCATACGGCTGGCTGGGGGAGCGGCTGCTGGTCTCGCCCCGGTTCCACCGGTCGCATCACGGTGTTTTGGCCGCCGGGCAGCGCAGCGCCAACTACGGCGCGATCCTGCCTTGGTGGGACGTGCTGTTCGGCACGGCTGACTTTTCTCGCGCCTATGTCCGCACCGGCGACCCCTCGGCCGAGGAGGCGCTGGCGACCGGAAGCTACTTTCAGCAGCAGTGGGCGGGGTTGCGGCGAATGGCGCGGATGGCGGGCTGGACGGGTCCCCGCCGGGCCGGAGCCCTGAAACGGGGACAATAGCTCAAATGCGGGACCGCAACGCCGCAGCCCACTGGCCGGTCGCTACTTAGCCGCCGCGATCGACTTGCGGATGACCTCTTCCGCCGCCTCGCGCCCGGCCCATCCGGTCACCTTGACCCACTTGCCGGGTTCCAGGTCCTTGTAGCGCGTGAAGAAGTGCTCGATGGATGCGCGGGTGATGGCGGGCAGGTCCTCGACCGCGTGGACGTCGGTGAACTGCGTGTGCATCTTGTCGTGCGGGACGCAGATGATCTTTTCGTCCTGGCCGCTCTCGTCCTCCATCTGCAGCATGCCGATCGGGCGGCAGCGGATCACGGCGCCGGGCACCATGGGGGCGGGGGCGAGCACCAGCGCGTCGGCCGGGTCGCCGTCATCGGCAAGGGTGCCAGGAATAAAGCCGTAGGCGGCCGGATAGGCCATGGGCGTAAACAGGAAGCGATCAACGAAGATGGCGCCGCTGGCCTTGTCGATCTCATACTTCACCTGGCTGCCCTGCGGGATCTCGATCACCACATTGATGTCATGCGGCGCGTCCTTGCCGGTCGGTATTTTCGCGATATCCATCATACGGTTCCATTGCCTGTTCAAACAGGGCCGGACCATAGCCGCGCGTGCCATGCTTGCCAACGCGACCTGCGGTCCGTCTTGAGCCGCGAGCCGCCGGCGTGGTAAACGGGATTGTGGTAAAGCGGGACGGAGGCGCCTGTAGCTCAGTTGGTTAGAGCGGGCCGCTCATAACGGCTTGGTCGCAGGTTCGAGTCCTGCCGGGCGCACCAGCTTGTCCCTTGACACGCACAACCCTAAACACTTCGAGAAACTCGCCTTCAGGAGCCTGCGCCATGGCCAGCTATCAATACGTCTACGTCATGAAGGACGTCACGAAGAACTTCCCCGGCGGGCGGGAGGTGTTCAAGGGCATCACCCTGTCGTTCCTGCCCGGCGTGAAGATCGGCATCCTGGGAGTGAACGGCGCCGGCAAGTCCACTCTGCTGAAGATCATGGCGGGCATCGAGACCGAATACGGCGGCGAGGCCTGGGCCGCAGAGGGCGTGCGCGTCGGCTATTTGGAGCAGGAGCCGAAGCTCGACGACAGCAAGAGCGTGTCGGAGAACGTGCTGCTGGCGTTCGGCCCGCTGACCGCGGCGCTGGAGCGGTTCAACGCGATCTCGGAGGAGTTCGCCGAGCCGATGGATGACGACAAGATGACGGCGCTGCTGGCCGAGCAGGCGGAGCTGCAGGAGAAGATCGACGCGGAGGACGGCTGGGACCTCGACCGCCGCATCGAGATCGCGCTGGACGCGCTGCGCTGCCCGCCGCCGGACGCCAACGTGGCGCGGCTGTCAGGTGGCGAGCGGCGCCGGGTGGCGCTGTGCCGGCTGCTGCTGGAAAAGCCGGACCTGCTGCTGCTGGACGAGCCGACCAACCATCTGGACGCCGAGAGCGTCGCCTGGCTGGAGCGCACGCTGCGCGACTTCGCCGGGACCGTGATGATCGTGACGCACGACCGCTACTTCCTGGACAACGTGACCAACTGGATCCTGGAGATCGAGCGCGGGCGTGGCTATCCGTTCGAGGGCAACTACTCGTCGTGGCTGGCGCAGAAGCTGAAGCGGCTGCAGCAAGAGGAAAAGGAGGAGAGCTCGCGCCAGCGTGCCCTGGCCGCCGAGGAGGAGTGGATCCAGAGCAGCCCGCGTGCCCGGCAGACCAAAAGCCGCGCGCGCATCGCCAAGTACGAGGAGATGCAGCAGAAGTCGCTGGAGATGCAGACCGGCGTGGCCGAGATCGTCATCCCGCCGGGTCCGCGGCTGGGCGGCCTGGTGATCGAAGCCGAGCAGGTCCGCAAGGCATATGGCAACCGGCTGCTGATGGACGACCTGGACTTCAAACTGCCGCCTGGCGGCATCGTCGGCGTGATCGGACCGAACGGCGCCGGCAAGACGACGCTGTTCCGCATGATCACCGGGGCGGAGCATCCGGATTCCGGGGTGCTCAAGGTCGGCGACACGGTGAAGCTCGGCTACGTCGATCAGTCGCGCGACAGCCTGGACGGCAGCAAGTCGGTTTGGGAGGAGATCAGCGGCGGGACCGACGTGATCTATCTAGGCAAGCGCGCGGTGCCGTCCCGCGCCTATGTCGGCGCGTTCAACTTCAAGGGATCGGACCAGCAGAAGAAGGTCGGCATCCTGTCGGGCGGCGAGCGCAACCGGGTGCATCTGGCGAAGATGCTGAAATCCGAGAGCAACGTCATCCTGTTGGACGAACCGACCAACGACCTGGACGTCGATACGCTGCGGGCGCTGGAAGAGGCGCTGGCCGAGTTTGCCGGCTGCGCCGTCATCATCAGCCACGACCGCTGGTTCCTGGACCGGCTGGCGACGCACATCCTGGCCTTCGAGGGCGACAGCCACATCGAGTGGTTTGAGGGCAATTTCCAGGCCTACGAAGCGGACAAGCGACGACGGCTTGGCGCCGACGCGACCGAACCGCACCGCATCAAGTACCGGCCGCTCGCACGCTGAGTTACACTGGGAACTACGCCGTACGGCGTCGTCGTGAACCCGGCCTGGTACGTCCGGACCGGCCGGCTCATACTATCGCCCGTCGGTTGGCAGGACCTGCCGGACCTCCGGGAGCTGAAAGGCGACCCCCGGGTGTTCGGCCATATGCTCGGTGGGGTGCGCAGCCCCGGCCAGGTCGCCGACGAATTGGCGCAGGAGGTAGCATCCTGGCCGGCGCACGGTGTCGGGATGTGGCTGGTGCGGGATTTGCCAGGCGCTGCCATCGGCCTGACCGGCATCCATGACCGCCCTGACAACCGCGGCATGGCGCTGCGTTTTGCCTTTCGGCCGGAGGTGCGGGGACATGGGTTGGCGAGGGAGGCAGCCGGGGCTGCGCTAAGCTTTGCCCACTATAAGGCCGGGCTGGGCCGGGTCATGGCCGTGGCACGGGAAACCAATTTCGCCTCTCGCATCCTGCTCGGCGCGATCGGGATGCGGCCTTGCGGCAGCTTCGATCGCGACGGCAGTCAGATGCTGATGTTCGAGAGCGTGGTTAGGCAGCCGCCTGCTGACGCATGGCGCTGATCAGGGCGCCGACATCATTGTTGTTGCGAGAAATGACCGCCGCATAGTCGCTGCGCTGCGTCACGCGGAGGCTGATGCCCTCGGCGATGACGTCGATGACCTTCGGCCGGCCGGTTGCCTGGCTGACAACCCACTGCACGTTGTTCGGCTGCTGGTTGGGCCGGCGGATCGTCGTCCCCACGAAGCTGTCGCCCTCTTTCTGGGTCGTGCTGGTCGGGTTGAACGTCACGCCCTGGAACTGGCCGAGCTTGCCTGTGATGTTATTGAGCAACACCGCGTGGAAAAGTTGGCCGAACTGCTGCTGCTGGGCGGGCGTCGCGGTGCGCCAGTACCGGCCAAGGCAGAAGCGGGCGATGCCGTCCACATCCACCGCCTCTTCAATAAGCGGGCCAAGCCGACGCTTCTTGTCCTCATAGGTTCCTGAGCCGTTCACGATGGCAACCAGTGCGTTGCCGAGCTGTACCACGAACCCAGTGGCGTCCCCGGCCGGCTGCGCCCACGCAGCGGTCCAGGGTCGGGAAGCGAATACCGCCGTGGCGGCGACGGAATAGGTCAGAAGGGAGCGACGTGTCAGCATGAGTGGGCTCTACTCTCTTGAACAAATATCGGTCAGGCCGTGTGCAGTAGGTGTTACCACGGATTGATCTGCCGAACGTGCAGCGAAGCATGGCGTTGCGCGACGGCCTTTGTATATTACGTTGTACTGAACGTATGCCGCACGATCACAACCCGGATAGCAGGCCCATGAACCAGATCACCGTCCACCCGCCCGAGGCCGAGGCGCCCGCCACGCTGGAACGTTGGCTGACGGGGCCACGCTTCGCTGCGCTGCCCGCCCGCACCGCCACCCTGCCAGCGCCGGCGCTGTCGTTCGAGTTTTTTCCGCCGAAGAACGATGCCCTAGAGGCACAGCTCTGGACCTGCGTCCGCCGGCTTGAGCGGTTGGCGCCCCGCTTCGTCTCGGTCACCTACGGCGCGGGCGGCACGACCCAGGCCCGCACCCACGCGACGGTCACCCGCCTGGTCAACGAGACCGAGCTGACGCCGGCCGCGCACCTGACCTGCGTCGGCGCGTCGCGCGGCGAGGTCGATGAGGTGGCCCGGCAGTACTGGGACGCAGGCGTGCGGCATATTGTGGCGCTGCGTGGCGATGCGCCGCCGGGTCAGGAGTATGCGCCGCACGTCGAGGGCTATGCCTATGCCGCCGATCTAGTGGCCGGATTGCGCCGGGTGGCGAATTTCGAGGTCTCGGTGGCGGCGTATCCCGAGACGCACCCGTCGGCGCTCAATGCCGAGCACGACCTGGATAACCTCAAGCGCAAGCTCGACGCCGGTGCCACGCGAGCCATCACGCAGTATTTCTTCGATGGCACGATCTTCCTGCGCTTCCTGGATCGGGCGCTGGCGGCTGGGATCACCGCGCCGATCGTGCCCGGCATCATGCCGGTGTCCAACTACGCCCAGGCGGCCAAGTTCAGCGCCATGTGCGGCACGAGCGTGCCGGCCTGGCTCGGCACGATGTTCGAGGGCACCGAGGACGATCCGGAGACCCGGCGCATGATCGCCGCCATCGTCGCCGCCGAGCAGGTGCGCCTGCTGCAGGCGAACGGCGTGGACGAGTTCCATTTCTACACGCTGAACCGGTCGGACCTCACCTACGCCATCGCTCATCTGCTCGGCGTCAAGGCGCGGCCGGCTACTGCCGACACGACGAACTAAGGGACAGCAGCGCTCCCGGGCAAACAGGGCGAAGCGGCGAGCCAGCGACCGGGTTGGCCGCGTTTGCTATTCGTTCTATAGGCCGGGTATGCTCGCTACGATCCTCGCACCATGACCGAATACCTCGCCCGGCTGAATCCCGAGCAGCGCCAGGCGGTCGAGGCGATGGATGGCCCAGTGCTGGTGCTGGCCGGCGCTGGCACCGGCAAGACGCGTGTGCTGACCACCCGGTTCGCGCACATCTTGCTGACCGGCCGTGCGGCGCCGGGTCAGGTGCTGGCTGTAACCTTCACCAACAAGGCAGCGAAGGAGATGCGCGAGCGCGTCGGCGCGATCCTGGGCCGGCCGGCGGAGGGGCTGTGGCTCGGCACCTTCCATGCGCTGTGCGCCCGGATGCTGCGGCGGCATGCGGAGCTGGTGGGGCTGACGTCCGGATTCACCATTCTCGACTCCGACGATCAGTTGCGCCTGCTGAAGCAGGTGATGGAGGCCGCGCATATCGACCCGAAGCGCTGGGCGCCGCCGGCGTTGATGGGCATGATCCAACGCTGGAAAGACCGCGGCCTGACGCCCGACCGAGTAACGGCGGCTGAGGAGGGGGATTTCGCGGGTGGCCAGTCTCGGAGCCTGTATCTGGCCTATCAGGCGCGATTGAAGCAGCTCAACACTGCGGATTTTGGCGACCTGTTGCTGCATATGACGGAAATCCTGCGCACCAAGCCGGATATCCTGGCGCAGTATCACCGGATGTTCCGGTATATTCTGGTTGACGAGTACCAGGATACCAACTTAGTGCAATACTTGTGGTTACGTTTGCTGGCGCAATCGCACAAAAACATTTGCTGCGTTGGAGATGACGACCAATCGATCTACTCGTGGCGTGGCGCCGAGGTTGAAAACATCCTGCGCTTCGAGAAGGACTTCCCGGGCGCGCAGATCGTCAAGCTTGAGCGCAACTACCGTTCGACTGCACCGATCCTGGGCGCCGCTGCCGGGCTGATTGCCAATAACGAGGGCCGGTTGGGCAAGACCCTGCGGTCCGGCCGCAACGATGCAAGCGGCGAGCAGGTCAGCGTCGTCAGCCTTTGGGACTCGGACGAGGAGGCCCGAATGGTTGGCGACCGCATTGAGGCGTTGCGTCGCGAGGGGCACGCGCTGGCCGAAATGGCGATCCTGGTCCGCACCAGCGCGCAGACCCGCGCCTTCGAGGAGCGGATGATCACGCTCGGCCTGCCGTACCGCGTGGTGGGCGGGCTGCGGTTCTACGAGCGCGCCGAGATACGCGATGCCATCGCCTATATGCGCGTGCTGCATCAGCCCTCCGATGACTTGGCATTCGAGCGCATCGTCAACGTGCCCCGGCGCGGCGTCGGCGAGGTCGCCCTGCGCGCCATGCACGTGGCGTCGCGCGAGCAGCAGATCCCCCTGGCGCTGGCCAGTGAACGCCTGGTGCAGTCGGGCGGGCTGAAAGGCCGGGTCGGGAACGCACTGAAAGAGCTGTTCCAGGCATTTGCGCGCTGGCGGGAGGAGTTATCGCGCGACGGCCATGTGCTGACCCTGGCAAAGATGCTGGATGAGAGCGGCTACACCGACATGTGGAAGCAGGACAAATCGCCGGACGCGCCGGGGCGCCTGGAGAACCTGAAGGAGCTGGTGCGGGCGCTCGCCGACTTCGAGACGCTGGCCGGGTTCCTCGATCACGTCTCGCTGGTGATGGAGAACGAGCAGAACGCCGAGGGCGACCGTGCCAGCATGATGACGCTGCACGGCGCGAAGGGGCTGGAGTTCGACACGGTGTTCCTGCCGGGCTGGGAGGAGGGGCTGTTCCCCAGCCAGCGCACGCTTGACGAGGGTGGGCTGAAGGGACTGGAGGAGGAGCGCCGCCTGGCCTATGTCGGCCTGACCCGCGCCCGCAAGCTCGCCGTCGTCAGCTACGCCGCCAACCGCCGCATCTACGCGAATTGGCAGAGCAGCATCCCGAGCCGCTTCGTGGACGAGTTGCCGGAGGCGCATGTCGAGCGCGGCGGCTCGGCGGCGATGCAGCGGGAGGCGCGGCTGATCTCGGCACCCAGCGTGTTCACCAGCGGCCCTTTGATGGCCCGGCGGCAAGCGGGGCCGCGCACCGTCGAGGCATGGGAGCAGCCGGCCCGGCCGGCGCGGCAGGACGGGATCGCCGTCGGCAGCCGGGTGTTCCATCAGAAGTTCGGCTACGGCGAGGTGCTGGCGGTCGATGACGACCGGCTGGATATCGTGTTCGAGAAGGCCGGGCAGAAGCGGCTGCTGGACCGGTTCGTGGAGAAGGCATGAGGCGGCACGCCGTCCCGCTGGAGACCGTGTTCGTCGAGGTGCCGGACGCGGCAGTGGAAGCCTACGAGGCCGCGTTGGCCACGGTGTGCGCGACGGTCGGCTTCTTCTTTGCCGACGAGGAGCGCGGCATCTGGCGAGTGGAGGGGGTGCGCGATGCTGGAGCCGACGAGGCGCGGCTGCAGGACGCGCTGGCGCTGGCGGCCCTGGTCAGCGGCGTCTCCGTCACGTTGGGCCGGGAGGCGACCGAGGCGGAGGGCTGGTTGGCCCGGACTTGGGAAGCGTTTCCGGAACAGCTTGTGGGCCGGCGCTTTGCGGTGCGCGGCACGCATCAGGTCAGCGGCACGGCAGCGGGCCGGCTGGTGCTGATGCTCGATGCTGGGCTGGCGTTTGGATCGGGAGAGCACGGATCGACCCGCGGCTGCCTGCGTGCGCTGGAGGTCGTGGCCCGGCGGTGGCCAAAGCGAATTTTAGATTTGGGAACCGGTTCCGGCATCCTGGCAATGGCGGCGGCGATGCTGCTGCGGCGGCCTGTGCTGGCGACGGACATCGAGCCGTGGTCGGTTCGCGTCGCCGGGCAAAATGCGGTTGCGAATGGCGTCGGCCGGCTGGTTCGGCCAGTGCTGGCCGATGGCTGGCATGGGCGTGCGGTTCAGGCAGGCACGCCGTACGATCTCGTGCTTGCCAACATATTGGCCCGGCCGTTATGTCGGATGGCACGGGACATGGCGCTCGGCTTGGCGCCGGGCGGCACAGCAATCCTGGCTGGACTGCTGATGGGCCAGGTTCGCATGGTGCTTGCGGCACATCGCCGTCAAGGGCTGCGGCTGGAGGCGACCTGGCGTGAAGGCAATTGGGCGACCTTGGTCCTGCGCAAGGCAGGACGGGCGGGCTGAGCAGCCCGCCCTCATCCAGCTAGGCCGAAGCAGTGCGGCTGAAGTCGCTCTGCGTCACGCCGCGCTTGCGTGTTTCGGCAAAGCGCGGGTCGAACACCCGGCTCAGCTCGGCGCGGTTCAAGCCGATGTCCGCCAGTTCGCGGTCACTCAGCGAAGACAGCTCATCCAGCACCGCACGGCGGCGTGGCATGGCGAGCATGGCGGATACCAGACCACCGAGGCGCTGAAACAGGCCGCGTGGGGCAGGGTTGGTGTCGGCGATGGTGCCGTCCGTGCCCTCGACGACCGTGCTCCGGTACGTCAGGCTGTCGGACATCAGGAGCGCAATCTGCTCCTTGGCAAGCGGGGCGTTCATTATACTATCCTTAAAACTCATTCTCACCACGATCGGAGCCGGCACTCGCAGTGCGCTGCTTCTGTGGTTCGACACCAATATGGGCCATTATGCTGCGCTGCAGCATGCAATGTTACGCTATCTGATATGCGCCGAACGAAGGCCAATCGAATGAGTTATGTGAAATTGTGAAGCTAAAGTGAACGAAGAATTTTTATCAGAGCGGCTGGCGCTCGTGCGCCGGTGCATGGCCGAACAACAGCTTGACGGCTTTGTCGTGCCGCGCGCCGACGAGCATCTCGGCGAATATGTGCCGCCCGGCGCCGAGCGGCTCGCCTGGCTCACTGGATTTACCGGAAGCGCCGGAGTCGCGGTGGTGCTGGCGGACCGCGCGGCCGTGTTCACCGACGGGCGCTACACGCTGCAGCTCGCCGCACAGACCGACCCGGGGTTGTTCGAGGCCAGCCACATCGTCGAGCAGCCGCCTCCGGCATGGCTCAAGGCGCATGCCGCGATCGGTATGCGAATCGGCTACGATCCCTGGCTGATCAGCCAGGACGGGCTGGACCGCTACCGCAATTCTGGGCTGGAGATGGTGCAGGCCAGTCCAAACCCCATCGATGCCGTTTGGACCGACCGTCCTGCGGCGCCTGATGGGCTGGCGCTGCCGCATCCGTTGGCCTGTGCCGGCCGTACTTCTGCCGAGAAGCGTACCGAGGTGGCGGCGACATTGCAGGCGGACGGGCAGGACGTTGCGGTCATCACCGATCCGGCGTCGCTCGCTTGGCTGCTGAACCTGCGGGGCAGCGACGTCGATTATACCCCGTTCGCCTTGGGCTTCGTGCTGCTGCGGTCCGACGGGTCGGCCATGCTGTTCATGGAACCGGCGAAACTGCCGCCCGAAACGCTGGATTGGCTGGGACCGCAGATAACCGTGGCAAGGCGCGCTGCATTACCAGCGGCGCTGGCGGCGCTGTCCGGGCAGCGGGTGCGGGTGGAGGCCGCGGGCTCGCCGGTCTGGTTTGCCCAGACACTGAGCGAGGCCGAGGCCATCGTGGTTGATGGCGCCGATCCCTGCCAACTGCCCAAGGCGTGCAAGAACCCCACGGAGCAGGCCGGCGCGCGGGCGGCCCATGCGCGGGATGCGGTCGCGGTCTGCCGCTTCCTGCATTGGCTGGACGGGGTCGATCGTTCGGGGCTGACCGAGGTAGCCGCCGCCGAGCGGCTGCTCGCGTTTCGGCGGGAAGTTGCCGAGTTCCGGGGAGAGAGCTTTCCCGCGATCTCCGGCGCCGGCGAGCATGGCGCGGTGATCCACTACCGCGCGACGGCCGCGACGGACCGGGCAATGCGCGCCAACGAGGTTTACCTGATCGATAGCGGCGCGCAGTATCCGGACGGGACCACCGACATCACCCGCACGGTGTGGACCGGGCCCGACGCGCCGCCGGCCGAGCTGCGGGACCGGTTCACCCGCGTGCTGAAGGGGCACATCGCGTTGGCGACGGCGCTGTTCCCGCAAGGCGTGGCCGGCCCGCATTTGGACGCCTTCGCCCGGCGCGCCTTGTGGGACGTGGGGCTCGACTACGACCACGGCACCGGGCACGGCGTGGGCAGCTACCTGTCGGTGCACGAGGGACCGGCAAGCCTATCGCGCGCCGGCCGCATGGTGCCGCTGGCGCCGGGCATGATCTTGTCGGATGAGCCAGGGTACTATCTGCCCGGCGCCTACGGCATCCGGCTCGAAAACCTGCTGATGGTCCGTACGGCCGAGCTGCCTGCGGCCAAGAGGCCGTTCCTGGAGTTCGAGACGCTGACGCTGGCTCCGTTCGACCGCCAGCTGATCGAGGACACGTTGCTCGACCCGGCGGAGCGGCGCTGGATCGATGCCTATCATGCGAGGGTGCTGGCGGAGGTCGGGCCGGGGTTGGCCGGGCCGGAGCGGGACTGGCTGGCGGCGGCCTGCGCGGCGCTTGGTTAAAAGACGGGGAACTAGAAGCCGGCCATCTCCCGCCACTCCGCCTCCGTCACGGTCGCCACCCCGAGCTCCGCGGCCTTTTTCGCCTTCGATCCCGCGTCGGCGCCGAGGATCAGCAGGTCCGTTCGCTTCGAGACGCTGTCGGTGACGCGGGCGCCTAAGATCTCCGCCCGCGCCTTGGCCTCCGGGCGGCTCATGGTTTCTAGCGTGCCGGTGAACACCAGGTTTTTGCCGACCAGGGCACCATCCGCCGTTGCGGGGCGTTCGGCGTCCTGAATGGTGAGCAGCGCCGCCAGTTCGTCCAATGCGGCGCGATTGCGGGGCTCGATGAAGAAATTTGCCAGCTCATCGGCCAGCGCCGGACCGACGCCCAGGATGCTGCCGAGTGCCAAGCGTTCGTCGCTGCCGATCGTCGTCGCCGCGAGCATCTGGGCGCGCCAGGCGGCGTAGCTGGCATAATGCCGCGCCAGCAGCTTGGCGTTCGTCCCGCCCACCCGGCGAATGCCGAGCGCGAAGATGAAGCGATCGAGCGGCACGGTGCGCCGGGTTTCGATCGCCTGCATCAGGTTGCGGACGGACTTCTCCTTCCAGCCCTCACGGGCCAGCAACTCGGTGCGGTGCTGATCAAGCCGGAAGATGTCAGCCGGGCTGCGCAGCCAGCCGAGGTCGAAAAACTCTTGAATGCTCTTGTCGCCCAGGCCCTCGATGTCGAAGGCGGCGCGGGAGACGAAATGGATCAGCCGCTCGACGGTCTGCGCCGGGCAAATCAGGCCGCCGGTGCAGCGGCGCACCACCTCGCCGGCGGCGCGCAGCGCCAGGCTGCCGCAGGCCGGGCAGGTCTCGGGCGGCACGAACGGCATGGCGCCGGGCGGGCGGCGGTCCAGCAGGACCTGAACGATCTGCGGGATCACGTCGCCGGCGCGTTGCAGCACCACGGTATCGCCGACGCGGACATCCTTGCGGGCGATCTCGTCCTCGTTGTGCAGGGTGGCGCGGGTGACCAGCACGCCGCCGACACTCACCGGGGCGAGCCATGCCACGGGCGTCAGCGCCCCGGTGCGGCCGACCTGGATGCGGATGTCCTCTAGCGTCGTGGTCGCCTGCTCGGCCGGGAATTTCCAGGCGATGGCCCAGCGCGGCGCCCGGCCGACGAAGCCGAGGCGGCGCTGCAAGGCGAGGTCGTCCAGCTTGTAAACAACGCCATCGATGTCGTAGCCCAGGCCGGCGCGGGCCAGGCCGGTCTCCTGCTGGAACGACGCCGCCTCGGCCTCGCTGCCGAGCATGCGGGAGAGCGGGTTCACCTGGAAGCCCCATGTCCGGAGCTGGTCCAGGTAGCCGGAGTGGGTACCGGAGACGTTTCCCTGCACATCGCCGAGGGCGTAGGCAAACAGCGAGAGCGGGCGGGTGGCGGTGATGGCCGGGTCGAGCTGACGGAGCGAGCCGGCGGCGGCGTTGCGCGGGTTGGCGAACACTTTCTGCCCGGCCGCGGCCTGGGCCGCGTTGAGCGCGATGAAGTCGGCCTTGGTCATAAAGACCTCGCCGCGGATCTCGATCAACGTTGGGGCGTCGCCATGCAGGCGGTTGGGAACGGTTGCCATGGTGCGGAGGTTTGCCGTTACGTCCTCGCCCTCGGTCCCATCGCCGCGGGTGGCGCCGCGCACCAGCGCGCCGTTTTCGTAGAGCAGGTTGATCGACAAGCCGTCGATTTTGGGCTCGGCGACGAAGGCGAGGTTGGCGTCGTCCGGCAGATGCAGGAAACGGCGAATGCGGGCGCAGAACTCAGCGAAGTCCGCGGCGGCGAAGGCGTTGTCGAGGGAGAGCATCGGCACACGGTGGCGCACCTTGGCAAAGCCGCCGGCAGGCGCTGCGCCCACCCGCCGGCTTGGGCTGTCGGGGCGGATCAGGTGCAGAAATTCGGCCTCGATCGCCGCATTGCGCCGGCGGAGCGCGTCGTACTCCGCGTCGGCGATCAGCGGGGCGTCTTGCTCGTGGTAGGCCTGGTCATGCCGGGCAATTTCCGCGGCCAGGGTGGCCAATTCCTCGGCGGCTTCTGTCTCCGTCACGCCGCGGTGCCCAGCAGGCTGTCGGCGGCGGCGCGGGCGGCCTCGGTCACGCTCTCGCCGGCCAGCATGCGGGCAATCTCCTCGCGCCGGGCTGGCAGGTCGAGCGTCAGGACGCGGGTCTCCGCCCGGTTCTTGGCGGCAATCTTGGCGACCTGCAGATGCGCGGCCCCGCGCGCAGCGACCTGCGGGCTGTGGGTGACGACCAGCACCTGAACTTGGTCCGCCACGCGCGCCAGCCGGTCGCCGACCGCAGCCGCCGTCGCGCCTCCCACGCCGCTATCAACCTCGTCGAAGACCAGGGTCGGCACCGATCCGCCGCTGACCAGCACCACCTTGAGCGCGAGCATCAGGCGCGACAATTCTCCGCCCGAGGCGACCTTGTCGAGCGCGCCGGGAGCCTGGCCAGGGTTGGTGGCGATCAGGAAACGGACCGCATCCGCTCCGGTCGCGCCCCAGCGAGCCTCGTCCAGCGCCTGGATCTCCACCACAAAGCGCGCCTTATCCAGCCGGAGCGGCGGCAACTCGTCCGTCACCGCCGTTTGCAGGCGTTTGGCGGCGATCCGGCGCGCCGCGGTCAATGCGGCGGCGGCGGCGGCGTAGGCCATGCGGGTGACAGCAGCCTGCGCCTCCAGCGTCGCGATCTCGGCCGACCCGGTGTCGAGCGCTGCCAGGCGCTTGCGCAGGCTGGCAAGCAGGACCGGCAACTCGACCACGCTCGTGCCATACTTGCGGGCGGCGGCGCGCAATGCGAACAGGCGCTCCTCGGCCTGCTCCAGCAGACGCGGGTCGGTATCGGCCTCGTTGGCAAGGCGGCTGAGCAGGGTCTCGGCCTCGGCCAAAGCCTCCTCCGCGCGCTCCAGGGCGCCCAAGGCAGGAGCGGCGGGGTTGTCGGCATCGGGCTGGTTCGCCGGCACGAGCTTCTGCAAGGCGCGGGACGCGTTCCGCAGCGAGGCAGCCGGGCCAGCGCTGCGCCGGTCCTTCGGCGCGATCTCCGAGAGGGCGGACGCGATGGCCTCGGCCCGGCGCTCGCCCTGCTGCAGGCGCTGGCGCTCGGCGGCCAGGTGGTTCTCCTCGCCCTCGACCGGCGCCAGGGTCGAAAGCTCGTCCACTGCGTAGCGCAGCCAGTCCTCCTCACGCTGCGCCTCGGCGATCGCGGTCTTGGCGGCCTGCAGGGTGCCGCTCGCGTCCCGCCAGGCGCGCCAGGTTGTACCAGCATCCAAACGGACCCGACCATAAGCGCCATAGGCGTCGAGCAGAGTCGCATGCACCGCCGGGTCGGCCAAGCCCATCTGGTCGCCCTGGCCCTGCACCTCCACCAGCAACGATCCGGCCCGGCGCAGCAACGCGACGCCGACCGGCTGGTCATTGATCGTGGCGCGCGACCGGCCGTCCTTGGACACCACGCGGCGAACGACGATCTCGTCCTCAAGTGCGACGCCCTGTTCGGCCAACAGATCAAGCGCCGGATGGCCTGGCGGCGGGACGAAGCACGCGGTGACGCTGGCCTGCTCTGCGCCGAAGCGGACCAGGCCAGCATCCGCCCGTGCACCGAGCGCCAGTCCGAGGCTGTCCAGCAAAATGGATTTTCCCGCGCCGGTCTCCCCGGTCAGCACCGTGAGCCCGGTGCCGAACGCCAGGTCCAACCTCTCAATCAGCACGACATCGCGGATCGACAGCGCGGTCAGCACGAGGAATGCTAGAAGACGCTGCCCAGCGTGCGAGCAAAGAACCCACTGGCCCGCTCGGTGGCGGGCGTCGGCGGCGCGATGCCGTTCTCGGCAAGCTGGTCGTAGCTGTCCTCGTACCAGCGGCTGCCGGGGTAGTTGTGGCCTAGCACGGCGGCGGTTCGCTTCGCCTGGTCGGTTAGGCCCAGCAACAGGTAGATTTCAGTCAGCCGGTGCAGCGCCTCGGGCGCGTGATTCGTGGTCTGGTAGTCATCGATCACCCGTTGGAAGCGGCCGATGGCCGCCGCATACAGCTTTTGCCGCTCATAGTAGCGGCCGATTTCCATCTCCTTGCCGGCCAAATGGTCGCGGCAGAGGTCTATCTTGAGCCGGGCGTCGCGGGCGTAGGCGCTTTCGGGAAAGCGGTTCACGACATCCTGCAGGGCGACCATGGCCTGCTCGGTGCCCTTCTGGTCACGTTGAATGTCGGCAATCTGCTCATAGAAGCTCAAGCCACGCAGGTAGTAGGCATAAGATGCGTTGGAACTGGTCGGGTGAAGCTGAATGTACCGGTCCAGCGAGCCGATCGCCTCGGTGTAGTGGTTCTGCAGGTATTCCGCGTAACCATGCATCAACTGGGCGTTTACTGCCCAGGATGAGTAGGGATAATTCTGTTCCACCCCGTCGAACTGCGTGACCGCCGTAGCGTAGCGCCTCTGGTTGAGCGCATCGATGCCGTTATTATAGAGATCCTCGACCGTTTTGGTCGCTGGATCGACTTTTGCCCGCAGATCCTCGGACTTGCCGGTCCAAGGTGCGATCGAGTGTATCGTCTCGCAACCCTGCAACAAACCCAGGACAATCAATCCTGGCAAGAGGCGTGCGGCCAACGTGCGGAGCAGGTCAATGCGGTATTTCATATGGCGGCGCTATAGCATGTGAATGCCATCATTAGGAATGCGTTATGCAGCTTCCAGGACTGACGCCGCGACCCATTCCGGCTGAGTGATCTCCCGCCAGTTCGCATCATCGGCAAACAGCGCGCGGAGCACGCGGTTGTTGAGCGTGTGGCCGGACCGGTGCCCGACGAAGCGGCCCTGCAGCACCGCACCCGCCATCGCCAAATCACCGACGGCGTCGAGCATCTTGTGGCGCACGAACTCGTCCGCCATGCGCAGGCCGCCTGGGTTCAATACGCGCGCGCCATCGACAACAACCGCATTATCGAGGCTGCCGCCCTGCGCCAGCCCCACCGCCTGCAATCCAGCGACCTCTTGGGCCAGGGTGAAGGTGCGCGCCTCAACCAGTTCATGCCGGACCACCGGCCCGCTGACTGCGAGCGACAAGGCCTGCCGTCCGATTGCCCCGGCGTCAAAGACGATCGACACCGACATCTCGAGCGACGCCGACGCACCCGGCCGCAATTCGGCAAATGCCTCCCCATCCTGCACGCGCACTGTCCGCAGCACCTCGATGACTCGGGCCGGCGCAAGCTGCTCAACCGACCCGGCGCAGTCCAGCAGGAACACCCACGGCGCGGCGGAACCGTCCAGCACAGGCAGCTCGGGACAGTCGAGTTCAACCACAACGTTGCTGATCCCACAAGCCGACAATGCCGCCATCAGGTGCTCGACCGTGCCGACCCGCACCTCTGGGCGATCCGGCAAGGCCAACACGGTGCACAGCCGCGTATCGGCGACCTGATCGAAGCGCGCCAAGATGTCCGCGCCGAGGTCAACGCGCCGAAACACGACGCCGGAACCAACCGTGGCGGGCCGCAGGGTGACGTTGACCCGGTTGCCAGAATGCAGGCCGACGCCGACGCAGCAGATGGCCGACTTCAATGTGCGTTGCATGAGACCGGCCGCGTGGGATTGCGGCAGGTCGCGTGCAGTTGGTGCGAAATCAAGCAATCCGTCCATGATGTCCTCGACCAGCCTTGAGACCGGAGTGGCTTTCTGGACGCACAGCCCGCGTCCCTGATGCAACCTATGCGGCTGTCAGGGGAACGCCAAATCAATGAATGTTTCTGAACATTACGATGTAATATACTGTAATTGCCTGGTTTATGACTTCTGACGGCGCAGGAATGTCGGGATGTCCAGGCCCTCATCCGCAGGTTCCTGCCGCAGTGCAGCAGGAGCCGCCTGCCCGGGAAAGGACGGCTCCGCCCGATGCGGCTCGGCATCGGATACCGCTACCCGACGGCTCCGCCCGATTCCGGTCATGATATCGAACAGGCTTCGCGCCGCACTAGGCGTCGTGTTGGGCGGCGCACTTGGCTGCGTCGGCTCGGTGCGGGAGGGTTCGGTGAAGGTGCTGCTGGTCCGGGGCGCGGCCACCGGTCGCTGCGCCGGCGCCGGGGGGTTATAACGCTGCGAGCCGCTTTGCTGGACATCGGCGCCATGTTGCGCGTTGCGATACGCGGACGACTCACCCGCCGGCTCGGACGCGCGGGGCGTGAGCAGTTGCGCGGGGACCAGCGGCGCCGCGGGCTGGCTCATCATGCTGAACGACGGCGGCATGGTGGAGGGCGGCGGACCCGCCGGCGCCGTCGCAGGCGCGGTCGAAACAGCGTGGGTCATGCCGCCACCGCCGACCGCGACCAGCCGTGGCTTTTGCGCCTCGGTCTGGCCGATGTCGATGCCGGTCGCCACGACGGAGACGCGCACGCGCCCGGCCAGGTTCTCGTCGATCGCCGAGCCGAAGATGATGTTCGCGTCCTCCGCCACCTCCTCCCGGATGCGGTTCGCCGCCTGATCGACCTCGAACAGCGTCATGTCGTCGCCGCCGGTGATGTTGATCAGCAGGCCGCGCGCGCCCGCCATGCTGGTGTCCTCCAGCAGCGGGTTGCTGATCGCGGCCTCGGCGGCGCGGATGGCGCGGTTCTCGCCCTCAGCCTCGCCGGTGCCCATCATGGCCTTGCCCATCTCCGCCATCACGGTGCGGATGTCGGCGAAGTCGAGGTTCACCAGGCCCGGCGCCACCATCAGGTCGGTGACGCCGCGGACGCCCATGTACAGGACGTGGTCGGCCATCTTGAACGCCTCCTTCCAGCCGGTCCGCTCATTGGCCAGGCGGAACAGGTTCTGGTTCGGGATCACGATCAGCGTATCGACGAACTGCTGCAGCTCGGTGATCCCCGCGTCGGCCGCCTTGGAGCGGCGGGCGCCTTCGAAGGTGAAGGGCTTGGTCACCACGCCAACCGTCAGCACGCCGCGTTCGCGCGCCATGCGGGCAATCACTGGCGCGGCGCCGGTGCCGGTGCCGCCGCCCATGCCGGCGGTGATGAACACCATATGGGTGCCGTCCAAGTGCCGCATCAGCTCGTCGGCGGCTTCTTCTGCGGCGGCGCGGCCGATCTCCGGCTTGGCGCCGGCGCCGAGGCCCTGGGTCAGATGCGGCCCAAGCTGCACCCGGCGGTCGGCTCGGCTGTGCTGCAACTGCTGCGCGTCCGTGTTGGCGACCACGAAGTCCACACCCTGCAGGTTCAGTGCAATCATATTGTCAACGGCGTTGGTGCCGCCGCCGCCGACGCCGATTACGGTGATGCGTGGCGTAAAGTCGGTGTGGCTCTGCTGCGGAACGGTCAGGTTCAGGGTCATGCAAGGTCTCCCCAGACGGGTTCTATCGATTGATTACGGGTTGGCACGGTCTTGGTAAATCGTTATATTCACAGTCGGTTGCGGACAAAATTAACGATGCGGCCGATGAACCCGGCCGGCGGGTCGTCGGAGGTGTCGATATCGGCCAGCGAACGCCCCACTCCGCCGGCCCAACTCAACAGGCCCGCCGCCGTCGCCAGCCCAGGGCCTGACGCCTCGTCCGGCAGCCCCCGAAACGGCGACGGACGGCCCAGGCGTACCTGACGGTCGAGGATCCGGCCCGCCATCTCCCGTGCGCCCGCCAGTTGGCTGGCGCCGCCGGTCAGCACGACGCGGGTTCCGGCCTCCCGCGCCAGGCCCGCATGGTCCAGGCGGTCGCGGATCAGTTCGAACGTCTCCTCCAGGCGTGGACGGATCACCTCCACGAGTTGGCTGCGCGGTATTTTTGCGAAGTGGTGCCCCTCCTCCCCCACCAACGGCACGGACAGGATCTCGCGCTCGTCGTCCGGGCTGCCCTGGGCATTGCCATAGACGGTCTTCAACCGTTCGGCGTCGGCCACCGAGGTGGAGAGCACCCGGGCCAAATCGTTGGTCACGTGGCTGCCGCCGACCGCAAGCTGCGCCGTGTGCAGCAGGTTGCCCTCGCTGAACACGCCGATCCCCGTCGTGCCGCCGCCCATGTCGATCACGGTGGCGCCCAGCAGCCGCTCGTCCTCCACCAGCGCCGACAGGCCGGCTGCCATGGGGGCACTCACCAGCTCCGAGATATACAGCTCGCAGCGCAGCACTGTTGTCTCCAGGTTGCGCAGCGCGGTCGCGGCCGCGTCCACCACGTGCAGCCGGGCTGACAGCGTGTCGCAGTGCAGGCCGCGCGGGTCGGCGACGCCCAATGTCGCGTCCACCGCGAAACCGAGCGGCAAGGCGTGGATCGTCTCCCGCCCTTCAAGAAACGCGCGGGCACGGCCCTCCTGCACCACGCGCCGCACGTCCGCCTCGGTCACGGCGCGGCCGCCCACGGGCCACTGCACGCCGAATAGGCGGCTTTCCGGCGTGCCGCAGGTCAGGTTCACCGTGACCGAGCGCAGCCGGTGGTCCGCCTGGGTCTCCGCGTCCCCGACCGCGCCACGGACCGCCTGCTCCGCCGAGTCCAGGTCGGTGATCCCGCCCGCCCGCACGCCACGGGACTGCCGCATGCCGAAGCCGAGCACGCGAAGCTGGCCGTCGCCGTCCATGCGTCCGATCAGACAGGTGACCTTCGTGCTGCCGACGTCGAGCACGCCGAACAGCCCGGCCCGCAATGGGCGGCGTGCCGGCGGGTCCGGGGGCATAGCCGGCGTCAGAAAGGCGCCCAACGACTTGCCGGTGTCCGGCTTGCCGACGGACGACCTATGGGTGGCGAGCGGCGCGGCGTTGCGGGTCATATCGTTCATCCCGGCGCCTCTAGGTTGGCCGGCGCGGGCTGGGCGGCAGCGGCAAAGGCAGCTCCGGCAACGGTCGGACCACCAGCCGGTCGGGCAGGCGCAGATCGAGGCTCTGCAGCGGGCGGTCCAGCAACGCCTGCGCGGTGTGCAGCTCCATCAGCCGGGTCATGGCCGGCGCCTCGGCGCCCTCCGGCAGCAGCACGTCGGCGCCGTTGCTGAGCCGCAGGTTCCACCGGCGCTCGCCGACCCGGATTGCGGCCACGACGCGGGTGCGCAGCTCGGGCCGGGCGGCGAGCTGATCCAGCAGGGCGGCGGCGTGTTCCGGGGCGCCGGGTCCAACGACCAGCGGAAGCACGGCAAAGGCGGCGGCATCCTTCACCGGGTCCTGGTCGGCGACGATCTGGCCCGCCCGGTCGATCAGCACGAACCGGCCCCCGGTCTGCCACACGGCGAAGGGGCGGCGTTCGGTGATCTGCACGACGATCGTGCCGGGCAGCCGCCGCTCCACGGTGGCGCGCTGCACCCAGGTCAGCCGCTCGATCCGCGCGCGGGCGGCCTCGAGCGAGAAGCCCAGCAGCTTGTCGCCCTTGGATACGCCCAGCGCCGCACGCAGCATGCCCTCGGGCGTCAGCGACCGGCCCTCGATCACGATGTCCCGCACGAGAAGGCTAGTGCCGGCGGTGATCCGTTCCCGCAACGACGCCACCGAATTGGCGGGCTGCAGCGTCCGCACCAGGGCGGCGGCGCTGGCCAGCAGCACGACGGCCGCAATGCTCCAGGCAAGCGGGCGGGCCAGGCGGCGTTGCCGCCGGAGCAGCAGCCGCCAGCGCGATGGCCGATCGTTGAGCGGGCGCGGCGGCTTGGCCGGCGTACGCGGGGAGCGCAGGGGCGCGTTGCTGACGGGGGCGCGGTCGGTCCTCGCTATGCGCGACATGCGGCCTGCTCCACCATCCAGGCGCACAGCGCGGGAAAGTCGATGCCGAGATGCGCCGCCTGCTCCGGCAGCAGACTGGTCGGCGTCAGGCCCGGCTGCGTGTTCACCTCCAGCAGCACCAGGCGGCCTGGCTCGCCGCCCGGCTTGCAGAGCGTGTCGTCGTAGCGCAGGTCGGCCCGGGTGGCACCGCGACAGCCCAGCGCGCGGTGCGCCGCCAGCGCCACGTCCATCGCGCGGGCATAGACCTCGGGATGCACCGGTGCTGGAACCATGTGGCGGGACCCGCCAGCAGCGTATTTGCTTTCATAATCGTAGAAGCCAGCCGGGGCGGCGATCTCGGTAACGGCGAGCGCGCGGTCGCTCATCACGCCGACTGTCAGCTCGCGGCCGGGCACGTACTCCTCGACCATGGCGGTGCGGCCGAAGCGCCAGCCGCGCGCCAGCTCCGCCCGGCGGTTGTCGCCGCCGCGCAGGATCTCGACGCCGACCGACGACCCCTCGTTCAGCGGCTTCACCACGTAGGGCAGCGGCACCGGGTCCGACGCCTCAAGCTCATCCATCTCGACGACCCGCCCGCGTGCCACCGGCAGCCCGGCGGCGGCGAACACCGCCTTGGCCGCCTGCTTGTCCATCGCTAGCGCCGAGGCGCGGACGCCGGAGTGGGTGTAGGGGATGTCAAGCCAGTCCAGCACGCCCTGGACTACCCCGTCCTCGCCGAACCGGCCGTGCAGCGCGTTGAATACGACGTCCGGCTTGGGGTCGAACGCTGCGATCATGGCGCCTAGGTCCGGCCCGACCAGGATGGGCGCCACGTCGAACCCGGCACCGGTCAGTGCCGCAATTACTTGGCGGCCCGAGGACAGGCTGACCTCGCGCTCTGCGGAGATGCCGCCATACAGGACAGCGACCCGCTTCATGCGGTACTCCCCGACTTTGCTGCGACATTCCATGGAGCGGGACCGGCCGGAATGCCCATGCGCTTGATCTCCCACTCCAGCGTGACGCCGGATGCCGCGTGCACACGGCGGCGCAGCTCCTCGCCCAACCCTTCCAGGTCGGCCGCGGTGCCGCCGCCGGTGTTCAGCAGGAAGTTGCAGTGCTTGTCGCTGCAGGCGGCAGCCCCGCGCACCAGGCCACGGCCGCCGGCGGCATCGATCAGCTCCCAGGCGCGCATGCCCGGCGGGTTGCGGAAGGTGGAGCCGCCGGTGCGGGCGCGGACCGGCTGCGTCGCCTCGCGGCTTGCCCGGATTTCGGCCATGCGCGCCGCGATCATGGCGCGGTCGCCGGGACGGGCGCGGAAGCGGGCGCGGACCACGACGGCGCCGGGCGGCAGGCTGGCGTGCCGATAGGCCAAGGCAAGCCTGGCGGCGGCCACGCGGATTTGCTCGCCGGAGCGGGTGACGAACTCCGCCCAATCCAGGCAGCCCGCGACGTCGCCGCCATAGGCGCCGGCGTTCATGGCGACGGCGCCGCCGATGGCGCCCGGGATGCCCGACAGGAACTCAAGCCCGGTTAGCCCCGCCGCCGCCGCGTGCTCGGCGACCGCGGCGTCCAGGCACGCAGCGCCGGCGACCACGCCGTCCGCCTCGATCCGTACCTCGCCGAAGCCGCGGCCCAGGCGCAGCACCACGCCGTGAATGCCGCCGTCGCGCACGATCACGTTGCTGGCGGCCCCGAGCACCTGGACCGGCACATCGGGTGGCAGCGCCGCCAGGAAGCCCGCGAGGTCCGCGGGGCTCGACGGCCGTACCAACGCCTCCGCAGCACCGCCCACGCGGAACCAGGTGAACGGCGCCAGCGGCGCATTGGCCTGGACCCGGCCATGGATCGGCGGCAGCCGGTCGGCCAATGCCGGGGCGTGCATGGCGGGGATCATCCGGCGCGCCGCGTGCTGGCGGCCTGCAGCGCCGCGAGCTCGGCGGGCAGGGTCGCCGCCCATTGGGTGACGGTCCCGGCACCAAGGCAGATCACGAAGTCGCCGGGCTTGGCGATGGCGTGCACCATCTCGCCCAGGTGCTCCGGCCCCGGCAGCGGCACCACGCTGCGATGGCCGCGCGCCCGCAGGCCGTCCACCAGCGAGTCGCGCGAGATGCCGGAGATCGGCGCCTCGCCGGCGGCATAAACGTCGGCGATGATCACGGTCCCGGCGTCGTTCATGCAGGTGCAGAATTCGGGGAACAGCGACTGCAGGCGGGAGTAGCGGTGCGGCTGCACGACGGCGAGCACGTCGCGCGCGCCGGCCTGGCGGGCGGCCTTAAGCACAGCGGCGATCTCGACCGGGTGGTGGCCGTAGTCGTCGATCACGGTGATGCCGCCCGACTCGCCGATCTTGGTGAAGCGCCGCTTCACGCCGCGGAAGCCGGCGAAGGCGCTGCGGATCGTCGCCTCGTCCACGTCCATCTCGACCGCGATGGCGACGGCCGCCAGCGCGTTCTGCACGTTGTGCTGGCCCAGCATCGGCAGCCGGAACGGACCCATGCGGCGGGACACGCCGCGGCCCCGGCCGGTGACGACGACCTCGAAGGTGGCCCCCAGCCTGTCCATCACCAGCCGTTCGGCTTTCACATCGGCCTGCGGCGAGAACCCGTAGGTGATCACCCGGCGGTCCGACAGACGCGGGATCATCTGCTGCACGCCGGAATGGTCGATGCACAGCACCGCGAAGCCGTAGAACGGCACGTTGGCGACGAACTGGTCGTAGCCCGCCACCATGGCCTCCGCGGTGCCCCAATGGTCCAGGTGCTCGGGGTCCATGTTGGTGACGACCGCGATAACGGCCGGCAGCCGCAGGAAACTGCCGTCGCTCTCGTCGGCCTCGACCACCATCCACTCGCCCTCGCCGAGCCGGGTGTTGGAGTTGTAGGCGTTGATGATGCCGCCGTTGATCACGGTCGGGTCCATGTGCGCCGCCTCCAGCAGGCAGGCGACCAGGCTCGTGGTCGTCGTCTTGCCGTGGGTGCCGCCGACGGCGATGGCCCAGCGCAGCCGCATCAGCTCGGCCAGCATCTCCGCCCGGCGCACCACGGGAACCAGGCGCGCGCGGGCGGCGGCGACCTCGGCGTTGTCGCGGCTGACCGCCGTGCTCACCACCACGACCTGCGCGTTGGCGACGTTCGCCGCGTCGTGGCCGATCGCCACCGGGATGCCGGCATCCCTCAGCCGGCGCACATTGGCATTATCCGAAAGATCGCTGCCCTGCACGGCGTAGCCCAGCGTGTGCAGCACCTCGGCGATCCCCGACATGCCGATGCCGCCGATGCCGACGAAGTGGATGGTGCCGATGCCGAGTGGCAGCGCCCTCATGCGCGGGCTCCTTCTAGGTTCGCGCGCGCCGTCTGCTCGACCAGGTCGGCGAGGCGGGCGGCGGCGTCGGGGATGCCGGCCTGGGCAACGGCGCGCGCCTTGGCGATAAGCAGATCGGGGAAGGGCAGCAAGCCGGCGAGCGCGTCGGCGAGCGCCTGCGGCGTTGCCTCAAACGCGGACTGTTCCAGCACGTCGGCGCCGGAACCGAGGGCGTTGAAGCGTTGATGCTGGTCGATCGAGGCCGGCAGCGGCACCAGCAGCCCTGGGCGGCCCACGACGCACAGCTCGGCCACCGTGCTGGCGCCGGCGCGCGCCACCACGAAATGCGCCGCCGCTAGCCGCACGGCCATGTCGGGGAAGAACGCGGCCAGGTCGGCCTCGACGCCCTGGGCAGCATAGGCGGCGCGAACGCGCTGCAGGTCCTCGGGCCGGCATTGCTGCACGACGCGGAGCCGGGCGCGCAGGGCTTCGGGCAGCAGCGCAATGGCCTGTGGCAGCGCGTCGCTGAACACGCGCGCGCCCTGGCTGCCGCCGATGACCAGCAGGTTGATCGAACCATCGGGCATGGGCGGCGTGTAGCCCAGCCCGGCCATGGCGCGGATCGCCGGGCGCACCGGGTTGCCGGTCACAAGCATTTCGGTCGAACGCGGCAGGCGCATGGTCGCCGCCATGTCCGGCGAACCCCTTGGTTCGACGCCGAGCGCCAGTCGGTCCGCGAACCGCGCCAGCGCCCGGTTGGCCCGTCCCAGCACGGCGTTCTGCTCATGCAGCACGACCACGGGGCGTCGGCGAAGCAGGCGAGACGCCAGCACCGGCGCCACGCAAGGGTAGCCGCCAAAACCGACGATTGCGGCGGCGCCGAGCGTCGAGAGGATGCCGCGCGCCTGCGCCGTCCCTAATGCCATCGCGAACGTGGCCTGGCCGGCGCGCAACGCGCCCCGCCCGGCAATCCCGGCGCCGTGCAGCACGAACGTCTCGTGTCCGGCAAACACGTTGGGAGCACTGTCGCTCCGCAACACGTCGGACTTGAGGCCGCCGCTCCGCGCATCCGTCATCAGCGCCACGCGATGGCCGCGCGCGAGCAGCTCGGACGCCAGCGCCTCGGCCGGGAAGAAGTGCCCGCCAGTGCCACCGGCGGCGATCACGATGGGGCGGACGGTTTGGCCCCTCATGTCGCGTGCTTCCAGACCGGCTCGGACCGGGCACGGCGCCGGGTGAGCGCCAGCAGCATGCCGATGCCGAGGGCTACGGCCAGCACGGACGACCCGCCGTAGGACACGAAGGGCAGGGTCATGCCCTTGGTCGGGATCAAATGCAGCGAGCTGCCCATGTTGACGAAGGCCTGCAGGCCGAAGCTGGTGACCAGGCCGCACGACGCCAGCACGATGAACAGGTCCTGTTCCGCCAGCAGCCGCAGCAGGCCGCGCAGCACGATGAAGCCGAACAGCCCGAGCAGGACCAGGCAGACGACCATGCCGAACTCCTCGCCCACGACGGCGAACACGAAGTCCGCATGGGCGTCGGGCAGCACGTCCTTGACCCGGCCCTCGCCGGGGCCGCGGCCCAACAGTCCGCCGTTGCCGAAAGCTTCGAGCGCGGTGTTGACCTGGTAGCTATCGCCGGAGGCCGGGTCCAGGAAGCGGGTGACACGGCTGCGAACGTGCGGGAAGAAGGCATACGCAGCGCCAGCGGCGGCCACCAGCCCGCCGACGCCAACGCCAACCAGCGGCAGGTTCAATCCGCCGACGAACAACTGGACGAAGAACACCGCGGCGACGACGGCCAGCATTCCCATATCCGGCTGAGATTTCAGCAGCATGGCGATCACGATGAAAACAGCGCCGGCGAGCAGCATGCCGGGGAAGTGCCGCACGCGCTGACCCTCGCTGAGCAGCCAGGCAGTGACGACGGCGAAGCAGGGTTTCAGGAATTCGCTGGGTTGGACGGTCATGCCGGGGACGGAGATCCAGCGGCGGGCCCCCTTGATCTCGACGCCCATGGCGAGGGTGGCGGCGGTGAGCGCCAGCGCCGCCAGGCAGCCGAGCAGCGCCAGGCGGCGCACGCCGCGCGGGGACAGCAGCGACACGCCTACGACGGTCAGGCCGGCGAGCGCCAGGAACACCACCTGTTTCAGGATGAACACATCGCGCGATTGATGGATGCGCTCCGCCACCGCGGGCGAGGCCGCCAGCATCATGACGTAGCCGAAGCCGATCAGCGTGCCGACCGCGAGCAGCGTCCAGCGGTCAACGGTCCACCACCAGCGGCCGAGCACGGAGTTGTCGGAACGGGACAGGGCCATCAGGCGCTCCTGCACAGGTCGTGGGCGAGGGCCAGCTCGCGGAAGCGGTCGCCACGGGCCTCGAAGCTGGTAAACTGGTCGAAGCTGGCGCAGGCCGGGGACAGCAGGATCACCGGGGAGCCGGTGCGCGCGGCGGCGGCGCGGGCGGCCGGGACGGCAGCGTCCAGGGTGCCAGCCATAGTATAAGGTACGCCAGCGCCGGCCAAGGTGCGGGCCAGCAGCGGCGCATCCCGGCCAATCAGCACGGCGTAGGCCACGCGGGACAGCAGGGGACGCAACGACTCGATGCCGCCGGCCTTGGCAATGCCACCCGCGATCCAGACCAAGCGATCGTAGCAGGCGAGCGCGCGGGCGGTGGCGTCCGCATTGGTCGCCTTGCTGTCGTTCACCCATGCTATGCCGTCCAGTACGGCGACGCGCTGCTGCCGGTGCGGCAGGCCGCGGAACACAGCGATCCCGGCTGCCACCTCATCGCGGTGCACGCCCAGCGCCAGGGCCAGCGCTGCGGCGGCTGCGGCGTTCTGCGCGTTGTGCGGACCGGGCAGGGCAGCGGCCTCGGCCATCCGCAGGATGGGTCCGTCGCCGTCGCGCAAAACGCCATTGTCGCACCAGACATCGGCCGGATGCTGACCGGACACTGTGACGACTTGAGGGCCGCGCAGGCTCCTTGCCAACGCAGCGCTTTCGTCGTCGTCGGTGCCGATCACCGCGAGGTCGCCCGCACGTTGCCGGTCGAATACGGCGCGCTTTGCCGCGATGTAGCCGGCCATGTCGCCGTGCCGGTCCAAATGGTCGGGGCTGACATTAAGCACGGTGGCCGCGTCGAATCGCAGCGTAGCCAGGCGCTCCAGCATATAGGATGACATCTCCAGGACATAGACGCCGGCGCCTGCGAGGGCTGGAAGGGCGAGCGCCGGAGTGCCCAGGTTGCCGCCTGCGGCCGAGTCTATGCCAGCCCTGGATAGAATGTGCGCCAGCAGAGCAGTGCTCGTGCTCTTGCCGTTCGTGCCGGTGACGCCGACGAACCGCGCTTTGGACCCGGCCGCGCGCACTGCCTGGAACAGCAGCTCGGCGTCCGACAGGATCGGGATGCCGGCCCGGCGCGCGGCCAGAGCTGCCGGATGCGGCGCGGGTAGGCGATGCGGGATGCCAGGGCTAAGGACCAGGGCCTCGAACCCAGCCAGGCCGAGCGCCGGGTCGTGCAACGGCAGGCCCGCAGCGGCGCGTGCCTCGGGCCGATCGTCCCACGCGGCGACGTCGGCGCCCATGGCAAGCAGCGCGCGCGCCACCGGCAGGCCGTTGCGGCCCAGGCCGACGACGGCGAAGCGGCGGCCGGCGAAGAGGGCGGGCGGAAAGGCGCTCATCGGATCTTCAAGGTGGCCAGGCCCACCAGCGCCAGGATCATCGAGACGATCCAAAAACGGATCACGATCGTCGGCTCGGACCAGCCCTTTTTCTCGTAGTGGTGGTGCAGCGGCGCCATCAGGAACACGCGACGGCCGGTGCGCTTGAACCAGAATACCTGGACGATCACGCTGACCGTCTCGACGACGAACAGCCCGCCGACGATGGCCAGCACGATCTCATGCTTGGTCGCCACCGCCACCGCTCCCAGCGCGCCGCCCAAGGCGAGGCTGCCGGTGTCGCCCATGAACACCGCCGCCGGCGGAGCGTTGAACCACAGGAAGCCGAGCCCCGACCCTACCAGCGCCGCAAGGAACACGCCGAGCTCGCCTACGCCCGGCACCGGATGGAGCTGCAGGTAGTCGGCGAACACCCGGTTGCCGACGAGGTAGGAGATCAGCGCGAACACCGCGGCGGCGATGATGGTCGGCACGATCGCGAGGCCGTCCAGCCCGTCCGTCAGGTTAACCGCGTTCGAGCTGCCGACCATGACGACCATGCCGACCAGCGGGAACAGGACGCCGAACGGGATCAGCACCTCCTTGAATACCGGGACCGTCAGTGCGGTGCCCAGCGGCTCACGGGTCAGCGACGCGACCCAGACCGCGCAGCCGAGGCCGAGCAGCAGTTGCGCAACCAGTTTGCCGCGCGCCGACACCCCCTTGGTGTTGCGTCGGGACAGCTTCAGGAAGTCGTCCAGGAAGCCGATCATGCCGTAGCCGAGCGTCAGCAGCAGCACCGCCCAGACATAGCCGTTGCGCAGATCGGCCCACAGCAAGGTCGATGCGGTGAGCGACGCCAGGATCAGCACGCCGCCCATGGTGGGCGTGCCCTTCTTCTCGATCAGATGCCGCGCCGGGCCATCTTCGCGGATCGGCTGGCCGCCGCGTTGCACGGAACCCAGCCAGCGGATGACCATCGGTCCCAGCAGGAAGCTGATGAACAGCGCCGTGAGGCACGCTGCACCCGAGCGGAAGGTGATGTAGCGGAACAGGTTCGCCAGGACGAACTGCTCGGCGGACAGGCGGGAGAGATAGACCAGCATCAGCCTGGCTCTCCTGCCGGTTCTCTAGGCAGCCGGCTCTCGAGAGCCGCGACGACCAGCAGCATGCGGCTGCCGAGGCTGCCTTTGACCAGGACAGCGTCGCCGGGACGGACGGCGGCGGCAACCAGCGGCGCCAGGGCCGTGCTGTCCCGCACATGCGCGCCGCGGTGCCGGTCGGGCACGCTGTCGAACAAATGCCGCATCAGCGGGCCGCAGGCATACAGCAGGTCGGCGCTGGATGCGACATCGCGGGCCAGGCCAGCGTGTTCCGCAGGGCCGAACTTGCCGAGCTCCAGCATGTCGCCCAGCACCGCGACGCGCCGGCCCGGCAGCGCCGCCAGCACGCCCAACGCCGCCCGGACCGAGGCGGAGGAAGCGTTGTAGCTTTCGTCGAGCAGAATGATGTCGCCGCCGCGGATCGGCCTCTGCTGGCCGCGACCGGCAATGGGCTTGAATGTCGCGAGCGCTGCGGCTGCGACGGCGACGTCAAGCCCCAGCGCCGCGCAGGCTGCGAGGCCAGCGACCGCATTGAGCGCCATGTGCTCGCCCCGCGCCGTCAGCGGAAATTCCACATGCTGGCCGAGGATGCTGGCCTGCACCGGAGCCGCCTGCATCAGGTGCGCATCAAGACCCTCCGCCTGGCCAAACGTGATCACCCGGCCGGGCGCTGCCTCTGCCATGCGCGTAAAGAAAGCGCTGTCGCCGGGCAGAACGGCGATGCCGCCGGGTTCCAGGCCCTGCAAGATCGACGCCTTCTCGTCCGCGATCGCCTCGAGGCTGCCCAGGTGGCCGATATGCGCGCTGGCGACCGCGGTCACGATCGCGACGTGCGGGGCGGCCAGCCGGGCAAGCGGCGCGATCTCGCCGGCGTGGTTCATGCCGATCTCGGCGACGCAGAACACGGCATCGGCCGGCAGGCGCGCGAGGGTCAGCGGCACGCCCCAATGGTTGTTGTACGACGCCTCGGCCGCATGGGTAGGGCCGAAGGCGGACAGCGCCGCCCGCAGCATCTCCTTCGTCGTGGTCTTGCCGACGCTGCCGGTGACCGCGAGCATCTTTCCGGTAAACCGCGCCCGGCCCGCCCGACCGAGGGCGTGCAGCCCAGCCAGGGTATCGTCAACCACCAGCAAGGGCGCGTCGTCTGGCAGCCCAGCGAAATGGCGTAGCCATTTGCGCGGGTCCGTGCGATGCACCATGGCTCCGGCCGCGCCGCGGGCCAGCGCGTCCGCCACGAACGCGTGGCCGTCGGCGTCGCCCTGCAATGCCACGAACAGGTCGCCCGGCTGCAGGGTTCGGCTGTCGATCGACACGCCCGTGGCGGCGAACGGCCGGCGGAACGTGCCGCCCGTCCCGGCCTGCAGCGCTGCAGCGGTCCACAGCGCCGTCATAGCAGGCCGCGCACGGTGGCCGCATCGTCGAACGGCAGGACGGTCGTGCCCACGGTCTGGCCCTGCTCGTGCCCCTTGCCTGCGACGACCAGCACGTCGCCGGGTGCCAAGTCGCTCATCGCGGCGGCGATGGCGGCGGCGCGGTCGCCGATCTCGGTGGCGTCGGGGAGGGCGGCCAAGATGGCGCGGCGGATCGCGGTCGGGTCCTCGCTGCGCGGGTTGTCGTCGGTGACGATGGCGCGGTCGGCCAGCCGGGCTGCGGCGCCCATCAGCGGACGCTTGCCGGCATCGCGGTCGCCGCCGGCGCCGAACACCACATGCAGCCGCCCGGCCGTGTGCGGGCGCAGCGCGGCCAGCAGCCGGTCCAGCGCGTCGGGCGTGTGGGCATAATCGACATACACCGCGGCGCCATTGGGCAAGGTCGCCGCCAGCTCCATCCGGCCGCGGACGCCACGCAGGGTCGAGAGCCGGTCCAACGCGTCCGTGGTGCCGGTCGCAATGGCAAGCCCGGCAGCCAGCAGCGCGTTGTCCGCCTGGAACCGTCCCGGCAGCGGCAGCATGAGCTCATGCCGAATGCCGCCCGCGAGGACTTCGATCGTTTGCCCGCCAGGCTGCGGGATGGCGCGCAACAGGCGCAGCAGGTCGCCATCCTCGCCGACCCGGTGCAACGCCAGCCCGCGCCGCGCCGCAATGTCGCGCAGCGCATCCATGGTGCCCGGCTCCAGCGCGGTGCTCGCAACCGCCGGGGCGCCGCGTGGCAGCAGCGTGTCGAACAGCCGGAGCTTGGCGGCACGGTAGGCCTCGGTCGTGCCGTGATAGTCCAGGTGGTCGCGCGTCAGATTGCTGAACCCGGCCGCTGCCAGCCGCACTCCGTCCAGCCGGAACTGATCGAGCCCATGCGACGAGGCCTCCAGCGCCACGGCTTGGACGCCGTCACGCGCGAGGGTCGCCAGCGTCTCCGCGAGAGCAATCGGATCAGGCGTGGTCAGGCCGGGGCTGCCCTGGCTCTCCCGGGTGATCAGGCCAAGCGTTCCAAGACTTGCGGCCTCGATCCCGGCGTCGGCCAGGATCTGGCGCAGGAACTCGGCGGTGCTGGTCTTGCCGTTGGTGCCGGTGATCGCGACGACCCGGTCCGGCTGCGGACCCGCCTGCAGCGCTGCAAGCCGGGCCAGGGCGCGACGCGGCTCGGCATCAAGGATCAACGGGCGCGCCGGAACGCCTGCGGGCCAAGTCATGCCGGACGGCGCCAATATGGCCGCGGCACCGCGCGCGACAGCGTCGGCGATGAAATCGCGCCCGTCCACGCGCGCACCGGGCAGCGCTGCATAGAGCATGCCCGGCCGGACCGCGCGGCTATCGGCCGTCATGCCGGTCACATCCGTTGGCAATTCGTATGGTGATGCCATGTCGAGCCGCATCAGCATGTCAGCGAGCCGCAACGGAGGTCATCGACGGGCCGGCTTCCTGTCGCAGGGTGGCGGGCTGTTGCGGCGTGGGCATGGCTTGCGGATGCGCCGGCGCATGCGCAAGCGATGTGTCCGGCGGCGGATGCCATCCTGCGGGCCGGCCCGGCCGCAGCGGCATCGAGAGCGTCGCCTGCGTCGCGGCCGCCGTCACCGTCTCCGGCATCAACCCGAGCATCGGCGCGATCCGCGCGATCACCCGGCCGGCGCCCGGCGCACTCACCGCGCCGGCGGTCGAATAGCCGGCGGTGCTCGCGTTGCCCTTCGGCTCGTCCAGCATGAAATACACGGCGTAGCGCGGCGCATTCATCGGAAACACGCTCATAAACGCGCTGATGTTCGCGTGCTTCCGGTAGCCATGCCCCATCGTCTTCTCCGCCGTGCCGGTCTTGCCGCCGACGAAATAGCCCGGCACATCCGCCGGCTTGCCATAGCCGTCCGTCACGACCAGCCGCATCAGCTTGCGCACCGTGTCCGACGTCGATTGATGCATGATCTGGCGCTCGTCGGACTGCGGCCCCTCCGCTTCCAGGATCGTCGGGCGCAGCATCATGCCGCCATTGGCCAGCACCGCCGTGCCGCGCACCACATGCAAGGGGGACACCGCGATGCCGTGGCCGAAACCCACGGTCATGGTCGCGATCTCCTTCCAGTTCGCGGCGGGCTGCACGATCGGCTGGCCCTGCTCCGGCAGTTCGATGCCGACGCGGGTGAACATGCCCATCGCCTGCAGCCAGCTCCGCTGCCGCTCCGTGCCCACCTGTTGCGCCATGTGCGCCGCGCCGAGGTTGCTGGAGTAGGCGATGACCTCGGGGAAGGTCAGCACCCGATGCTTGCCCTGGAAGTCCTGGATGGTGAAGCGGCCGATCTTGATGTTGTGCGCCGCGTCGAACGAGCTCCAGAGCTGGGCCGCGCCGCTGTCGAGCGCCATCGCGGCGGTCTGCAGTTTAAAGGTACTGCCGGGCTCGTACATCCCGGTGACGGCGCGGTTGAAGCGCTGCTCGTTCGTTGCCTCTCCGGCTTTGTTGGCGTCGAAGTCCGGCAGGCTGACCATGGCGACCACCTCGCCGGTGCGCACGTCCATCACGATGCCGCAGGCGCCGATGGCCTGGAACTCCGCCATAGACTGCGACAGCTCGTCCCGCATCACCGCCTGCACACGGACATCGAGCGAGAGCTTGAGCGGCGCCGGATTGTCGCGCAGGCGCTGGTCGAAGGCGCGCTCCACCCCCGCGACGCCGTGCGCATCGACATCGACCCCGCCCATCACGTGCGCTGCCACCCGGCCCTGCGGATAGCGGCGGCGCTCGGTCGCCTGGAAATAGACGCCGGGGATGCCGAGGTTGTTGATCGCGAGGTGCTCGTTCGGCGTGATGTTGCGGGCGAGATAGACGAACTGCTTCTCGCTCGCCAGGCGCGCCCGCACCACATTGAGGTCGAGGCGGGGCAGCACGGCTTTCAGCTTCTGCGCGGCCTCATCGGTGTCCATCATCTCGCGCGGGTTGGCGTACAGCCCGGCCGTGGGCAACGAGATCGCCAGGATCTCGCCGTTGCGGTCCACCACCATCGCCCTTGTATGCGGCCCGGCATCGCGCGGCGGCATGGCGGGTGCGTCGCTGGCTGGCACGGACGGATCGGCGCTGGTCGGGTCCGGAAGCTGCGCGAGTCGATCCGGACGCTTCGACTGCATCGGGAACATGACGGTGGCGCCCGCAAGCTTGAGGGCGACCGCCCCGAACAGCAGGGAGAAGCCAAGCGAGGCGATCACCAGGCGCCCACGGGTTTTCTCCATCGCCGCGCGGCGGGCCAGGTCGGACGTAGCGGCGTGGGCGGTCCGCGTGCGCGGCTCCGATGGCGACCCTGTAGAGGGCGGCACGTCGGGACGGGATGCCAAGGGCTGTGCGTCGGTCATGCGGGCGAGCTCATCGGCGGTCAGCGCGCGTTCGGGCCGGATGCGGCCATTGCCGATCCGAAGGGGACCGGCGGCGGCAAGAGCGGCCGGTTGCCGCCCAGGGCCGATGCGGACGCCGGGTTGTGCGACGGTTGGGCATAGCTAGAGGGTTGGGCATTGCCCGGAATTGCCGCCGATGCGCTTGCCCCCTGAAGCCGCGTCATCCGCGCCACCGACTCGCCGATCGATGAGTTCTCGGGCATCTGCGGAGCAGACCGGGGCAGCGCAACCGCGGCGCTGGACCCTGGGCTGGCTGGATGGACCGAGGCGGGGCGGGCTTGCACCGGCCGTGGCGCCGACAGCGGAGCTGCGACGATCGGGCTGACGCTCACATTGACCACTGGAGCCATGACGGGATGGGCCGGGGCCGGCCTGGGTGCCGCCAACGGCGCCGTGGGCATCGGCAAGGCGGACGCGACCTGTATCGGCGGACGCGGTGCCCCCGCGTCCTCGCGATGCTCGGTGTTCCGGGCCTCGATGGTCCGGGTAGTGGGATGCAGCGGCGTGGGCGGGAGTGCGGCAAGCTGATTTTGCGTGGGCGACGGCTGCTTGGCGACGACGATGTTTGCGCGCGCGGGCGCGACGGGTGCGGCCGCCGGTGTGGTCAGGGCGGGTAGGGGCGGAGCCGGCAAGTCCGCCCTCGTCGGGGGCGAGACTACCTCTTCAGCAAATACAGTAACCGTGCCGGGCAGCACGGGCGGCGGCAGGCGGGCACCCAGCTCGGCCGCGGTCGCGAACTGGGACGGGCTCAGGGTCTTCAGCCCCAAATGCGCCTGGGAGAGTTCCGCCAAACGTTCCGGCTCGTTGAGCAGAGCCCATTCGCCGCGCAACACGCCGATGCGGTCACGGGCGACGTCGACGGCCTTCAGGGTGCGAGCGATCTCGCGGTCCAGCATCTGCGCCTGGTGCTTGGATTGGTAGAGATACAGGCCGGACCCACCGGCCAGCAGCACGCAAATGCAGGTCAGGGGACGGATCATGCTGGGGCGGTATCCCGGTCGTGGGTTGCGGCAAGGCAGGCCAGGGCACGGAGGCGAGCGCTGCGAGCACGAGGGTTGGCGCGGGTCTCAGCCGGGTCCGGCCGTTCAGCGCCGTTGGTCAGCAGTTGGAACCCCGGAGGCGCGCGGTTGCGGAGCAACGGTGCTCCCAACGGGTCCATCAGGCTGCGCGGATCGTGGCGGGACGGCGCCGGAGTCCGCCCGGCGGCCTCCAGCATGAAGCGCTTCACCAGCCGGTCCTCCAGCGAGTGGAACGACACGACAACCAGCCGTCCGCCCGGCGCCAGCAGCGACGACGCCTGTTGGAGCGCGCGCTCGATCTCGCCAAGCTCGTCGTTCACCCGGATGCGCAGCGCCTGGAAACTGCGGGTGGCCGGGTCGATGCCCGATCGGTCGGACGGCACAACCTTGCGGATGATGGCGGCGAGCTGGAGCGTCGTCTCGATCGGCGCCTCGGCCCGGACGGCAGCGATGGCGTGGGCGATGCGCCGCGACAGCCGCTCCTCGCCGAACTGGTAGAGCGTGTCGGCGAGCTCGGCTTCGGGCAGGCTGTTCACCAGATCCGCCGCGGTCGGGCCGCATGCCGCCATCCGCATGTCAAGCGGGCCGTCGTTGCGGAAGCTGAAGCCGCGGGCGGGATCATCAATCTGAAACGACGAGACGCCGAGATCCAGCACGACTCCGTCCAACTTGCCGACGCCCTGGTCCGCCAGCAGGCCGAGCATGTCGCCGAAGCGGCCCTGCAGCAGATGCAGCCGGCCGGGGTAGCGGGCCGCAAGCACCGCGCCGCGGGCGACCGCCGCTGGGTCGCGATCGATGGCCCACAGCGTGCAGGGGGCAGCGTCCAGGATTGCCGACGCATAACCGCCGCCGCCAAAAGTGCCGTCCAGCAACACGTCGCCGGACGCGGGCGCGAGATGGCGCAGCACTTCCAGCAGCATGACGGGAGCATGGCTCGGGACGTGCATCATGCGTGTCCCCCCGGCAGCGTCAGTGCACGGGAGCGGGCGGCATTGCGCGCGTCCGCCCGGCGCTGCTCGGCCGCCGCGGGTTCCCAGATCTGGAAGGTGCGTCCGAGGCCCATGAACACCACGTTCTCAGTGAGGCCAGCGTGCTGCACCAGCGACTCGGGCAGCACAATGCGGCCCTCCTTGTCCGCTTCCACGCGCGTGGCGTCGGCATAGAGGGCCATGATCAGGTCGTCCTGGTCCTCGCTGAACATGTCCAGGCGGTCGAGCGGCGCCGCGAGCGTTTCGAATACGGCTTCTGGCCAAGCCTCGATGCAGGGATACTTGTGCGACGGGCGTAAAATCAGGCTGGCCGTGCCATTATCCGAGCCGTTGCGCAGGTGCGCACGGAAGGCGGCCGGGACCGAAACGCGGCCCTTGGCGTCGAGGCGATTCTGATGCGTGCCCAGGAAGTGGCTCATTACGGCCCGGCCCATCCTTTCCGCCTCAGAGACGCCCGTCATGCGGCGGGCCCGCCCCATGCCGCGCGACACGGGCGCGCATGGGATAACATGGGCTACCATGGGCAAATATGGGCGTCAAAGGTATTGGAAAAAAATGTTGCGGCATGCGCTAGAAAAGTCGTTTGCAATCAGACAGTTACCAGCCAAAAAAACATTTCGGTCAGCCTATTGTTGCAAACTCGTGGTATTCGTGTTTCGTTCTTGTGGATAAAGTTGGGGATAAAAAGTCATTAAAGAAGAAAATTGCCAGACGGCCTATAAGCCGGGTTCTGTCCGATCCTGCGCCGTAAAGCGCCGGACCGGGACGACCATTCCTCTGCGACGCGCATCGCTGCGCGCCTCACGCGACCAACCCGGGTTGCGGGGCGGGAACGCCCCTGCGTCACGCAGCCGGTTGCCCGTCCGCGCCGCCGGCCACCCCTATTCGGTCTTGCTCCCGGTGGGGTTTACCCTGCCACCCCTGTTGCCAGGGGCGCGGTGCGCTTTTACCGCACCGTTTCACCCGTGCCGACTGGTCCTGCAACGAGCCGGCGGTTTGTTTTCTGTGGCACTTTCCCTAAGGTCGCCCTCGCCGGCCGTTAGCCGGCACCGTGTTCCCGTGGAGCCCGGACTTTCCTCCACGCGGCCCAGAACGCCAGCGAGGCTGGCACCGTGAACCGCGCAGCGGCCGTCCGGCCGTCTGGCACAGGGGAAATGCGCGCCACTGCTGTCCAGGTCAAGCCATGGCGGCGGCAACGGCGCGCAGCCGGACTCGCGTGGCGGCATCGGCGGTCCCGCTGACCGCGTCGGGTAGCCAGTGCCGCTGAAACGCGCGCAGCGTTGTCGCGAGGTCGCCGTCAGCATAACCGATCATCCGAAGCGCCCGCGTCACGTCATCCGCCAGGCCAGCGTCGGGCGACAGGCTCGGCCATAGCCCGACGCCATTCGCGGCGAGGCTCGGCCAGTCAAACAGCTCCCCTGGGTCCTGCTTGCGGTCCGGCGCCACGTCGCTGTGCCCGACAATGTTGCGCGCCGGGATGCGATGGCGGCCCAGGATCCCCAAACAGAGGTCGCATACCGCCGCCATCTGCAGCGCAGGAAACGGGCGATAGCCCCATTCGTGGCCCGGATTGACGATCTCAATCCCCACGGACCGGTCGTTCAACCCGGCGTACCCGCGCCAGCACGACACCCCGGCGTGCCAGGCACGGTGCTGCTCGGCCACCAGCCGCCAGACGGCGCCGTCCTCGTCCACCACGTAGTGCGAGGACACCCGGGCGGCCGAGGAGCACAACCGGTCGAGCGCCGCCTGCGCCGATGGCATGCCGGTGTAGTGCAGGATCAGCGTGTCGATCGGCACGCCCGGCGGCCGCATGTCCCAGTTGGGGCTGGGTAGCTCCTTGATCGGCAGGTCGGCCGCAGCCGTCACAGTCGCCGCTCGCGCTTGATGCGGTCCCAGGCCGCGTTGATCCGCGCCACTTTCTCGCCGGCGCGGGCGATGAACTCCGCCGGCACGCCGCGGGAGGCCAGGCTGTCCGGATGGTTCTCCCGCATCAGCCGCAGCCAGGCCTGGCGCAGCGCCTCGTCCGTCGCATCGCTGGGCATGCCGAGGACCGCATAGGCGTCGTTCCCTTCGGCGGCGGACCGGCTTGAGGCGCCGCGGGCCTGGTCCCACGCTAGCTCGTCCAACCCGAACGCCTTATGCACCCGGCGCAGCATCTCCTGCTCGGCGACCGTCAGCGGCTTGTCGGCGCGGGCGATGGCGAACAGCGCGGCCAGCACGTCCTCCAGCAGCCCGCGGCTGTCGGCAAAGCTTTCCCCGAGCTGCTCGGCATAGGGCGCAAAGGCGTCGTTGCTGTCGCGCGCCTGATCGAACAGGCGTCCGATATCGCGCACCGACTCGGGCGGGATGCGGAACTGTCGCTTGAAGGCGTCGATCTCCGTCCGCACGACGGGGCCGTCGCACTTCGCGAGCTTGGCGCTGAGCACCACGACAGCCACTGCAAAGAGCTGGTCCCGCCGGCCGAGCGCCGCCGCGATCCGCGCCGGGTGCAACAGCGATCCACCCAGCGAGCTGTCTCCCATGTTGATCCGCGGCAGCCCGCCCTGGTCGGCCGCATGCCCCAACGCCGCGCCGACCACCGCGCCGAACGGGCCGCCCATCGCGAATCCAGCCACGCCGCCAAGCAACTTGCCCCAGGGAATCATGCAGTATTGTAACACGCCGCATCTTTATGGACAGCAGGGCTTGTTTATGGGTCCCAGGGCTTGCGTGCGGCCCCGGCCGTGCCGCTATCTGCGCCCATGCGGGATGATCCACCGGACACGACGCCTGGCATGCAGAGCCGGGTCTAGCATGCGCGCGGGACGTGCGGCGCTGATCGGCTTGGCCGTCGTGCTGGCCTTCTTGGTCGCCGGACTATGGGCAGTGCCGGGCCTGCTGGACTGGAACCGCTATCGGGACAGCGTCGAGTCGCTCGCAACGTCCGGCGTCGGCCGGCCGGTGCGGATCGGCGGCGCTATCTCGTTGCACCTGCTGCCGCAGCCGATCCTCACCGCCTCCGGGATCGCAGTGGACGATACCGGGGACGGCGTGGTGCTGACGGCGCAGGAGCTGCGGCTGCGGGTGGCGCTCGGCCCGCTATTGGCGGGAAAGGTGGATGCGCGCGACCTGACGCTGCGCGGTGCCGACCTGCGCTTGCCCTGGCCGCCGGCGCCCGGAGCGCTGGCGCAGCGGCCGCCGGCATGGCTGACCGGGCTGCAGGCGCGGGTTGAGGAGAGCCGTATCCAGGTCGGCGGGCTGGCGGTGACCGGGATCGACGCCGGCCTCGCGACCGACCCGGAAACCGGGATGCTCTCCGCCACCGGCGTCGGGCAGGTGGGTGCCCGGCCCTGGCGCTTCACGGCGCGGCTGACGCGGCCCGGCCGGGACAATGCGGCCGGGCTGGATATCAGCCTCGACGGGCAAGGGCCGCTGCGCGATACCGGGGGCACCTTCTCGGGCCAGCTCGCGGGCGACGGGGCGCTGACTGGACGGGTAGCCGGCCGGGGGTCGGACCTGTCGCAGCTCCTGCCCGGTCCAGCCGTGCCTTGGCGCGGCGAGGGCCGGCTGAGCGCCGCCGCCGGGCTTGCGGTCGCGGACGAGCTCGCGCTCGAAATCGGCGGCTCTCCGGCGCGCGGCGCGGTCGCGTTGCGCGTGCTGCCCCAGGCGCGGCTGGATCTGGCGCTCGCGGCTGGGCGGCTCAACCTCGATGCCTGGTTGCCGGTGCTGCTGCGCGGGGCAGAGACCACCATGCCGACCGGAATTGACCTGTCGGCGGAGGCGGCGACGCTGGCCGGCGGCACGCTGCGTCGGCTGCGCGGCGCCTTCGACCTTGATCCTGACGGCGTGACGGTGCGGGACGCCGCCGCCTTGCTGCCCGGAGATGCGCAGCTCAACCTGTCCGGCCGATTGCCGCGCCAGCCCCGGACCGAGGGGGCGGCGTCCCGCCCGGTGCTGTTCGAGGGGACCGGCCACCTGGCCGCGCCGGACCTGCGCAGCACGCTTCGCTGGCTGGAACCTCTACTTCCGGCAAGCCTGGAGCGCCTGCCGCCTGCCGTGCTGAAAACGGCTGACCTGTCGGCGAAGCTCTCGGTCGGCGCTGCTCAGGTGTCGTTGGCCGAGCTGCGTGGGACCTTGGATGGCAACCAACTGACCGGCGGCCTGGCAATAAAGTTGGGACCGCGGCTGTCGATCGGGGCCGGGCTGTCGTTCGATCGGTTGACCCTCGACCCCTGGCTGTCCGACGTCTCGACACTCGCCACGCCGGCCGGCATGACGGATGCGCTGGCGGCCGCCGCCGCGATGGACGCCGACGTGCACTTGCAGGTGCGGAATGCGACGTGGCGCGGCCTGCTTATGGGACAGATCGCCCTCGACGCGCAGACCGAGGCCATGCGGCTGACGCTCCGTCGGCTGGAGGCCGATCCCGTGGGCATGCGGCTGACCGCGTCCGGCACGGTGGGGGAGGGTGGGCGCGTCACCGAGGGCCGGATCGAGCTGGCTGCGCCGGACCTGGCGTCGCTGCGCGCGGTGTTGTCGCCGGAGTTGCCCGTGCTGCTTCCACTTCTCCGAGGTCCTGGCAACGCGTTGCTGCAGTTCGCTGGTCCGCCCAATGCCCTGGTCGGCAAGCTGAGCCTTGAGGCGTCGGACCTCCGGGTCGAGGCGCAACCGACGCTCAACCTGCTGACCCGGCGCTGGGTTGGTCCGGTCACGCTGCGCCATCCCGGGGCGCCGCGGCTGTTGGAGCAGGCGGGGCTTGGCGGCACCGCAGCCTGGCTCGGAGATGGGTCGCTGTCGCTGCTGGCCCAGGTCACCGCCGTCGAGGGGCACGCGGTGCTGGACCACTTCGACCTTATCGCCGGCACGCTGCGCGCCAACGGGCAGTTGACCTTTGAACTGCCGGGCGAGCACAGCGGCCCCTGGGTGGCAGTATCGGGTCAGGTCGCGGCCGAGACGCTGCCGCTGCCGCTGCCCTATTTGCGCTCGCCTGATCCGGTTCCGGTTGCCGCTCTGCTGGGATGGCAGGCGGCCGTCCAGTTGGATGCGGCGCAGGTCCTGCTGGGGCAAACGCCGGCACTCCAGGATCTCTCGGCAAGATTGGCGTTGCGCGACGGCACGCTGATGATCCCGCGCGCCACTGCACGGCTGGCCGGCGGCACGGCATCCGGCAGTGCGACGTTGGTGGCCAACAGCGAACCACCGCGTCTCTCGCTCCAGGTGGACATTGCCGATGCAGCGCTGGACGGCCCGGCGCTGGATACAGCGCTCGACCTGACCGAGGGCACGGTCAACGCGAAGCTGGATCTGACGGCTGCCGGCTACAGCTCAGCGGCGCTGCTTGCCACGCTATCGGGCTCCGCGGATATTTCGGTACGCGATGGCGTGGTCACCGGCTTAGACATCCCTGCTGTGGCGGCGGCCCTGGCCAACCCGGACCGCAGCCGCATTCCCGCCCAGGCCTCCAAGGCGTTGACGGTGGGGGTGTCGCCATTCAGCCGTCTCGACCTGCCTTTTCAGGTCCGGCGCGGCGTGCTCTCCGGCGAGGGCACCCTGGCAAGCCCAGCCGGCAATGCGCGCCTGTCTGGCAGCATCGACATGCTCGGCGCCGCGGCGGACCTCCGCGTCACCATTCGGCCCGGCGCCGCGACGGAGCCGTCCGGACCGGAACTCGGGCTGCGCGTCGCCGGGCTAGCGACCGCCTTGTCGCGCACGCCGGAACTCGCGGGCCTGTCACTTTGGCTCGCTGAACGGCCGTGACGGCTATCGTCAATGCCGAACGGGCATTCCGCCGTCCAGCACCTGATACATCTCGGCCACGAGCTGTGATACCAATTGACTCATCTGCTGACTTGATCGATGGCGTGAATGATCCAGGGATAGCTGGTCAGGGTGGTGAGACGCCCGATCTCGTCACGTAACGCATTCCAAGCGGCGCAGAGCGCATCCAC